>ENA-UOWO01003043-UOWO01003043.1-activated-sludge-metagenome-genome-assembly--contig:-NODE-3043-length-19951-cov-5.365551_pt1 | contig 19951 bp, 17 predicted proteins | sample MGYA00238148_ERZ761564 | MGnify/ENA primary metagenome ERZ761564 (study PRJEB28885, sample SAMN05720194) | activated sludge metagenome | isolation source: Anaerobic digester | place: USA... | reverse complement strand
CAAGAAGTCCAAGCAATCCTCGCGATCCAAAAACAGACATTGTAATCAAACTGGATGATTTGAAAAACTTTTTATCAAGTCAACTGCCAAATACTATATTGGAAGCACAAACACGATAAACTGAACTTATTTTAGAGGACTAGCCACCCTCTCTTTTTTATAATAATTGACAAGAGTGTTAAAATATGTTAATTATTTGTTGGGATTTTTAATGACACCCAAATCAAGAGAAGAAATTAATGGATGCCTCGACAACATGTCGGAGGAAAAAATTGCATATGTATTGCAATTTGTAAAAAATATCCTAAGGGGTCGTGCTGGTGCGACTGGAAGTGGGATATTCGTATTGCCGCAACTTAATAATACCTTCCTTTTACGACAAAGGATTGAAAAAGGTTCTTTGTTTGGAGAGGATCTCTCTGGAAAATGGGAGGCTATCGGCGGTGGTTTAGAAATTTGGGATTTTAACCAGTCATGGCTAGGGGTATCGGAGTATCAGACAGCGATTATCAAAAGAGCTCGATATGAGCTTAATGAAGAGGCTGGGCTTGATCTTTGGGAGCAACATAATCATCCTGTATTGGATGTTAATTTGATCCCAGCTTGGTTGATGAAGGATGGTATCATTGACTTGGCATTTATAATGGTTGTTCCTTTTGGTCCGCCAGGGCATATATCGACCTCTAATCATCCTTTCCTAGTTAAGGTTCAAAATTACGATCTTTTCCAGGATCTTCTAGATAGGGAATATTTAAAATTTTTCTCTCCAGAAGAAGTTTCACGACTTAATATTGTATCTCCTCGAATGAGATATATGATTGAGTCTGGAATTAGGGCTACTCAAAAAATTTCAAAGGAGCGCTAAATTTATTAAATTAAATTTGGCGTAATTTTTTTTGAAAAATTTTAAAATTATGTTAAAATAATTTTATTATGAATTTAATTTCTAAAACAAAAAATATTACCCGAGACACAGCTTTGTCTCATTTTTTATTAATGTTTGGTTACAAATTATTTTCTTTATATTTTCCCTTATATTTAATTTCTAAGAATTTTTCATTGGCACAGGTCGGGTATACTAATTTTTTAATTTATTTACCGCTTGCATTTTTCGCTCCATTCGCTGGGTTTTTAAATCATAAAATTAACGCCGCGATTTTAATGGTTTTGGGAATTTTGGGTTATGTAGCTTATTCTTTGGGAATGATTTCTTTTCCAAACCTTATTGTGTTTTATGGTTTACAAATAATGCTTGGAATATCCGCAGCTTTGTTTTTTGTAAGTTCGCGAACTATTCTTATGGGGTCTAAATTAAAAAATCCCGATACTTCATTTGGGTGGTTTTATTTAGCAGCTTCATACGCCGATGCTTTTGCTCCAGCTGCGGGAGCTTTATTTATTTGGAAGTTTGGATTTATGGGTGTATTTATCGCGGCTGCCATAATCCAATTAATAGCCGGAATTTTTGGCTTTATAAAATTAAGAAATGCGCCTGCTTGTGAAACAAATAATTTACCCGCAAAAGAATGTATTAATAATTATAAGCAAGTATTTAAAACTATAAAAACCAAGGGATCTTGGTTTTTTATCGGCTTGGCTTTTTTAGTTTTAATTTTAGGTGGATTTAATAATACTTTTTTCCCCTTGTTTCTAAAAAGTTTAGGGTGGTCAATAAATCAAATTTTAATCTTTAATTCAATTCTTTCTATTATTTTCTTGCCACTTTCTATTTTTGTAATAAAGCAGATAAATAAACTTAAAAGCGAGGAGAATCTTTTGGTTGGCTCGGAAATTGTTGGGATATTTTCTATTTTATTGGGATTGTTATCTGGAGTATTAAACTATATTATAGCGTTTTTAGTTATGATAGGCAGAGAGGTGGGGGGATTAATGTCTGGATCTGGCAGGAGTGGATTATTGAGTACAAAATTAGAAAAATACCCACAGGAATCAGCAGCGATAGATACTATCTTTTCTCCCTTTGCTACAGCTTTTGGTGCTTTATTTGGAGGGTTAATAATTTCTACTTTTGGATACCAAGCTATTTTTATTGGCCTTGGGATTTTAATTTTTATTGTTGCTCTTTACGGTATTAATTTATCAGAAACCATTAAATTATTTCCTAAAAGGAAATAGAGCTTTTTTTCAACTAAGTCAAACCAAACTTGAGAAACTTCTTCTTTGTTAACCTCAAAAGAATTTAGCTTGTCTCGGTTATCAATCTCGCTAATTCTTGCTTTATTGTTTTGATCAAGCATTACGAAATATTCGCCATTTATCCATTCAAAATGGTTAATTTTTGGGTAGTCGCTAATTTTAATAATAGAGCCAGCTTTAGCAAAAAATGGGCTTTCATAATCCCTTAAAAGATATAGCCATAAAGTAGAATTATTATAAAACATTAACTTGTCAGAAAATCCAGTAAATTTAGTTTCTTCGTCAGAGGTTAAGATTTTTTCTAGTGCTTGTTTTTCATTTAAAACATAAATGGTCTTTTTGTTTTCTATAATAAAAATTTTATTCCAATAGGTGAAGATATCGTAAGAAATTTCCGAATTCATTTCAAAAGGTTCTTTTAATAAGGACTCTGTATTGTTTGTGATTAAGTTTTGTCTAAAAAGAGATTCGTTTTGTAGGTAAAATAGATTATCTCCTTGTAAATAGAAAGCTGTTACAGGATTTATATTCATCAAGGTTTGTTTCTGGGTATCCAAGGCTTCTTTGTATAATTTTCCGTTAGAAGTAAAAAAGATAATATTATTAGAATAAAAAGAGATTTGACTTGTTGTTTTATCTAGGTTTTTTAAACTGACAAGGGTGAGTGTTTCTTTGTCTGTAGGCAGAAGATAAAATTTAATTTTTCCGGTTAATTTTTCTGAGGCCTTAAGAATAATTCTGCTAGCATCCTTAGACATCGTGATATCTAAAATTTTATCTAAAGTTTTATTGCCTGTTCCCAAGATAAGATTTTTTTGGCCTAAGTCGTAGAAGAATAATTGGTTTTTATTGTCTTGCAAAATAATCTTTTTTGGGTCATCAAAAGAATATATTTTTTTAATATCTTCTTCTAATTTAGTAAAATTTATATTTTCTGGAAAAAGCACTACATAGGCTTGGGTTACAATTTTTTCTTTAACCAAAAGGTCTTTTTCCCAAGGCAAATAGCCAGATTTTTCTACCCGAACAGTATGAGTTTGCGGTAAAAGATTTTGGGCAAGAAAATCATAAGACAAAAGCTGTCCAGTTTTATTTTTATATTTATTATCTATGTAGATATCCGCAGCCGGTAAAGAGGTTTTGATATAAACACCCCCTGTTTTTAAGAGTTGCCATTTTTGAAAGTCAAAACGATATCCTTGCGAATATAAAATAATAATTGGAGAAATCATTAAGAAAATAATAAACAGGGTTGTAAAGAGAATAGTTCTTGATTTTTTATTCATTTCTTTGTTCCGTTGAAATATTATTATATTTTTTATATTAACTCAAAAACCTAGAATATGCCAGCCCCAACCTAAGATAAAGAATATGGGTGATGGGTTCTAATTTTGGGGTTTTCTTAAATCAGAGTTTTGGCTTTACCAAAATACACTACAAGATCTTTCTTGCCCTGAATAGGGCGGGGCTTTGCCCCGTGCCGTGTTTTAAAAATGTAATTTTTAAAACTCTGGTGCGGGGTTGCCAATTCTCTTTTTATTAGATAGAATACCTACATAAGAGAAAAAATATATGAAAATTGGAATTGATTTAGGAACAAAAAACTCGCTTGTTTTTGTACCCAATAAAGGGGTGGTTTTAAACGAGCCCACAGTAGTAGCCGTGTCTTTAACAGAAAATAAAGTTTTGGCTGTGGGACAAGCAGCTAAAGAAATGATTGGCAGAACACCTGATTCTATTCAGGTCTATAGGCCTCTTCGCGAGGGCGTAATCGCTGATTACAGGACTACACAAGCCATTCTTAAACATTTTATCACAAGCGTAAATACTGGCCTAGGTAGATTTTTTAAACCAGAATTATTAATTGGTGTTCCAGCCGGAATTTCTTCTACTGAAAAAAGAGCTGTTATTGAATCTGGAATTTTAGCCGGAGCAAAAGATGTTTTTTTAGCCAATGAGCCAGTTCTGTCTGCAATTGGAGCAGGTATTCCCATTAATTCTTCTTCTGGTCATCTAATTGTTGACATTGGGGGTGGCACAACAGAAGTGGCAGTAATTTCTTTGGGTGGAATTGTTTATTTCCAATCTTTGAGGGTGGCAGGCGATAAACTTGATGCAGCTGTTTCAGAATTTATTAAGGAAAAATACAATTTGGCTATTGGAGAACAAACGGCTGAAGATGTAAAAATAAAAATAGGAACCGCTTTGCCGGAAAAAGATCCAAAATATTTAGAAATCAGAGGGCGTGATTTGATTTTGGGACTTCCTAAAAATATTAAAATTAGTTCTAATGAAATTTGTTATGCAATTGCAGAACCTTTGAAAGAAATTATTCAATGTATTAAAAATGTTTTACGGGAAACCCCTCCAGAATTATCAGCTGATATTATGGATAAGGGAATGGTGATTGCTGGTGGAGGTGCTTGTCTTAGAAATATTGCAGCCTTAGTTTCACAAGCCACCGGTGTTCCATGTTTTATTGCCGATGATCCTTTGAGTTGTGTAGCAAGAGGAACGGGTGCAGTTTTAGACAATTTAGATATTTATAAAAAGAGTGTAATGGCTAAAAAATAGATCTAATATTTTATTTATGGAGGAAGAAATATTCTTAATTAATGGTAATAAGAAATTATCTGGAGAAATAAGTGTAATGGGCTCTAAAAATGCCTCATTTCCTGTTTTAATAGCCACACTTTTAACAGAAGAAGATTGTATTATTGACAATATCCCATTAGTTGAGGACGTTTTTAGGCTTTTAGAAATTTTTGAAAGTATGCAAGTAAAAGTTTCTTGGCTAAGTAGTAGGAAAATTAAAATTAACGCCAAGAACATGGATCCTTCAAAAATAAATAAGAGTCTAGTTTTAAAATTTAGAGGATCTGTACTTTTATTTGGAGCTATTTTAGCCAGATTTAAAAAAGTAGAATTACCTCAGCCTGGAGGTTGTATTATTGGTGCTAGGCCAATAGACACTCACTTGGATGCTTTTTCACAGCTTGGAGTAGAGGTAGAAGAAAAAGACGATAATTTTTTATTAACTGCTCCTAAGAGAATAAAAAATTCAGAAATTATTTTAAACGAAATAAGTGTTACGGCTACAGAAAACATTCTATTGTTTTTGAGTATGATTACAGAAAAAATTATTGTAAAGGGAGCAGATGGAGATTATCAAAATCAAGAGCTCTGTAGGGTTTTAACTAAAATGGGAGTAAAGATTGACGGAGCAGGACAGCACAAATTAACTATTTTGGGGCAAAAAAAACTAAAAGGATTTAATCACTTTATAATATATGATCCAATTGAAGCTGGCACTTTTATTTTAATGGCATTGGCCACCAAATCAAATATTTTAGTTAAAAATGTAGAATATGAATTTTTGGAATTTCCTTTAAAAAAATTAAAAGATTGGGGAGCAAAATATGAGATAAAAAATAAAAAAGATGGTCGAGCAGATATTCAAGTTTTACCATCTAAAAATATGATAATTGAAAGAATTCAGAGTTTGCCTTATCCTGGTTTTCCTTCAGATTTGTTATCTCCTTTAGGAGTTTTGGCCACTCAAACCAAAGGCGCAACCTTAATTCACGATCCATTATACGAAAATCGATTTAGATATTTAGATGCCCTAATGAAAATGGGAGCAGATATTAATTCTTTAGATTCTCATCGAGTTTTAATTAAGGACACGAGCAAATTATATGGCACAGATACTGGCTCTTTTGATCTGAGAGGTGGAGCTGCTTTAATCATTGCTGGCTTGATTGCTGAAGGAAAAACAACCATTACAGATATTTATCAAGTAGACAGAGGTTATGAAAAAATAGAAGAACGTTTAACTGCCCTAGGCGCAGATATTAAAAGGGTTCATTCAGGTAAAAATTAAAATGCAATCCATTGGCCACGAACAACAAAAAGATATTTTAAACAAGGCCTTGCAATCTGGAAATATTCCGCATGCTTTTATTTTTTCTGGAACAGCTAAAATTGGTAAGAAATTAGTGGCCTTAGAATTAACAAAAAATATATTTTGTCAGAGTAAAAATTTAATGGGAGGATTTTGCGATAATTGCTATGCCTGCCATTCAATTAATGAATCTGCTTTTCCAGATGTAGCTATGGTTGTACCAGAAGAGGCAGGCAAGGAAATAAAGATAGAACAAATTAATTCATTATCTGAAAAACTTTCTTTGAAATCTTATAATAATTATTATAAGATAGGGATAATTGACGATGCACACTTAATGAATTTTTATGCGCAGAACGCATTATTAAAAACATTAGAAGAGCCAAAAGGAAAAACTGTTTTAATTTTAATTACCGCTCATCCAGAATTACTTTTGCCAACCATTCGTTCACGAGCTCAAGATTTAAGATTTTTTGGAGTAAGTAAAGACAAAATAGAAAAATTTATTATTTCGCTTGGAGCAAGTGCTGAATTAGCTAAAGAAATAAGAGAGGTTAGCTCTGGTCAAATAGGTAAGGCAGTAGATTTTTTTAATAATCCCGATAAATTAAAAATTTTTAAACAAACTGTAAAAGAAATTGAGGGAATGTGCAAGGCAGATTATAGTGATCGTTTTAATTATGCCAAACAAATAACCGATTCGTCGGAAACAGCTGAACAATTATTAGAAATAATAGAGATTTGGGAAAGATTTTTTAGGCGCGAAATGTTATATAAGATATTTAATAACCAGGGAAAATTTTTACAATATACCGCAGATAATTTAGTAATAATTGTTAAAAATTTAGAAAAAATGAAATATTTAATCTCTAATACCAATGTTAATAAAAAATTGGCTTTAGAAAATTTTCTATTAAATCTTTAAATAAAATATGGAACAAAAACTTATTATTAAGAGATTAAAAATTTGCCTAGTTATTTTTATTATCAGTTTTCTGGGTTTGTTTTTATTAGATTTTTTAAAAGCTTTTGTTGAGAAGATATGTGTCAATATGGGTAGACAGGGACCTGAGTTTTTTTGCGGTTATGTCTATGGGCCCTGGCCAGAAGGGATAACGGATGTTATGCATTATATTCCTCTCTTTGAGCTTATTATCAATATTCTTGAAAAAATTTTTGAGGTTGTATATCCTTTTGCGCTTGTAGGGTCTTTCCTTTTTGGATTTTTGTATTTAATAAACCGTAAAAAAAATAATCCACAAATCAATCAATAAATATTATGAATAAAAATATTATTAAACGATTAAGCTTGCTTGCCCTTGGCTCTATTATTCTTTTTATCATAACACTATTAATTAGGAATTTACTTTCTAGTCGCCTCTTTTATCAATTGTTATTTTTTTCGATAGCTTTATTCATTTCTAGTTTTCTAATTTTCATAAAGGCATGGATAATCAGTCGTATAAAAATGTTTAAAGAAAAGGAATCTAAAATTATTTTATGGTTATCTATATTCATAATTAGTACTTTGACATTCTTAGCTTTTATAATGGCCCTAAGTGTGACTACTTCTATAAATGAATCTGGTTATGATTCTACTAATCAATGGATTGAGCGTATTTCAATTATTATATCTATGTGTTTATATTGGGCATTAATAGCCATGTCTATCATTTCATTTATTGTTTTAATTTCTCTCACTGTTTCTTGTTTTTTAAACCGCAAGAAAAATAATCCACAAATCAATCAATAAATTTATGGATAAAAATATTATTCTTTCCAAATTAAAGCGTCTCGGGATTATGGTTTTAATTTCTTTTATTTTGTTTGGAATAGGATTTGGGTTGCTTATGGCAAACCCTACGTCCTCATCCTGCGATACCAGCTTTAACATATTATCTTATTCATCATCTTTAATTGTAATATTTTCAGCGACTTTGTTTGTTTCAAGTATTTTTATTTTTTTTATTTTATCCTTACTCGAAAACAATGGAGAAACCGAAGAGAAAAAATCGATTATCGGTACATGGATATCCATTTTTGTAATCAGCGTTTTATTTTCGATTGTTCTATTTATTTTAACATCAACAGCTGATTATTGTGCCTCATTAGAACCAGGAAAAAATATAGATAAGTGGATAATGTACTTGTCGATAACCGCGTCTATTGTTTCTTTTTTAGGAATTATATTTTGTGGAGCTATAGGCTCAAAAAAGGGAAATTCATAATTTTAAAATATATGCAAAACAGAATTTTAATCAAAGATCTAAAAGATTATATTGGGCAGGAAGTTACAATTGCAGGTGTGGTTGATTTGAGGCGTGATCACGGCAAGCTTATTTTTCTTGACTTGCGTGATCGAACTGGGCTTGTCCAAGTGGTGGTGAATAAAAAAAATGAGCAAGCTTATAATGCTTTTGAATCAGTTAAATCAGAATGGAGCTTAGAAATAACCGGGTTGATAAAAAAAAGAAGCGAGAATACCATTAATGAAAATATCTTAAATGGTGATTTAGAGATAGAAGCTTTGAGTGGAGAAATTCTTAGTATGGCAGAAGAATTGCCTTTTGAAAAAGAGACCCAAGATATAAATCTTGATACTTATCTTGATTATTTGCCTTATGCCCTAAGAAGTCAAAAAGCTAAAAATATTTTTAAAATCCAAGCCGAAGTTATAAAATCTTTTAGAGATTTTTTAACCAGTCAGGATTTTGTAGAAATTCAAGCTCCAAAAATAATTGGTGAAGATGCAGAAGGCGGAGCAAACACTTTCACTTTTGACTATTTTGATTCTACTGCTCACTTAGCGCAAAGCCCCCAATTTTATAAACAGATTATGGTGGGAGTATATGAGAGAGTGTTTACCACAGGCAATGCTTATCGGGCCGAACCGCATAGCACCACTCGCCATATAAACGAATATACAAGTTTAGATTTTGAAATGGGTTTTATTAAAGATCATGAAGAGATTATGGAAATGGAAACAAAATTATTGGCCTATATTATGGGAGAGCTTCAAAAAAAATATGGACCAGAATTTATCTGTTTAAATTCAACTATTCCAGTGGTTCCAGAAAAAATACCATTTATGACTTTAAAAGAGGCGCAGGAATTAATTAAAAAAGAAACTGGCGAAGATTGTACTAACGAGCCAGATCTTGATCCAGCTCACGAACGATGGCTTTGCGAATATAGTACTCAAAAATTAAACAGCGAATTTATTTTTATCACTCATTATCCGGTAAGTAAGAGGCCAATGTATACTTACGAAGATGAAAATAATCCCGGACTAACCAAAAGCTTTGATTTGCTTTTTAGGGGTATAGAAATAACCACGGGTGGGCAAAGAATTCACGATTATGCTAAACTAGTTAAAAGCATCAAGAACAAAGATTTGGATCCAGAAAAGTTTAGTTATTATCTACAAACCTTTAAATATGGAATGCCACCGCACGGAGGATTAGCAATTGGCTTGGAACGATTAACCGCTAAATTAGTCGGTGTGGAAAATATTCGTGAGGCCACGCTTTTCCCGCGAGACATGCATCGCATTGATAATTTATTGACGCAAGAGACTAAAAAATCTGATAAAAAATAAAAACATAAAGTAAGAACATAAAACATAAAATACGGAAATAAAATTCCAAGTTCTATGTTCTAAGTTCTAAATTCAAACTTATGCTCCACGAAGATATTATTAAATCAATAGAACCAGAATTAGAAAAAGCAGTTGACTTTGTGCAAAAGAAAATGGCGTCAGTGAGAACTGGCCGAGCTACTCCAGCTTTGGTAGAAGATATTAAAGCCGATTGTTTTGGAGAGATGATGCCAATTAAACAATTGGCCGCAATTTCAGTTGCTTCAGCTAAGCAATTAATTATTCAGCCCTGGGATAAATCTTATGTTGAGTCAATAGAAAAAGCGATTATGCGAGAGGCCTCTGGCTTATCTCCTGTAAATGACGGAGGAAATATTATTATTAATGTTCCGCCAATGTCAGAAGAATTAAGAAAAGAATTAGTTAAGGTAATTGTTCAAACCGAAGACGGAGCCAAGAAAACGATTCGTAAATTTCGTGACGAGGCCTGGTCTGACATACAAAACAAAACCAGAGAAGGATTAATTAGAGAGGACGATAAATTTAGAGCCAAAGATAAATTACAGGAATTAGTAGATAAATATAATAAAAAGATAAATGAATTTGTAGAACGTAAAAAAGCGGAACTACAGGGATAAATTATGATAATTTTTGATATTTTAATTTTTTTAATTATTTTAAGTATTGTGGTCCTTGTCCATGAATTGGGGCATTTTTGGGGTGCGAAATTAACTGGTGTCAAAGTTGAAGAATTTGGGATTGGTTTTCCTCCTAAAATTTGGAAAAAGAAAATTGGAGAAACCGAATATTCTATAGGGGCACTTCCTTTTGGGGGTTACAATAAAATTTATGGAATGGATGAAATAGATGACGAGAAGGACAAAGATCCAAGAGGTTATGAGAGAAAGGGTTTTTGGGTTAAAGCTTTGATTTGTTTGGGCGGAGTAATAATGAATTTGATTTTTGCAGTTTTTCTTTTTTATTTTTTAGTGATTGGTTCGGGATTTAAAATGTCTCAAACAATGATTATAACCGATTATAAATTTCCTTTTGGGACCCAAATAGACAGACCCTTGGTTCTTGATGTTTCAGAAAATTCTCCAGCTCAAATGGCAGGATTAAAATTTAAAGACGTAATCGTTAGTATTAATGGAGATAATATAAATAGTTTAGGGCAATTTATTAATATTCTTGATTCTAATTTGGGAAAGAATATTTCGCTTGATTTTATTGATGCAGAAACCGAAGAAATCAAAACTGTAAATGTTACTCTTCGTAGCGAAATAACAGAAGATCAAGGAGCTTTGGGTATAAGCTATGGAGATATGTCTTACATAGAATATAGCTCTTTGGGTGATAAATTATTATGCGGTTTTTATCATACCTATAATTTTGTTGATTATTCTATTAGAGCAATGGGAACCTTAATAGGCAATTCTGTTGAAGAAAAATCTATTGAGCCATTGGCAAATTCAATGAGCGGGCCTATTGGGATTTTTGCGATTACAAAAATAGTGGCCCAAGAGGGAATTATTCCTTTAATTAATTTAATTGCCTTGTTATCTATTGCGATTGGAGTAACTAATCTATTACCAATCCCTGCTATGGATGGAGCTAAGACCATATTTTTGGGTTTAGAATTAATTAATAAAAAGATTTTTACTAAAGAATTACAAATGAAAGTGGAACAGATCGGAATGGTATTTTTAATTATTTTAGCCCTAGTAATGGTATTTAAAGATTTTTTCCAATTCAAAGACATTATCTTCAAGTAAGCTTGAAGATAATGTCTTTGTCCCGCAAAGCTCCGAAGGAGCGACGTGGGATTTATCCCGCGTAGTTCCGTAGGAACGTAGTGGGACCTGGTATATTTAAATAGAGATCATAATTCTTAATTATATTTGTTCGTTCGACGCGTCAATTTTCTGCCGAAAATTGCGCTCACGCTCAAAAAATTTCTGCTGAAATTTTTTTCCGCAATGCGCCCGGACAAACATAATTAAGAATTATTTAAAAAATTTATCATAATTCATTTTTTATGAAACAATCTAATTTATTCACTAAAACATCAAAAAATTTCCCTAAGGATGAAAAAAGTTTGAACGCCCAATTATTGATTAAGGGTGGTTTTGTGGATAAATTAGCAAGCGGTGTTTATACTTATTTGCCGTTAGGGTTAAGGGTGATTAAAAAAATACAGAAGATAGTGCGTGAAGAAATGGATAAAATTGAAGGGCAAGAAATTTTAATGCCAACTTTAACCCCAAAAGAGAACTGGGAAAAAACTGGACGTTGGGAAATAGACGAAGTTTATAAGATAAAGGACGAGGATTTAGCTTTGGGTTGGACGCACGAAGAAATTATTACTCCCTTGATGATAAAATATATTTTGTCACACAAAGATTTACCAAAGTATATTTATCAAATTCAAACTAAATTTAGAAATGAACCACGGTCCAAGTCTGGGCTTTTGCGGGGCAGAGAATTTATAATGAAAGATCTTTATTCTTTTCATGAAACCGAGGAGGATTTAGATGCTTATTATGAAAAAGTTAGATGGGCCTATTTAAATGTTTATGAGAGATGCGGGCTTAAAGAAAGAACCTATTTTACCATTGCTTCAGGGGGTAAATTTTCAGAAAAATATTCTCACGAATTTCAAACTGAAACCGAGGCAGGCGAAGATACTATTTATGTTTGCAATAAATGCGGGATAGCGATGAATAAAGAAATAAAAGAAGATAAATGTCCCAATTGCGGAAGTATTAAATTTATAGAAAAAAAATCAATTGAAGTTGGAAATATTTTTAAATTAAATTCTAAATATTCTGAGCCATTTGGATTAAAAACAGAAAAAGGCAGTCATATTTTAATGGGATGTTATGGTTTGGGAATTAGCCGTTTGATGGGTGCGATTGTGGAAGTGTTTAATGATAGCAAGGGAATTATTTGGCCACAAGCAATTGCTCCTTTTCAAATTCATCTAATTTCATTAGACGGTGGAGATGAAAAAATAAAATCCAAATCAGAAGAAATTTACAACATTTTACAAAATAGTAATTTTGAAGTATTATACGACAACAGAGATGATAAAACTGCGGGAGAGAAATTAGCCGATAGCGATCTCATCGGTATTCCTTTACGCGTAGTTGTAAGTAAGAAAACTCTTGAAAAAGAAAGCGTTGAAGTAAAAAACAGAAACGCGGACGATGTTTGTTTAATCAAAATAACCGAAATTATGAATTATGTTGAAAAATCCTTTTAGTAATTTTTTTTCTAATCTATCACAAGATATTGCAATTGACTTAGGAACTGCTAACTGCTTAGTTTATGTAAGGGGCAGGGGAATTATTTTATCCGAACCGTCGGTTGTGGCTTTAAATAAAAAAACTAATCAAGTTTTGGCAATCGGAAGAGAAGCAGAAAAAATGGTTGGTAAAACTCCTAGTCATATTGTGGCAATCCGTCCTTTGGTTTCTGGAGTAATTTCTGATTTTGAAGTAACAGAGCAGATGTTGCGCTATTTAATTGAAAGGGCCAAAGAAGATAAATTTACTATTTTAAAACCACGCGTAATTGTGGGTATACCTTCTGGTGTAACCGAGGTAGAGAAAAAAGCCGTAGTTGACGCAACAAAATCTGCTGGGGCACGAGAAGTGTTTTTGATTGATGAGCCTATGGCTGCTACTATTGGCGCAAGGATGGCAATCCATGAGCCAGCTGGAAATTTTATTGTTGACATTGGAGGTGGAACAACAGAAGTGGCTGTTATTTCTTTGGGCGGAATAGTAGTTTCTAAAAGCTTACGAATTGCAGGAGATAAATTAAATGCTGATATTATTCAATACGCGCAGGAAAGATATAAATTATTAATTGGAGTAAGAACTGCAGAAAAAATAAAAATAAGTATCGGTGTGGTTTATTTTGAAAAAGAACCAAACAAAAGCGATTTAAAAGAAATGCCAATGCGTGGACGAAATTTAGTTACTGGGTTGCCAGAAGAAATAGTGATTTCTCAAAACGATATTAAAAAAGCGTTAGAAAGATCTATTACTCAAATTGTTTCAGAAATAAAAAACACAATCGAAGTTACTCCTCCAGAGTTATTAGCTGATATTATGAAAAAAGGAATTGTTTTGGCTGGTGGTGGCGCTCTTTTAAGAGGACTAGACAAATTAATTACTAAAGAAACAAAAATACCTTGCGCTGTAATGGAAGATCCAATGACAGCCGTGGTTCGTGGAGCAGGAATGGTTTTAGAAAATCTAGACGAATATCACGACGTCTTAGTAGAAGTGGAAGAAATTCAACCTCCAAAGTAAAATGAAAGCGGCAAAATTGCCGCTTTTAAAATGTTTTTGTTGCGCCAAAATTTAAATTAGAAAATATGACAGACGAATATTCTAAAAAAGAAGAGCAATTAAATTTATCAAAACAATCCTGGCCCAAGCATTATGCGAGCCAGTTGATTTTGAATAAACATTCTAGCGCTACCATAGCGGTAACTACTGGTTGGACAAAAAAAGAGGATATTTGGAATAATCTTTCGGAAGAGTCAAAAAACAAAATTGCAATTATGGGTCAGCTTTATTCTAAAGAAGGAATTAATTTTATTATTAGAAATACTTTTTTAAATCCTAATCTTAATTATTTAGTTATTACTGGCCGTGATTTATCCGGTAGCTTAAAAGAGTTTCAATCGTTTTTGGCAGGTGAGAAAAAACAATATATTCACGAAGAAATTCCAGCAGAAAAAATCCAGGAATTTATAGATTATTTTTCTAAGCATTCTATTTTTGTTGATGTGTCTAAATTAGACGAAGCTCTCAAAGAAATAAAACAAATGGATTTGCCAACTACTTGGATTAAAGAGCCGATAGATTTTAATGATCATATAGTTCAAGGCGCAAAAACATTTCCATCTGAAAAAGTTGGATTTAGAATTGAGGGCGAGAAAGTAGCCGATGTTTGGTTAAGGGTGCTAGATAGAATAATAAATTTTGGGCACGAAAAAATGAGCGCTTATGGAGAAAAGCAAAGAGAATTGGTGGATGTTATAACAGTTATTAGTAACGATGATCCAGATAATCCATATTTACCTAATTATCTCTATTTTAATCAAGACGATTTAATTAATTATTATCCTCAATTAATGACTGCTGGAATTTTTGATGGGGTTGAATATACTTATGGTAGCCGATTAAGGAATCACGATGGCATCAATCAAATAGAAGAAATTATAAAAGAATTAAAAAGGGAAAATTATTCGCGTCGTGCCATTGCTTTCACTTGGAATGTGGCCAAAGATTGTAAAAATACAAAAGCGCCTTGTTTGGATTTGGTGCAGGCATTAGTGCAAGACGACATTGTATATTTAACAGCTTATTTACGAAGTAATGATATGTACAGAGCTTGGCCTCAAAATGCTTACGGATTATTAAAAATACAAAAAGAAATAACCGAAGCTTTGGGATTGAGAATTGGCAAGCTGGTAATTATTTCTTGTTCCGCGCATATTTACGAAAGGGATTTTGCGGAAGCAGAAAAAATGATAAAAGATCATAAGCCAAAATTAGAATGTATGATGGATCCAAGAGGTAATTTTGTAATCGAATCTTTAGGTGAAGAAATAATTATCAAACACATTGATACCCAGGGGGTTTTTTTACAAGAGTTTCGCGGTAAGAGCGTTCAGGAATTAAGAGATCAAATTGCCAAGTTTGTAACAGACCCAATTCACGCAATTTATCTGGGCACAGAATTAGCCAGGATTGAATACGCAATTAATCACAAAACAGAATATTACCAATCTTAAAAATTAAGTTAAATTTTTAAACACAAATCTCTTTCCGCAAAGAAAGAGATTTGTTATAATAATTTTTATGAAAAGGAAAATAAATTTAGATGGAAAAATAGTTGACTATAATTTGAATAAAAATAGCCGAGCGAAAAATATAAGTTTAAGTATTAACCTTAACGGACAAGTGCGTTTGACTATGCCGAAGTACTTCCCAATCTTTTTAGCAGAAAAATTCATTAAGCAAAAATCAAAATGGCTTTTAGAAAAAATAGCGCATTTGCAAAATAATAAATCCATTTTTTTTATCAAAAGTAAAAATAAATATTTAGGCCAGAAAGAAAGTGCCTTAATTTTGATAAAAGATCGAGTAGATTATTTTAACCAATTTTATAATTTTTCAATCAATAAGATTGTTGTAAAAAATCAAAGTACCAGATGGGGAAGCTGTTCCACAAAAAAGAACCTTAATTTTAACTATAAGTTAATTTATTTACCAGAAAAGTTAAGAGATTATATTATTGTGCATGAGCTTTGTCATCTAAAAGAAATGAATCATTCAGTAAAGTTTTGGATGCTTGTAAATCAAACAATCCCGGGCTGGAAAAAGATTAGAAAAGAATTAAAAAATCATATTTTTTAGGTGCTCAAATTATCATTTTAAGAAAGCCCATTAGGGCTTAGAGAATAAAGCTGTTTAGGGGGTTGACAAATGTTTCTAACTCATATAAATTAATACGTATAAATGATAAATAAAAAACACATAGTAAAAAGGTTTAAGCGGTATTGAAACGATAGCTTATTTAGCTGTTGCTTAAAGCCGCTGTAAAAGCGTCTTTTTTATTTCTCGGAAAGAAGTTTGAAAACTAAATTGTTTCCCAATAATTTTTATAAGTAAATTAAAAATTGTTGAGGATTCTTGATTCCAAAAAAATTGGAATCAAAAAAGAATAAAGTTATTATTTGTTAATCAAAGTAATTTTTTAAGGGTATATGGTGGATGCCTTGGGACCAAAAGCGAAGAAGGACGTGGCGTAGCTGCGATAAGCCTCGGGGAGATGTTAGCAATCTTTGATCCGGGGATTTCCTAATGGGGGAACCCAATCTTGCAAAACAAGATTATCGAGTTTATCTCGAAGCGAACCCGCTGAAGTGAAACATCTCAGTAGGCGGAGGAAAAAGAAAATAATGGAATGCATAATTCCGCATTCCCCAAGTAGCGGCGAGCGAACGGGGAGGAGCCCAAACCCATAAGTGTTTACACTAATGGGGGTTGTAAGTAGATGACGTCTATTTAATTAGAGGAAATCAATAAAGAAATTTAATTAGCCAAATCTCTCTGGAAAGAGGAACCATAGACGGTGATAGTCCGGTAGGCGAAAATTAAATTTCATTTCTTGTTATCTTACTTGAGTACCAGCGAATCACGAAAAGTCGTTGGGAATCCGGCGGGACTACCCGCCAAGGCTAAATATAATTTGGTCACCGATAGTGAACCAGTACCGTAAGGGAAAGGTGAAAAGTAGCCCGGTGAGGGCGGTGAAATAGAACCTGAAACCATACTACCCACAAAGAGTCAGAGCTGAGCAATTTATTGCTTGGTGATGGCGTGCTTTTTGCAGAACGAGCCAACGAGTTTTTTTAATCAATTGTCTAAGCGCTTCTGGCGCGGAGGCATAGGGAAACCGAGTCTTAAAAGGGCGAACAAAAATAGATTGAAAAAGACCCGAAGCCAGACGAGCTTGCCATGAGCAGGATGAAGCTTTCAGAAATGAAAGTGGAGGTCCGAACCCGTATGTCGTTCAACGCATTGGGATGACTTGTGGTAAGGAGTGAAAAGCTAATCGAGTTTGGTAATAGCTGGTTCTTCCCGAAATAGTTCTAGGACTAGCCTTGTTGATATTGCATCTTGGAGGTAGAGCACTGGAAGAGATACCGTGGCTTCGGCTAGGTATCTTTACCAAACTCCGAATGCCAGGATGTCTACAACAGGAGTCAGACTGCGGAAGCGAAGTCCCGTAGTCGCGAGGGGAACAACCCAGACCATCATCTAAGGTCCCTAAATCTGGACTAAGTGTTAGTAAGGAGGTGAAATTTCATAGATAGCTAGGAGGTTAGCTTAGAAGCAGCTACCCTTTAAAAAGTGCGTAACAGCTTACTAGCTAAGAGATTTCGCGCCGAAGATTTCCGGGACTCAAGTCCGGTACCGAAGATATGGCTTTGTATAATTTATTATGCAAGGGGTAGGGAAGCGTTCTTATCGCATTGAAGCGAAATTGTAAGATTTCGTGGAGTGGTAAGAAGTGAGAATGTTGGCATGAGTAACCACAATTATGGTGAGATTCCATAACGTCGTAAACCCAAGGTTTCCTTAGCAATGAAGATCATCTAAGGGTTAGGCGGGCCTTAGGAAAAGCCGAAAGGTTTATCTGATGGACAGCCGGTTAATATTCCGGCCCTCTAATATTTTTCTGAAGGGGGACGCAACTTAGTAGTTTGAGCAGATTATCGGATTTCTGTAGGGCATTTAAGGAGCAATCCAAGAATGTACTTGAAGTCCTTTATTGGACGAAATCAAATGAGCAAGTTGACAAGAAAAGCCCGTAGGGTTAAAAATATTGGACCCGTACCGTAAACCGACACAGGTGGGTGGGCACAAGTGTGCCAAGACGAACAAGTGAAAGATCCTGAAGGAACTCGGCAAAAAAGTGATCGTAACTTAGGAATAAGATCTGCCTTTTGTTAGCAATAACAAAAGGCCGCAGCGAGCGTCTCTCTAGCGACTGTTTATCAAAAACACAGGTCCCTGCTGAATTCGTAAGAGGAAGTATAGGGGCTGAGGCCTGACCAGTGCCAGAGTGTTAAAAGTGGCGGTTGTCTCGCTTATGTTCCACGATTATTTGTCGAGAAGTTTGAAGGTGCAATTTTATTGTATCTTTATGTAAGTGTAAGTTTTAGTTTAAGAAGATTTAACAAGTTTAACTTTAAAGTATTGTAATCAAAATGTTTTTCTTGGTTTTATTAAAATAAAATCAAGATTGAGGTCTTATATGTAAGACAATAGGTAAGATTGCATTTCAAGTTTTTTCGGCAAAGTAATCGCGTACCATAAGCGGGGCAGCTGACTGCTCAAAGCCTCTGGTGAACGTCCGCGGTAACTCTGACCGTGTTAAAGTAGCGTAATCCCTTGTCGGGTAAGTTCCGACCCGCATGAAAGGTTTAACGACTGGAGAACTGTCTCCAGGATCTGCTTGGTGAAATCGCAATAGGGGTGAGAATGCCCCTTACCTGTGGCTAGACAGGAAGACCCCGGGAGCTTTACTATACCCTGACATTGAATTTTGATGTTAGATGCGTAGCATAGGTGGGAGACTTTGAAGCATTAGTTTCGGCTAATGTGGAGTCGCCAGTGAAATACCACTCTTTTAATGTCATGGTTCTAACTTCTCTATCTTAGTAGGGTAGAGGAAGACAGTGTTTGGTTGGTAGTTTAAGTGGGGCGCTTTTCTCCTAAAAGGTAACGGAGAAGTTTAAAGGTTGGCTAGATCCGGATGGAAATCGGATTGGTCCTGCAAAGGGATAAGCCAGCTTAACTGCAAGACGGGTATGTCGCGCAGATGCGAAAGCAGAACTTAGTGAACCGACCATGGTTCGTAGGACCGTGGGAGATCATCAGCTAAAAGCTACCCCGGGGATAACAGGCTAGTAGTGCCCGAGAGTCCATATCAACGGCACTGTTCGGCACCTCGATGTCGGCTCATCACATCCTGGGGCTGTAGAAGGTCCCAAGGGTTTGGCTGTTCGCCAATTAAAGTGGTACGCGAGCTGGGTTCAGACCGTCGTAAGACAGGTTGGTCCATATCTACCACAGGCGTTGAGTTTTGAGGAGAGTTGCCCTTTGTACGAGAGGATCAGGGTGAACTAACCTCTGGTGTATCAGTTGTCGCGCCAGCGGCATCGCTGAGTAGCTAAGTTAGGAAGGGATAAGAGCTGAAAGCATCTAAGCTCGAAGCCCACTCCAAGATTAGAACTCTTACCCAGGTTAAAGACTATGACCTTGATAGGACGTAGGTGTAAGTTCCGTGAGGAATTGAGCCAAGCGTTACTAATTGGGTATTATACTTTGATTAACAATTAATAGCTTTATTTCCCGCTAATTTTTTCGACTTCGTCGAAATGAATTAGCGAGGACCCTGCGAAGCTCTATTATCCTTTAACGGATAATAGAGCGAAGCAGGGCTTTGCGTCCTGTTGAACAGGACAACATTCCTTTTTATTTTTAATATGGGGATTTTGCCGAGAGTGCTCCACCCGATCCCATGCCGAACTCGGAAGTGAAATCTCTCATGGCCGATGATAGTGGATTCTGCGAAAGTAGGTAGTCCCCGTATTAAAGATCGAAAGGATTTTTGTTTACAAAAATATCTGCGGTAGCCATTAGTATTAAAGATCGAAAGGATTTTTGTTTACAAAAATATCTGCGGTAGCCATTAGT
>ENA-UOWO01003042-UOWO01003042.1-activated-sludge-metagenome-genome-assembly--contig:-NODE-3042-length-19955-cov-5.205578_pt1 | contig 19955 bp, 19 predicted proteins | sample MGYA00238148_ERZ761564 | MGnify/ENA primary metagenome ERZ761564 (study PRJEB28885, sample SAMN05720194) | activated sludge metagenome | isolation source: Anaerobic digester | place: USA... | reverse complement strand
GATCAGGAAGTTGGGAAACTTGAAGCGTATGCTGCCAAGGCTTCTGGAAAAGTTACAGGGAGATAGAGTTAAATGAACTTGAGGTATTGTAAAGTAACATTTACAATACCTCTTTTAGTATCAATCGAAATTCATTTAACATCATGGCAGTGGCACCCCACACCACTTCGCCTTCAATTTCAAAGTGTGGCGCCATCATAGCGTATTTACCTGCTGCCAGAATTTCTTTTTGCTTGATGGCTTCATTGTGAATAAGATCGAAAATATTTCCAGACAGAATTCTGGCCACTTCAAACGGATCGGGCACAAAAACTTTTTGGCTGGTAATGGCGACAATCGGTACAACCAGAAAATTACTGGGTATTACAAAAAAATCACTTAGTCTACCGAGTACTTCCACTGTATTTAAATCCGCTCCGATTTCTTCATGTGCTTCACGAAGTGCCGTTTGTATAACATCTTCATCAGGCTCAGCTTTGCCTCCTGGGAAACTAATTTGCCCACTGTGTGCACCTGCATATTCCTGACGTTTCGTAAGCGGAAATTTTATAATACCATCTTCTTCATATAAAAGAATCAAAACACTTCCTGGCTTTGGAGGAAGTTTGTGTTCAAAGTTTGGTATTATGTTCCCAATAGATTGCGCGCGCATCAGTTCGTGTGCTATACCTCCGGGAAGAGCTTGCTTAAGTCGTGTTGATAGTTTGGATTTTAATTCTTCTAGCGACATCACTTACAGGGTTTCATACTGGTGATGGCTCGTTCCTTATTTTCAATCGCTTTCTGATAAGCTTTACATGCTTTATCATATTCTTTTCCATGAAGGTAGGCTTCACTTAAATAGGTATGCACTTCATCAATGTACGGATCCAAACCAACGGCTTGCTCCAACATTCTGATGGCATCAGTAGGCTCATTCATCTTCAGATAATAAATGCCCTTGTTTCGATATGCCCATCCGTTATATGGATCAAGGCTAATGCTTTCGTTAATATCGCTAAGTGCTTTATCGAATTCATTGGTCATTAAATAAATATAGCCTCTGTTGTTTAGATAGAAAGGGTCGTTGGGTAAAAGTCGTAAGGCTTCGTTAATAGAGTGCATGGCAGTCTCATACTTTTCTTGTTCCATATCAATCATGGCAAGTGTATTATACGCTACGCTTTCCTTTGGATTTCGCTGGATGGCTTCGTCTATGAGCACGCGCGCAGAATCAAATTTCTTTTGATAGAAATAAATTGTGCCGAGATTGATCAGCACATCAAGGTTGTCTTTATCTTTTATCAATACTTTTTTAAAATTTACGATTGCCTCATCGTATTCGCGAAGCTTCGTATAGATTAGTCCACGAGAAAAAAACAAGACGGAAGTATCTGGTTTTCGAGTGGCAACAACATCAAGATCATTTAGTGCACTATACATTTCATTCAATTCATAGAATGCATTGGCGCGATTAAAGTAGGTTCCGATAATTTTAGGATCGCAATCGACAGCATGATTGTAAAGTGACAAAGCCTGTTCATATTTTTTATCGGAATAATACAATGTGCCTAAATTATTCAGGGCATCAACAAAGCATGAGTCGAGTTTTATAGCTTCCTGAAAAAAAAGTTCAGCTTGAACTGCATTCCGTACGGTAATCATCTCATTTCCCTGAATTAAAAACCGCTGCTTGCGAGTTTCAACACTATCACTGCAAGAGAAAAGTAAAGCCACCAAGAAAAGAGAGGAGAATCGCGCCATGAACTGTATAACCGAGTTAGTCATCGAATTGTTAAGCAAAGGTACGAGGATACTAAGTATGATTTACGAGGAAGGAAGTACGAATTAAGATCTTTTTGTACATATGGCTGCTCTTTGAGAAGTCAACACGCGACAACGTGTTCCTTAATCACCTCTCAATGTTAACCTCAAACCTTGAACTTTTAACTTCGAACTGAAATCCCCCTACCACTAGTTAGGAAAGAATTATCCATAAGTTTACCTGCGGATGTTTTGATGTTTGGAAACTATTTGATTTCTTCGCAGCACAATAAGGAAATGAAAAACACAATTAACACAACGACTCACCACCACCATCATGTAAACCACAAGATGGGTGGCAGGTTTTTGTTTTGAGTTTAAAGTATAGAAAAATTCAAAAAAGGCTTGTTACTCTGTAACAGGCCTTTTTTTATGCTCTTGTATCTATTGAAAATTTAAATTTCTCATTGTTGAGATATAAACTATGAATAATACTGTCCTCAGAATTGCCATTCAAAAATCAGGTCGCCTGCAAGAGGGATCGCTTGCGCTTTTAAAGGAAAGCGGATTATCCTTTAGCAATGGTAAAGATCAGCTCAAAGCACAGGCTCGAAATTTCCCAGTTGAAGTACTCTTCCTTCGTGATGATGATATTCCTCAATATGTAGAAGACAAGGTAGCGGATGTCGGTATTGTTGGAGAGAATGTGGTGGCCGAGAAGCAAAAGAAAAACGAAATTGTAAAACGACTGGATTTTGCTAAGTGCCGCTTGTCATTGGCTCTTCCAAAGGGTGATACCTATACAGGTATTGCATCGCTTGATGGAAAAAATATAGCAACGTCTTATCCGAACATCGTCAAGGAGTTTTTAAAGAAGAATAATATATCTGCAGGCATTCATGAGATTAGCGGCTCTGTTGAAATAGCTCCAAGCATCGGATTAGCGGATGCCATCTGTGATTTAGTAAGCACCGGAAGCACGCTGTTGAGCAATGGTCTGAAGGAAGTTGAGATTGTGATGCAATCAGAAGCGGTAATCATTACCAATCCAGAGTTGGCTAAAGAAAAACAAAACATACTTGATAAACTTTTGTTCCGTATTGAAGCGGTACAAAAAGCGAAGAACAACAAATATATTTTGATGAATTGTCCGAACGAAGCCATTGATAAAATAACCAGTGTCATTCCGGGTATGAAAAGCCCGACTATCATTCCTCTCGCGCGGAAAGGTTGGAGCTCATTACATTCGGTTGTAGATGAAAATGATTTCTGGGAGAAGATTGATCAGCTTAAAAGTTTTGGTGCTGAAGGTATTCTTGTGGTGCCGATTGAAAAGATGATTGTATAGAGTTTGAGGTTTGAAGTTTAAAGTTCAAGGTTTTTAAAAATTGGTTATACACTACACCACTTACATTAAGTAAAATGAAAATATTTAACAATCCTTCTAAAGAAAACTGGTCGCCATTGCTGGAACGTCCTCAGCTTGAGCTTGAGTTTCTGGATAGTGCGGTGCGCAATGTTTTGAACCGAGTAAAGAAATCGGGTGATAGTGCACTTCGTGAACTTACGCTTCAATTTGATAAGGTTACCGTTGACACATTATTGGTAACACAAGCTGAAATTCAACAAGCAGAGAAGTTATTATCTGAAGAATTAAAGGACGCCATTCGTATTGCTGCAAGCAACATTGAAAAATTTCATGCAACGCAAAAACGTGAGGTTAATAAAATCGAAACAATGCCTGGTGTAACATGTTGGAGAAAAGCAGTAGGTATTGATAAGGTAGGGATTTATATACCGGGTGGATCTGCACCGCTCTTTTCAACCGTGTTGATGTTGGGTGTTCCTGCTAAACTCGCGGGTTGTAAAGAAGTAGTGTTGTGTTCGCCTCCTGATAAATCAGGGAATATTAACGCTGCCATTTTGTTTGCAGCGCAACTGGTGGGGGTAACAAAAATATTTAAGGTAGGAGGTGCGCAAGCTATTGCTGCTATGGCATTTGGAACAGAGTCTATTCCCAAAGTTTATAAAATCTTTGGACCAGGAAATCAATATGTAACAAAAGCTAAACAATTAATAACAGAGGAAGGTGTTGCAATTGATATGCCGGCAGGTCCATCTGAAGTGTTAGTGATGGCAGACAAATCAGCAAACGCATCGTTTGTCGCTGCGGATTTGTTATCGCAAGCAGAGCATGGAGAAGACAGTCAGGTGATTTTAGTTTTGAACGATGAATCTCTTGTCGCTCCAATCCAAAATGAAATTGACAAGCAATTGAATGCTTTGCCACGAAAAGCAATTGCCGAAAAATCATTGGCAAATAGCAGAGTGATTATACTAACGGATCAAAATCAAAGTGTTGACTTTATTAATAAATACGCACCAGAGCATTTAATTATCAACACTAAAAACAACGAAGCAATTGCTTATAAAATAACAAATGCAGGTTCAATTTTTCTTGGCAATTTCTCGCCTGAAGCAATTGGCGATTATGCATCCGGAACGAATCATACACTTCCAACAAACGGTTATGCAAAGGCATTTGCCGGGGTAGCATTAGAAAGTTTTATGAAATACATTACCTATCAACAGCTAACCGAAGAAGGTATTCGTACGCTCGGTCCTGTGGTAGAAATAATGGCAGAAGCTGAACAATTGATTGGGCATAAGAATGCGGTTACGATTCGGTTAGAAAGTTTGAAGTTTAAGGAAAACTAAAAAGTTAATGGTTAATCGTTAATGGTCTTTGATTATAAAGTGCACACACCCAGGCCACACACCCACTATTAACGATTAACAATTAACAATCATATTTACCTAGTAAGGTTAGACCAATAAAACACAAATAGATCTTAATTCGATATGAACATAAAATCCCTTGTGCGAAAAAATATTCTGAACATGAAGCCTTACTCGTCCGCACGCGATGAGTTTAAAGGAGAGGCAGAGATATTTTTAGATGCTAATGAAAATCCTTACCCATCTCCTTATAATCGATATCCCGATCCGCTACAATGGAAGGTAAAAGAAAGTCTTGCAGAACTAAAAGGAGTAAAACCAGAACAAACATTTTTAGGCAATGGTAGTGATGAAGCCATTGACTTATTGATTCGCGCTTTCTGCGAGCCTCATGTTGATTCTATTCTCATCACTCCACCTACTTATGGCATGTACGCAGTTTGTGCTGATGTAAATGCAGTCAGCATTGAGCAACTTTCACTTACACCCTATTTTGACATTGATATTGATAACTTCCCGACTGAATTTAAACCATCAACTAAAATTCTTTTTCTATGTAGTCCAAATAATCCTTCCGGGAATTTGTTGAATCGCGGTAAGGTAATTGAAGTTTTAAATCGCTTTCCCGGACTTGTAGTCATTGATGAGGCGTATATTGATTTCGCATCAAGTCAAAGTTTTACCTTCGAACTTTCAAAGTATCCGAATCTTGTAATTCTTCAAACCTTCTCCAAAGCATGGGGTTTAGCAGGACTGCGTTTGGGAATGTGTTTTGCGTCAGAGGAAATTATTCAGATTATTAACAAGATAAAATACCCTTACAACGTAAATGTATTTACACAGGAACAAGCTTTAGCAGCATTACTTCAAGTTGAAAAAAAGAACGAAAATGTAAAGGAGATTATCAGGGAGCGCTACAAACTCGCTGACTCCTTGTCGAAACTTTCAATTGTCAAGACAATTTATCCTTCAGATGCTAACTTCCTTCTTGTTCAGGTAAAGGATGCACCTGCAACGTATCAACATCTTATGATGCAAGGTATTATTGTTCGCGATCGATCAAAAGTTACGTTGTGCGATAACTGCATCCGGATTACCATAGGTACTCCAAAAGAAAATCAGGATCTACTCAACGCACTAGAACAACTATGAAAAAAGTATTGTTTATTGATCGTGACGGAACACTCATTCTAGAGCCTGCTGATGAACAAATTGACAGCTTAGAGAAGTTGGAATTTTATTCGGGTGTATTTACCTGGCTTAATAAGATTGCCACGGAAACCGATTATGAATTGGTGATGGTCACTAATCAGGATGGACTTGGAACAGATCGCTTTCCTGAAAATACCTTCTGGCCAGCACACAACAAAATGATGAAGGCATTTGAGAATGAGAACATAAAATTCTCAAATGTTCTAATCGACAAATCTTTTCCTCACGAAAATAAGCCTACCCGTAAACCAGGCATTGGCATGCTCACTGAATATTTTTCAGATCAGTATGATCTGAAAAACTCATACGTCATTGGCGATCGGATAACCGATATTGAGTTAGCAAAAAATCTTGGTTCGCAAGGAATATTGATCAACGATGGGAGTCTGGATGAAAAAGTAAAAGAGAAGGGCCTTCATCCATTTTGCAAACTGACCACCACAAACTGGAAAGACATTTACCAACTTGTTGCCAATCCTGAACGTAAGGCAATCGTAGTTCGCAAAACAAAAGAAACCGACATCAAGATTGAAATTAATCTGGATGGGAATGGGAAATCAAAAATAAGCACAGGACTTGACTTCTTCGATCACATGCTTGATCAGCTTTCGCGCCATGGAAATATTGATCTTACAATTGAAACGAAAGGGGATTTGCATATTGATGAACATCATACCATTGAAGATACTGCATTAGCATTAGGAGAGGCATTCATCAATGCATTAGGTAGTAAGCGAGGCATTGAACGATATGGATTCTGTTTACCCATGGACGATTGTCTTGCACAAGTGGCCATCGACTTTGGTGGAAGACCCTGGTTAGTTTGGGAAGCAGAGTTTAAACGCGAGAAAATCGGTGAGATGCCAACAGAGATGTTTTACCATTTCTTCAAATCATTTTCAGATACCGCAAAATGTAATTTGAATATGAAGGCAGAAGGGACAAATGAACATCATAAAATTGAAGCACTCTTTAAAGCATTCGCAAAAGCAATAAAGATGGCCGTTAAAAAGGAAGGCAACCAATTACCATCAACAAAAGGAGTTCTTTAAAGGAACTTCTAATATTGTAACATGAAAATCGTAATCATAAAATACAATGCCGGAAACATCCAGTCAGTTTCATTTGCTTTGGAAAGACTTGGAGTTAATTTTATCATTACAGATAGTACGGAAGAAATTCAGAAGGCAGATAAGGTAATTTTTCCTGGTGTGGGTGAAGCGAGCACAACAATGAAATACCTTGAGGATAAGAAACTGAATCATGTAATCGTTAATCTCAAGCAACCTGTTTTAGGGATCTGCTTAGGTATGCAACTAATGTGTTCGTATTCGGAAGAAAATAGTACCGATTGTCTTGGGATTTTCAATGAATCGGTGAAACTATTCAAACCAAAAGGTGATATGAAAGTGCCACACATGGGATGGAATAATTTATCCGTGAATGATAGCTGGTTAACTTCAGAACTTGAAAATAAGTATGCATATTTTGTCCATAGTTATTATGTCCCCGTAAACAAAAATACCTCTGCCATAACCGAATACATTAACCCGTTTAGTGCGGCAATGCACAGAGATAATTTTTATGCAGTTCAATTTCACCCTGAGAAATCAGCGCAAGCGGGTGAATTGGTTTTAAAAAGTTTTTTAAATGTTTAAGTATTGATATGAGAATTATTCCTGCGATTGATATTATTGATGGAAAGTGCGTTCGGCTCACACAAGGAGATTACGCGCAAAAGAAAATCTACAGCAAGTATCCTCTTGATGTAGCCAAAGAATTTGAAGATGCTGATTTAAAATACATCCATCTTGTTGATTTAGACGGAGCAAAAAAGGGGAAGGTTGTAAACTGGAAAGTGATTGAAGATATTCACGGAAAGACATCCTTAAAAGTAGATTTTGGCGGTGGTGTTAAAACAGCTGACGAAGTTGAGCGATTGTTGGAGCTTGATATTAATCAAATCAATATTGGTAGCATGGCGGTAAAAGATCCGGATACCTTTATTTCATGGATGCAAAAATATCATCCTGAAAATTTTATTCTCAGTGCTGATGTTCGTGATGAGAAAATAATGATCAATGGATGGCAGGATCATACTGAGTTGGATCTTTATGAATTTGTTGGAAAATTTGTGAAAGAAGGATTAACATACCTTACCTGTACTGATATCAGCACCGATGGTATGCTACAAGGACCTAATTTTGGATTGTATAAAAAACTTAAGAAACGTTTTCCTGATCTTAAGATTATTGCAAGTGGTGGTGTGAGTAATATTGATGACGTTAAAGAATTGAAATATATAAAAGTAGATGGAGTAATCATCGGGAAGGCATATTACGAAGGAAAGGTTACCCTAAAAGAATTGAAGGATGTTGACTAAACGAATCATTCCTTGTCTCGATATTAAGGATGGCAGAACCGTTAAGGGCGTAAATTTTGTAAGCCTTCGTGATGCCGGTGATCCGGTAGAACTTGCTGCGCGGTATGCACAACAAGGTGCTGACGAATTAGTTTTTTTGGATATCTCTGCAACGAATGAAGAGAGAAAGACTTTTGCTTCGTTGGTAAAAGACATAGCGCGTCACATTAACATTCCTTTTACAGTTGGTGGTGGTATTAGTTCTGTGGCTGATGTTGCTCCACTTTTAGAGGCGGGCGCAGATAAGGTAAGTATTAATTCTGCTGCTGTTAGAAATCCACAACTTATTAACGATTTATCGAAAGCGTTTGGGGCGCAATGTATTGTGCTGGCCATTGATGCACGTAAAGTTGATAACCAATGGATCGTTCATACTCACGGTGGCAAGAACCCAACGGATAAGAAACTTTTTACCTGGGCTAAGGAAGGTCAGGATCGAGGTGCTGGCGAAATACTTTTTACCAGTATGGATCATGACGGGACAAAAAATGGTTTTGCAAATGATCCGTTAAGTAAACTTCATGCGCTCCTCAGCATACCGATTATTGCTTCAGGTGGTGCCGGGAATATGGGGCATTTCATTGATACCTTCATTTTGGGTAAGGCTGATGCTGCTCTGGCCGCGAGCATTTTTCACTTTGGTGAAATCAAAATTCCGGATCTGAAATCATACTTAAATCAAAGCGGAATTAATGTTAGAATAGTTTGAAGTTAGAAGTCTCAAGTTTAAAGTTCTTGCAAGAACAAACTCATTGCAGGCAAAACAAAAATCCTAAATCGTAAATCTAAAATCCTAATGAATAACCTTCAAATAAACTTCGCAAAGCTTAACGGACTCATTCCTTGTGTAATTCAAGATGCCAAGACACAACGCGTACTCATGCTTGGATTTATGAATGAAGAGGCCTTTCAAAAAACAGTGACCGATAAACAGGTAACATTCTTTAGTAGAACGAAACAACGACTATGGACGAAAGGTGAAACATCAGGTAACTATCTGAATGTAGTGGAGATGATGTTAGACTGTGACCATGATACTTTGTTGATTAAAGCAAATCCAATTGGTCCGGTTTGCCATACAGGTGCTGCTACTTGCTTTGATGAAGTAAATGAACATTGGGATTTAAATTCCCTTCAAGAAATTATAAAAGACCGAAAGGCAAATCCAAAGGTAGGATCATATACTACGAGTCTCTTTGAGTCAGGGATAAATAAGGTAGCACAGAAAGTTGGAGAGGAAGCCGTTGAATTAATAATTGAAGCAAAAGATGAAAATGAAGAATTGTTTTTGGGAGAGGCTTCTGATCTGCTCTTTCATTATCTGGTGTTGCTTACTGCAAAGGGTTATTCATTACACGATGTGTTGAAGGTGCTCAAAGAAAGACACCATTCAAAATAAGATGAATCTTAGTTTGAATGGTGTCTTTGATTAAAAACTAAAATGCTGGTTTAGCCTTTTGAAACTTTCTTCTTAAAAACTTTGCGCTTGCTGAGGTAAAAGAAATTTAAACCACCCAGAATGGAGAGAATTCCAAGAATAACCAGTACAATAAATAATCGACTCTTTTGTAATTCGAGTTTTGTAATCTCATCGTCTTTTTTCAGAATGTCCAGTTCTTTTTCTTTCTGTTGAAAACCAACAATCATTTCCATCTGTGCAATGTTGCGACTACTTTCTTCACCATAGATTCTCTCACGCGCTTCATCGTACTTTACCTGTGTTTCATACGCTTGTTTCCAATCGCCCACATTCGCAAAGTTTTCAGCTACTCCTTTATATATAGCAGGTAAGAAGGAATAGGCTTGTAATTCAGCACATAAAGAAGTGGCTTCATCCAAATAGATTTTGGCAGGTTTTGGTTGTTTTCCTTTAGCAAGTGCAATACCTAAGTTGGTTACAATGTTGAGCACATTCAATTTATTATTATTTGCCCGTTCGATAGCGAGTGCTTTTTCATAATGTTCAATAGCATTATCAAAATTTCCTTGTTTAAAATAAATGTTACCCATATTAATTAAAGGGTCAGCATATTTTTCGCCACGTTTTTCTGCAAGTTGATAAGCATCCGAAAAATAATTCATGGCTTTCTCGTATTGCTGCATTTCAATGTTGAGGTTGCCGAGATTATTCATAGAACCGATCATTCTATCCTGGTCGTCTAATTCTAGAAAAAGATGATATGACTCCTCAAGGTATTTCATGGCTTGAGCGTAATCTTTCTTGATGGCGTAAATATTCGAGATGTTATTCTTAGTAGTCGCAATACCTTCTTTATTTTGAAGTTCCTCGTAGGTTTTTAATGAGGTCATGTAATAATCAAGAGACTTATCAAAAGCTCCTTGATTTTTGTAGGCAATTCCTAAATTGTTGTAGGATGCTGCCATTCCTTTCTGGTCTTTAATATCGGTAGCGAGGTTTAGCGCTTCCCGAGTATAGCCAACTGCTTTAATGGGATCGCTTTGTAGCGTGGCCCTGAATAATTCATTTAGTGTTTTTACTTTTCTTTCGTTTCGGGTAGTGTCTAAAACACCCAGTAAACTGTCCACCCTCTGAGCGAATAGGGTTGTGGTAACAAGTAGACAAAGTAGCAGGGATAGGGATCTGAGCTTCATAGTTGGTTATAATCAGTTAAAATTAACAACTATTCTTAACATTTCGCATGGAGACTTCAGTAATGATACCTTGCCTTATAATTTTGACTGTAGGTTCACTATCTGACCCACTGTTCCCAAGTCTTCCGCTGTCGCAATGCTGGCGCAAGGTCTTAGAAAACTCATCGGACCTTTACCCCCATATTTCCAAGTGTTCTAATTCATCTTGCTGGTTCAGGTCCTGTGTCTAACGAAATGTGATTAGTTTGGACTTAAATTTAGTCCTGATCAGTCACCGACCTCCGGGACGCTGATGCGGGCAGAATCTAAAATCTGTAAAAGCGTGTATTTGTTTTTCAAAAAAGAAACCTCTATCCATATTGCTACGAACAGAGGTTTTACAGATTGTCCATCATAACCTATAACGATTTGCGAAAACGAATACGACCAGCCGCGTGTGCCACTTCAGTACCAAAACCAAAGACGGCTTTCATTTGTTGTTTCACGGCCATCGCAGTGTTGTACAAGCTGTTTCGTTCAACATACAATACAGCATTCCGTTCACTTCTTGTTTTACTCAACTCGGCAAACGCTTTGTTCACCATGGCATTCTGGTTCCGGAAAGTCGTTAGCTTCTCGTTCAGATTTTGAACCTGTAACTGCGGAGCTCCGGGTTGATACAACGGCTCGCTGGCGAGGGTTTGCAACAATTTCTCAAAGTGATAGATGGTACTTCCGTAGTCGCTTCCGTAGATACGGGTTAGCATTGATACTGGAGGCGAAGCATCCGACTCCAAAGTCGCTTTGATCGCTGGCGAAAGGCTGGGTCGGCTAACCCCGGCACTTCGTCCTTTGATTTTTCGCACCATCACTCGGGCATTGTTAATGGATTGTGGCAACGCCCCTGACGACTTCAGTTCGGCAAAGGCGCGCGACACGAGCTGGTTAATTTCGTTCGATGTCACCTCTCTCTGATCGGTGGCATTTTCGAAACCGGTTTTTGCTTTACTCACACTCAGCATCGCTGCTTTTGCGCGCGTAAGCAAATCAGACAAACGTTCTGTTCGGAGATTGGTCGAACCGGGTTTATACTCTTCTCCGTACCCGGTGCAGATGCCCAAGAGTTTCTCAAAGGCTTCTACGTTTTTTGCATGTGACATAAATAGTGTGTTTAAGTTACTATTGACATTTAAACGCTAGGCAGACATAGCGTTGTTGCTGTTTTTTTGATTTTTTAGTAAACTATATTTTTTTCAAAAACCATAACCAACGGTGTGGTGGAACGTTCGAATGCATTTATTCATAGCAATACGAATTCAGATTTTCTGGAATGAAGATTTATTCGCCAAACGGTTGCTTATGGCGGTGACTATTCGGAGCACCGTAAAAGGAACGCGCTATGCTTTCACCGGTGCATGGTTCGCTTTTACCGGAGCGTGCGACACAAGTTCTGGAAGGCGGAACATGTTGGTAACTGCGAAGAACAATGTGTACACCACATCTAACACTCTTGCCGGAGCAAGGCGCACAACTACCGGAAGGTGGAACACAATGATAATTGCGAGGAACAGCATGTCCGATGCTTGTTACATGAACTCCGGGTACTAACACACAATGGCAGGAGCCAACAACACAATGTTCGGAGCTTGTCACACACCGTTCGGAGCACCCGCACAATGTTTGGAGTGTTCCGCACAATTTAACCCCAGCAACGCTAATCTGACACCGGCAAATTCCAACCAGCAACTGGAGACTTGTGACCAGAAACGTTTTTATAGGCAATCCCTAAATTGTTGTAAGAAGCAGCCATACCTTTCTTGTCTTTGATTTCGGTAGCCAGGTTCAATGCTTCACGAGTAAAATCTACCGCTTTAACGGGTTCATTTTGCAGTGTGGCACGGAATAACTCATTCAGTGTTTTTACTTTTATTTCGTTTCGGGTCTAATACATCCAACAAACTATCAATCTTCTGTGCGAACAACGTTGATGTAATGAATAAACAAAGTAGAAGGGATAGGGATCTGAGCTTCATAGTAGGTTATCATCAGTTGAAATTAAGAACTATTCTTCATATTTGGCATTCCTGCCCCGAAGCAACCACTAAAGTAAATTTCCTTCCCATTATGCATGATTTTGCTGACTTTACATCCCTTACCTTTAAACTATGAAATACTCATTCAGCATTCTAGTATTGTTCTTCGTGATGATCGCAGCTATTCCGACTTGGGCGCAAACCAACCCAGATGAGATCAAAGAGGTGATCACTAGATTATTCAACGGCATGGAAAAGGGTGATAGTGCCAAAGTTCATTCAGTCTTTGCAGAACAGGTTACCATGGCAACCATTTCGCGTGATAAAAATAACGGACCCCGAATGTCACATGAATCTTCAATCGATGGCTTCCTGAAATCGGTTGGTTCACCTCATCCTGAAATTTATTATGAAGAAATCTGGAATCTAAAGATTCAGATTGATGGTGACTTTGCCCAAGCCTGGTGCGACTATGCTTTTTATATCGGTAATAAATTCAGTCACTGCGGAGTAGATGCTTTTCATCTACATAAGGGAAAAGAGGGCTGGAAGATTTTTCATTTGGCGGATACCAGAAGAAAAGAAAATTGTGATATTCCATCTGACATCCAGGCGAAACATAAGTAATAGTTGCAAATCATTATGAAGAATTTTCTCATCATTTTAGCACTGATAATTGGTTCACCCGTTGTCCATGCTCAGCAAAACACCATCACTACCTTTATTCTGGTTCGCCATGCTGAGAAACTAAGTGATGGAACAAAGAATCCTGATCTGAAACCGGAAGGAATTGAACGCGCTAACCGACTTGCGGAGATATTAAAGGAAGTTAAGGTAGATGCCGTTTACAGCACAAATTTCAAGCGGACTCAGAACACTGTATGGCCTTTAGCCAAAGCAAAAGGATTGGAAGTTAAGAGTTATGAACCACTTAAAAGTGAAGAAATTGAGCAAATGCTGAAAAACCACAACGGTGGAACAATACTCGTTAGCGGTCATTCCAACACAACACCCTGGGTTGCCAATCTTTTGACGGGCACCGAAAAGTATAAGGATTTTGATGATAGCGATTATGGAAACATCCTGATTGTGACCGTTGTAGAAAAAGGTAAGTTAGCTCAGGTTACCTGCATTCGGTACTGATGTATTGATCGATGTTGTTTGGTTTACCAGTAAGAAAAGGAACTAATTCAACGTCTAAAAATGTGAGCGCCATTACCTATTAATAATTAACGCCTTACCTATCCTGCTTTCTCTATTTTTCAGTTTATTTATAACCAAAATTTAATTTTGAAGTTATGTGGATGATCCTGGAGTTTATTGTTCTGGCCTTTATCGTATTGCTTTCCATTACGGAATTATTTTACCCGCTTGTTATGGGTAAACCTTTATTTCCTTCTTTTAGAAGTAAAGAGGAAAAGGTAAATGCCAAAGAGTCTTTCGGTTCACCTTTGGAGGAAAAACTTTCTCAGGCTAAAGAGAAAGTTAAGGAGGTGAAAGACATTCAAGATGAAGTGAACAAACACTTCAAATCGGCTGAACAACTTAAAGATGAAGCCGACAGTCTTTTAAACAATTCAAACAACTAACCAATTTATACTATGCAGAATCCGTTGCAAGACCTGAAAACATCCTTCTCGTCAAGAAAGGTACTTTTATTAGGTGCTGGAGTATTATTTATTATTCTTATTTTATTCTCCGGTAAAATCGTGGAGAATGTTGATAACTCTGAAATCGTTATCATCCAAAGTGTCTTTACGGGTAAAGTGTCAACCTACACAACTGCCGGGCCTGTGTTTCAGGCATTCGGAACAGCCACTCATTACAAAAAAGCTAGCCAATTTTGGTTCAGCAAAAAAACAGATGAAGGGGGAGACAATGATGACGCCATTAAGATTCGCTTTAACGATGGAGGTCATGGAGAAATTTCTGGATCGGTGCGTTGGTACATGCCGTCAGATGAAAAAGCAATTTTGAAACTCCATACCGATTTTGGTTCACAGAGTGCAGTGGAGCAACAATTGATCAGACAGGTTGTAACCAAATCGGTTTATATGACTGGCCCTTTGATGTCTTCAAAAGAATCATCAGCAGAAAAAAGAAATGACTTGCTTTCTTTTATTGAAGACCAGTCTATTAATGGAGTGTATCGCACCAAGCAAGAAGACATTAAGGTGCATGATGATTTAATGAATACCGACAAAACTGTTACTGTCGTGAAGATTGTTCAGGATAAGAACAATTTACCAATGCGTCAGGAAGTTTCGGCAGTGAAAATTTATGGTGTTAGTCTTCAGGGCTTAGCCTTAAATGCTATTGATTATGATGCAGAAGTTGAGAATCAAATTAAAGTTCAGCAACAGGCTTATATGCAAGTGCAAACTGCTATTGCGAACTCAAAGAAAGCAGAGCAAGATGCAATAACCACTGAGCTTCAAGGTAAGGCAGCAGCAGCAAAAGCAAAATGGGAGCAAGAGGTAATTAAAGCGCAGGCCATTACACAAGCACAACAAGAGAAAGAAGTAGCAGCACTTGAAGCGCAAACTGCAATACTGGCTTCACAACGTGTGAAAACAGATGCGGATGCAAAAGCGTATGCAAACACCCGATTGGTAACTGCTGGTTTAACACCACAAGAGCGTGCACAGTTTGAAAAAGATACTAAGATTGGCGTGGCAGAAGCATTATCGAAAATTGTATTACCGACTACCTACATGGCAGGAGGCGGGGGTAATAGCCAAGCCTCTATGTTGGAGAGTATATTGGGTGTGAAGTTGCTCAATACTGAAAAGATTAAATAAGTTATCTGTTAATGGTTAATCGTTAAAGGGAATTACCAATAACGATTAACCATTAACTTAATCCTCCGGATACGGAATAAAAACAAAATTCGTAAAGGCTTTGTCGATTACGAACAAGCAACAAAACTCATCCGGGTTTTTATACGCTTCATGAAACGCTTCCAGTTTTTCTTTCTCTACAATTTCTCGTTGTACAAATTCATCCAGAAACGAAGCAAAATAATTCCATTCTGTTCCATTATTGTTCTGATCGAGCATGAGCTGACCAATGGGTTGTGCTTCTTTACAAATTGCAAATATCGGATAATCAAACCCTGCCAGTCGTATTTGGTAGGAGGCTTCCTTTAAGGTATCGCACACCTTCACAAAATCCTGAGAGATGGTGCCTAAGTATTTTCCGCTTAACTCCGGATCGTTCTGCATAGTTGTGGTTTCAAACCGCTAAAATAATAAGAACTGTCGCCATCCGCGATACAATTTGTAATTCCTTATTTTGGTTAAAATTTATTCTGATGATGAAATACCTATATCTCTTCCTATTCGCTATTATTTCAACTAATCTTCTGGCTCAGACCTCTAACGAAGGTGAAATAACAAATTCTTTTCAGGAGCGGAAAAAATTAGCAGAAACATCATGGCTTAAAAACTATCCTGCCCGCAATATTGGCCCAACTGTTCAGGGAGGAAGGATTATCGATATTGATGTAAATCTAAAAGACACAAAAGAGTTTTATGTGGCATATGCTTCTGGCGGAATATTCAAGACGGTAAATAATGGCATTAGTTTCGAATCCATTTTTGATAATGAAGACGCATTGGGTGTTGGCGATATGGCACTTTCCCAAACCGACTCTAAAATTATATATGTAGGGACTGGTGAAAAGAACAGTAGCCGTTCCAGTTATGCCGGCTCAGGAATGTATAAGACCACCAATGGTGGAACGACCTGGCAGTTTCTCGGTCTTGCCGGAACGCAACACATCAGTCGCATTGTTATTCATCCTGAGGATAACAACATTGTTTGGGTTGCTGCACTTGGTGCACTCTATTCTAAAAATGCGGATCGTGGAATTTACAAAACTATGGATGGCGGGAAGACCTGGAAGAAAACCTTGTTTGTAAATGACAGTACAGGTATTATTGATTTAGTTGTCAATCCTGAAAATCCTGATCAACTCTGGTCATCATCGTGGGAGAAGAGTAGAACGGCCGGATCATTTAAAGGTAATGGTGTTGGATCTTCTATCTATCGTTCGAACGATGGTGGTGAAACTTGGGCAAAATCCGTTGCTGGTTTTCCGCAAGGACCACAAGTCGGGCGAATTGGTCTTGATGTTTGCGCGAGCAAGCCGAATGTTGTCTATGCCGTTTTGGATAATCAGGGTGAGATAGAGGATAAGAAAGTGAAGAAAGACGATGGCAAAATGAAACTCGAAGATTTTAAATCGATGTCAATAGGTGAATTTGCTAAACTGGATGACAAGAAGCTGGATGAATTTTTAAAAGACAATGGCTTCCCAAAAAAGTACAATGCTGCTGTCGTAAAAAAAGAAATAGCAACAGGTAAATACACACCCAAAGCAATTGCTGAATATTTTGGTGCTGATGCTAACGCAAATTTATTCAACACAAAAATAATTGGAGCTGAAGTGTATCGCTCTGATGATAGCGGATCAACCTGGAAGAAAATGAATGGCTATGATTTAGATGGTGTGTTCTATACTTATGGATATTACTTTTCAGAAATCCGCGTGTCACCCGACAATGCAGATCTGGTCTATATTTATGGTGTGCCCATGTTGAAATCGCGTGATGGTGGTGTGACATGGCATCGTCTCGATACCTTACGGGGGGTAAATGATATTCATGTTGATCATCATGCTGTGTGGATTGATCCTGCAGATTCTAAACATGTGTTGCTGGGAAATGATGGTGGCTTGTATCAAAGTTATGATGAAGGTGCAAACTGGGTACACCTTAACAACATGTCGGTTGGTCAGTTCTATACTGTCAATGTTGATATGGAAACACCATATAATGTTTATGGGGGCTTGCAAGACAATGGTGTATTAAAAGGCTCTAGTAAATCGAAACCCAATGAGACCGAGCATTGGGATCAGATTTTTGGTGGCGATGGAATGTATGTAGCACCTGACCCACGAGATAACAATATTGTATATACAGGATATCAATTTGGAAATTATTATAAACTGCAGCTTGACAAAGATCAATCAGAATCGATTACACCCGAACACGACATAAATCAAATACCATTTCGTTTTAACTGGCGAACTCCGCTTATTCTCAGCAAGCATAATGCTGATATTATGTACATGGGATCACAGGTGGTTCATCGCAGCTTAAACCGGGGTGAAACGTGGGAAACGATTAGTGTAGATCTTACAAAAAATAAAAAGCAAGGTAATGTTCCGCTTTCTACTATAACATCGCTATCCGAATCACCATTGAAATTTGGTCTTTTATATGCCGGTACAGATGATGGAAATGTTTGGGTAAGCAAGAATGGAGGCGGAAGCTGGGATGCTGTTAACAGCGGACTGCCTGCCGATCGTTGGATTAGCTCTATCTCACCGTCTCCACTTGACGAAGCAACGGTTTTCATTTCTGTAAATGGTTACCGTAATGATGAATTTAAGACCTATCTTTTTTCGAGTGCAGATTATGGCAAAACATGGAAGAGCATAAAAGGTAACTTGCCTGAATCAGTAGCCAATGTTGTTATTCAGGATCCTGTAAATCCTGACTTGCTTTATTGCGGATTGGATAACGGTACCTATGTTAGCTTTGATAAAGGTAACAACTGGCATTTTTTTAATGCGATGTTAAATGTTTCATCATACGATATGATGGTGCATCCTCGTGATAATGAATTAATAGTTGGTACACATGGCCGAAGCATTTTTGTAACGGATGTTAAACCATTTCAGGCACTAAAGGAGGGAGGTATCAGCAAAGGTATTCTGGCTTTTGAACCAAAGTCAATTCGATTCAATGAAAAGTGGGGAGAGAAAAGCTATCCATGGTCAGTGGCAAGCACACCAGGTATAAGCCTGATGTATTTTGTTGGTCGTACTTCGTCTGAAATAAGTATTGAAATTTTGGATGAGAACAAAGTGCTGAAACGAAAACTTACAGCTTCTGGTACTCTTGGATTCCGGACCATAAACTGGGATGTGAAAATTGATAACACTATTGTAGCGACAAAAAAATCTAAAAGTGTTAAATCCGATTCTTCAGTTAAGCCTATGGTATACGCAGCAAAAGGAAAGTATATAATTCGTTTTATAAATGGGGCGGAGGTAAGTGAAGTGAATTTGGAGATAAAGTAATACCTGTTTTATAATGTTAGCGGCATTATTCTGACAAGTTTTCAACATACTAGTTTTAAAATATAGAGCTTCATCCTATTCCGGATGAAGCTCTTCCTATGCATAACGGCTTAAGGAAATCAGCCGTGGCAGGACGTTGTGAGAAGTGTCTTTTTATTTTAACCTAATAAGTGTTTGGTAATCTGATTCCTGCTGATATGCAGGTAAGCAAGGTCAATCTTTTGGTTAAACTCTGCATGCATCCTAATCAGATTTGAATTAATACAATCGTTTGTGTTAAGACTGGTTTAAATTTTAACCGTAATGTTAAAAATATGTTTAGAAAATATGGATTCAAGGTTTAAATTGAACCTGTATTTTAAAAATGTGCTATAAATTTTATAGTACTTAGTTAAAACTTAAACCTAACCTATGAAAAAAGTAGAAGCCATTATTAGAACGGCAAAATTCGAGGAAGTGCATGCTGAGCTCGCAAAGATCGGCATCAGCTTCATGACCTATTCCGAAGTGAAGGGCATTGGTATGGAACATGCGGCATCCCAACAATATCGCGGTGCTACATATGATGTAGGATTCATACCGAGAACCCGATTAGAAATTGCAGTAACCTCTGCCAAGTTAGACTCACTCATTGAATGCCTTTTGAAAACCGCCTATACAGGCAAGGTGGGGGACGGAAAAATCTTTGTCTATGATATACAAGATGCCTATCGCATCCGCACAAAAGACAGAGGAGACCAAGCCCTATAAACCTAAATAAATTTTTGAACCTAAATCTATCTACTCTATGCAAACAAAACTTACCCGATCTATAAGCGGAATTTTTGAGGCAGCAAAGCAAATAAAAAACAGCACGTATTGTTCTTATCTGCTGGCTTTTCTAATGGTCTCGTTTTTTATGTTTAGTCCTTCGTCTTCTTATGCACAGGAAGCAGCGGCTGAAGAGCCTGTAGCATATTTGCCACAAGCTACAGCCGATATTATCTGGCTGTGCCTATGTGCCTTTCTAGTGTTTTTTATGCAGGCAGGTTTTGCTTTAGTAGAAAGCGGACTTACACGCGCG
>ENA-UOWO01003041-UOWO01003041.1-activated-sludge-metagenome-genome-assembly--contig:-NODE-3041-length-19956-cov-5.473243_pt1 | contig 19956 bp, 18 predicted proteins | sample MGYA00238148_ERZ761564 | MGnify/ENA primary metagenome ERZ761564 (study PRJEB28885, sample SAMN05720194) | activated sludge metagenome | isolation source: Anaerobic digester | place: USA... | reverse complement strand
ATGAATAGAAGAGAAAGAAGAAACTTAGAAAAAAGATTAGGTTTACAGAAACATGTCAAAACTCTAACACGTGAAGAAAAATTCGAAAGAATGAGACAGAATATTATCGAAGGGAAGAAGAAAGAAGAAGAAATGAGAGAACATGTACGTGTTATGCAAGGAGGAGACAAAGACAAAGTAGATAATAATAAAATTGCATCAATGGCCACAGATTTAATGATTAAAGATGGTATGTCATATATTGATGCGCTTGAAAAAGCAAAAGAACTTTATCAAAAAGAATTAGAGGCAGCAGAATGAATTATCAAAAAATTTATGATAAAATAATTGATAATGCAAGAAAATCTAATAGAATAAAAGATCAAGAAATTTTCTATGAAGATCATCATATTTTGCCAAAATGTTTAGGAGGTAATAATAATAAAATTAATCGTGTATTATTAACTCCAAAAGAGCATTTTATATGTCATAAATTATTAACTTTTATTTTTAGAAATAACAGAAAAATTATTTGCGCATTTCATAGAATGTCAACTTGCAAAAAATATCATATGTCATCAAGAGATTATGATTATGCTAAGAATCTTTTTATTAATTCTATGATAGGTGATTTAAATCCATCAAAAAATAGAAATGTTGCAGAAAAAATAAAAATAGGAAATATTGGCAAAAAAAGATCTTTTGAATCCAAAATAAATTATAGTAACGCCAAAAAGGGACATATTGTTTCAGAAGAAACAATTCAAAAAATAAAAATAGCCAAACAAAGTGTGAATTTAAGTGAAAAACACAAAATCAATATTGGCAAAGGATTAAAGAATGCTTATAAAGATAATAAAATCGTTAAAGACCATCATGGAAATAAAAATCCAATGTTTGGAAAAAAGCGAAAATTAAATAATAAAACATGCATATTTTGTAATAAGATTGTTGATGTTCAAAATTATGCAAAATATCATGGAGAAAATTGTAAATTTAAAATCATAGCCGCTTGAAATTTTATGTTACTATAGAGGGGGTGCCGAAACTTAAGCGCTCCTTTTTAAATTTGAAGCTTTTTTCGATAATTAATGTCCAACAGATCATATTGGACTGTGGTTATAATTATAACAATATCGATGAGTATGGTTCATTTATAGTGAATGAAACCATCATGTCCCAAATAAAAAACTATAGTAGATCTAAACGTATAAGAGGAATCATATACTCCAATCCAAATTTAAACGAAGGAATCATTTTAAATTTACGAGAGAGGGTTGAAAAAAATCCTAAAATAACAGAATTTGTTTTAATCGACGAATATAACTTACCTAGATTACAACAATATTATCCAATGTTTACGGAGATAATATTCTTTCCTTCTATTAAAAAGATAAGACTAATTGAGTGTAAATCAATTAGAGATAAGATTGATTGGAAACTTTAAACGTAAGGCTTAATATTGTCTATCGTTCTTTTTAATGATCCTCTTGGTCCAAATTTAGCTTCAAGTTCATGTAATTTATCTAAACCTGAATCATTTAATTTAAAAACTCCATTTTCATCAGCATCATAATATTGTCCTATAATTTGTCTAAAAGAAGCGCTCCAATATGAGGCGCTTTTTATTTCATTAAAGGAACCTGGGCCATATCCCATTTCATATATCAATTTAATAAGTTCTAAACGTCTAGTTACTTTATTGTCATTAATATATTTTAAAACTCGATATTGTTTATAACCTTTCGGATAACTTTTATATGGTTGATCGATAGCGTATACAGCATCTTGGGCTTTTTGTAAATCCTCTTTTTTCATTATATAATCTAAGTTATCAACAACATAAGGATATATTGTTTTTGTTGATCTTGAATAATGATAGTCTCCAGTTAGTTTTTTTAATAAATTAAAACTAGCTCTACCTCCTTGATCTACAATTTCTTTGAAATAATTTAAATCGCCATATTGCGCGGCTAAATTTAATTTCTTATCAGGGTTTGTAGTTAAACGATCGACAGCTTCTTTAAATAAAGGAAGATTATTTGTTCTGTGTGCAAATTCTAATAGTTCTTTTGCTGGTAATTTTATTCCTTGTTTTTTCGCCTCTTGATAAATTTTCATAGCATGTTGAGTGCTTGTAGAATGTTTAAATGTCCATAGCCACTTCTGCTCTAAATCGAGGTCTTTTGGCTTTAAAATATCTTCTAAGGATTCGCAAACAAAATTCATTTGTTTTTTATTTTATTTATCCTTAGCACACTTGGTAATTATATCGAATATATAAATAAAAATTCGATAGAATGCCAAAAAACGATAGAAAAGAAGATCGTATTTATTTATTTCGAAAGAATCCTTATAAGAAAGATAATGATCGTGGGACACAAGACACGAAGAATTCTTTTAATGTAGATGACTTAATAGACAAGGGAAAGGATAAAGTAAATGACATTCGATCTCAAGGAAAAGGGGTTGTTGAGGGTCTTAAAAAAGGTTGGGATGATAAGAAACCATCTGAAGAAGATATTAAACGAGTAGTTGATAGTATCGTCGATAAAGCTAAATTTGAGTTTTATTATATTCAAGATTTATGCTTTAGAGCCAAAGTTAATATGCTTTATAAGGCATATTTATTGGAAAAATTTGCAACTACTGGAGATTGTCGTGCTAAATGTAAGGCTGATAATATCAAACCTGGTGATTTACGTTTATTAGCGCCTATAATTATTCATAATAATAAATTAGCTGAAGCTCAAAAAGCTTTAGAAGATTGTTTGAGACAAAATAAAACGGTTTCTGCTCAAAGACCAAATCTTGATTATGGAAAATTAGTCGCCGATTTACCTGATCCTGAGACTCCATTTATTTCTCCTTTTGATAGAAGATTAGATAGATTGGTCATAGATCAAGATAATGCATATGGAATAATTCCTGTAAGTACCGCATATGCTCAAGCCGGAACAATTGGTTATACTGTATCAGAAGCATACATTAGAAGTTCAAAGGTTCAGAAACAACAAGAACTTATAGATAAAGTTAGAAAGGATGTCGCTCAGATGCAAAATGATGACTTCTTTGTTGGTGTTCCTGCGTTAATGAACAACTATGCGTATGTAAAATTATATGGTTCAAAAGGTGGCAGATACCTTGTAAATCTAAAGGGGAAAAGAAAATGGTATGAAGTTGATCAAACTGTTGGTCCTGAATCTATATTAAACTTTTCACAAAACCCAACAACTTCTTCTTTAATATCATGGGGTAATGGTGACCCTTATGGAAGAACGCCTTATAACTTTACAGACTTTGTATTTTGTAAACATTGGAATAAAGTTCCAAATAACCGCTTAATTACTCTTAGAAGATATGCTGCTCCTATAGTTGATAACTTAAAATTCCCAGGAATGGATGGAACTCAATCACCTGGAACTCCTGGTGTCCTTGAATCTGAAGGAAATGCACCTAAGGTAAATGCTAATGGAGAAGTTATTGAGTCAGCTGCTTCTGGAATCGCCGATGGCGGTTCAGCTAAGAAGATAATATTTCCTCCAATGGCAAGTGCTGTAACATATTTTGGTGATGAAACAGATAATAAACTTGGGGATATTTTAAAATTCACTACAGGATTCGAATGGGACGAAGCAGAAGCAGACGTTTGGAAAGTTACCCCAACCGAAACACCAAATGCTGAACAAGGACCAGGAGCGTTATGGCCAGGATTTACATCATTAGCTAAATCATTAAACGTAGCTTTAGGAAACTGGAATCAAGATGCGGTTCTTAATAAAGGACAACTTCCACCAGATCCATATGTTGATGGGCCATATGAAAATAGAATTATTGGTCCTGTAAACCGTATTACAAAAGTTAAGAAACGTAAACCAGGTATCAAATTTGAAATGAGTAATATCGAACTCAAATTTGACTATGTTGCACGCCCAGTTGGTGGTGTTAACTCAAAAGCTGTTTTACTTGATATTCTTTCTAACTTTTTAATTTTAGGATCTACATCGGCTGTATTCTGGGGAGGACAACATAGATTTATGGGTAATCCTCAAACATATCCATTCTTAGGTGGTGATAAAGGTATTCAACAATGGTATTCAGGTAAGCCACTTGAATGGGGTGCTACAACTATTCACGACTTTTTAGGAAAAGCGCAAACTGCAGGAAGTGATTTACTTGAAGCAGCCAAGAATTTCTTTAATTCTATGATTGGTAGCAAACCTGGTTGTGGTGGAGATTTATATGGAAGCTTAATGAGTGCATATAATTCTAGCCCAATTCCTGGAAACTTAATAAAACAATACGCTGCTGAAAAATCAAATGGCCAAATTCCTTATCTTCAAACATTAAAAGCTCTTTTAATCGGAGAACCTGTTGGAGAATGGCATGTTACAATTGGAAATCCATTAAATCCGATTGCAATGATCGGAAACCTTGTTTGTGAATCAGTTGAGGTTGAATTTGGTAATGAATTAGGACCAGATGATTTCCCATTGGAAATGAGAATCACAGTTAAATTAGCACATGGAATGGCAAGAGACCGTGATGCTATTCAATCTATATTTAATAGAGGTATGGGTAGAATATATGATCTCCCAGATAACTTTAGAGGATCTGCAGAAGGAGAAACTAAAGTTGATAATGTTACTGGAAATGCTCCTCAAACCGGAAGAAATCCTGTTTACTATAAAGTTCCTATAGCAAATAGCGGAACAGTTGGAGGAAAATATGGAACATCAAAGGTTGTAGATAATGCAATGCATGGAAGTGTCAGTATTTGGAACAGAATGCAATATACTGCTGTATCTCCAAACTCTGATCAAATATTAAGAACTAAAGACAATCCATTATTTAGAAGTTCATATAGAGCTGTTGACTGGGTTGCTTTAAAATCACTTAAATAATGAAGGCTAAGTATACATATGAATCTTTAGGAGATATTTTAAAACCAAAAGATGAAAAATATTTAGAAAGTATTTTTGATCAATATGGATTTGGGTCAGATTTGTCTATAAGAATAAGAAAGCCCGTAGCTGATTATAATAAACTTAGACTAGAAAGAGCTTCTAAATTTTACAATATAACAATTGAACCATATCCTGAAGATGGCTGGGTTCCAGAAGAAGAAAGTCATAATGATTTTCTATTAGCATCTGGAAAAACATGGAACGTTTATCAGTTTTTTAGATCATATTATGGATTTGAAAGATATAATATGATGGCTAATTTGCAACGAATTTCAAATGTTCAAATAAAATAAAAATTTACAATGTTTCTAAACTCATTAGATAAAAAACCATTATTTCAAAAAGAAGATGGGACTTTAATAAGAGACCTTACTAAATCCATGTTTGATTTTAGCTCAAACAACTATACTTCTTTTAATGCGTTCAAAGTATCAAGAGATTATATAATGCGTCCTGACTTAATTTCTCAAGCTGTTTATAATAATACTCTTTATGCAGAATTCATATTGAAATATAATGGCATTTCTAATCCTTTTTCAATTCAAGAAGGAGATGTGATCTTAATTCCAAACCTTGAAAGTGCAAAGAAAAATGTTAGAGTTCAGGGAAACTCAGTTGATGATCCATCTAAAAAACTTAGAGATGCTTACAAATATATTGACCCCACAAAAATACCAAAAAAAGATGCAGACGAAACAAAATTTAATGATAGAAATTTAAATAAAACCATACAAGAAGGAGCATTACCACCTAATATTGCAGAAGAGGGAGTTTCCCAGATTGTTGAACGTAATGGTAGAGTTTATTTTGGAGAAGGTATTGGAGAGAGCGCATGTTTAAAAAATGGAATGAGTTCAAGCGAATTTTTAACTAAAGTTATAAAATCACGTAAAGTATAATGAGAGCAAGAAAAATATACGAAGATACATTGAATATTCTGAAGCCTAAAACAGAAGATGAAATGTTTAAAGCAATTCCGCCACATCAAATGAAATTTGTTGAGGATTGTTATGATGTAGTTTGTTCTTCGGATAAATACGATATTGTCTCTCCATTAGGATTCTCACAAGGAATTTATGGTTTTCAATTTGAAACTGTACGTCCAATGACTAAAGAAGAATCCATTTATCATACAGGAGAAATTGGCGAATTTACATTAGGTTTTATAGCTGAGGAAAATGATGTTTATATCGTATTTGATAATGCGGGATCGGATTATCACTTAGATGATGTTGAAGATTTAAAACATTATTTAGGTATGGAACACGAAGGACTAACGGAATCAATTTCAGATGTTTTAAAACCTAAATCAGAACAAGAAATTAGAAAACATTTTAGCAAAACATTCCCACAATTTGTTAAGATTTTTTATCATTTATTTCCTAATGAAGAATACCCTTTGGATATGGGAGAGGGATATGCTGATGCTAGAGTATTTTTTACTGTTGAAGATAAAGGAAAATCAGGAAAATTTTTATTCTCACAAAGCCATCATCATAAATTTCCTCAAATATCATTTTTAGACACATCTCATGCATCTGATAAAATTTCTGGGGTTTTTCATGACAACAGAACAGTGCAAACAATTAAAGATGTTAGAACTTATATTAATCAACATATTTCGTAATGCCAACATACGTATATACACCACCGTCTAAGGATAGTTTAAGAGCTAATCCATCTAATTCTCAAAAGGGGGTTAAATATCGCATTTATAACATATTTAAACCTACTATTGTTTTGGATGAATTGTCTCTTCCTAAGAGCACAAATAGTGATTCCAAAAAAATGGAAGACGTAGCCTCTATGGAATATCCATTGATAAAGATAAACAATTATTTTATTTCACAACAGGAATTAGATTTCATGAATATTGATTGCAGAAATTTTCTTCCAACAATCACATTACAAGTTACATTTTTGAGTGATAAGTTTATGGACAAAGAAATGCCAAAAGATGGCGATTTAATATCCATTGCTATTCGAAACAAGTCTGATGCATTAAACATAATACGTAACGATTATGTCATCACGGGGGTGACCCCAGGACGCAGGGCCGCTTCAGGAACCAGACCGGTAAGTGTAACATTTTTTGGGGAATTGTTTGTCCCAGGATTAAAAAGTTATATTGGTTCTGAAGCTTTTAAAGGAACCGTTCTTCAAGTAATGAAGAATGTCGCTACTGAGTTATCTTTAGGATTTAACACTAATGATGAAGATACAAATGATTCTCAGATATGGTTATCCGTGGATTCGCCCGAAGATTTCGTATATCATTTAACATCAAGAGCTTGGAAAGACGAAAATTCTTTTTATGATACTTGGATAGATTTATATTATAATTTAAATTTTGTTAATATTCAAAAGCAATTATTAAGCGCTGAAGATGATGTAGATGAAGGAGTTTCATTAGACAATATTGATGCGCAATGGACATGGGGTGCAGAAACAGAACAAAACAAAACCACTGCAATGCCAAAAGTATTTTCAAATTATATAGGGTATAGAATAACATCTTTTTATATAACTGAATGGAAACCAATAAACAAGTCATCTGCCATGACATTTACATATGGAACGTCTATGAATGCCTCATTTTTTGAACATTTAAATTCACTTTATAAAGATCCAAAGAGTACTAAATATTGGAATTTTAAAATATCACCTGCGTATGATAAGGAAAAATTAAATAGTCATATCTTATTGAGAGGACGTGCTAAATATGATCCATCTATTAATGAAGGAGAATTAGCTAAAGCTAACTATGACTACACAAATTTATATCAACGTGCGCCTTGGATGGGAATACAATATACAGCAGCAAATACGCAGGAGGATAATCTTGAATGGACAGGAAATCATCATCCTAATTATTTAAGATCACAAATACATAACGCAATTAATTTAGCTGAATTAGAAAAATTAAATGTTGAAATAAATGTTCAAGGAGCTAATATGAATATAATTCGAGGAGATAAAGTTCCTGTTGCAATAATTGGAATGGATCCAATTGAAAATCAATTAGTAAACCCTGAAGCACAAGGAAGAGACAGAAAAAATGATTTTTATAGTGGGTGGTATATGGTAAAAGGTTATTCATTATCATGGACAAAAGAATCGATAGGTTCAATGTTATCTAACTTTTCGCAGTCTTTTATTCTAACGAGAAGAGAGTGGCCAACACCAATTCCTACGGATCCTGTTCCTGTACAGGCAGACAATGTTCAAACTTAAATAAAATAATAATATGGCTAACATTCCAAATCAATATAAGTTTTTTAGAGGAGTAAATAATGTTACTGGTCCAACAGATTTTACGTATGGTACTGTTAATCAGCAAATAAATTTTCTTGACAAAAGGTATGACGAACCAACATACATGACATTCCGTGTGTTGTTTGGCGAAAAATCAAGAAATTTTAACGGCGTTCTTTTAACTAATACAGATTATGACAGAATGCCTATGCCATTATTTATGACTGATGAGGTAGATGCATATCAAAGAAGTGGGGATTCAGGACGAAATGTTATTGAGTTTAATAGGGATGTTTATTCAACAATAGATTATTTAAGAGATGGTAATGAAATCACTCGTGCTGAGATGCTTAAAGAATTCATCACATTATGGAATGATTTACAATATAATTTTCAATGGTATTTTCAACTGGTTGAAGGTTTAGGAGATTTATTGAGAGTTGTTCCTGAAAGAGGCAAAAGAGTTGGTAAAGATACTAAATTACGATTTGTTATGTTAGAAGGTATTGACCAAAGAGTGACATATTTATTAAATCTATATCGAAAAATTGCATGGGATGACACGTATCAACGTTGGGTTTTACCTGATATGATGAGATTTTTTGATATACAGATTTTAATAACTGAATTTAGAACATTTCATAAATCAATGGTTAGCCCTAAATCGGACGAACCTGTTTATTTACAAGTATTAAATGGAATATTGCCTACATATTTGATAGAATGTAATATGTGTGAATTTGATATTAATTCTTTTAACTATTCATTTGCAGATTCCTTATCTGCGGGAGCTGACGGGGCTTTAAATATGGCTAAAGTAGAATTTAATGTTAAGGTTGGAAATATCAATGAAATTCAAACATATCCAATATTTACTCATTTCATATTAGATGATTATAAATTAAATGGTCTTGAACGTTCTAAAGAAAAAGGATTAATAAAAGATCAAAGCGGACGAGTAACAAACCCAACTCAGAATGCGGGTGGAAATGAAATTCCAGTGGAACAAGATTATGCATCATCAAGAAGTGGTGATTTAAGATATAGAGATTTAGATCAAAAGGCACAAGGTGATGTTTATTTCCAAGAGGATCAACATATTTCAGGAACACCATTTAATCAACAAACGAATAAACAAACATTCTTTGGAGAAAGAATGGGCAAAGGATCTTATATAAGAGCAACAGAGAGTGGTGAAGAAACGACACAACCAGATCCAATGGATCCTGCAACTTGGGTAGGAAATGCAATAACATTCGGCAAATCATTTGCAGTGAATTTTGCAACCTCTATGATTAATAAAGGGAAAATGATGAAAATTCCAGGTCTTGGTTTTTCATATAATCAAGCGATAGCTGCTATTGAATCAAAAGATTTTAATCAAGTCTTTGGTTTAGTTAGAAGAGCAATATTTGAAGCACAATCTGGAACTAATGCTCCATCTTCACAATTAGAACAAACTATTGATAATACATTTAAGCAATTTTTAATTGGTGTTGCACAATCTGAAGCAACAGATGAAGATCAATTAGAATTTATAAAAGCTGCGAATCAAATATTAATGGATGGTGGTCAATGGCAAACAGTTAAAGATTTATCTCACGCAACCAATTTAAGAGGACCCGGTGAAACAAATATTCCTGTTAAAATTGAAGGTGCTAATGAATATAAATCAATGGTTGAAACTGCAATACGTTGGAATGGAACCCCTGACTATTCATGGGCTACAGACAAAGATGCTGGACCTGGATTAATTCAAACTGGTTATATTATGGAAGGCCCACCTAGTTCGGCAACAATTGGAAAACTTCAAACAGAAACAGTTCAAAAAGAAAGTGATTTGTCAGCAGCAACAGATAAGAACTTAAATGATAAAGGACCATATACGGGTATCATTTCAGAATCTACAGACAGAGATAGTGTTAAAGGAGAACAACAAACAACTAAAGTTATTTCTGATGCAACGGATGGTAATGGTGTTAAAGGAGATCTTTACACAACACCTATTGTTTCTCAAGCAACTGCAAAAGCTGAAATAAAAGGAGACCAATTAAAGAGTGATATTATTTCTGAATCAACAGACGGTGATTTAATAAGTGGTGATTTAAGAAAAACTCAAATAATTTCAGAAGCAACAAACAGATCTGAAGTTGGCGGAGGCTTAGAAAAAACTGAAGTTATTTCTGAAGCAACAAATGATGCAATAAAAGGAGATATGCAAACAACTAATCAATTATCAGAAGCAACTAGAGATAGACAACATGCAGACAAGGTAGTTGGAGATATGAAAACAACTAAGATATTATCTGAAGCCACAAATGATACTTTAACAGGAAATAAAATTGGCCCATCATCTGAAGCTACTGATGGAGATTATGTTGGAGGAAATATGATGAAAACAGATATTTTATCAGAAGCTACTGATGGAGATGCAGTTAAAGAAAAATTAAATCAACCAAATCCTAGTCAAGCAACTAGAAACAAAATTGATAATGCATGAAAACACCTGATTTTTTAATAAAAAACTTAAGGGATAATGACTGGATTGCAGTTGTCGTTAATAACTCTGATCCATTATTTTCAGGAAGATGTCAAATAAGACCTTTTAGACTATTAGATGAAATAGATTCAAAAGATTTACCATGGGCTGTTCCTGTAAACTCTACTATTTTTGCAGGTGATGGTGCAGGATCTCTTTCGGTTCCTAAAATTGGGCAAATTGTTCGTGTTCAATTTAATAATGGTGATATTTATGCTCCAGAATACACAACAATACAGAATATTGATACACAATTAATTGAAAGAATTAAAGATGATTATGATGGAACTCATGTAATGCTTTATGATCCTGATGAAGAATTAACTATGATCTATCAGAGAAATAGTGGGTTTCAGATTTATTATAGAGAATCATTTATACAAATAGCCCCTGATTCTATGATAACAATTCAACATGCTAATCAGGATTCTTTAATACAACTTGAAGGAGATAAATTACGCATAGTTACAAAAAATGAAATAAATATTTCAGCAGCAGCTAAGGTTGAAGTTGTAGCAGATGAAGTAAAAGTTGCAGGAAATCAAACGACAAAAGTAGGGCCAGGTCCTTACAGTCACGCGGTTTTGGCAGAAGTTTTATTCCCATTACTTTCAACGATGGCCACTGCTATAGATGCAAAGATGCCTGCAACACCTGGAGTGAATGTAGGTTTAGTAGAACAAGCAAAACAAGCAGCAACAAGTACTAATGTTTTAATAAGTAAATAAAATAACAACACTATATGAAATTCGTTAAAGAATCTTTAGATGAAGATTGGAGATCAACCGAAAGCGAAATCGAACCATGGGGACAAAACATGGAATTGATGGATAGAATGCTAGATGAATTTGAAAAACAAAATTATCCATTAGATGAAACGCCATGGGAAGAGATTCAATTGATCAAAAAAGCATTATGGTTAGGACATAATTTTAAAGCATGAATATAACTTATTCAAATGAAGTTTTAGATGCATATTCAGGCCAAATAAATTGTGAGGCAGGAATTTTTGTTGACGATCAAATAGTTGGCGTTGTCAAATATGTTTTATATGATGATGAACTAACTATTAGCGATATTTTTATACGTCCAGAATTCCGAAGACAAGGATTTGGTTCAAGACTTATGAAATACATTAAGCAAGAAAATCTTGATTATCATTATAAACCTTCTTTGAAAACAGATTTAGGTGCAAAATTTGTTCATAAAGAAATTGGATTAGATGAGGGAATGAGTGATATTCTAAAAGGAAAAAGTCATGAAGAATCATGGGCTCAATTACCTTGGCAAGTAAAAGATTTCTGGAAAAAATTAAAGCAAGATTTTCCAAATGCTAGGTTTTATTGGGGAAAGAAAGGATTTAGAACCGAATATGGTTTGTTTCAATTGTTTTATCATCGACTTGCATACTATATTGCTTTTTCAAAACAACATTGGGCAGGAATAGATGTTTTTAATATTTGGATGAGAAGCCCAGAAAATAGAAATGATTTTATGGTTGCTGGTATTGTAAGAAGCTATGAGGAATTTAAAAAAGACTTAATGAAATTAGATAAACAATTTAATGAGCCGGACACAGAAGATTTTGGAGATGTTCCTGCTGATTATGTTAAAGAAAGTCTTGAAGATGTTTTAAAGCCGAAAGATCCTCAATCTATCATGTCACATTTTAAACAAAAATATAATTTTAATGTACTACAAACCGAATTTTTAACATATCCATATTTAGACGAATATTTCAAAGACTTTTATTTTGAAAGGGATCTCTATGTTAAAGATCCTAAATGGTCTAAGTATGCAACACCTGACTATCTTCAATCCAAATCGTTACCAGGTGGTTATCAAACAATTGATATAACTAAAGAGGCCAAAGAAACTATTATTGAATCAACCAAAAATATTAAAACAAAAAGACCATTAAAGGCATTACAATTTAATTGGGCTAATTTTGGAGACTTAGATAGTCTTCGAAGATTTTTTGGGGATTTAAATATTAAAAATGGCGTAAGGGGCGACAACCCATTATGGAAACATTTCGGAGATAACGATGTATTTAAATGGGGTTATTACGGAAAAGAATATTCATATTTAGGAAATTCTGATGGATTTGCGTTATTTATAGTTCCTGATGATTTTATTAAAAAGTTTTTTGGAGTAAATGAATCTATTTCTGATATTTTAAAACCTAAATCAATAGAAGATATTAAACAATCGGTTATTGAACTTGTTGAAAATTTAGAAGAAACACAAAATGTAGCAGAGTTTATAGATCAAACAATAGATGAAGATCCTGACGTATGTCAAGAATTAGAAGATTTATGCGCGGCTATGGGATCCGACCCTGGAAGTGTTGAATTCATAATTGAAGAATCTAAAGGATTTGAAGAAATTCAAAAATTAACAAACATAATAGACGAAAAATCACATTCACAAAGAAATAGTGTTGCAAGAGCCGAGCATCCTCTAACATATGAAAATATGTCATATCGCGTAAATCCCGTTGCAAAATTGGCATGGGGTTATCCCACAGATTTTAATGGAATGAATATAATATTTTTTGATTATCCTAAATTACTAAGATCTATTAAAAAGGTTGAATTTGCATGGGAAAAATATCAGATATAATAAAAAAATTCATCTATGGAGTTTTTAATAAAGCAGTTAAAAGTGACCAAGAGTTCTTCAGTAAGCCAAAAGCTTTAGTCCTTTTACGAACTGCTTCGCTTGCCATTTTAAATCCCTTACTAAATCAGCTTAAATCTTTACTTCAAAAGAAAGCTGTAGCTCTTTTAGATAAAAAATTCTCTAAAGATTTTACTGATGATGATATATTAGAATATGTTAAAAATGATAGACTTTTAAGAAGAGTATCAAAGTTTGCTTCCAATGATTTAGATAATGCTTTAGTTTCGGAGATTGTTTTAGAATGTGAAGACCCCGACTATTTTCAAACTTCACCGTTATTAGATCAATTAGAGGGTGATGATTTTCTTAAAATTGCCCAGCAACAAAGTGATTTTGATAGTAAAATTAAAAAATTTGATTTAAGTCAGCTTAATGAAACATTAAACAAGATTAAAGGAACTCTTCCTTGGGTTTTTATGGTTTATTCTATAATACTTAAAGTAAAAGAATTCTTAAATCAAAATGATCATCCATCCCCTTATCGAGGAAAATATCTTCAACGTCAATTAAGATTAGTTGCTGCTATTTTACAAGAACAAAAACAAAAAATGCAAAATCTAAAGCCAAATTTAGAAGAAGAAAAAGCAGCATTACAAAATCTAAAAACCGAATCTAAAGAAGGAATAAAAGAAATAGGACAACAAATAGATGTAATGATTGCCTCTTTAAAATCTTTGGATGCCATAATTGTGGGGTCATTACTTGCGGCTTCGGTTTATATTGCAAATAGAAAAAAATATCAAAAATCTTCAACAGAAGCATTTTCTGAAAATGTTGGATCTTTATTATGTGATGTACAAATCGAAACCCCTGATGTAAGTGTGATTTCTAAACCATTTGAAATTTCACTTGATTGTCCTGTAGATCCAGATAACGTTGCCGTGGTGCATGAACCTATTGAACTTAAACTTGATGTTACAAGATTAGAAAATTGTGATTTAGAACCTGCTGCAGAAGAATTAGTGATTGATGAAAAAGATAGTAATGAAATTGCAACAAAAGCCATAATTGACAATCAATCTTCAAAGAATTTTAATATACTGGTAACTAAAGACCAAATGGTTACAACTAGAACCCCTCTGGGGACTCTTGGAGGCTCTAGGATTTACTCTCCGGTTGATGGAATAGTGGCCAAAATACTAAATAATCAGATTTACTTGGATGACATAAGTGACCCTGAGAATACTTATCTTGAAGAGCTCATGCAAAAGAGTCAAGACCTTTATCAAGAATTAAATGATACGAAATATTTTTTGAAAGATTATTATGTTAATTCTTTGTTTCCTGTCATGTTAAAAAGCTCTCCACTTATTGATGCTTCGATAAGTGCAGCGGAACGCTTAAAGATATTATTTTCAAAAGGTGGTATTACAGAAAGATGGGATGTAGCCCAAAAGCAATTAGAGAATGTCAAAAAGAGTTATGACAAAAACATTCAAAAAATAACTGGAGAAGATAATGTAAAGAAAAAAGCTAATAACGAAGAACTTTACAAAATTAAAGAAGAAGTGGATAAGGAAGATGATAAATTTTATGGTCAATTAAAAATAATATCTTCGTCAGCTATAAATCAATCTGAAGTTACACTCCCAAAAGAATCTGAGTTTGCTTTATTAGAATATTATTTTGATCTTTATGGTCAACTTATGGCCAATTTCGATCAAAGCAAAACATTAGTTCCATTTAGAGATGAGATTTATAAATTCATGGTTGAAAGATATTTTGTCGACAAATGGGATGAAAAGAAATTAGCAGGAAGAATAAATGATTACTGTCAAAAATTGGCCAAAGGAACCTTCTTTCATGTAACTCCTGATTTCTTCAAAGAAATGAACAACAGATACAAATCGAATAATCAAGTTTCGGAAGTTGAAGCATATGTAATTTCTTTAGAAAAGAAAAATAAAGATTTGTCTGAAACTGATAAAACATCTTTAATTAAACGAATAATGTTCATGTTTAATTTTTCTCTTGAAATTAAACAAATGGTAGAAAACAAATACGAAACAAAATTAAACAAATATCAAGCAACTGAAAAAGAAGGAAATTACATACAAAATTTTTGCAATAATTTGTGGAAACGATATGATGAAATCCCAAAAGAAATAGATCAAGTGATGAAAGAACTTGATGACCTTGGAAATTCTCTTACAACATATTCGATTATTGACATTGATGACGACAAATATAGATTTTATGGAATAGGAAAAGAAAGAACATGTCCTGAATCCGATGATGAAGATTTTACTGCTTCAGAACACGGCTTTGGAGATATGAAATATTGGTTAAAATATTGTGCTATTGCAACATTAATTGGAATAACAAATCCAGCACAATCTTGGTCTACAGGATTACCTCCTCCAATAGGTCCTATCCCATTTCCTGTTGTTTATATTCCTATTAAGGCATTCGCATTAAACTGGGGATTTATCGTTTTAGGTATTTCCATTACAGGAATTTATCCATTTCCGTGGGTTTTATTTGGAAATTTATCTTCTGAACATCATGTTCCCGTGGCGGATCCTGCAACCATTATTCGAAAAAATGTGGAAGCATTAAAGAAACCTTTAACTAAGGGATTGAAAGAATTTAAACAAGTAACACTAAAAGGATATTTAGATAAAACTAAAGCTGAAATAGACAATTTAACTGTTGAATTAGATGAAGTGTCTAAAAGAAAACGTGAACATAAAGAAGAGAAGCCAAAAAGAGATAGAACTTTAGAAGATAGTGAAGTGATTTATGTTAAACAACTTGCTGCATGGACGGAACAAAATTTAATTTTAACAGAACGAATTGCTACCATTAAATTGAATAGGTTTGCATTAGAGACTAAATATAAGATTGTTTATGACGCGTATTCTGGAAGATCAGTAAAAGATTTTCCAGACCCTACGATAAAAGCTATACAGAAATCAGAGGAAGCAATAAATAAACAATTTGAAAAATTAGATCAATTGATTGCAAAAATAGATCCAATGTTAGCACCTCTTCCTATATCTACAAAACCAAATTCAGCTAGTTTTGCATTAACGATTAAAAATCCAAAACCTGTCATTTTAATAAAGGACGAATTAAATGACAATATAAACACAGGAGTTTTAAATCCAATTGTTGAAAAATTTAAGGTGAAAAGTGATGATTTTATGACAAAAAACTTCAATAGTAAAATGCAGAACTCAATTGTGAATTGGAAGAAATATAAAGCGGCATTAAAAGCAGCAATGCCTACAATAGTCACAAAAGATCCTTTCCCAAAATATCAAAATTTAAAGCCTACTAATCTACCATGGATTGCATTCCTATTTAAAGATTTTACACCTACTGGTGCTAAGACTTATGGATTTCCTGGATTTAGCCCTTATCCTGTTGGATAATTGAATAAATAAAATAAAATCGATAGATGTTCGTAAACGAATCCATAGACGATATATTAAAAGGAAAAACCCAAAAACAAATTCGTTCCGATTTTAAGAATCAATTTGGAATATCTTATTCTGATTTACAAAAAACATTAAAAAGATTACATGACAAAGATATTTCTGCTAAAATTGAACATTTCTCAGTACCTGGTATGGGAGAAGCAGATGCGATAGCAATTGCGCCATGGGAAGTTAAAAGATCATCAAATGGGTATCAATGGGAAGTTGTAGCTACAGTCGTAACACAAAAAATAGCTAATGAAATTGTTGATTTTTTAAAACCCAGATTAGATATTGGGGCTAGAAATGAATTTCAATATGAGGTTAAACAATCATATTACGATTTATACGTGTCAAATACAGATGCATTAAAAATATTATCAAAGCTAAAGAAATGAAGGCTAGAAAAGTATATGAATCCATAGAAGATGTTTTAAGACCTAAAAACGAAGAAGAAATACAAGCGGCTTTTAGAGAAAGACATAAAATGTCGTGGGAAAAATATAAGAAGTATGCAGAAGAGTTAGAATCTTTCGGTGTTGAAATTCTTGAGCTATATAGTTTGCGTATTAATGAAATGACCATTAAAGTATATACTGTATTTTCAGGTAATTGGGGATTTGGAAAAACTTTAACTAAGAAAGATGCTATGTCCATGATACAAACACACAAACAATATTCATATGAACAGCACGAATACCATATTAGTGAAGACCATGCGTATTTATATCCTTCTCAAGTAAGAGAATTAGTCTTTAGATTAAGAATGGGAGTTAAACAATCCCCTGAATTTCATAGTCCTAATTATGGAGGAAACACATTTAAATGGGAAAATCCAGAATATAAAGAGTGGAGAGAAACCCCCGAAGGAAAGGCCGCCCAAGATAAAGAACTTCAAAAATGGATTAATAGAGAAAAAGAAGAAAAAATTGATGAAGGGGTTGAAGATATACTGAAACCAAAATCTAAAGAAGAAATTAAGAAAAATTGGCCCAAAGATTGGAGCGTCACATCTAAAGAATTTTTAAATACATGGAAACAATTAGAGGATCTTGGTGCAAACATAGTAGGAACTCAAACAGTAACTATTGGTGGAAAACATTTAGAGTACATAGTTTATGGATTTTATGTTTTTAGAGGAAGTAATGGAGTTGCAAGAGTTTTAACAAAAGAAGATGCAGAGAAACTTTCTGAAACTATGGAAAATTTAGATTATACTAAACAAGAATATTCATATAGACCAGAAAAAATATTTTTAGAATATTCAGAAGCGAGAAACTATGTTAGTAAAAGACTTTGGAAAATTAAAAAATATCCAGAAAAGGGGAAATCTAATCAAATATGAAAGCCAAATTCATATACGAAGCATTAACTGATATTTTTCGTCCTAAACAATGGGATGAAATTAAAACAAATATTGAATCAAAGGGAGAACCAGAATTTGATTATTGGATGAATTTTGTTCTTGAATTTGATAAATTATTTGATGGAAAATTACAAGGTTCTGTTACGGATTGGGAATTTAATGAAGAAAAACAATATAGAGTCATAGTATTAGAAACTGTTATCGGGCCATTTAAATTTCTTGTTGATTGGCACGTCAGTAAAAAAATTCCAAATATGGCTGTTGATATTGGAACTTCATCAAGACAATTTTTTGAACCAATTGTAATTCCTGATAATCCAAAGGAACTTGCTGTTGAAGTATTAGAAAAAATAAGAGAACAGAATCAAGCTAAGCCAAGACCCGCCCATTCATTTAAAAGAAGAAATGAATAGTTATAAATTTTTTGAAAATAGACAATGTGAATATTATCCATGCCATCCAAACATGAAAGAAATCAATTGTCTTTTTTGTTATTGTCCGTTATATGGCAGAAAATTATGTATTCATAAAAAGTACAAAGATTACCAAAATTGCAAAGATTGTACATTCCCTCATGAAAGGAGTAATTACTACGAAATAATCACACTGCTAAAACGATAAAATTTTTAAATCTCATTATTTTTGTTTATTTTGGCAAAAATTTGTGAGGTGTCTTTATTTCAACCAAAATCAAGAGAAGAAATACTTGAGAGCATTGCCACAAGCGATTATAAAAATCGCGAATATTTAATTTATTATTACGATAATAATGAAGATGCATTTAATAAAATATTTAAAGAACTACAAAAGTTCCCACAAATATCAATTAAAGGTGTCATAAGAGCATTTAAAAATCATAATGAATATGGCCCAGTCGAATCAAAGGCTATGGCCGTTTCGATGATAAAAATATTGCAAGCAATGGGATGGTCTGATAAGTTCGTAATAACATCTAAAACATTTAGGGATGGGCATCAGCGTTTTGTTATTGAGCTTCAATATCCCAAATAGATAACATTGCCCTTTTCCATCTATTCAATGATGGAACCCACACATAAATGTAATTATCATCTACAGCAATATGTGTCCTTGTATTAATTGCAAATGTATTTGGAGGTAATTCTGGGTTCTCTTCTTGATTTACATATTGAACAGCAGTGACATTTCTTTCAGCTAATACTTCTTCAGAAAGCTTAATACTTAAAATTCCACCTAAATTTTGAAGAGTTAACGTGCGTGGGCGTCTCCAATTTTTTGATTCAACTGGAAAAAATATATCTCCTAAACTTTCTTCTGGAGAAAATTCATGTGGTCGTCTATCATCCATTTATTTTCACAAGTCCTTCAAATACTTGTGTCTTTAAGTTACCATATTTATCATATGCTTCAACCTTAATATCATAATCTCCAGCTTCATTAAATATATATGGGACGACAGTATTATAAACTCTCATTATCAGATCATTTGTATTATGTTCTCTTATTTCCCAAATATTTTTTTGATCAAGCATATAATTGCTTGTGTCATATTCAGCTCTAAATATAACTAATGTACTTATATCTAATTCAATAGCTTGATTGAATCCATATAAATCAGAATTTAATAAATTATCTGATGGATCGTACCATTGTCTTATAACTCTATCTTGGTCAAATAAAATATTTACAAAAACAAATGTATTGTCTAAGAAATACTGATGACAATAAGTATCATCTAAATAAACATGGAAATTATTTAAGCTT
>ENA-UOWO01003040-UOWO01003040.1-activated-sludge-metagenome-genome-assembly--contig:-NODE-3040-length-19958-cov-6.621715_pt1 | contig 19958 bp, 16 predicted proteins | sample MGYA00238148_ERZ761564 | MGnify/ENA primary metagenome ERZ761564 (study PRJEB28885, sample SAMN05720194) | activated sludge metagenome | isolation source: Anaerobic digester | place: USA... | reverse complement strand
TCTACACAACGTAGCACACTCTTTCCCTACACGACGCTCTTCCGATCTGCGGTACCCTTTCATCTGCTTTTTCAACTGCTGGAGGGGGCCGGCGATCCGGCCGGGGAAGGTGACTGCAATATAGACCCCACCGACGAGGGCGAGCAGCAGGAAGACCAGGGTGGCGTAGAAATCCCGCCGTGCCTCGATCACGAGGCCGGAGGAGGTTTCGTGGATGCGGTTCCAGAACGACTCGGCCTGGCGGGCGATGATCGCCTGACCTGCGGCGAAGACGGTGATCATCCGCTCCCGGGCGCCGGACAACAGGTCGTCGATCTCGATCTTCTCACTATCCGGCCGCTCGAGCAGATCGCGCAGATCCTGGAAGGATGTCTTGAATTCTATAATATTAGATCGAATATTTCCAAAGACGCGCGTGTGCAGAGGGCTTTTCGAGCCTTCGATGGATTTCACGATCAGGCCGAGGACCGCCTGGAGCCTGTTCTGGATACGGTCCGGGAGGGCGAGCCGTCCGGGGACGGAGCGGCCCGGTTCCGTCTTCTGGGCCATGTAGAGCCGGATTTCCGCCTCGACGATCTGAAGGTCTTTCTCGATCCGGGAGATGGTGGTGAGAAGCGGGGTGGCGCTGCCGAGAAGCTGGCGGAACTCGGGGTCGTTGAGGGCCCGGGGCAGCTCGTCGTTCATGCGCCGGATCTTCCGGGAGAGCTCGTTCGTCCGGGACGAGATCGACTGGCCTGCCGAGAGCCTTCGCTGGCCGTCGCGCCGGGCGATCTCCCCGCGTCGTCGGCTGTGGTGCTCGAGTTCGCGAAGCTGGCGGGTGTAGCTGGCTTCGAGGCGGGTCAGCTCGATGAGGGCGGCCCGGTGTTCGGGACGGGTCACGAGGGTGTCGAGCTGGAGAAGAGTTCCCTGAAACCTGCCGAGCAGCTCTTCGCTGACGAGCGGCTCTTGGCGGGCGTGATCAGCGAGATTCGTGGCCAGTTGATCATCGATCTGGTTCCAGAGATCACCGAATCGCTCATACAGGCGAGCGATGCTGATATCAGGGGTCAGGGTGCGGTCGATGAACCGCTCGATGTCGCGAAACAACGCCGTGGTCAGCACGAAAAATAGCGTGATGACCGTCAGGGCTGCGACGATGCCGACCGTCAGCCGGCGTTGCAGCGTGATGCGCTGGACGGTTTCCCCGGCTGGCGTCTGGACCGGCCCCGGATTAGACGTTGAACCGGAAATTGATGATGTCACCATCCTCCACGGGGTATTCCTTCCCCTCGAGCCTCATCAGACCGGCCTGTTTCACCCCGGCCATCCCGCCCTTCTCGACGAAATCCTTGTAGGCGACCACTTCTGCACGGATGAAACCGCGCTCGATGTCGGAATGGATCCGGCCCGCCGCCTTCTGGGCGCGGGTGTTACGCTGGATCGGCCAGGCCCGCACCTCGTCTTCGCCGACCGTCAAAAATGATATATAGTTCAGGATACGATAGGCTTCCTTGATCAGCCGGTCCCGTCCGGACTCGGTGATGCCGTATTCCTGGAGGAACGTCGACTCTTCTTCGGGGGAGAGGCCCGAGATCTCCATCTCGGTCTTTCCGGCGATGATCAGGTTCGGCCATCCGTGCTTCGCGCAGGCGGCGTTGAACTTCGCGACGATCGGATCGGCTGAACTCTTCAGTTGATCCTCGGAGCAGTTGCCGACGAGCATCAACGGCTTCTGGGTCAGGAAGCGGAAGCCGCGCATCAGGCCTTCGTCCTCGGCCGAAAGATCGAGGCTGGAGATCAGCTTGTTCTCCTCGAGGGTCTTCTTCAGCCGCTCCATCAGCTCGATTTCGCGAAGGATCTCAGGCTTCTTGCCGGCCTTCAGCTCTTTCTGGGCGCGCTCGATCTTGTTCTGGACGATCTCGAGATCCGAGAAGACGAACTCGAGCAGCAGCTCCTCGAGATCCTCGGCCGGGTCGATCCGGTCATGCACGTGGGGGATGTCGCTGCCGCCGAACAGCCGGATCACGAGCATCAGGGCGTCGCAAGTGCGGATGTTCGCCAGCGTCTTGCTCGAGAAGCCCTTCTCATCCTTGCTGACGCCGGGAATGTCGGTGAACTCGACGGTCGCGTGGATCGTCTTTTTCGGCTTGTAGATGCCTGTCAGGTAGTCCAGACGGCCGTCGGGAACTTTGATGACCCCCGTGTTCACCTCGTCGCTCTGGGCGAGAAAGTCGCGAACCTGCGCCTGGGCGCGGGTCGCCATGTTGAAGAGGGTGGTCTTGCCGGACATCGGAAGTCCCGCCAGCCCGATTTTCATGTGAACGGCCTCCTGGAACGGTGCATGGAATGCGCGAATGATAGCACATTTGCCCCTGGGACGGAATGTGCGAAAATCTTGGGCTCCTGCCGATCGAACGACCGCCTGATATGGTGTAGGGGCGGGTTTCAAACCCGCCCCTACGAGGCATGTTCGGATTTCTCCGGCTTCTGATGCCGGCAGAGGTCAGTCGATCAGGACCCCGGCGATGTTGGCGGTCAGATAACTGGCGAAGGTGCCGGCGATCAGGGCACGAATGCCGAGATTGGCCAGATCGCCGCGCCGGTGGGGCGCGAGGCCGCCGATGCCGCCGAGCTGGATGCCGATCGAGCCGAAGTTGGCGAAGCCGCAGCAGGCGTAGGTCAGGATGACCCAGGTGCGGGGCTGGAGGGAAACGGCTTGGCCCAGATACGTTTTGCTGTTCACGATCTCGCCGAGGTGGGCATAGGCGACGAACTCGTTCAGAACCGTCTTTTCGCCGAGCAGTTGGCCGGCGATCATGAGATCATCGCTCGGAACGCCCATCATCCAGGCGAACGGCATGTTCATATACCCGAGCAGCTCGTTGAGGGTGTCCATCTTCGACAGATCGAGACCCGACACCTTCGTCACGCCGGCGCAGAGCAGACCCCAGACGTGGTTGCCCATCGCGATCAGGGCGATGAAGGCGATCAGCATGGCGAGAACATTGATGGCCAGGCCCATGCCCTCGGAGGCGCCGCGGGCGGCCGCATCGATGACGTTCTGGTCGATTTTTTCGATCTTCAACTCGCACTTGCCCGATGTCTCGGGTTCACCGTCTTCGGGAACCATGATTTTGGCGAACACCATCGCCGCCGGGGCCGACATGACCGAAGCCGCCATCAGGTGGCCGGCGATGTCCGGAAAATGCTCGCGCATCATTCCGACGTAAGCGGCCATGACGCCGCCCGCGATCGTCGCCATGCCGCCGACCATCACGCAGTTGAGCTCCGAAAGCGTCATCTTCGCGACATAGGGCTTGATGACGAGCGGGGCTTCGGTCTGGCCGACAAAGATATTCGCCGCGGCGCTCAGGGACTCGGCACCCGATGTTTTCATCGTCTTCTGCATCACGAGCGCGATGGCGTAGACGAGCCGCTGCATGATCCCGAGATGGTACAGCAGCGTCATGAAGGCCGAGAAGAACACGATGGTCGGCAGCACCTGGAACGCGAAGATGAAGCCGACGCTCTTCTCGCCGGCACTGCTTGCGAGCGGCCCGAAGACGAAGGCGGCGCCCTCCCCGGTGAAGTTGAGAATCGTGTTGACGACGGTGTTCATGAACTCGAAGAAGGAGCGGCCCGGCGCTGTCTTCAGGATCAGAAGGGCGAAGGCGAACTGGAGGATGATGCCGGCGGCGACGAGAACCCAGTTGATCTTCTTCCGGTTCGTCGAGAGGGCATAGCAGATTCCGATCTGAAGCGGAATTCCGATCAGGCTGATGTATTTTTCCATGACGCGCGGAGAACTCCTTTCCTTGTCCTGTGGCTTGTTTCCGCGGCATGATAGCACACTTCACGGAGCGGGAGGGAAGCAAAAAAGAACCGCGGCCCGGAAAGCCGGACCGCGGTGGGGAGGGAGGGTTTCTCAGAAGCCGAGTTCGGCCGCTTCCGACACGCCTTCGTCGGTCGTGATCTCGACCGTCTTGCCTTCGATCTTGAGGACGAGCCTGTCGCCGAGGGCCAGATACTTGTTGATCGCGGGGTGTTTCTTCGCGAGCTCGAAGTAGGCGGCCGAGTAGGCCTTGATCTTCAGGTCGGGTTTCTCGGATTTCACCGAGCCGTCGACCCACTTCCCGTCGAGCAGGTAGAAGGTGCGGTCCCCGATTTCACGCGAGGTCGGGGCTTTGAGACCGCCGGTCGGGGCCAGCCTCGCTTCCTGCCGGCCGAAGCCGCGTCCCGACGAGCCGCCGGTGGAGGAGGGGATCGGGGCTTCGGCGGACTTCATCACGTTCATCTCCCGGGCTGCCGAGACGGCGTCGGCGCCTTCCTGAGCGCTGCTGAGGCCGTCGAACCGGGCCTTGGCCTCTTCGAGGAAGGGACCGGGCTCGCCGGCGGAGGGCGGCGGGGCCATGACGCGGCGCAGATTCGGGCCGGGCAGCTCCTTGTCCTCGACGACGAGATACGAGGTGTAGGGGGTGAGGATGCCGTACCGCTTGGCGAGCGTCACGATCTCGTTCTTGAGCTCCTCGTCGGCGCCGCTCTTGCGGATCTGGTCGAGCAGGAACCCGATCTTGCGGGTGGCCCAGATGCGTGAGACGAAGCCGTTCTCGGTTTCCCGATCGGGGAACGAGGCCTCGTAGTCGAGCTTGACGGGCTTGCCGTCGATGCTGCCGGTCAGTGTCACGAGCGCGTCACCGGGCCCGCGATACCGGCCGAGAACCGTGACGGTGCTTCCCTTGAAGATGTCGGGAATCCGCTGCGGATACATCTGGGAAACGTCGACGTTCCGGATCGTCAGGCTGACGTCGGTCATGACGGGATGGGTGAGTTTCGAGAAGAGGCCGGAGACCTTCGCTTCGATGTCTTCGCTCTCGGAGACGTAATCCGAGGCGCCGCCGTGCTCGTCTGCCAGCCGGTCGAGCAGCGGGGCGTTGAGCTGGTCGCCGACCCCGAACGTGAAGATGCGGATGCGCTTGTCGTTCGCAGTTTTGATCTCGCGGATGATCTCCTCGGGCTCGGTCAGACCGGCGGTCGGCTTGCCGTCGGTGACGAAGACGATGAACGAGGGGCGGTCGGACTTTTTCTCCTCGAGCTGCCGGATTGCTTTCAATAGAGCATCGGATATATTCGTGCCGCCGACCGGCTCGAGCCGCTTGATATACTCGATCGCTCCGGCGCGGGTCTTGTCGTCCATCTCGAGCAGCTCGTTCTTGTACCCGTCGACATCGGTCGAGAAGTTGATCAGATTGAACCGGTCGCCCTTCTTGAGCGCGTTCACACAGAATTCGAGGGCCTTGCGCGCCTGGTCCATCTTGGGACCGGCCATGCTGCCGGAGGTGTCGAGCACGAGCGCCACGTCGATCGCCGGCATCGCCGCTTGCTGCAGCTCACTGCGCGGGGCGAGCATGACCATGAAACTGCCGTCCTCGCTCGGGTCGGGCCGGTTGGCCAGGAAGGACATCGACAGGTCTTTCTGAGAAAGCGCGTAGTAGAGCACGAAGTCCTTGTCGGGCCGGATGGTGTCGGCTTCGAACCCGATCGTCGCGGCGTAATCCCCGTTCTTCTTAACCGAGATCGGGTGGGTAGGGGAGTAGATCGTCGTGATTGGCGTCTTCGAGCTCAGCTTGATCTCGATCGCGACGTCCTTCATCGGCTCCTGCGAGAACCGCTCGATGTTCAGCGGATACACATACCGTACCAGATTCCCTTCGGCGCGCAGGGCCTCCTGATACTCGATCTTCACCTGCTTTTCTTTCAACGGCTCGATCGGGTAGATGCGCGTCTTGAACAACCCGGTACCGAAAAATTCCAGCAGGCCCGGGTCGCGCATCTGGCGAACGATATTTTCATAGATGGAACGGGCCTTGTCCGAGTCGAGCAGCTCGCCCTTCGTCATCTTGCCCTCGATGTCCATCGCGAAGCCGCTGATCGAGGCCCCGATCGGAAGCGGAAAGATATACAGCCCCTCGACGACCCGGTTTTCATGATTGAAGAACGCCTGGTCGACCTTCGTCGAGGCCGCGATATCCTTGATCTCGACGCTCACGTGATGTCGTGTGACCGACATCGGGACGGTGAAGTTCTGCTCAGGCATCGGAGGCCGGAAGATGACCCGCTCCCGACGCGGATCCTCCGGGTCGAACGGGATGATCATTCCGTCGGCCCACAGGGGGCGCCCGAGGGTGATGACCAGGCCGAGAATCAGGAAAAGAACCAGCGGAATGCGTCTCATACCATCCTCCATTGCGTTTTGCTGCTTCCTTGAACGGAAACCGCCGGCTGCGGATTGTTATCCATCAGCCGGCGGCAGGGTTCGGGGGATCACAGGAAAAACCGTATCATCCAAAGCAAGCCACGCTGAACGAGGAGGGTGGCCTGATCAAGAGGTTGTTTGAGGCCCAGGATGTCCATGATGGCCTCGGCGTTTTTGGGAAACGCGATATAGCCGAACATGATCATCCCCACGATGAGGGTCGTCGGTCCCAATATTGCCACCTGAACATTCTCGATGAATGTCAGAGGGGTGTTGGAAAGGTGGGCGTTCGACCAGATCCTGTAGATCCAGGCTCCGGAGAAAAGCCCGACGATTGCGAGAGTGATGAACTGGGCAACCGCTTGGTCCATGCAGATCTGATACAGTTCGCTCATGACGATTCTCCGTTGACGCCGAGAACTTCTCTGTCATTTGTCGCGAAGGCGGCCATCGAGATCCCGGCCGATTTTTGCGACAACGGCGTCGATGCGGGGTTGAACATCCTCTTCCGTAAGAGTGCGCTCGGGAGAGCGGAATGTCAATGAAAAAGCGAGGGACCGGCGGCCAGGCTCGAGGCCTTTTCCCTGATACACGTCGAACAGCCGCACGTCCTCGAGAAGAGGGCCGGCTTCGGTCTTCACGATGCCGATCGCCTGGTCGTGGAGCACGGCCACGGGCAGCATCAGGGCGAGGTCACGGCGGACGGCCGGGAACTCGGGAATCGCCTTGAACCGGGGCATCGGCCTGGGCAGGGAGGCGATCAGGCCGATGTCGATTTCGGCGAAGAAGATCTCCCGGGGCAGCTTGCGGTTGTCGAGCCATTTCGGATGGATCTGGCCGAGGATGCCCGCCGGTTTGCCGCCGACGAGCACCTGGAACTGGCAGGAAGGATGCAGCGCGGGTGAGGTGCCGGGCTTGAACTGGATCTGCTGGCCGGCGAGGTGGCCGATCGTGGTGACCAGGCCCTTGATGCGGTAGAGATCGTTCGGCTCACGGCTGCGGTGCCAGTCGGAGGCGTTGGCGGAGCCGCACAGGCCGATGCAGAGCCGGTCGAACTCCTGCGACAGGCCGCCGGCGCCGCGATGGAAGACGCGCCCCATCTCGAACAGCGGCAGGTCATACTCATCGGCCATTACGTTGCGTTTGATCGCATCGATCATTCCGGACAGGAGGCCGGTGCGCATCACGGCCAGCTCTTCGGAAAGGGGATTCTGGAGCTTGAGGGGCTCGCCCTCGGCCATTTCGGCGGGAGTGGCGGCCGGGATGAAGCTGTAGGTCATCGTTTCATGCAGACCGAGGCTGGTGAGATGGTCGCGGATGCGCTTCGTCAGCGTCTGAAGCGGGGTCTCCAGGCGTGGCGCGGCCGAGATCGCGGGCAGTTTCGCCGGGATGTTGTTGTAGCCGTAGAGGCGGGCGACCTCCTCGATCAGGTCGGCTTCCTGCTCGATGTCGTGCCGGTAGGGCGGCACGCCGACCCACAGGGTCTCGCCTTCGCGCGTCACCTCGAACTTGAGGCGCAGAAGCAGGGTCTCGATCTGCTGCGGCTTCAAATCGACCCCGATCAGGCGGCAGGTGCGCCGGGTGCGCAACATCAGCCGCTTCAGGGGGGCGGGGGCGGGGTAGGCGTCGACGATGCCCGCCGCGGCCTTTCCCCCGGCGATCTCGCCCAGAAGGCGCGCTGCCTCGTTGAGCGCGATCGGCACGTTGTCGATGTTCGTGCCGCGCTCGAACCGATACGACGAGTCGGACATCAGGGCGAGCTGCTTCGAGGTCTTCCGGACGCTGATCGGATCGAACACGGCTGCCTCGAGCAGGATGCTCGTCGTCGTTTCGGTGACCATCGTGTTGAAGCCGCCCATGACGCCCGCGATCGCGACCGGCTGGGCCGCGTCGGCGATGACGAGCATCTCGGAGGTCAGCTTGCGGTCGGCCCCGTCGAGGGTGCGGATTTTCTCGCCCTCGGATGCGCGCCGCACGACGATCCGGTTCTCCTCGAGCCGGTCGAGGTCGAACGCATGCATCGGATGCCCTATATCCATCAATATATAGTTTGTCACATCCACGATGTTGTTGATCGCGCGCAGGCCGACTTTCTCGAGCCGGTCCTGCATCCAGCGGGGGCTGGGACCGACCCTGACGTTCCGGACGATGCGCGCGCCGTACCGGGGGCACAGGTCGGGGGCCTCGATCGTGACGCTGGTCTGGGCCGAGACGTCGCCTTCTCCGGCGTGGCCGGCAAGCCCCTCGCGGTGGAGCGGCAGGTTGAAGATCGCCGAGAGTTCGCGGGCGATGCCGAGATGGGAAAGCGCGTCCCCGCGGTTCGGCGTGATGCTGATCTCGAAGATCACGTCATCCATGCCGGCGGCCTTCACAATATCTTCACCGACAGTTGATTCCGGCGGAAGGAGCCAGAGCCCCTCGTGCTCGTCGCTGATGCCGAGTTCGCGCCGGCTGCACATCATGCCGAACGACTCCTCGCCGCGGATCTTCGCCTTCCGGATCTCGAAGCCGGTGGGAAGCGCGGCGCCGATCATGGCGACCGGAACCTTGTTACCGGCGTCGCAGTTCGGGGCGCCGCAGACGATCTTCAGGGGCTCGGCCACCCCGACGTTCACGGTGCAGATCGACAGCTTGTCGGCGTTGGGATGGGGGCCGCGGGTGAGGATCTGGCCGACGACGACTTTGGAAAGGCCCTTGCCGGGCTGATGGATCGACTCGACCTCGATGCCGGCCATCTGCAGGGCGTCGGCGATCTGCTCGGGGGTGACCTGAATATCGATGTAATCACGAAGCCAGCTCAACAGAATCTTCATGGGGTTTCTCCTCAGAATTGGCGCAGGAAGCGGATGTCAGAACCGTACAGGAGCCGGATGTCGTTGATGCCGTACCGCTGCATGGCGATGCGCTCGATGCCCATGCCGAACGCGAAGCCGGTATACTTCTCGGTATCGTATTTCACGGACTCGAACACGCGGGGGTTGACCATGCCGCAGCCGAGAACCTCCATCCAGCCGCTTCCCTTGCACACCTTGCAGCCCTTGCCCGAGCAGAAGACACACTGGATGTCCATCTCGGCGGAAGGCTCGGTGAAGGGGAAGAAGCTCGGCCGGAACCGGGTCGGCCGCTTGCCGAACATCGCCTCGGTGAACATGTTCAGCGTGCCCTTCAGGTCGGCCAGCGACACGTTCTCGTCGACGACGAGGCCTTCCATCTGGGTGAACATCGGCGAGTGCGTGATGTCGCTGTCCTTGCGGAACACCTTGCCGAGCCCGATCATCTTCAGCGGCGGCTGCATCGTCTCCATGACGCGGATCTGGACCGGCGAGGTCTGCGTGCGCAGCACCTGGCCGTTCTCGAGGTAGAAGGTGTCCTGCATGTCGCGCGCCGGGTGATGCTTCGGCACGTTCAGCGCCTCGAAATTGTAGTATTCGTCCTCGATTTCGGGGCCGTCGGCCATGAAAAAGCCCATCGACTGGAAGATACGGGCGACCTCGAGCGCCACCTGGGTGACGGGATGGATCGTGCCGGGCCTGGGCAACGTGCCGGGCAGAGTGGGGTCGGGCCGCTCGGCTCTGACGCGCGCCTCCTCCTCTGCTGCCTGGACCTTCGAAAGATCGGCATCGAGAACCTCGGCGATGCGGTTCTTGAGGGTGTTGATGCCCTCGCCGGCCGCCTTGCGTTCCTCGGCCGGGAGTTTGCCCAGCCCCTTGAGAAGCTCGGTCACAAGGCCCTTCTTGCCCAGATACTTGACGCGAAGAGCTTCCATCTCCTTCGCGCCTGCCGCCGAGGCCTTCTCGGCTTCGAACTGCTGCCAGATCGTGTCGTGGGTTTCGGTCATGATCTCTCCTTGGTCTGTCACGCGCGGGGCGCGGACGAGTCGATACGGGTGGTGGTGCGGAGCCGCTCGTAGAGGCAGATGGCGACCGAGGCCGCCACGTTGAGCGACTCGACGGGGCCCTGCATGGGGATCCGGATGGTTTCGTGGCAGGAGGCCGCCAGGGCCGGATCGAGGCCGCTGCCTTCGGCGCCGAACAGGAGGGCGCACTTGCCGGGAAGAGGCTTGTCCCAGACCGTCCGCCCGTCCATGGCTGTCGCCAGCGGCGTGAAGCCCGCTTTCCCGAGATCGGCCAGCAGGTTCGCGGGATCCGGGGCCAGGTGCAGGGGAAGGCGGAACGCCGAGCCCATCGCCGCGCGCAGGACTTTCGCGTTGCCCCGGGAGCAGCTTCCGCGCAGCAGGATCAGGGCATCGGCCCCGAGCGCCTCGCAGGAGCGCATGATGGTGCCGACATTGCCGGGATCCTGCACCCGGTCGAGCACGATGACGGTGTTTGCCCGGGCGAGCGTCTCGGAAAGAGGCGGCGCGGGGGGCAGGGAGACGGCGGCGGCGATGGGGGCCGGGGAGCCGATTCCCGAAAGCTTCTTCATCAGGTCGGGGGTCACCAGGTGGAGGAGCGCCTCGTGGTCCCGCCAGGGGCCCTCGTGGCCCTCGACGACGAACAGGCCGCGCAGTCTGGCGCCCGATCGCAGGGCTTCGCGGGCCAGTTTTTCCCCTTCCAGAAGGACGGTCAGACTGCCGTCCGCGCCCGCCTCGGGCCGGTCGATCAGGCGTTTGGCCCAGGCGAACACCGGATTGTGCGGTGACGTGAGACGCTTCACGGGGTGACGGCGGATCCTTTCTCGGAGGGGTGAAAAAAGCCGGGGAAGTATAGCATATTCTGACGAAAAACCCCCGGGTTTCCCCGGGGGTTTCTCATCGGCGCATGGTTGCGCCGCCAGGCATGGGTCAGGCAGCTTTGGCCTTCGCCACGGAGACGACGCTCTTAAAGGCCTCGGGATCGTTCACGGCCATCTCGGCCAGAACCTTGCGGTTCAGGGCGATGCCGGACTTCTTCAGACCGTCCATGAAGCGGCTGTAGCTGATCTCGTGGGTGCGGCAGGCCGCGTTGATGCGGACGATCCAGAGGGACCGCATATCCTGCTTGCGATCGCGGCGGTGATTATAGGCATGCCAGAGGGCGTTGAGAACGGCTTCCTTCGCGGTCTTCTTGACCTTGCGACGACCACCCCAGAAGCCTTTCGCCAGCCGGAATACTTTTTTATCCTTGCGTCGGGAGTTGCTTGAACTTTTAGAACGTGGCATGGTGTTTCCTCCTGCTCATTCGCTGGTGCTGTGCGGCTGGGTTCAGCCGTAGGGAAGCATCTTCTTGACGGCCTTCTCGTCACCGGAGTGAACGAGCTTCGACTTGCGATAATTCCGCTTCCGCTTGCTGGATTTCTTGGTCAGAATGTGGCTGCCGTAGGCGCCGAAGCGGCGGATGCGGCCGGAACCCGTGACCTTGAATCGTTTCTTGGCTGCGCTGTTGGTCTTCATTTTGGGCATGACGATTCCCTCCTGCGGGTAGATTACTTTTTTTTGGGCTGCTGGAGAATCATTGTGATCGTATTGCCTTCGATGGCCGCATCTTTCTCGATACCGACATCTTCCGACAATATTTCCTTCATTCGCTCGACGACCTTGAAACCGACATCCATGTGGGCGCGTTCGCGGCCCTTGAAGAACACCGACACCTTGACCTTGTCGCCATCCTCGAGGAACTTGCGGATCTGGTTGCACTTGGTCTGCAGATCGCCCTCGTCGGTTTTCGGTCGAACCTTGACTTCCTTCAGCTTGATGACCTTCTGCTTCTTCTTCGCTTCCTTGGCCTTCTTGGTCATCTCATACTTGAACTGGCCGAAGTCCATCATTCTGCACACCGGCGGATTGGCGCCAGAGGCGACCTCCACCAGGTCGTATCCGCGCTCTTCGGTCATGCGCAGGGCTTCCTGAATCGGCACCACGCCGACCATTTCGCCAGCGTCATCGATCAGACGCACCTGCGGAACGCGAATCATCCGGTTGATACGAACGGTCTCTTTGATAACCCAACCTCCCGAAAGAAATAAAATAGGACGGCAATGCTGACATTGCCGTCCCATGGTTACAACTTCATGGTTACTCCCGGTTTCCCGGGCTCAGACCTCTTTGCCTGTGGCTGGAGGTGAGGACGACGTCCTTCTTGCGTAATCGATAAAATATCATGGATCTCCTGTCTGGTCAAGACAAAATTCAGGCATCGCAGGAAAATTTCTCGAACGGGAGATAGCAGAGGGGCGGTATAATCCGGTACAGAGATTTTCCATGGAGGATATGCTATGAGACCGGATCTGATCAAGGACCTCGCTGAGCAAGGGGATCTGATAGCTCAATTCCAGCTCGGGCTTGCCTATGCCAAAGGGGACGGCGTTCCGCATGATTACAAGTCTGCGATCGCATGGTGGCTGAAGGCGGCAGAGCATGGAAATATCAGCGCTCAGGTTCAGCTTGGGATTCTGTATGCCAAGGGTGAAGGTGTTTTGCAGGATTATGAGGAAGCAGCGAAATGGTATCGCAAGGCTGCCGAACAAGGAGATGCCGCGAGCCAGAATCTTCTTGGGGTATTGTATTCCCTCGGCAAGGGCGTTCCCCGCGATTGCGTGAAGTCATACTTCTGGCTGACCCTTGCTTCGGCTCAGAAGCACGATATTATCGCCGTTCGCGACGCGGTCGGATCGGATCTCACCAGTGACCAGCGTGAGGAGGTCGAGGCGCGTTGTGCGACGTGGCTGAGAGAGCTCGAGGCGAAAAGCACCGGCAGAAGGTGACATGCGTTAGGACATTTTCCCCGAGGTTGCAGGCATCTTCCCGGAGGGGGCTGCAGGTTCTCGATGCAGACTCCTCCTCCGGGGGAAACACGGGGTCGAGGCGAGAAGCCGGTCAGACGTTCGAGGCGACTCCGGCTTCCGCCAGTGCGGCACGTTTCCGGGCGTGGCCATAGCCGTAGAAGAAGTAGATGAGGAGGCCGACGGCGAGCCAGACGAAGAACCGGACCCAGGTGGTGGTCGGCAGCCCCCAGGCAAGCCAGAAGCAGAACAGGATGCCGAGCGGCGCCGTCACCCAGACCATCGGAGCCTTGAACTTCCTGGGATGATGCGGGTCGCGGACGCGCAGGATCATCACGCCGATGGCGACGATGACGAAGGCGAACAGGGTGCCGATATTGGTCAGTTCGACCACTTCGTCGATATTGAGCAGGCCGGCGGGCAGGACGACGAGGAGGCCCGTGAGCCAGGTGGCATTCGCGGGAGTGCCGAACCGCGGACTGACCCGGGAGAACCATTCGGGCAGAAGGCCGTCGCGACTCATGACCATGAAAATGCGCGGTTGGGCGAGCTGGTAGACCAGCAGGGCGCCGCTGAGGGCCGCGACCGCGCCGATCGAGACGATGCCGGCGACCTTGGTCATGCCGATGTGGGAAAAGGCGTGGGCGACGGGATCGCTGATGCCGTGATACGCGGAGTAGGGCATCATGCCGCTGACGACAAGGCATACTCCAACATATACAATTGTAGATATAATCAGTGAGCCGATGATGCCCCGGGGCATGTCGCGGCCCGGGTCCTGGCACTCTTCGGCGGTGGTGCTGACCGAGTCGAAGCCGATGAAGGCGAAGAAGATGATGGCCGCTCCGGCCTGGATGCCGCCCCAGCCGTTCGGGGCGAAGGGAACGTAGTTGGCGGGATTCACATAGAAGGCCCCGACCGCGATGACCATCAGGAGCAGTCCGACCTTGATGGCCACCATGACGTTGTTGAGCCGGACCGATTCCTTGATTCCCCAGACGCAGAGCAGGGTGATGATGATGGTGATGACCATCGGCAGCAGGTTGATGCCGATGGGAATGCCGGCGATGACCGGCGCGGTCTGAAGCGTCGCCCAGTTGGCGAACACGTCGGCCCCGTTGAGCTTGCCGCTCAGGCAGTCGGGCAGCATCGCGATCTTGTCGGCGAAGGAGAAGCCCGGATGGGCTGCCAGCCACTCCTTCGTCGGCAGCAGCATCGAGCGGATGTCGATGGTGAGCCAGGCGGGGATGTGCAGGCCGAAACCCTGGAGAAGATTGTTCGCGTAGCCACCCCACGAGATCGCGATGGCGACGTTCGATACGGCGTATTCCAGCAGGAGATCCCAGCCGATGATCCAGGCGCATAGCTCACCGAGCGTTGCATAGGCATAGGTATAGGCGGAGCCCGAGACGGGAATCATCGAGGCCATTTCCGCGTAACACAGCGCCGTGAAGCCGCAGGCGATCGCGGTGAGAATGAAGCTGATGACCAGGGCGGGGCCGGCCGCAGGGCGGGTGACGCCGTACGCCGAGTCGAAGCCGCCGGCTAGGCCGGTGCCGAGCGTCGACAGGATCCCGGCCCCGATGATGGCACCAACCCCCAGCAGCGTGAGATCCCAGGCGGTAAGGGTGCGTCGGAGCCCAGATCCATGGGGATTCTCCTCGAGGTGCGCCGAGATCTCCTTGACGGACTTCGTCGCGAGAATGTGATCGAAGAAGCCCCGGGGTTTCCCTGAAGCTGGCGATGAGCCGCCAGCGTTCAAATCCTCTGTCTGCCGCATGCGATACCTCTTTCGTCTGGTTTGGCCGATGTTGTTGCGTGGGACGGGGAAGCATATCATCTGCAAGGGCGTCGCGCAATATTTCAGGAGGGATGGCCATTCCTCATGAAACCGGGCGCAACCCGAAGGTTGCGCCCGTTGTTGGATGTTTGCGGGTGTCTGCCGGTGTGTTCCGGCAAGCGATCTCCCGAATCGATGTTTACGCTGCGCCTCCGGCGAGCGGGGCCGGCATCGTGAAGACCCGCGTTGCGAGCTGGCGGTCGAGCATGAACAAGCCGTCTTCGCTTTTTCCGATGCGCTTCATCTGCCCGATGAGGGTGTCGGCGTTCTTTTCCTCTTCGACCTGTTCCTTCACGAACCACTGAAGGAAGTTCTGGGTGGCGTAATCGTGATCGGCGACGGCCTGGTCGAGCAGTTTATAGATCGAGGCGGTCACGGTCTTTTCATGGGCGAGCGTCTTTTCGAACACGTCGAGAACCGACTTAAAACTCGTCTCGGGGGCGGCGATGGCTCCCATCAGAGCCCGTTCGCCATGGTCGGCCATGTAGTTGAAGAAAATCATCGCATGCGACGTTTCTTCCTGAGCCTGTACGCGCATCCAGTTGGCCATGCCGGGAAGATTCTCGACTTCGAAGTAGGAAGCCATCGAAAGATACAGATATCCGGAAAACAGCTCCTTGGTGATCTGTTCGTTGATGAATTTTGCCATTTTCTTGCTGATCATGCTGATTGACCCTTTCTTGTCTGGATATGCGCGGCCATCTGGGCCGCGGGTTGTGACCGGTGGGTAGGGTAGCAGAATTTAGCGTCATCCGATACCCCCCTCTCTGTCATTGAATGGAGGACTCGTGGTATGATGGTGAGCGAATAGCGGCAAAGGAAAAATCGGGAACCCCGGGAAGAGGCACGGCGTCTTCCACGTGGGCCCGGAGAGAACTGGGGATTTTGGACTGGCGGACAGAGGAATGAAACGTGGATAACCAGCGCGCTGCCATCATCGTTCTGGTCGTTTCGATCTGCCTGTTCTCGCTGTTCCTGCTGTATCTGAAATCCAGGCCCGCACGATCGCGCATCGCCCCGTCCACCAAAACGACCGAAATCACCGTCAAAAGCGGAAAGGCAGGAACAGGCGAGGTCGTCCCACCCTCCCGCCCCTCGGGAAACGGAAACGGTCAGCACAACGGTTCGGCAGGCTTTATGGGGGCCGGCGGCCAGGCACCGACGTCGCCTCTTCCCACGGCACCGGCCGGGAAAAAGCCATCGGATGGTTTGCCCCCTCTCGAGACGACGACGGCGCAGTCGGACCTTCCTCCGGTCCGCCTGACCCCGGATACGGCCGCTCAGCTCGAGGAAAAAGCCAGCCGGATCCGGGAGCACCGCCGCAAGGTGCTCGAAGCCTCCGAAACCTGGATGCGGGAAAAGCTCGACGATGAGAATCTGACCGGCAAGACCCGGGAAGTCTACCGCCTTCGGCTCCTCCCGGACATGAAGGAAGGCATCCGGCTGCTCGAGGCGAATGATTATCAGGGAGCCCTCAGGGCGTTCGACAAGGCTCTCGAAGATCCCGATGCGTCGGCCGTTTCGAAACATCTCATCTACGATTATATGCTTCAGGCGGCGGCACGCATGAAGGACAAGATGCTGTTTGCCAACCTCCTCAAGAGCCAGGGAGGCTTGCAGCGGGATAACGACCTCGGGGTGCTCGGCCTCGAAAAATCGAGTCAGGCGGCGGATTTTGCCGAATACATGACCGACCACCTCAAAGCGGCCAATGACCGGGCGACCTTCGACCGGATCGTCGAACGGGACATGAAAAACATCCACGCTTCCGCCTCTGATCGCGAACGGATCGAGGCAGACGTGAAGGCACGGATCGATGAATTCGAGGCGTATTTCGATGACCGGAAAAGCTGAACGAACCCGCCGCCCCGGAACATCCGGCTCTGCCTATATCGTCGTGATAGGCGTCATCGGCATTCTGCTCATCATCGTCATCACCTTTTTCAAGACGAACACCTCGCGACATTATCTCACCCGCTTCGCGAGCAACGAGAAGAAGGCCGAAGCTCTTGCCGAGGCCTCGATCGAGCTGGTTCTGCGCTATGTCAAAGACCGGATGAACGATACGACGGACCCGAATATCTATCAGTATTTCCGGTATCCGGCCGAGATCACCAACGGGAAAATGAGTGATGCCACAGGGCAGAACTCCCCCCTGAACCTTGCCCCCTATGCCGCAAATCCGCTCCCATCCCTCGATCTCACGACGCCCGCCCTGGCGCCGATCGCCAACATGCTCGCCGAGCTGGGCGGCCCCGACCGGGTCACCCTTGGCCTCAAGTGCGAGGTGCTTTCGGCTGCCGCGTTCACCTCGAAAAAGCCGGGGTATGCGGTTCCCGGCATCACGATCATGCCGCGCCCGACGAACGGGGAGACCGCGGCCTTTCTCGACGATTTCGACGAGTATCCGGCAAACGCCGGTCGCGTCGAAGATCTGATCGGAACGATGGGCGTGAAGGTCAACCTGCCGAACTTCCAGGCCCAGGACGAGGAGTTGATCAAGCTTCGCCCTTCGGTTGGCGAGGACCTCGCCGAGGATCGGTTCGTTCGCGTGACCAAGGTCAATGACTACACGCTCAACATCCGCATCAAGGTCAAGATCCCCCTGGTCATCGACATGGACGAGACGAAGGTGGTCGATATCAACAGCGTCATGAAGGAGTACATCGATATCGGTGACGAGCCCGTGTTTTCCCTCGAGGCAATCCGCCGGATCATGATGCCGAACACCCCCGATGAAGATCTTCACGCGATCACCTGGCAAGCGGACATCCTCCAGGAGAGCATCCGGAAAGGATTCGATGCCGTTCCCGGGGTGTTGAAGGGGTTGATCGACAAGGAGGCCTTCAGCCCGTCGAAGGCCCCGAAGATCGTCGAAAAGGGGGGGATACTACGGTTCACCGCCGAGGTGGCATACCGGCCCCAGGGCCAGGGCGGCCCGCTGATCAGCCGCACCCTCGTGGCGGACCGGGAATATAAAGTATCCGATATTCAACCTCCCGCGCCCGAGTATTCCTTCTTCGTCGCCAACTCGAACCTGTTGTTCGAGCAGCCATCCGACAAGTATCCCGGAGAGGGCGCCGGCATCGAGTCCCCCATCGACTGGAACGGAGGAGTTGCGACGATCTGCATTCACAACCTTCCGGACGGCGAATACAAGAGCTGCACCGGCATGTCGGGAACGGGCGGGGACGACCCGGCGGCCGATTCCCTCTGCCAGGTGCCCGGCCAGCTCCGTATCAACTCGAACGGGGCGATGGCCATCAACACCTTTCTGGGAACCTCCGACGAACCGACCCTGACCGAGTTCAATGCCCTCGGGATGGATGAATTCGCGGCGACCAAGCCCCGGTTCAACATCTATCCGACGCTTCAGTGGACGTCCCGTGCGACGAGCCCTGACCGGACCCATGAAATCGACTTCCCCGTTCTCCGGAACACCGATCTCTGCAACCCGCCCTTGCTGCGTTCGGGCGTGAAATCGATGCTGACCATCCTCTCGTTCTGCGATGCCATCAGCGCGCCGACCCTGCTGTTCGGGAAAGGGCATTTCGAGTATCCCCTCGGGCTGCGGGCCGAGGCCCAGCTCGACTCCCGGTATGGAAACATCCTGATCAACGTCCAGCCCTACGGCCAGGCGGGCAACCCTCGCGACATCACGAAGATCGAGATCTATTACAAGAATCTGAAAGCGGATTTCGGCCTCCAGGGGAAGCCTGCCTACACGGCGCCCGGCGACTGGAGCCCCGGAACATGGGAGTGCATGCCCCCCAATCTGTACAGCCTCCTGCAGTATGCCAAGAAAGCCACGCACTTTTACGAAAACGAGGACCAGTTCTGGGATGACCTGAAAATCCCCGTGGCCGATGGCGGCCGAATGGCGCCCGATGGCTCGTTCGACTGCACCGGTGTGACCTATATCATCGGAGATCTCTCGATCACCGACACCCTGCGGGTTTCCGGGAAAGGCCTGCTCGTCGTCCGCGACAACATCAGCCTGTCGGCGAACGTCGAGCGTGCCGATCGGGCCGTTTTCTCCCTGATCGCCCGGCGCGGAGCGATTCTCGTCGATCCGCCCTGCACGAAGATCCAGGCGAGCTGCTTCTCGAATTATGCCTTGCAGAACCAGGCGGGAAACCCGCTCGTCATCGATGGAAACCTCGTGACGAACGAGTTCCGGCGTGATGCGGCCCACAGTGTCGAAGTGTTTTACAACAGCGCCGCCTGCCGCGTTTCCCCGCTTTCGGTCCAGCGGGATGTTGGCAAATACGACCCGGAACGGTATATTGTCACTCTCGGAAAACGCTGGGCCAGGTTCGAATATGCGAAACGCAACTGAACGATCACACGAGACGCACAGGCTTCATCCACTCCCTTGTCCTTCAGGCTCCTTCGGAAGGCGGCTGCGGGGCTCTCGGGGGCTATCCCTGCTCGAGGTGCTTGTCGCCACCGTCGTTTTCCTGCTGGCCGCCATCCCCATATATCGTGCAATATCGATCGGAGCGACGAAGGAGATCGATTCGACGAAGCTGTCGATGGCCCGCAAGATTCTCGACTCGTTCCGATCCGAGATCATGAGCCGGCCGTTCAAGGAGCTGGCCGGCCAGAACCCCGGGAACAGCGAGACGTTCGTGCGCATGGAAGGCGGATATCCCGCCACCCTCCAGAAGGTGATGGAGGTTCAGACGAAATACAAGGATTTCAAACTGGATCCCGAGATCCGGTTCTCACCCGGAAGCACGACGGTTCTCGAGTTCCGCGGCGTCGTCCGGTGGACGGTGGCGGATGGATCGGTGCGGAAGGAAGAGATCGTGTTCCTGGTGGTGAAGCCCTGATGCGCTCCTCAAACACCCGCGGAATCACGATCGTCGAGCTTCTCATGGCGGCGTTGATCACCGGACTGCTCGTTTTCGTGGCCTTCAAGGTGCTGCTCGGAGCCCGGCATGCCGCCGGACTCGCCGCCGCGAAGGGCGCCGCGAAGGACATGGCCGAGATCGTTCTCAAAGCCCTGGAACGCGACATTTCCAACTCCCGGGCCACTCCGGTCATGGAAGGCTCGGGGGCCAGCCGCAAGCCGGTTGTGAAGCGCTCCCTACAGGCGGCCGGCTCGGGGTGGACGATGCTCGTGCCCGAAGGGGCCTCGTCGAAGCGGGTCACCTACCGGCTTGACGGGAAGCGTCTCGAACG
>ENA-UOWO01003034-UOWO01003034.1-activated-sludge-metagenome-genome-assembly--contig:-NODE-3034-length-19981-cov-12.805029_pt1 | contig 19981 bp, 14 predicted proteins | sample MGYA00238148_ERZ761564 | MGnify/ENA primary metagenome ERZ761564 (study PRJEB28885, sample SAMN05720194) | activated sludge metagenome | isolation source: Anaerobic digester | place: USA... | reverse complement strand
AATATTTATCAGCCAATGTTTTGGCATCATTCAAATTTACCCCAAACATTTCTTGCACTTTGGTAATCATTTCGGGTAAGAATTCACCTGTTGCCTCATCTTTAAATATATTATCAAACCCACGTAATGCTAAAGCTAAAGCATCTGCATCTGGCATGCCACAAATCTCTTTTAGGGCATCTTTTATTTGAATAATCCAATTATTCAACATAGTTGTGTGATGCGTATTATTTCGGTCAAATGGATTAAAACCAATATCGTTCTTTTGAATAAAGCTATGAACAAGTTCATGAAGAATCATTCCCACCCAGGCCTCCTGGCTTAAAGTATTACCTAAGGTATTAACAGATAAATAAATATTCCATGTATTGGGTTGAGCTGGATCTATATCTGACCCAGCAAGAACAACTCCTTGCCCATCAGATGATGGAACATAGGATGAACTCCAAAGAGTCAAATTATGTACCTTATTTGTTCCCACATAAGTTTGGGTATACATTTTAATAAGTTCAGCTTTAATTTTTTCGGAACCAATTTTATCAAAAGCTGCTATATGGCACGGGTCAGTTAAATGCGAACGGTCAACATCATTAACTTGTACTGGTGGAGCGCCAAAATCACTACCCAGCGGTGGCTGCATCCATTGATTCAAACAAGGATTAAATAACTGGCTGTTTATTACTTCGAGTCTCAGCCATTTAAAGTCAGGGTTGCATGGCGCTTCCGATGCGCCAGATGAGCCACCTGCTGCACTACTGCCATCACTGTTGCTCCAGCCTGCTATGCCCGTTGTAGTTCCATTGCCTGGGCCAACGCCTGACCATCCTTCCCAATTTCCGGCTCCCCAGCCTGGAATGGGATCGTCGTCAATTATTACTGTCCATATCAGGCACATTCCCGTATGCCCCCAATTGCCATTTTCCCCGGGATTAAGACCTTCGGGGTTGAGAGGATTTGGTATCCAGCACTCTTCGTAAGCATTTATTATAGTTACGCCATCGGGTGTAATTGTACTGCGTAAATAAAACGATGCAGGTTTTGCGGTGCCAGCAGGCCAATGGTCAAACAGCCTGTTGTCTTTTATTTGATATATATCCTGTTGCCAGATTTCTTTTTCATACGACATGATCTTGCTTACAAAGTCATTTGCATTGGGCGTAGCCCTGGCCGGGTCATTATCAAAACCATAGGATTCATAAGCAGATTTTTCCAATAACTTATATAGGATTTCAATATCCAGCTTTATCTGCAAAATACCATTCACATATTCGGCAAGGCTGGGGACTACCGGCACTTCCAAAATTTCTGCCAACTCCATATCCCTTGCCAGGTCGTTGTTTCTTGATTTTGCTTTTTCTATTCTTGCATATTGCCACAGTGGGTAGCCCGCCTTTGCAACAAACCGTTCAATAAAAGGGTTGGCTTCATTTTTCTTTCTCAGGTCCTCAATAGTACGCAGCACTTGTGGAGATGCATTAGCCGGAACTTTTAAAAACCGCTCTACAACATTTTCAGGCTGCAGTATCTCCGTTTTTTTACAAGAGAAAAATAGAAGGGAGAAAATAAATATTAGTAATAGGGGGGGGGGTAAATTGTCCTTTTGTTCATACCAGTTGTTTTATAGTTTTTACAGTACAATGGTATTTATATTCAGGGACTGGACAAGCGGAAAAACACCCTTTTTTAATGTATTTTAACCCACGCCGTGTAGTGCAAATTCTACAAAGGATGACAGGATAAATATTGAGCCTTCGAACTGAATGTTCTGATTCAGCCTGTGCTCTTAATACAGAAGTGAAAATAACGAATTACAAATGCTTCTTCATCTGTTGCACCAATGCCCGTATATCCTTGGGCAGTTCAGCCACCAGGTCAAATGGATTGCCATCAGCATCAGTAAACTTTAATTGGTAAGAATGCAAGGCCACCCGGTTCAATATCGGTTTTTCTTCTTCTTCTTTTTTACTAAGGTTGTATTTCTTTTTGATAGACGATAAACGGATGGGGGTGCCGTCACCATATAGCGGGTCGCAGGCAATGGGATGCCCGATGTTTTTTGCGTGTACCCGTATCTGGTGGGTACGCCCGGTATGTATCTGGAATTTTACCAGTGAAAATTTCCCAAAGCTTTCCTGCAGTTCATATTCGGTCAAGGATGGTTTGCCTCTGCGGTTAACGGTCATTACTCCTTTTTGTATGGGATGCTCCATTATAGCGCCATCAATAGTGCCGCTTTGAGGAGGGGTTCCGTTCACAAGCCCTATATAATATTTAGCCACCGTCTTTTCTTCAAATGCTTTGGAAAGAAATTTGTGCGTGGCTTCGTCCTTGGCAAATAAAATAATACCACTGGTTTCCTTATCTAACCGGTGTACCGTAAATATGTGGCCGTATTTTTCAATCAATATATCCTTTAACGAAATTTCTGATTGGGTACGGTCGGGTATACTCAGCATCCCTGCAGCTTTGTTTACGGCTACAAAATGGTCATTCTCAAAAATGATGTCAATATTTTTTTTCACAACTAATCTTTCTAAACTTCTAAACTTCTAAACTCCTAAACTCCTAAACCCTAAACTCCTAAACCCTAAACTCCTAAAACCTCATACCCTACAACTCCTTCCTTTTCCCTTTCACAGCAGCAGTTTTTTCTTTTACTGCCACCGGCTTCCCTTTTGCCGCCGGTTTTTTATACGACGCATTCATATACTTCAGCAACCTAACTTCTTTCTCACTTAAAAAACGCCACTTGCCCCGCTCCACATTTTTCTTGGTGAGGTTGGCATACATCACCCGGTCCAGTCCCTTTACATCATAGCCCATTGATTCAAAAATGCGGCGCACAATACGGTTACGGCCACTATGTATTTCAATGCCAATAATTGATTTGTCTCTTGCATCAGCATAGGCCAGGGAGTCAGCTTTTATTTCGCCATCTTCCAGTTGCAGGCCATTCAGTATTTTTTCAAAATCCGCTTTTATCAAAGGCTTGTCCAGTTTCACTTCGTAGATCTTGGTGATATTATAGCTGGGATGAGATAGTTTTTGTGTAAGCTCACCATCATTGGTAAATAATAACACACCGGAAGTATTCCTGTCCAGCCGCCCAATAGGGTACACCCGCTCGGTAGTGGCAGCTTTTATTAATTGTAATACAGTTTTTCTTCCCTGCGGATCATCTGTGGTGGTGATATAATCTTTGGGTTTATTCAGTAAAATGTATACGAGGTTCTTGGTGACAAATAATTTTTTCCCATTGCAGAAAACCTCATCTTTTTCACTCACTTTAAAAGCCGGTTCTTTTATGATCACCCCGTTCACTTTTACTTTTTCAGCCTTGATGTATTCAACAGCTTCTCTTCTGCTGCACACACCACAATGTGCTAAATATTTATTCAGCGGCATCGCTTCACCCGGTACAGCTGCGGCTTTCACAATTTTTGGGGCAGAAGGATGGGTTACTTTGCGTTCCGGATTGGTATCGTCGGAAGCAACTGCTTTAGGACTGGCTGCCCTGGTAATGGGAGCCTTCAACGCAGCTTCTCTTTCCGCTGCCTTCATCTTCCTTTTTTCGTCGTAAAACTTATCAATCGCGGCAGCCCGTTCTTTTTTGGCTTTCTTTTTTTTCTGCCGGTGTTCTTCTTTGATTACGCTGTTTTTTTTCTTGGGAACAAATTTCTGAAAATATGACTGGCTCATGTGTAGCGGTTTTGCTGTTATTTCAACAGTAGTGAGGCGCTAAGATACAGTTTTTAATCTTTCCGGGTTTCCAACCTTTACACATGCCACCGGGCATGGCGAAAACTAACCAGGAATTGTTTTCCCTGCGTTCTCCTGGTCACTGCGTGGTATTAATAGCAGATAACTGTTTTGTGCAGCCTCGTACACTGCTGTTGTAGTGTGTATGGCTGCTCCCTTCTTTTAACAGGAAAGCGAATCTATAGTGTAAAGTTTGCTTAAAAGGCTGGAAACCCATTGCAGGCTCTCAACCTTTAAAGGAAATACAATACTTTTGTTATGAGCCAAAAAGGAATGGTTTTTGACAAACAGCAAAGCATGAAGCAAATTTTTACTATAATAAGCATTGGATGTTGTGTTGCCACAACTGCGCAAACAAACCCGGTTGATTCAAACAGCACTGTTGCCAGTAGCGGAAAGGTTACCGTAATTAAAGACAGCCGCCTGGATGAATTGGCAAAGAAAGAGGCTGCTTTTAATGAAGCCATGAATATGTCTGCAAAATCGGGTAAAGGCTACCGCCTGATGGTACTCAGTACCAACGACCGGCCAATGGCAATGAAGGTGAGGGCACAGCTGCTGCAAAATTATCCTGATCAAAAAATTTATATGATGTACCAGCCGCCCAATATCAAACTCAAGTTTGGAGACTATGTAGAAAAAGCTGAAGCGGAAAGTATGCGGAATGATATTTTAAAAAGTAAGATTGTTACCGGCAACATTTATGTTGTTGCGGATAAAATTGAAATAAAACCTGACAAGAATAAAGAAGCGGGCCCCGAAAAATAAAGGAAGCAACTAACCAGCAAGCAATACAAAACGTGAGCGATACTTTACAGCAGCAGATAAAATCACTGGCAAAAAAATACGGGTCAATCTTTGTTGACATACGGCATCACTTGCATGCCCATCCTGAATTGAGTTACCAGGAATTTGAAACCTCTGCATTTATACAAAAAAAACTAACGGAATACAATATCCCATTTGAGGTAAAAGCAACAACAGGTGTGGTGGCTTTGATCAGGGGAAAGAACCCCGGAAAAAGAGTGGTGGCCTTACGGGCAGACATGGACGCATTGCCCATACAGGAGCTGAATGATATTTCCTACAAATCAACAAAGCCCGGTATCATGCATGCCTGCGGACATGATGTGCATACAAGTTGTTTGCTGGGTGCTGCAAAAATTCTGCAGGAGTTAAAAGACGAATGGGAAGGAACGGTAAAATTAATTTTTCAGCCGGGTGAAGAGCGGAATCCCGGTGGCGCCAGTATTTTAATAAAAGAAGGTGTGCTGGAAAATCCTGCGCCCCAAAGTATCTATGCTTTGCATGTACATCCAACCTTACCCACTGGTAAACTTAGTTTCCGGGGTGGTATGGTAATGGCCAGTGCCGATGAGATCTATATCACTATCAAGGCAAAAGGCGGCCATGCAGCAGCGCCGCATTTAACTGCAGACACAATCTTAATTGCTTCTCACCTGATCATTGCATTGCAACAGGTAGTGAGCCGCAACAACAATCCTTTCAATCCTTCCGTATTATCCATTACATCCTTCCAGGGGGGCAATGCGACCAATGTAATTCCTTCTGAAGTAAAACTGATGGGTACGTTCAGGGCCATGAATGAACAATGGCGTTTTGATGCGCATACCATCATCAAAAGAATTGCTACGGAATTAGTAGAAAGTATGGGCGCCACTATCGACATTCATATTGATGTGGGTTATCCGTTTGTTTTAAATGATGAAAAGCTCTGCGCTGCCGCAAGAAAAAAAGCAGAAACTTTTGTCGGCGAAAAAAACGTGGAGGAAACAGAGTTAAGAATGGGTGCTGAAGATTTTGCCTACTACTCTCATAAAATACCCGGTTGTTTTTTCCGGCTCGGCACCATGAACCCGGCTAAAGGAACCTTTACCGGGGTGCATACCCCCACATTTAATATTGATGAAGATGCAATAGAAATCGGTATGTCGATGATGGCTTTGTTTGGAGCGACCAATGCGGAGTGATTGTTATAACCGTTAAGAACCAGGTGATAAATTTGATTATCCTATCGCTCTCTTTTAAATATGTAGTCAATGTCAACCATCAAAACCGCTTTACTTTCCTTTGGCATGTCCGGCCGTGTTTTTCATGCGCCTTTTATCAGCCTGCACAAAGGTTTTGAACTGGCAGGTGCATGGGAGAGAAGTAAAAAGCAAATACAGGAAGTATATCCCGGGGTTACATCTTATCCCTCATTAGAATCTGTGTTAGCAGAGGACAGTATTCAGCTGGTGGTGATAAATACACCCACCAATACCCATTATGAGTATACAAAAGCGGCATTGCTGGCTGGAAAAGATGTAGTGGTTGAAAAAGCGTTTACCACCACCGTTAGTGAGGCGATGGAATTGAAAGCCCTCGCTGAAAGGAAAGGATTAAAAATCTCGGTATACCAAAACCGCCGCTGGGACAGTGATTTTAAAACAGTTCAAAAAGTAAAACAGTCAGGCGTACTCGGTAATATTGTGGATGCCACCCTGCGTTTTGAAAGATACAAACCTGCGTTGGGCGCCAAATTACATAAAGAAATACCGGGCCCCGGTGCAGGTTTGTTAAATGACCTTGGTCCGCACCTGATTGACCAGGCCCTTTGTTTATTTGGAATGCCCCAAGCCCTGTATGCTGATGTAAGAACGATCAGGGAAAATTCACTGGTGGATGACTGGTTTGAGATATCGCTGCAGTATAAAAATACAAGGGTGCAGTTAAGATCAAGCCTGCTGGTATGTAAGCAGCTGCCGGGTTTTGTATTGAATGGAACAAAAGGAAGTTTTGTAAAAAGCAGGGCCGATGTGCAGGAGGTAAATTTATTGGCCGGTATGATGCCCGGCAACAGCGACTGGGGCACCGAACCGAAAGAAGAGGCGGGTATCCTCTATTCAGGAGATAATGAAATGGAGGAGATCAAAACAGCGCAAGGCAACTACTACGATTATTACGATGGCATATTCAAAGCGCTCACACAAAACAACCCCATGCCTGTAACTTGTGATGATGGAATTAATGTGATGAAAACAATTGAAGCGGCGGTGAAGAGCAGTGAAGAGAAAAAGGTCGTTAGCTTATAAATCCATTGGTGATTTATAAAGCACCTGGTGGCGTTAATAGTCATGCTGCAATCAGCTTCGCAAAACAATTTTTTTCTCCGATCAAGGTTTCTTCAAACCCCATCACTTTTAAAAACCGGCGATGGTTTTTATTGGGCACATCTGTATATACGATCCTCTTAACTCCATTGGCGATCATAAAATCTTTTTCTTTTTCAAAAATATATGTGCCTACTTTATAGTCGCGGTACTTTTGTAAAGTATAATTAAGCGCTACCACAGCATCGCCATTGGCAAGTACTTTGGCACTGAACATATTGGCAATTACCAGGTCTCTCGTTACTACAAAATTGAAATTATCCTGTAAAACAGAAGGGGTGAATGAGGGGAAATAGCTTGCTATATCGCCCTGGTAAAACCGGATAAATTTCTGCGCCATTTTTTCATCACCTTTAAAAGAAAGCATATCAAAATTCTCCTGCCTGCGATACACTTTAAAGAGATAATAAGCATTAATGCCAAGCAATAAAACGTTGGTGATAAGAACGGGTACGGCATTGAGGACAAGGGCATACACAATGAAGAAGATATTGCCAAACGTATTGAACCAGCGGAATTTCAGGTCATTGTTAACTAAAAGCGCAATAATAAGACAAAGCGAAGCCAGGTAGCCAAAATAAGGTGTGATCTGTTGCAGCATATCGGTGTAATTGATGCAAAGGAAATATAAAAGGAGCAAACTTCAATCCGGTAAGTACCGCAGGTGAGACCAGCACAAAAAAGCCGGCAACTTTTTAAATTGCCGGCTCATTGGGCAGGCTCGTCCCAACTTTGGTTCGGACTACCTGAATCATTAATATGTTTTACTTCTTTACTCCAATCGATTCCAAATATGCCTTGTTATTAGACTTTCTTCCCAGGAACTCTTCCACGATTTGTATTTCCGGCTTGGTGGAACCGTTCTCTAAAATTATTTTACGGTAGCGCACACCTGTTGCTTTATCCATTACACCCTTCTTTTTAAAAACAGAGAACATATCCTGTGCATATACTTTTGACCACTGGTAACCGTAATAGTTAGCCGCATAACCATTCAGGTGCGTAAAATTGCAGATGAAATGGCTGCCTTCAGGAAAAGGCAGTTGCACCAAAGGATAGATCTGCTTTGACATTTCTTCGATGCCCTTCGCTTTGGTTTCTTCGTATTTGTCTTCGTATGTAAAATCAGTTACACCCAGTTGCACCTGGCGCATGGTAGCGCCTCCTGCATTTACCAGTTGAGCCTGCTTCATTTTTTTAAACAGGCTAAGGGGTAATACCTTTCCTGTTTTATAATTTTTTGCAAATAGTTTCAGTGCATCATATTCCCAGCACCAGTTTTCTAAAAATTGTGAAGGCGCTTCTATAAAATCACCCTTAGTGCCAAAGGCATTTTGTGAGCTGATAGCAGGATGACAAACCAGCCAGTGAACCAGGTGTCCAAATTCATGAAACATCGTGATCACATCGCTGTGTTTTAATAAAGCCGGCTGTCCATTATCACCCTCAGGGAAATTACATACCAGGGCAGCTGTTGGTAATACTTCAGACTTGTTTTGTTTCCTGTATTGGCTGATAGGAAAACAGGCGAAGTGGGTGTATTTATTGGGCCTGGGATAAAGATCAAGATAAAATTCACCTGTTTTTACACCATCCTTCCATACTTCATAAGTTTTTACTTTATTAAACCACACGGGTACATTGGTTGTTTCTTTAATGTCGATGTTCAGTATTTTCTGGTACACTGCCATCATACCTTTCAATGTATTGTTCATTTCAAAATACTCTTTTACTTCATCCGTATTCAACTGGTATTTTGAACTGAGCAATTTTTTCTGGCAGTAGCTGTAGTCCCATGCAAAAAGCGGCTCCGTATTACCAGGATACAACTGCTGTTTCAGCGCTGTCATGGTTTTTATTTCTTCTTTTACCAATGGCGCCAGTTGTTTTTCGAGCCCTTTTTCAAAAGCCCATACAGTAGCAGGATTACCTGCCATTTTATCCACCACGCTGTAGGCTGCATAACTGCTGAAGCCGAGTTGCTTTGCAAGTTCATTGCGATAAAACAGAAGACTGTCGAGTACGTCAATATTTTTAGGGTAGGCCCTGTTGTTATATGCCAGGAACATCGCTTTGCGGGTATTGGCATTCACCGCATTTTCTAAAATATTGGTATTGTTTGGCCCATTCACTCTTACCACATATTGGCCCCCGGGTCTTTCCCATGCCGCGGTTGCCGTAGCTGGAACGCCTTCAAGATCGGCGGCCGTAAAGCTCAGGCTGTCTTTACTTTCGGCAATATTCCTGTCGAACTGGTTGCCAAGGGCAATCAGTTTTGTATTAACGGCTTCCAGTTTATCCCTGCCTGCTTTATCCAGTTTCATCCCGTTTTTTTCAAACGTGATAAGGGCGTCTGACAAAAACTTTTTTTCTGAAGCATTCAGTAAAGCAGCCTTGGCAGTTGCGAATTTTTTGATAGCCTTATATAAGCCTTCATTCAGGTAAATATTGCTCAAGTACAGTGATAATTTATCAGAAGCGGCAAAAGCAGCATCCCTTGTTTTGTCTTCCGTAAACGTGTTGGCAATCAGCCCCAGTTTTGAAGAGAGGTCATTTAATTCGTACAATAATTCGTCAAAAGCAGTTAATGTATTAGCCTTTGTTTGTTTGCCAGAAGCGTCAACTATGGCAGTTATTTTTCCAGCACATTGACTGGTGAGCATTTCCACCGATTCCGTTACAACGCCTGCATCGGCCTTGGTGAAATCGATAGCTTTATTGCTGTGCTGCAATAAAATGTTCTGTGCTTGTAAGGTGCAGCAGGTGATAACCACTGCAATGAGTAAGCTGATGGATTTTTTCATATTTGCCTGTTTAAAAAAGCCATTTTAGATAATGGCAACAGCGCAAAATAAAGTATTTCAGGAAAAGCCAGCCGGTTTTTACAGCTATGGCAGCATTATTCACCTGGCAGTGTTTGTTTTGCCTGTTTTATTTCAATTACTGTACCTGCAGCAGCTGCTGTAACCGCCACTCAAAGCCATCTTTCGTAAGAATTGAGAGTTGAAGAAAATAAATATAGTATCAGTGCAATCAGCGAACCCACTATTCCTTTTTCAGCGATTATTAAAAATGCAGTTTTTTATTTTTTAAAAAACGGGAGCGAATAAATGCTGCCAGGGCTGCTGCTATAGCGAAATAGGAGAGCATAAAACAAAAGGCTGGAAAAAGGAATATGGTTGGTAATATTCCTGGCTGCGGAGAAAAAGAGTGAAACTTATCTTATCAGCACTGCATTACCCTGCTTGGTTATAAATTCTCCCTGCCAGGTTTCTCCCTGTGCTATCCAAACATAGTTGCCTGGATCCTGCGGATTGCCTTTGTAATAACCATCCCACCCTTTATTAATTTCCGTGGTTTCAAACACCAGGTTGCCCACCCGGTTGTATACTTTAAAATACCGGATATTTCTCATGCCGAGTGTTATGGGTTTTAATATTTCATTCAGACCGTCTCCATTAGGACTAAAGGCCGTAGGCACATAAAAGCTGGGCGGCAGTAGAAACACTTTTATCCTCACGGTATCTGTAGCGCTGCAGTTCTCCGGCAACTGGGTTACAGTTACCCGGTAGGTAATATTTCTTTCCGGGCTTGCCAAAGTAACAGGTGAATTGGGGTCGCTTAGCCATTGAGTTGGGCTCCAGACATACGCATCACCTCCCGTCGCATTCATTCGCAATACCTGGCCTATTACAATGCTGGTATCCTGTAAGCCTGTGTTGGCAATTACCGGTTGCCGAACAACAAGGTTCGTGGTAGCCGTAACTGGTTTCGGACAGCCTTTGTTATCCCTCATTGATACGGTATAAGGATAAGTGCCTGGCGCAGGCCGGGTAACGGTGGTGCTTGCACTATTTGGATTGCTAAGATTGGTTACGGGGCTCCAGGTATAACTTACACCACCGCCGGCATACAATGTTGCATTGTCACCAAAACAAATACTCGTATCAGGATTGATGCTTACAACGGGATAAGGCACCGTACGGATTGTAACACTGTCGCGGCTCTGGCATTTACCAATATTACCGATCACCAGGTACCGGATGATGCTGTCGGTGATATTTGATACAGGGTTTTTCACATCTGTCCTGTCTAAAAATGTAGCGGGGCTCCATTGATAAGACAATGCATCACTGACTGTTCGAATATGGAAGGTATCAGTCAAACAAATAGTGGTATCCGGTCCTGCATCAATCGTTACAAATAATTTTACATCCACCAACACAGAATCCCTGTTTACACAACCAAATACATCAGTCAATGTAGTAAAGTAGGTGGTAGGCACGTCCGGGCTTACCAGGGGGCTGGCAGCTGTTAAATTATTGATATTATAATCCGGGCTCCAAACATAACTGTGTGCCGGGTTGGTAAGTAAACGCAATGTGTCGATAGAGCAGATCAAAGTATCATCCACCAGGTTGGCCTCGGGTAGTTGCCTTACCAGCACTATTACTGAATCTGTTTTTGTTTTATTACACCCAGCTACACCTACCGCTACCTTGTAAGTAGTCGTTTCTGATGGTGAAGCAACCGGGTTGGCAATATTGGGATTACTTAAGCCTGCAGCAGGTGTCCATTGGTAACTAACGCCGCCGCTTGCTTGTAATTGTACTATACCCTGTCCTTTACAAATGAAGCCTCCAGGGCCTGCTTCGGGTACGGCTAAAGCCTTTACCACAATGGGCAGTGTAGCAGTAGACCGGCAGTTTTTGCCCCAGGTAGTGACCAGCGAATACGTAATGTTTCCACCTGGAAACCCTTGTGTCACCTTGGTAGTGGGTGTAGCCACAGAAGCTGCAGGGCTCCATTGCCAGCTAACATTTGTATTGTAGTTACTGTTGCCCGTCAGTGTAATGGTATCTTCTGCACAAATACTAACTGAAGATGCTGTAATGCTGTTGGTAAGATTGTTTAGCGGATTCACTCTTACAGAATCCCTCGACCGGCATCCATTGGCATCAGTGAGGGTAACAAAATAGTTGGCAGGAGCCGGAGGGAAAACAGTAGGCCCTGCGGTATTGGCAAAAATAATATTGGTATTGGGCAACCAGCTGAATGTGCCGGCACCAGTAGCTGATAATTGAACAGAGTCAAGGGCGCAATAAGTGGTGTCTCTTGGTACCACCGTTAGCGGCGGAAGATCGTTTACAATGATATTGGTGTCAATAGAACCTGTACAACCATAAGAGTTGCTTACATCAAGCCGTATCCTGTAGGTGCCTGCTGCTGTATAAACAAAAGTGGGGTTTTGTAAGGCACTGCTGTCATCATTGTTATTTCCAAAATGCCAGCGCCAGCCCAGCACCTGCCCGTAGTTAGTCCTGGTGCGGTCAAGGAACTGAACAGGGGTGTTGCGGCAAATGGGTGACTGTACCCGCAAACCCGGGAAGAAACCAGGGTACACCCAAACGTTATAAGTGGAAGAGTCGGCGCAGGGAGTGCCACGGTTCACCACTAATTTCACTACAAATTTGCCTGTATCCTGGTAAGTAAAAGTGGGTGATGAAAGTACTGAAGTGTCACTATTGATAGAGTCTACTCCAAAATCCCAGTACCAGGTATTTACATTGCCGTTAGCCGCGTTACTAAACTGTCTTGTAAATCCATCGCAGGTTTCATCCTGGGGGGTCAGCCTTGCTCTTGGAATATCACATTCTTCCACTTCCAGGGTGAAATCTTTTCTGTGCTCAGCTATCGCAAGGCCATTTCTCCATTCCGTTACCACCACACAAATAACATAGGCTCCTGACTGCGCCGGCGCTATTCCACTGATCACCCCGGTCCTTGGGTCTATTGTAGCCTGGTTGCCCAGTGGCTGAACCCCGGAAAAACCATTCCTGTAGTTTACGAAGCCGTATAATGGATTACCTGGTGGCTGATCAAGATTACTGGCAAATCCACCACCATTAAATGCTGCTTCAAACCGGTATGATAAGGAATCGTCATCAATATCCGTAGCACTGAACGGCAATACAAATGGGTTGCTGCGGCAAACAAGGGCTGTATCTCTCAGATCCATTACTGCACAAGAGTTCTTTCTATCAGACACTAAATTGATACCAGGCATGATTGCTTCATAAGTTGAACCAGGAACAGTATTGATAGTGGGTGCATTGTTTAAAACATTTAACGTACTCAGCCGGCAACAATTCTGATAACTCATCCTGTAGCCGGGGTTGTTATCCGGAAGTTCAACCTGCGTGGAATAAGTGTTAACCCGGTAACAAACAGGTGGACGGCTGGTGATGCAGGCAGGATATTGGGTAAGATCTATCAAAGGCTGCCCAACACGGGGAAGTGTGATATCTCTGAATCTTTCAAAAGGAGCTGCATTGGTGAATATACCTATGATGACATTGTCTGGCGGGCAGGCTATATTTGTTGGTGGACCGCATTGCTGAAAGCAATCAGTAAAAAGCCGCATTGTTATCGTATACCTGCTGGTACCGGCGGTCGCACCAGGGCCTATGTAAGTATAAAAAACTTCGCCACCAACAATATGGGAGGCAAAAGAATCAGAAAAAACAAATAAGAATATTAAGACGTACAGGTACTTCTTCATGAACAATAAAGATAATAACAAAAAGACGAAGAAATTACCCAAAAGGCTGCCTTGAGACACTGTACCGTCCAAACATCTGTATGTAACGGCAAATTAAATGGATGAACGGGGTTATGATACTTGCAGGAAAGAAAGTAATATGTCATTTACTTTATCAGCTTCTTCCCACATACCCATATGAGCACTTTCCCTTAAAATATGAACATGACTTTGTGAGGGGAGATGGCATTGTTTCATGCTGTCTTCAAATGGAATAGCTTTATCATGTTCGCCGATTATAAATAAAATGGGTTGCTGATATGATTTTAAAATGCCTGTCCTGTCAGGACGGGCAATCATCGCTTCGTAGTATTGGATAAGTGCTTCGTTCGTAAATTTGTTCCCTTCTTCTATCAATTTGGCGACTTTCGCAGGGTGTTTTTCTTTGTATGATTCGGTAAATAAATTCGGCGTACTGGTTTTAATAAATGAACCTGCCCCTTTTTCTTTTATAAATTCAATGGCTTTTCGTCTTGTTTCTTTTTTTTCTTCCGCATCTGCAAAAGCAGAAGAGTGAAACAGGCCAAATGATTTCAGATATTGAGGATATTTTTCTGCAAATGCCAATGTTATATAGCCTCCCATGGAGTGGCCAATGAGAACAGCACCTTCAAGTATCATCCCGGGCTCGATATCACAAAGCTCTTTTATTATGTCAGCGTAAGTATCAATATTGGCATCGGGAACCAATTCGCTTTCGCCACTGCCGGGTATATCTGGTACGATTAGCCGAAAATGTGGCTCCAGGAATTTTATTTGTGGTTCCCATATATTGCTGTGTTCACCAAAGCCATGTAAGAGGATTACAGGTCTTCCTTCTCCATATACTTTGTAGGCAATCTTCTTATTTTGAAAAAGAAATGATCTTGTTTCCATAATGAATGTTTTTATGCCGGTCGGTACCGAATGTCACACCGGCTGTTCCTTTATGCCGGTCGGCACCGAAGGTCAGACCGGCTCTTCTCCGGTACCGGCCGGTTATTGAATCGTTTGATATTTTCTCAAACTCCGGTACAACAGTAACAAAACAATTGCCAGAAGTGAAGTATTCAACTGCTGGGGTAAAAAGTACCATGCCGCCAGCAGCAACAGCAGTATCACAGCAGTAAAAAGGAAATACTTTTTCACCCATCTTTTTGAACCACCCATAACAAATGAAATAAAAATATGGGTGGGGAAAGCCCATAGCAGGTTGTAGTTATTTTTACACATGGCATGGTCGGTGCCAAACCACATAAACAATAACAGGATACCCAGCGCACCGGTGCAAAAGAAAAGCGTACGGTCAAATGCCTTTAAAAAACTTGCAGCCTTTTTATTTTTTGAAAAATCAAGCACTACGATGAGTAACAACAATAAACTAAAAACCACCAGCGGATTGAACCAGGACCTGCTGACTGCCGGCGTTTGATAGGGGTACAAACTGGAAGTTGATAAAACAAGTTGATTGGTGCTATCCAAAGCCATCATGAGGTTGTCAGGCAAAAATTGTTGCTGTTCGGTTGTCATCACTGCATCAACAGGTGCGCCCAGCAAAATATCAATGCCTAATTTATCCCAGTCTTTGTAGCGTTTATCAAGATAAAAATGTATGGCCTGCCTGAACCTGGTGCCTGCTGGCATTACATTTTTAAAAACAGGTTTGTTTTGTTTTTGTTGCACAATAATATCCCTGAGCCGGGTGGTGCAGTTATCAAACAAAAAATCATACTGGTAGTATTTATTTTCTTCTTTGATATTATTGAGCAGGAAGTTGTTGATGGCTGTTTTTTCTGCTGGGGAAAGATCTAACACCTGTTCAATGATTCCCCTGTTATAATATTGATATTCCGCTTTAAAATCAACAAATTCATCCACTGAAACAAAATACTTCAGTTTGCCCCTTACAAATTTTGCAAGAAACGCAGGGTCTTCAAAGTCGAACGTGCCATAATTAAAAACAATATCTTTTACCTGGGTGTTTACAGTACCGCTGTCAATCACCCGTAAAGCACTGTGGCCATACGTAGAATACATCAGGTCGCCGGGTGTGCAGGTGAGCAGGCTGATGCGTAAGTGAGAACTATCCTGGGCAAATATGCTGATTGGCTGATGTGCTAATATGCTGATTAAGAAAAGTTGCAGTAAGATTTTTTTCATGCGGTTTATTTCTACAACATTTTTTGATTTTTTGCTGAATGTTGGTATCAGTGCTAGATATCCTGGTGTTTTTTTTAAAGAAATAAAAAAACATTATAACTGGTTTGCACCACGCCCTTCATTCTCTGCAAATCAGCAACTGCTTAAATTTTTATACTCTTGCCTTAGTCCCTCCCCAACCAGTTGGCGACGGAGGGGGGTTACCTGCTATAATTCGGCGCCTCCTTCGTGATCGCAATATCATGCGCATGGCTCTCTCTCATACCGGCATTGGTGATCTTTACAAAAGTAGCTCCCTGCAATGCTTTGATGGTTGAAGCACCACAATAACCCATACCTGCCCGCAAGCCGCCTGTATATTGATGCACCACTTCTTTTAATGGGCCCTTAAATGCCACCCGGCCTTCAATACCCTCTGGTACAAATTTCTTGATATCATCTTCGGGATCCTGGAAATAACGGTCGCTGCTGCCTTGTGCCATTGCACCGAGCGAGCCCATGCCCCGGTATTGTTTAAATCTTCTTCCTTCGTAAATGATGGTTTCACCCGGACTTTCTTCTGTACCTGCAAATACATTTCCCATCATTACGCAACTGGCGCCTGCAGCTAATGCTTTTACCATATCACCTGTGTACCTGATACCACCATCACTGATGATGCCCACATTTTTTCCTTTTAATGCAGCAGCTGCTTCCATTACTGCCGTTATTTGCGGAACACCCGTGCCGGCAACAATCCTGGTGGTACAAATAGAGCCCGGACCAATGCCTACTTTCACTGCATCGGCACCAGCCTCTGCCAATGCTTTTGCTCCGGCGGCAGTACCTACATTGCCTGCTATCACCTGTAATCCTTTAAATGATTTTTTGATATTTTTTAATGCGGTCATTACACCCTTGGTATGGCCATGAGCGCTATCAAGACAAATGGCGTCTACGCCCGTTTGCTGTAACGCAGACACTCTTTCAAGTGTGTCTTTTGTAATGCCAACACCAGCGCCTACCAATAATCTTCCAAAAGAATCTTTGATGGCGTGAGGGTAACTTTTTAGTTTTAAAATATCTCCAAAGGTTACAAGCCCGATCAAAACGCCCGCCTTATTTACCACGGGTAATTTTTCAATTTTATTTTTCTTAAAAATGAGTTCGGCTTTTTTCAGGTCGGTACCTTCCGGAGCTGTGATGAGATTTTCTTTTGTCATGATGGTACTCACTTTGTCTTTGTATTGCCGTTCAAAGCGCAGGTCCCGGTTGGTGAGTATGCCCACTAATTTCCTGTTGCCGTCAATAATAGGAATGCCGCCTATGCGGTTTTCTCTCATCAGTCTTACTGCTTCGCCAATGGTAGCATCAGGAGAAAGGGTAACCGGGTCCAGGATCAAGCCATTTTCACTTCTTTTTACTTTTCGAACCTGCTCGGCCTGTTTTTCAATCGTCATGTTTTTGTGCAGGATACCGAGGCCGCCTTCTCTTGCCAGTGCAATAGCAAGGGAGGCTTCTGTTACAGTATCCATGGCTGCACTCAGCATCGGAATATTCAGCTTGATATTTTTTGTAAGTTGAGTACTGATATCAACGTCCCTGGGAAGAATATCCGAATATGCCGGCATCAGCAGCACATCATCAAATGTTAAGCCTTCACCAAAAAAATTAGGGGTTTTGTTAGCGGGGAGAGCGTTTTTTATTGTTGCCATGTGCAAAGGTAAGGAGAGTGATATAAAAAAAAAGGGGTACATTAAACTTTATGTAATGGTAACGATCTTAACAGCCGTAAATTTACCTATCCCAAATTCTTTCGAATGAAAAAGACTGTTCGCTTTTCGCTTGCCTTTATAATTGTTGCAGGCAGTAGTGTAATATTATCATCCTTTAATAGTTATCATCCAAATTTCAACATGCCCTGGAAAAAAGCAGGGCTTACAGAGCGCCAGGCTGCAGCGCATTTACTTGACCGCTTTACTTTTGGCAGCAAGCCGGGGCAAATTGACGAAGTGGTAAAAAAAGGTTTGGAAAACTGGTTTGCAGAACAATTGGATGGGAAACTGAATGATGATGCATTAAATGAAAGGCTCAAAGAATATGATGCCTTGTCTTTGTCAAACGAACAGGTGCTGACAACCTTCCCCCGGAATGCTAAAATATTAAGACAGGCCATTGAAGAAGGCGTGATCAGTAAAGATTCTGTTGATAAATCTGATAAGGAAGCCTACCGGGATAAGGTAAAAGAATACATGGAACAAAAAGGCTACCGTCCGCAAAAAGAATTGTATCGCCAGTTTGCCAACCAAAAAATTTTAACGGCAGCCTACAGCAACAATCAACTGCAACAAGTGCTTACCGAGTTTTGGTTCAATCACTTTAATGTGAGTGCCACAAAAAATGATTGTGCACAATTTATACCTGCCTTTGAAAGGGATGTGATAAGACCTAATGTTGCTGGTAAGTTTAATGACCTGCTGCTGGCAACTGCACAATCACCTGCCATGCTTTTTTACCTGGATAATTTTAACAGCAGTGGAAAAAATGCAGAATCAGAAGCACAGGAACAAAAGCGCAGGTTGAAACTGGAGAAACAGGTGAAGGAAGTAATGGACGGCAATGCGGATGATAAGGAAAAAATGATGGAGCAGTTAAAAAAAAGAAAAAAAGAACAGGACCTCAATGAAAACTACGCCAGGGAAGTAATGGAATTGCATACACTGGGTGTTGATGGTGGTTACACACAGGCGGATGTAACGGAAGCGGCCAGGGTATTAACCGGCTGGACGGTGTATCCGCTTAAAGATCTCGGACCATCCAATTTTGCCAGGAAGCTGATTGAAAAATTTGGAGAGGAGAATTTATTAAAAAGAGGTTTTGTGCATAAAGGAGATTTCTTTTTTGCCATGAACCGGCATGATGATAAAGAGAAAAGAGTATTGGGTAAAACATTTGCTGCCGGTGGTGGATACGAAGAAGGGGTGGAACTGATCAATATGCTGGCCAATCATTCTTCTACCGCAAAATTTATTTCCAAAAAACTGGCGGTACGTTTTGTGAGTGATAACCCGCCGCAGCCATTGATTGATAAATTGGCAGCGGCTTTCACAAAGAGCGAAGGAAATATCAAAGAAGTATTGATGACGATGGTGGCTGCCCCGGAGTTTTGGAAAACAGATGTGATAAGAGAAAAAACAAAATCGCCCTTTGAATTAACCATCAGTGCTGTAAGAGCACTGGATGCCAATGTGGAAGCACCTTTTATGCTGTATCAGTGGATTGCAAAAATGGGACAGAAATTATATTATTACCAGGCACCCACAGGTTTTCCTGATAAAGGGCAATACTGGATCAATACCGGCTCTTTATTAAACCGGATGAAATTTGGGCTGGCCTTTGCATCGCAGAAAATTCCAGGTGTGAGTTTTAACCTGGCCGCTCTCAATAATAATCATGAACCGGAAAGTGCAGTGGATGCATTAAAGAAGTACTCGGCGATCATCATGCCCGAAAGAAACCTGGAGGCAACGATAAAAAGACTGGAACCGATGATCAACGATCCGTCTATACAGCAGAAAATAGAAACCGCCGCCGATAAAAACACCATAGCCGCAACAGCAACAATTCCGGAAGAAAAAATGATGACAAATGATGAAGGGGATGTGCTGAATGATAAAAACAAGAGCGAGGAAAAGCTGGCTAAAAAGATGTTGAAAAAGAATAATGGAAAAGAAGTGAGTATGCCTGTTGCTGCAGGAAATAACAGTATGCTGGCGCAGGTGGTAGGGATTATTTTGGGGTCACCGGAGTTTCAAAGAAGATAAAATGTTTCTTGTTACTTGTTTCTCGTTGGGCGTATTTGGTTGTAAGCGTTTATAGATAGGAGAGAGTAAGTTGTTACTGGTTACTTGTTTCTCGTTGGGTGTATTAGGCTGTAAGAGTTTTTAGATAGGATACAGCAGGTTGTTTCTCGTTACTCGTTTCTTGTTGATAGTAAGAGGATTTGCAGCTTTTATAAATCGCATAAAGTAGTGTGCATTGAAAACTGACTGCTTTAAACAAAACGAGAAACGGACTAACGAGTAACAAGAAACATGTAACCCGTTTCATAAATCGCACAAGGTAGTGAGTATTGAAAGCTGTTTGCATTAAAAAAACGAGAAACGAAAAAACGAGAAACGAAAAAACGAGAAACGAAAAAACGAGAAACCAGGGACGAGAAACGATTTTTAATGAGTAACAAGAAACAAGTAACATTTCAGAAAGATTTTAATTTAAAAGAGTTGTATGTCTTCAAGAAAAGCATTTTTAAAACAAGCCGGGTTAGCCC
>ENA-UOWO01003031-UOWO01003031.1-activated-sludge-metagenome-genome-assembly--contig:-NODE-3031-length-20000-cov-6.743595_pt1 | contig 20000 bp, 18 predicted proteins | sample MGYA00238148_ERZ761564 | MGnify/ENA primary metagenome ERZ761564 (study PRJEB28885, sample SAMN05720194) | activated sludge metagenome | isolation source: Anaerobic digester | place: USA... | reverse complement strand
AGAGGGCCTTTTTTCTCGGCAAATTCTGCCTGCAGTGCAATGAGCTGTTTCAGGCCATCTTCAAACGACAGGTCTGCAGCAATAACTTTTTCGACCCTCTCTTCATATACAGGTGCGTCGTGCACCAGACACTGCACAAAAAGCTCTTCCTTGCTTCTGAAATAGGTGTAGATAGTGCCCTTGCCAACATCGGCCGCGACAGCGACTTCATCGAGTTTTACATCATGAAAGCTTTTTTCGGAAAAAAGAATTGTAGCGGCTTCGAGAACCGCAAGCTTTCTGTCTGGTTTCTTTCGTTGCATCAGGCGCCTCCGAAGTGATATAAGACAAATTAGTTGAATAATTTTTAAACCAAACTGACCAGTCAGTCGACCTTATCTTTTACCCCGGCGAAAGTCAAGCTACAAAATAAATTGAAGCACTTTATCAGTGTTCTCGCATGGCAAGCATCAAGAAATTCTGGGTTCAGTATGAAAAAGAAATTGAATTAGAGCTTCCCGATGGCGTGATTACAATGACACTGACAACTCCGGAGCCGGCAGGAATCTGCGCAGTTATGCTCGTCGGCGAGTCAACAGATATAGTTGTCGCAGCCGTACCGCCGAAAGTGACCGAAGTCGCACCGGTGAAGCCGGTACCGGTGATCGTCACCGAAGCGCCAGCGGCAGCTGAAACTGGATTCATTGAAGCTATGACCGGCAAAATTAAATTTTTGACAGAAACAACACTAGAAGCTCTATTGTTGTTTCCGCCGACATCCCGGACTGCATTCTCTGCAACTGCAACATCAACATTGCCGGCATTTAAAGGTGTTACGCGAACTGAAAAAATCTTATCCGCGCTTAAAACCTTTAAATTATCGGCATAGCCGTTGAGCAGCACTAAATCTTCGAGTTCAAAACCAATGACAGGCTCGTTAAAAGTTACAGTTACAGTGAAAGGTTCAGAGTTTAAAACCTGTAAAACACTTGAAGTAATTGTCGTTTCTGGCCTTGCTGTATCAACCAGTGAGGGGTTGTCTATTCCGACAAGAATTGGCAGGCTGGCGCTGCCAGTGGCGTTTTCCGGATCTTTCACTTCCACTGTAATCGTTGCAACAGTCTGGAAATCTGGAGCAGTCCAGAGCTTTTCAAAGCTGGAAGTTCCGGCAGCAAGACTTCCGACAGTTGCCGCCCATACTGGAACCAGATTTTCCTTATGTCCATTGTCATCGTCTCTGCCGATTGCTCTTATCACAACAATAGTGCCCGGATTAACCCGGGTTACTGGTTTATCATTTACCAGGGCAGATAAAATTACACCTGGAGCATGATTTCCTGTGGTTGTAGTTCCTATTTTAAACTCAACGAAAGCAGGAGCTATCTCAGACACGAAAGGCGCAGAAAAACTGACTGGCGTCTTCCCAGCTACGGATTGAACGAAAATTTCGGCTTCTAAAAAGCTGTCTGGCAGAGGCGGGCTGGTAAAAATTCCATCTGGACCAACCTGAAAAGACTCACCCCATAGTGTTAGAACCGTTCCTTCTGGCAAAAAGTTGCCTTCGGCATCGCGCAGCTGGCCAGCAACTATGTTTTTAGCCGGTTTTGCAACCATGTCTGGAGCTTCAACAAGCTCTGGCGATTCTGAAACGGACACCTGGGATGAGCGATTTTTCATGGTCAGACCGGTTTCAGGGTCAACATATTTAACGATGACACGGTATTCTCCAGCCGGAACATTATGAAAAATATACGTTCCACTTGCGTCTGTGGTGGTTCTGAACCCTGGAACGTCTGAAAGGCTTTCCAGCCATACCTCAGCATTTGCAATCGCGACGGTTCCAGACAGGTCGGCAGGTACCAGTGCCGGCAGCGACCCAGGGCGTCTTGAATTGTCGGGAATATTTTTTACAATCATTCCTGAAATAGCAGCTACACCGATTGAATTCGTCTGACTGTCGTTTCCGTAGTCAGGAAGCAGGCGGCACCCGAAGGACATGATCGTAAATGTTGCAATAAAAAATGTAAGTAAAGCTGTTGGAGTGAAATAACGATTGATAAAGCCGCTCACACAAGTTTCCTATAATTTATTACCCGGCAAAGGAGTCGAAAAATTTCGCCAACTCCAGCCCGTCAGCCGGTATTTTAAAATTTCGAAGCATTATTATATCATGTAGGCAAAGGTTCAAATAATCGAGATCATTTCAAAAGTCCATTCGCTCGATCATTTTTCGTTTTTCGGCAACCCAATAAATGGTATTCTCTAATAGCGTGGCCTGAATAACTCATGAAAGCCTCAAAAATGCCCAAATTACTGCAGATGTTTCTGACTTTTTTCAAGATCGGCATGTTTACCCTTGGCGGGGGTTACGCGATGGTGCCGCTGATTCAGCGCGAAATCGTCGAGAAGCGTGGATGGGTCAAAGAAAACGAATTCTTTGAACTTCTGGCGCTGGCACAATCTTCGCCCGGCCCGGTCGCCGTAAATTCATCGGTATTCGTCGGCTACAAGATTGCCGGCGTCACAGGTAGCATTGTTGCCACGCTCGGCACCACCCTGCCGTCATTTTTCATCATTCTGATGATTGCAGCCTGGCTGGTCGGCTTTCGCAGCAATCCGCACGTCGAGGCTTTTTTCAAAGGTATCAGACCGGCGGTGGTCGCGATGATTGCCGCACCGCTCTTCTCTCTCAGTCGCGCCATGGGCATAGGCTGGAAAGGCCTGACGCTTGCCGCTGCCGTCGCAATGCTGGTCGCTTTTGCCGGTTTCTCGCCGGCGATTCTCATCGGCATCACCGCCATCTGCAGCCTGGCTTTCGGCATCTGGCAGAAGCGCCGACAACAGGGAGCCTGACCATGCAGATCTATCTCGACCTGTTCATAGCGTTCTTCAAGATCGGCCTTTTTGGTTTTGGCGGCGGTTATGCCATGCTGCCGCTTATTCAGCACGAAGTTGTCAGCGAACCTCACAAATGGCTGAGCATGGCAGATTTTACTGATATCGTCGCCATCTCACAGATGACGCCGGGGCCAATCGCCATCAACAGCGCAACTTATGTTGGATACACCGTATCAGGCAGTGTCTGGGGCGCGATCGTTGCAACTTTTGCCGTCTGCCTGCCGCCGCTCGTGATAATGCTGCTGATTTCGAAGTTCTACCTGAAATTTCGCGAAAACCACTACATGGAAATGATCTTTGCCGGCCTTAAACCAGCGATTGTCGGTCTTATCGCGGCTGCGGCGCTGACTTTGATGAATTCACACAACTTTATCGATTACAAAAGCGTGGTTATTTTTGTGGCAGTCTTTATTGCAACCCTGTTTAAAATCGACCCGATCAGGCTGATCATTGCCGCCGGCGTCAGCGGCATCGTTCTCTATTAAAAACCAGTTTTTCGTGGTATCAGGGCTTTTCGTGCAATGAATCGAAGCGGGTCTGCTCTTCGCTGAGCGAAAATTCAAAATCAACCTTCGGCAGGCGGCCATCGCCGTCGCGATAGCGCATCGGGCCCTGATTACAGACAATCAGCAGCAGGCGGTCAAATTTCTTTTCGGTCGGCAGGTTGACGATTTTTTCGATGCGGTTACCGGCGGTTTTCAGCCACAGCAGCTGCGGAGCATGGCGACCCGCTGAGTCGGTCAGTGCCAGCCCAAGCCAGAAAGCGTTGTTCCCTTTTGCTGTCCTGGAAGTAGCTCCGGAAAACTTCAACTGCAGCTTTGCCGGCTGCTGCTGCAGAGAAAATTCATACCCGGCGGCAGCCCACATGCTGACCTTGCCTTTGCCGGTGCCGGAAGCGGTTTTAAAAGTGCGGCGCGGCGAAACGGCCGGCTGTTTGTATTTGAGCAGGTTGCGGGTAACGAAAGGGCTGAATTTATACGGATGCTGACCCTTAAAAGCGTTATGAATGAAGGTTGCCGCAGAAAAATCGCGGAAAATTTCATCGAAAAGCATTTTGCCCGAAACTTTCGCCATGGCCTCGACAACGCCTTTAACACCGGAGGATTTGCCTTTGACGATTTCACGCACGAGTTTTACCCGGGCGGTATCGCTTAAAGCCGGGCGACTGAGCAGAAAGTCGATGAACAGAAAAACATGGCCGTAATTCTCGGCGCCGCGGGTGTCTTCCCAGTCGAGGAGGTTGCGGTCCGAGGCGGTGAAAAATTCTTCGGCGGTCCAGGGCATGCGCTCAAAAAGCGTTGCGGCGTATTCGGCCATCGCCTCGTCGACCCAGAACATCTCGTTTGCATCGTTGTGCCAGTGAATCATGTGCTGCAGTTCATGCGCTACCAGGTGCCCCATGAAATCGTTGAGGTCTCCCATGCGCTCGGTCGACAGATACAGCATTTCGCGCTCGTTGCTGCCGGGTTCTTTTTCGGCAGTGTATTCGTCGCCGGGGTAGAAAAAGCCGTCGCAGCCCTGCATCCCGCCAAGCAGCAGAAGAGTGATACGCGGGTCGCCGTCAATACCGGGCTTCCATTCTGAGCCGAAAGTCGCCGTCGTCTGCGGGTAAATGCGCTGATCAAACATCTGCGCGACTTTTTTCAGCTTCGCTTCGTCGATGCGCCGGCCCTTTTCGAGATAAACGTAGCAATGCCGGCCAATAACTTTCAGCACGGCCTTCAATGGTTTCTTATTGTCACCACCGGTCTTGTCGACCTGAAAGGTTTCTTCCTGGCTGATTTCGGGGTTGGGCCGGTCAGCGAAGCTGATATCACCGTGCAGACGGCGCAGAGCTTCGTCACGGGTTTCGCGGCTGAACTTTTCTGCCAGTTCGCGGGCTTTGGCCCTGAAACGGGAAGAACCTGATACCAGCCTGACCGGCACGCCCCGGTTCTGCTCAGAATCTTCATTGCCGGCAACAGCAATCTCAGTCGTTGCTGCGCTATCTATGGTATGTTCGTGGTTTACGGCCGATTCAGGCGAAATCTGCGCAAACAGACCGGCACCACTGCAGCACACAGCCAGAAGCGCTACCAGAAAAGGCCTGACCGCTGTTTTCAACTTGATTGAATGATTGAGCATATCTTTTAATTATAAGAATCAAAACCGTATGCGGCAATACCCCGACGGCGGGATTCTGTCTTGCCCATTCATATCCAAAGCAGATTTTAAAGCATGCATCTGCGTTCATCCGTGGCCCTGTTGCTTTGTCAAAGTTGAATCTGTAGTTTTATCGTCCCGCGAAAGCAGGAATCTCGTCTAAAAAACCCTGGATCCCTGCTTCCCCCCTCCGGGGACAAGAGCAGGGATGACGGGTAAATCATTGATTTTAAACATTCTAGTGTTGGCAGACCACCCTGGTTCTATTTGGCCTTGCGTGCATCAAGGCCGGAAATGAAAGAGCCGCCCCGTACAACCGAGGCGGCTCTTTAAAAAATCGTGGGTTACTGATTATTCAGAAAATTCGGCGACCTTGATGGCGGCGAGAGGATATTTCGGCGGATTTGCGGGCAGCAGTTCGCCTTTAACCTTCACGGTTTTGCCGGCCATTTCTTCGAGTTTCTTGAACAGGTCTTTGCTGTCTTTGTTGGGGATCAGTCTGTAGACGGTTTCGCCAACTTTCAGGGTGACTTTTTTATGTTTTTCGCCTTCGCCGGGTTCGGCCACTTCGATAACACCAGAGGTTTCGATGGCTTCGAGGGCTTTCTTTTCGCCTTCAGCGGGCTTGGCTGCTTCTTCAACAACGGCCGGAGTCGGCTGAGTCGCGTCGACTACGGGAGCGGCGGCAGGAGCCGGAGCTTCTTCAGCACGCAGGCTGATGCCAAAACCGAGAACCATGAATACTGCGAGGGCAAGACCAAAAAGTTTTCTCATTGTTACGAATCTCCTTCTGATAGAAAATCCAGGAATCACAAGCGCGATTATACTGCTAACGCCCCAATTTACAAACTTTTTTCGCTCAGCCGCGGCCAGCGAAATGCCACCGGTTTTATCGAAAAAAAACAGCCCCGGAATGGGGCTGTTTTTTAGTTGTTTCTTATCGCTGGTTCAGCGGCCGCTGGCGAAGGTTTTTTCGCGCTGCTGGCGTTTTGGTGACGACTGGCCGCCTTTTTTAGCTGGCACGGGCCATGCTGACTTGCGCTCTTTAGCAGTTTTTTCGATATTTGCAGGTTTTTCGAAGCGGTCACTATGACCGGTTTTACCGGTGCCGCGGAACTTGCGGGTTTTATCGGTTTTTTCGTTGTTATCACTGCGAGCCGGGCGGTCGAAACGTTCGCGGCGCTCCTCGCCAGCTTCGCGGGCCGGTCTTTCGCTGCGGCGCGGGCGATCATGGCGTTCTTCGGCGGCTTCACGTTCGAGTTTTTCAGAACGGCGGGCGCGGGTCGGGCGTTCTGAGCGTTCAGAACCTTCCGGCTGGCGGCGATTTTCGGCGAGCAGCTGACGGCTCGGGAACGGGGCCGGACGCTGACCGCGGCGAGGGGTCTGTTCTTCAGCAACAGCAGCAGTTTCACGCTGACCGTTGTCGAGAGAAATTTCGAGCTGACGTTTGCAGATCCAGGCGGTTTTCAGTTTGCGGATCATTTCTTCGGGCATGCCAAGGGGCAGATCAACGGTGCTGAATTCGTCATAGAGTCTGATGCGGCCGATATATTTGCTGGCCATGCCGGTTTCGCCGGAAATGGCGCCAACGATGTGACCGGGCTGAACGCCATGCATTTTGCCGACTTCGATGCGGTATCTTTCCATGCCTTCTTCCTGGGTCTCGTCATCGCGGCGGGCGCCACGACCACGACCGGCCGGCGCTTTGCGACCAAAGGTTTCGGGAACAAATTCACGCATCGATGTGTTTTCGGCGCGGTGATGTTCGGGTTTCACCTGCAGCAGCAGGGGCTTGTCGCCCTGATACATGCGGGCGGTGGCAGCGGCGATTTCGATCGGGTCAGCCTGGTTTTCGGCACAGAACTGCGCAACGAGATCTTTGAACAGCTGCAGATCGGGGCTGCTCATTGCTTCTTTGATTCTGTTTTTGAAGGCTTCCATGCGTTTCTGATTGATGAAATCGGCAGTCGGCAGCTTCATCGGTGCGATGGTCTGACGGGTAGCCTTTTCGATAATTTCCAGCAGGCGACGCTGGCGGGGTGAAATGAAAATGATGGCTTCACCACTGCGACCGGCACGGCCGGTGCGACCAATGCGATGCACGTAAGTTTCGGGATCATGCGGTGCATCATAGTTGATAACATGGCTGATGCGGTCGACATCGAGGCCGCGAGCGGCCACGTCGGTGGCGACGATAATGTTGAGCTTGCCACCCTTGAGCTGTTCGATAATGCGTTCACGCTGGTTCTGCGGAATATCGCCGTTCAGTGCGGCAGCGGCAAAACCGCGACCGACAAGCTGTTCAGCCACTTCGATGGTATCGATCTTGGTTTTAACGAAGATCAGAATTGCATCATAGGGTTCGGCTTCGAGAATACGTGACAGGGCGTCGAGTTTGTTAATACCGGTAACCTGCCAGAAACGCTGGCGGGTTGATTCGACGGTCGCGGTTTTTTCTCTGATGGTGATTTCTTCGGGCTTGTTGAGAAAGCGACGAGAAATGGCGCGAATATCGGGAGGCATTGTGGCAGAAAACAGGGCGATCTGACGATCCTGGGGAGCCCGTTCGAGAATCCATTCGACGTCTTCTTTGAAACCCATGCGCAGCATTTCATCGGCTTCATCGAGCACGAGAATGCGTACGGCGTCGAGATTGAGGGTGCCACGTTCAATGTGGTCCATGACACGGCCCGGGGTGCCGACGACAATATGCACGCCGCGGCTGAGTGAGCGCAGCTGACCGCCGTATTCCTGGCCACCGTAAACGGCGAGAGTTTTCAGACCTTTGAGGTGTGAAGAATATTTTTTGAACGATTCGCAGACCTGCAGAGCCAGTTCGCGGGTCGGCGCCAGAATGAGAGCCTGGGGCTCGTGGCGGTCGACTTCGATCTGTTCGAGCACGGGAAGTGCGAAAGCAGCGGTTTTGCCGGTACCGGTCTGGGCCTGGCCGACGACATCGCTGCCGGTCATCAGAACCGGAATCATGGCTGCCTGAATCGGCGTCGGGTTTTCGTAACCAGAATCGGCAAGAGCTTTGAGAATCTGCTCAGAAAGGCCTAAATTGGCAAAACCGTTGTTGTTGAGTTCTAATTCGTTAGACATTTAAAGTGTGTTCCTTTGCATTGATAGAGCCGAAAAAACCAATCAGCGAATAACCCGATCACTGCTACTGATAGTTTTACAGACACAGAAGCCGCCGCGACAAGCAATCACGCTTTACGCCAGAGACAATCGATAGCGTCTGTTGAATCGGTGCAGATGCCCCAGCTGAACGATACTGGTATTTTCACGCACAGGCCGCATAAATCGGCGCGGAAACCGGTCACCTGACCGGCAGAAAACCCTGTGCATTTTCGCCCAACCCCACGGGCATACGCAAAGGGTACACACTAGGATATCATAAATCCGATTAAAGCGCCAGCTATATTTCATACTTTATTATAAAAATTTTCAGAAGCAGAGCAAAGACGATCATCAATCCTTTGTCACATCAAGAATTGTCTGGATATCCGTTTGCCCGCGCTTGCGCCCGGAAGGGACAAAGTGTTTTCACCCTTTCGAGAGCAAGCACGAGCAATGGTTCGCAGAAACGACATACAACTTACCCTCTCCTGAACTCATGTATAACTGCAGATTAATTGTTGAGATATCAGATGCAAGTCATTAGAATAATTGCAGGAAAAGTAAAAAATGCAGATTACCAAAGAGCGATTTCTGATGATGGTGGGGTCGATGGTGCTACTGGCCGGCCTTCTGGCCTGGCAGATTCAGGGAATTCCTGAAAATGAAATCGGCAGCGCCGACACTTTTTATCTCATCGGTACAATTTTTATAATCGGCATGCTGCTGCGCCTGGAAGCGTTTACGGCCGCGCTCGCGGTCGTTTATGCCAGTTCACTGCTGTTCTGCTTTTTCTATCTCTTTGTCGCGCCACTCGAAGCGCCGGTCGTCATGTTTCTCTTCTTCTGGCCGGCAATGCTCTGGCAGAAGCGACAGATCGAGTTCTGGCAACTGTCCCTGATCGGTGCAGCCCTGATCGCGATGAGCTGGCAAGCTCTTGGACGGCCGGCAATTCTCATTCTTCTGGCGCCGACCTGTCAGATACTGGCAATTCGCCTGACTGGCGGCGTACAAACCAGATTCTCACACGAAAATGCCAATATGGGCCTAAATCTCAGCCATAAGCAGAAGCAGGCAATGAAAGCACGCAAAGACGACAAACTCGACTGGTGGGAAACGATACGGCCAGAAGTCGAAGCTTTTCCGCTGCGGCTGCAGGAAGCCTGGCAGGATTTTACCGGCACTTCACCACGCCGCAACATGACCGGTACCGGGGTTGCTGACATGAAACTGCTGCAGCTTCAGAACGCCGGCAAAATGTCGCAGGCACTGACCGGCATAAAGAAACGCGACGCCAATTTCGCGTCAGATTCCTTCGTCAAGCGCATCGAGAAGGTATTCTGGAAGGTTCAGGGCGCCTGGTATGACCAGAAAATCGACACTATCCAGCATCTCGTCTCGGATGCTCTGTTTGAGCAGTTCAAATGCCAGATTGAAGAGCAGAAAGAAGCAGGAATCAGATTCAAGCACAACAACATGGCCATTTACGAAGCGAGAATTGCGCAGGTAAACTGTGACAACAGCTTCGATGTCATTCATGTTTTTATCCGAGCTTCTTCGGCTGACGCAATGATCGACCTGACCACCGGCGAAACGCTGGCGAAGAACGAAGATAACCGGCTTTTCAGCGAATACTGGACATTCATCAGGCGCCCGTCGGCAAAAACCTTGGCAAAACCAGGACTGCTCGAAGGCGCCTGCCCCAACTGCGGCACGCCAATCAAGATTGGTCAGGCCACGATCTGTGAATCGTGCAGTTCATATATCAGATCAGGGCATTATGACTGGGTTCTTTCGCAGATCACCCAGGCCAGCGAGTGGGAATATTCAGAACCATCGCTGATTACCGACTGGCAGACAATGAAAAGAGCTGACCCCGACTTCAATATTCAACAGATCAACGACCGCAGCGGCGTAATTTTCTGGATGCTGCGCCAGGCAGAACGCAAACGCTCGGTCGACCCGGTGCGCCGCTTCTCGACCGATGCCTACTGCGAATTCTATCAGGGGATCCAGAACGAAACCGCCGGTATCGGCAGCAGGTTCACCGAAAACATTGCTCTTGGCTCGATCAGCCTCAAAGGCTTTAAATTCAACCCACACTGGAACAAACTCTACGTTCTCGTCGTCTGGAGCGGCGTACCTGTGGCCCGAAACGTTACCGGAAAAGTCGTCGAAGGCCGTCGCATCAGCAAAGTCGTGCGTGAAGTTCTCGTTCTCGGGCGACGCAATGGCGTCAAAACCGGCCTGCAGAACACCCTCAGCAGCGCCCACTGCCCGAACTGCGGCGGACCACTGCTTTCTGCCTTCGCGGTCAACTGCAGTTACTGCAATACAATACTGAACGAGGGCAGCAACAGCTGGGTTCTCGAGCGGGTAACCTCAGAAGCTGATACCGAATATCTCAACATGCTCGAACACCGCCGCACTGAAAAGATCGAAGAAGAAGACGATTCAGTGCGCTCGGCACGCGACGTGGTGACGATAATGGCACACCTGTTGCTCGCCGATGGCAAAACCGAAGTCGCCGAACTGAACCTGCTCGAAAAAATTGCAGAAACCTATGGCATCAGCGAATCAGACCTTAATTCAATTATCTGGAATCTGAAACAGGGTGAAATCTATATTCCGGCACCGGCCAACAACAAGGAAGCCTGGAGCCTGCTGCTTTCTGCGACGCGCATGGCACTTGCCGACGACATTCTGACACCGTCTGAAGAGCGTGAGCTCGAAATTCTGGCACAGCATCTCGGCTATTCGAAAGCAGACCTGCAGCGCGCCATCAAAGCCGAAAAGATCAGGAAGTTCAACGAAGAGCAGGAAACCCAGCGTCGGGCAAATATTGCAAAACTGAATGCCGAGATGCAGCAGGTCAAGCTCAAAGAAGACGCCGAAAACTCCAGCCGCTCAGACGACTGAGCCCTGCGGCAACGCCTTATTTGCGACGGTAGCCGCACTTGCACTGTTTTTTTGTGCCGAGCACGCGGGCGCAGTCGGGGCAGAATTTGCTCATTTTGCTTTCAAGCTTCTCTTCGAGTTCTTTTTGCTTGCGCTGAGCCTCGAGTTTGCGGGCCATTTCGAGAAAAGCGGCATTTTCAGCCGGCGAGGCGGTATCTTCAATCAGCTCCTGAAATTTTTCAGCATAATCCGGGTTTTCCTGCAGATAGGCCTCGAAAGCCTGCTGCACGCTCAAATTCTTGCGCCAGAGGTGCTCGTAAGGGTAAATTGGTTCTTCTTCAAGCTTTTCCTCACAGAGGGCAATGAATTTATCTTCCCATGCTTCGTAAGGTTCGCGTTTAGCGGCCATGCGCTGTTTACCTGCCTGTTCCGAATTTAAAAAGCTCGTCTTTGTTGCTGCCGGGAAAAATTTTCTTTTCAAGTTTCTGCAACCGGTCGAGGTGATTGACAAAACCATTCCGGATGCAGGCCACTTCAGACCTGAAATGCTCAGAAGCTGTTTCTATAAGCTTTTCAGCGGCCCGTTCGCCCATTCCCTGTTCAAAATTGCGCAGGGCGGTAATGGCGTAACGGGGAGCAGCGCGGCCATCTCTGACTTCTGCCAGGGCTTCTTTTATCTGCTGTTGAACGACTTCGAGAGTTCTGACACTGATTTTACCCGGTTGCCAGTTTTGCGGAAAATCGGCGATGTCATCGAGAATTCTCGCGAAGACACCGGCATGAGCCTCTTCTTCAGCGACAAAATCTTCAAAATCATTTTTAAAATCAGGAAACAGTCGGGCACATTCGCGGTACAGGTCCGCGATGAGAAGCTCGTTCTGATGTAAGAGCTCGACAATCTTTAAAATTTCCATAACGCCTCCGCTGCAGCAGGAAAATTATAATCTTTTTTTCCAATTTTGCCAAAAATCGCCGCAAAATCAATGAGAATCAGCATCGACAAGATTTCCCGCTCTGCAGTAAATTCCCGCTGCATTCAGTGAAATCAAAGGAAGCAGATGATAACACTCTACCACAAGGTTCAAAAGATCGAAAGCCTGCAGAAGTCCATAGATAAAGACACAAGAATATTCAAGATGAATGCCGGCATCGACTGTGAAAAACACTGCGCCGAATGCTGCCGATACCATGACATCAACGCCACACCGCTTGAGTTTCTGCCGTTTGCCTGGCATGCTTACAAACTTGGGCAACTCGACCAGTGGTTTGATCAGCTCGAAAAGAACGAAAGCCGCCAGTGCATTTTTACAAAGCTGATCGAAAACAATTGGGGCTGCAGTATCTACCCGGCTCGCGGCTTTATCTGCAGGTTATTCGGCTTCGCTGCCACAACCGATAAAAATGGGCACCCGGTTTACGGCGCCTGCCGCATTCTCAAACAAAGACAACCAGATAAAGTCTCCAGAGCAGGCGAATTCATCGCCCGCGGCGGCCGGGTTCCGGTCATGGCCACTTACTATCGTCAGCTTGCCACCATCGACCCGACATTGGGTACCCAGTTCATGCCAATCAACGACGCCATCAAAAAAGCCCTCGAGATAGTCTACTTCCATCTGCATTACCGCGAAGCCGCCTGAGCTTTAAATCCAGCTCTTTTTACAGAACTTTGCAGCATAGTCGTGATAAAACACGTGGCACAAAGTCATGGTCATGGATCCACGGTTCAAAAACTGAAATGAACTCAAGAAATTTTGTGGTTAGAGAAAAAATCAGTTATTCGTAGCACCTTCAGGATACTTTACGGCTCCATTCTGTTTCAGAAGCTCTGCAATTGCGGTATTGCCGCTCTTTTCAGCCCAAAAAAGCGGTGACCGGCGAAAAGTTCCGTCTTTGACGTTGGTAAGTGCATTAACATCAGCCCCGGCAGTAATCAAGGCAGCAGCAGCCTCCAGGCTATTTGACTGAGCAGCCAGATGCAGTGCAGTAGACTCTGAAGGACCATCTGCCGGGCTGTCAAAGCCTCTGACATCAACATTCAGGCCAGCACGTACCAGAAGAGGAACAGCACCGGCATTATTCTGCGTTGCGCAGTAATGAAGCGCCGTCATATTCATACTGTCGCGGGCATCGAGTTTTGCGCCGCCGTCGATCAGAGTCTGAACCACTTCGTTCATCTTGAAATTTACAGCCCGCATCAAATAGGTCCGGCCGCTGGAATCGCGCCAATCCAGATCTATCCCGGCAGCGATCAGTCGTTGGACTTCGGCAACATCTCCGGCATCAATAGCGGCATTCATTGCTTCCGGAGTAGCCTCGGTTCCTGTATCAGTGGACGTAGATGTGGAGGTGGAGGTGGAGGTGGAGGTGGAAGTAGAAGTATCGGTAACAGTCGCGGTAGCGGTGGCAGTATCAGTGGAAGTATCAGTCACCGTTGCAGTTGCGGTAGCAGTGGAAGTGGAGGTGTCAGTTACCGTTGCAGTCGCGGTAGCAGTAGAAGTGGCGGTGCCAGGAGGCGGAATCTTTACGCAGTCTATTATTTTGATGTTGATGGCAACGCCTGTAATTTTGCCCATCAGAATGCGAAGCAGGCTGTCTAGAATGCCGTTGATCTTCTGCAGACGTTCTGTATCACTGGCAATTTCAACTGTTGTCGAAGCATCGCCAGGAATTGTGACGGTGTCGACAAAAGCCACATTCCCGGAGTCGGTTGCAGGCGTTTCCACGTAGTAATCCCCGTCAGAATATGCAGGCGTTTCATCGCCAGCCAAAGCAGAAGAATCATTCGCCTGATATATCGTATCGAGATAACTCTCGCTCTGCCCGGCAACCATGAAAACGCAACAACAGAAAAAGCAGACCATCAGTATCAGAATCCTGCTGCGCATACGTTCCTCCGGAATCACTGTCTTTTTTTAATTATACAGCATTCCGCCGTTTTTTGCCCCCTGGTCAACCAGCACCTCATAAAAAGCTATCAAGACTGCGGCAGATAATCAGGCGCTTCATTTTAAATTCTTCGGTGTTGCCATTTTTTTTCGGGGTGGCTACCGACAGCTCTACCCACATGCCGGCCTTTTCTGGCGAGGCGGGGCCGCCGGAAAAGGTCACGTGCCGGAATGAAAGCTTGACGGCAAGGCCTTTGCAGTAAAGGTATTTCTGTTCGCCGGCGGGGGCATCGAGTTTGCGTTCGATACCTTCTGGCAGCAGGTTATAAATTATTCTGCCTTCGCCGCCGGGTGTGAGAATTTTCCAGCGTGCCACCTTGTCAGCAATGCCCGGCGCCGGGTCTTCAACCTGAAAAGCGCGCAGCAGGTCGTATTCAATCTGCGACATCAGCACCGCAGTGGCTTCCATGTTGGTCAGATGCGCCATGCCCTTCGTCGAGCCGCGCACCCCGGCGTTGAAAAGATGAATCACGCTGCCGATTAAAAGCGTGACGATGAACGAAGCAATGCTTATCTCGACAAGGGTTATGCCGCGGCGTTTGTTCTGACTCATTTTGTCACCAGCCCGGCGACCTTGATTTCGCGCGCTGATTCGCTGGCCTCTTTCCATTTGACGCGAACGGTCAGAATTTTATAGGCATGCGGCCAGTTGGCCGGGGCCTGCTCGAAAACCTCGATGGTGCGCTGATAAACATCTTCGGTAACACTGATATCGCACACAGTGCCATTAGCCGGCACTTCGAGATCTTTAACGGCGCGGGCCGGCCCGGGGTTGAGAAAAGGGTGATCATAGGGAAGCGAGTAAGCGTAAGCGAGCAGATTTGTCGCATGCTGCTGCGCGAGAATGTCGTTGCGGTTCTGCACGGTACCGCTGCTGCTCTGGTTCAACATGCGGAAAACCGGTGAAATAAGAAAGCCGAGACAGATTATCGCAAAGGAAATCTCGACAAATGAAAAACCTCCGCTGCCAGAACCGCAATTCCGGCGCAATAATCCAGGCTTCTTCACCGGCCCTGATTTACCAATGTTTTTTAATGAACTCATTTTTAACATTTTATTCAACCAGCTGCGGGGTGTCTTTGAGGCTGAACATCAGCAGTTCCTGCTCTGAACCGGCAGCTGACGACTGACCGGGCAGCGCGGCAAGCCTGCGGTCGTAGGAAATTTCGACGCCACGGGCAGCCGCTGTATTGAGCGACCCGCCTGCAATTGTGCGCATCGCGACGCTGCCCTTGATTTTTATCGTATTGCTGCCGCTGTTTCCCGGGAATTTAACCTGACCTTTGCCGGCAGTACCACAGGCGGTCATGGCAACTTCAAGCTCGCCACCCAGGCTGCTGTCGATGGTGATGTTGCCATCGAGAGTCACGAGATTGAGCAGAAAGGCGCCACCATCTGATCTGATCGCGCTTTTGATGTCGATATCACCCTGCTCGACGATGATGCCGCCGTGACTGTCGAGACGCAGCGGCTTGTCGATCGACAGGTTTTCTTTCGTTTTAACGAGAACCCAGCCATTTAGGTCGAGCTTGTCTTTCTGCAGCAGGCCGCGCTGCTCAAGGGCTGTCAGCAGATTCTGCCCCTTTGCGAGTTCAATGACTCTGCTGCAGCGGTTTCCCGGAATCTGCAGGCGTTCGGCAGTAAGAAACTCACCCATTTTCTTCAGGTCACCGACCCCGGAAAAAACATTGTCGTAAGGCGCCGGAACCTTGTGGGCCCGCCCATTGGTGACCGCCTTGCCGTTCGCGAATTCCGCAAGCGGATCGCCGTTCGGAATCGCACCGGTATCGAGAGGATGCGCCGCCTTGAAATTGGTGATTATATAGGCCAGAGCACGGTTGAAAGGCACTTCGATCAGGCAGCTGGCAAAGTCAGAGTTGTAACGCCCGCGACTCAGGCTGCCATTCGCTTTCTGGTACTGACTCATAAAATAGCTGATATCGAAAACTTCGCTCTGCCCACTCGTGTAGTCAGCAAATTTGTCGTCATTGTTGACATACGGAAGCGGCCCAAAGTTTTCGCTGCTTTCGCGATAGGCTCTGGCACACAGGGTGCGTGCCATGACATCGCCGAGAACGAGGGTTGGTGATTTTTCCTGGTCGGTGCCGTTGAGTCGGAAAATAGAGCTCGCTTTCGACATTTCATCGAAACCGTCTTTGATCAGCTCCCACCAGAAGATTGTCGAGTCATCGCTGACATCGTTGCACAGACCGGTTTCCCAGTTCATCAGAGCCAGCGGCCCGATGAAAGAAGTCGTATAAAGCCCGTCACCACGGCCTTCAGCAAAAAGATGAAAACCTTCGCCGTATTTGCCCGGTTCGTTCCAGCCGCGGGCAATGCCGAGATTCAGGCGGCCGCCACCAAGATATACCAGGCCGCGTCCCGAGCTGATTATACTGTCGAAGCGTTCAGGAAACTTCGCGTCACCGCTGCCATTGTCGAGCACCCATGGTTTGAACTGACACGAAGGCAGCAGGTTTCCCTGGGCATTGGTTTCGACCTTGTTGAAGCGATCTGGGCCTTCACCAGCCACCGCATCTTCGACATAAAGCGAGAAACGGCTCAAAACCGGCATCAGATTGGCGACCACCTTCAGGTTCGCTGTATAAAGGTAATCTTCTGTGATTTTTTCTTTTGAGCCTGGCTGCTGATAAGAGATGAGGATAGGCAGGCGCACCACCCCGATTTTTTCACGCGGGTAAGCAGCAAGACAGGGCTTGAAATCGTCTTTGCGCAGCTGCCAGCTGATTTCCCATGAAAGATCGCGCAGTTCACTGTTGGCCTCTGCCAGCTTCGCAACAAGCGCGCGGCCCGGCTCGATGAAACTGATTTTTTCGGTTGCTTCCCGGTCCATTTCAGAAATGGGCAATGACAGCCGGTTTACCAGCCGGCTGTCTTTCTGTTTGAGGTCTTTCTGGCTGAGTTGATGGCAGGCGAGAGTTGCCAGCGCCGCCGAAAATTCGCGCGCCAGCAGTACCCGGTTCAGCTTCTTTGTGGCGTATTGCCTGCTCGTCGAGTATTTGATAAAAGCGCCGAACGCGACCAGCAGCGCCATAAAAATACCGGCAATGACTACGGCAACACTGCCACGCCGGCAGCGAAGCTCAGTCAGAAGAATTTCCATGCCAGATTCGCCCTTCACTCGATCATTGAACCATGCAGATACGATTTAACGGTGACCCGGTGCGGTATAAGCCGGATGTGATTTCTTTGCGCAACCAGCCTTTACCGCTCATAAATTACCGGGTTGACGGGTCGACGTTCTGCAGAGTGGGCAGAAACCTTTTCGTGGCTTCGAGATCAGCCTTCTGGTCATCGACTTCAACCGATTCAGTGACTTTGATATAGGCCGAATGCACGTAAACGCCGGTCTGCGAACCGACGTTGACCTTATACCAGTTACCGCTGATCGACAGAATCTGCACCACAGTGCCCTTCGGCACCGTAGTGACGACCGAATAACTGGTACCCGGGCCAGTGCGTACGTTGAGCCCGATTTCGGCGGTCACTTCGCCTTTCGAAGGCATGCGGTAAGCAAAAGAGGCCCCCGCCACGAGGGCGAAGGCCAGAACGGCTATCAGTAGACGTTTAATCATATTTTCCCCTTTTTTCAGGGCAGTTTGGTCGGAACCACGCTGAAGCTGCCCTCTGGGGCCTTATTATAGTCGGCGGCCCCGAGCCACACCTCGTCAAAGCCCTGATGGTCGATGAAGCGGTTCATGGCGATCGGCGGAGTCAGATCGCCCGATGCCTTAACCTTACCGTCGAACCCGATTCTGGCAACAACGAACTTGCCTGCGAACCCGGTTGCCGGAGTATAGGTAAGAATGACTTCTTCCTTTGCCTCGTCAACCCACCAGAGTTCGGGATTCATGTGTTCTGGCAGGTCAAGTTCGATTTCCTTTTCGATGGCACCCTGCAGATTCTGCAGAACGAGATAGGAACGGTTGTTTTCTGATTCATAGAACATGCGATATAGCTTGTCATCAGCGCCAACCGCCATACCCGACCATTCCCAGTTGGCTTCGTTGACCAGTTTTTGATCGGCATCAAAGACAAAAATGCACTGGGCACCCTTGTCTGCGACGAAGATATGACCGTTGCGGCCAACTTCGATTCTAAACGGCTGCACGAATTTTTCGTGTTTGAATTCGCCAAGTTTTTTGCCATCGACAGCATAGTGCAACAGGCGGTTATTCATCAGATCGATGAACCAGAACGACGTGAGGACACCGGCTTCATTGAAAACCGGTGCAAAATCTTCGATCATCACTTCAAGGTTCGGAGAATTGGTCGCCACATCTGCAGGCAGCGGCGCTGGCGGTGAAGCCAGCAGCGAGAACTCAGCCTGCAGGCCTTTTTCCTTGCCGAGTTTTAAAAGTTTGCCGCCAGTACTGTCGACAACCCATATGTGATCATCGGCGAGACGGAAAGCTTTGGGGCCGAGCGGCACCGGTTCTTCGATGCCGGGGTAATTGTTACCGTTGATAAAACCGACCTTGCCGGCACCTTCACCATACGGAAGGTTTACCTGAGCAGAAGCAGTGAGAGCGACACATGCAAACAGAGACGCAATAATGATAGAACCTGATCTCATTTTTCAGCAGCCTTTCGGTGTCAGACTTTGCGCAGAACTCTGCAGACCGGTGAGTAGGTGGCTGAGTGCAGAGAGGGGCGTTTGATCGAAGAGGAGTTACTCATTGCCTGAGCGGTGTTGCCGCTGGTCATGATGATACCGATATGGGTGTCATCGTCTTTGACGCCGTCACCGGTGCGGTCATAGGTTTTCCAGGTGATGACGTCGCCGGCGCGATACGGAGGCACCCTGACTTCCTGCCAGCCGAGGCTCTTGAGCTTCGGAACGGTAGCGAGAACGCCGAGCTGAATACCTGTGTTGACGCCGGCAGCCATCAGAGCGGTGGTAACGACCTGGGCGCAGCCAAGTGAACCGCCCTGGGTCAGCGGGTGATACGGAAACGAGCGCGGAGTCTGGTATTTGGTTACCAGATTGCGGGCAGCGGCGACAACTTTGGCGGCAGTGCTGCCTGAACCGGGAACATCGAGAATCGGGGTAGAACCGCCACCGGTTGAAGCGATGGGCGGATTGCTGTTGCGCGAAGAAGAGACGTATCTTGAGTGAATGTAGCGTGTCTGGCCGTTGTGCGAAATTTTATACCAGTCACCGTCACGGCCAATGATCTTAACCTTGTCGTTGTTGTGGAACCAGCCAACTATCTGGCCCCAGGGGCCGGTGCGGATATTCAGCGAGGTGTTCACCTTAACAAAAGCCTCGCCATCGGGAAGTACGGCACCGCCGCTTTTCGAACCGGCTTCATCAGCCTTGGCGCTGGTGGCACTGACCGACCCGGAAGGTTTATCGCCGGCATCGTGGCCTTTGAGGGTTTCATTGAAGTTCATGGCCATCAGCGAACCGCCAAAAAGCACAAGAACTGCGCAGCTGAGAACTTTAATACGTTTCATCGTCTCTCTCCTTGAGTCATTTTATGATCTGCAAGTAAAGATGGCAGCTGCAGAGCAGACAGACTGCAGCCCGACCCAATCATTTAACTCACGACTATTATACCGCTAACTTTAAGAAAAGTTTTAAAAATGTACCCTGGCGACTATTTGTTCTGCACAGTCGTATGGCAGCTATAGAAAACTGTCTGGCGGGCAACTGCGATACCTTTCACAAATATTTCTACCTGAAGTCGCTGACGCCGATTGTTATTTGCAGCCTTTTCAGCAGATTTCTTTGCCCCAATATCAGTAAAAAAACTCCCTAAAGCTTCAATAACTGTTCTCAACATTGATTGTGAAAAAAATAACTTTGCCGAAATTTTTGTTTTTCATCGCCGTACAGGGCGTTTTGTCGAATTCAGAAGCCTTTGTTTGTCTGAGTTTGTTGATTGTCGTCGCCAAAAAAATCGTTAACAAAACATCAACTTTGTTCGAAAAGGGTCATGGATTTGTTTGCCTCCTTATTTTTCAGTCCGGGACCAGTTCCCGGATTTTTTG
>ENA-UOWO01003028-UOWO01003028.1-activated-sludge-metagenome-genome-assembly--contig:-NODE-3028-length-20012-cov-11.309916_pt1 | contig 20012 bp, 11 predicted proteins | sample MGYA00238148_ERZ761564 | MGnify/ENA primary metagenome ERZ761564 (study PRJEB28885, sample SAMN05720194) | activated sludge metagenome | isolation source: Anaerobic digester | place: USA... | reverse complement strand
GCCTTGACGAAGCCGGCCCACGCGGCGCTCGAGCTGGGCTCGGCGAAGAGCCCGGCCTTGGCCGCTAGCTCCTTCTGGGCCGCCAGTATCTCCGCGTCCGTTACGACGACGGCCTTGCCGCCGTGCGCCTTGAGCTTCGCGAGCGCGTGGGCGCCGTTTCGCGGTACGTCCACCGAAATGGAGTCCGCTACCGTGTCGCTCGGCACGGGCTCGCCGAAGTCCCCGGCGGCCAGGGCGCGCGCGATGGCGCTCGAGCCCTCGGCCTGGCAGGCCCAGATCGTCGGTACTTTCTGGATGCGCCCGAGCCTGACCAGGTCCTCGAAGCCCTTGTAGACGCCGGCTATGATCACGCCGTCGCCTACCGGCACGAAGACGTGGTCCGGCGCCACGTAGTCCTTCTTGGCGAGCTCGGCGAGGTGCCCGGAGCGCTTCGCCTCGTGCTCCCGCGCGCGGGCGAGGTCGCGCACCAGCTCGAAGCTGACGGTCTTCTTGCCCTCGATGGTCAGTGGATTGTACGCGGTATTGCGCGACAGCACGCCCGTCTCCCTGGAGTAGGCGAGCGACTGGTCGAACGCCACATCGTAGGTGCCGTCGACCTCGCGGAGCTCCGCGCCGTACTGTAGCACCTGGACGCGCTTGGCGACCGGAGCCTTCTTCGGAAGGAACACCGTTATCTTGAGTCCGGCGGCAGCGCCGATGCCCGACATGCTCGAGGCGGCGTTGCCGGTGCTCGCTAGCGCTATCTCGGTTATGCCGCGTTCCTTGGCGAAGCCCGCCACGAGGTACGAGGCGCGGTCCTTGAACGAGCCGGTCGGCTCGCAGGTGTCGTCCTTGAGGAACAGCCTCGGATAGCCGGTCTCCGCACGCAGTCGGTGCGGCTCCCAGAGCGGGGTGTCTCCGACCGGCAGCGGGGGCAGGTGCTCCTTGGCTACCGGGAGGGGGATATCGTCAGGGCTGCCCGCGAAGGATCCTTCCCAGGCGCACTCGAGTACGCCCTCGAGCGGTCGGTCAGGCCGTTGCCTCGCGGCGCACGCGTCGCAGAGGTAGCGGCCGGGCTCGATCTCGTACTCCGCCCCGCACCCGGGGCACTTATAAAACCACCTCACCGTATACTCCTTCGCTTAATAGAGAACTTGAACCACGGAGGCACGAAGGCACAGAGGTAGACAAGGGGAGGATGTAAGAAAAGAGATAGAAGGTTGCTTCTTCATCTTCGATGCATTCATCATCTCTTGCTCCTCTTCTTTCTCTTTCTTCTCCGTGTCTCCGTGTCTCCGTGGTTTTAAATTTCTATAACTTGGCCTCTTCGAGTGCGTAGGGGAGGGCGGCGTAGAAGGCGGCGGCCTTCCAGAGGTCGTCCACGCGCGTGATCTCGTTGGGGGCGTGGGCCTGGTTCTCGTCGCCGGGGCCGAAGCCGATGCTCGGGATACCGTGGCGGCCGGCCACCGCTACCGCGTTGGTCGAGAAGGTCCACTTATCGACGACCGGCGCGGCCGTGAAGACGGCCTCGTGGGCGGCGACGCCGGCCTTGACGAAGGGGTGATCGGCCGGGAACTTCCAGGTCGGGAAGTACAGCTCCTGGCGGTAGTCCTTGCCGGTCCAGCTCGGGATGGCGTACTCGGGCATGGTCACCTCGACGGCGTCGACGCCGGCGGCCAGGACGGCGTCCTTGACCTGCTGGATGGCCAGGTCCTTGGTCTCGCCCCAGGTCAGGCGGCGGTCCAGGTACAGCATGGCCTCGTCCGGCACGGCGCACTGCGACGGGCCCTGCACCTTCATCTGCGACACGGTCACCGTGCCCTTGCCCAGGAAGTTGTCGTCGTCCGGCTTGAGGGCCGCGTTGAGCGCCTCGATGGCGAGGGCGGCGCGGGCGGCCTTATAGGCGGCCGAGACGCCGCGTTCGGGGGCCGAACCGTGGCAGGAGACACCCTTCAGGTGCACCTCCATCTCCATGCGGCCGCGGTGGCCGCGATACAGGCGGAGGCTGGTAGGCTCCGTGGAGACGAAGAAGTCAGGCACGAACTTCTCCTCCTCGATCAGGTACTTCCAGCACATGCCGTCGCAGTCTTCCTCGATGATGGAGAAGACGAACCAGACGGAATAATCGCCTGCGTACTTGAGCTCCTTGAGGATGCGGCCGGCGGTGATCATCGCGGCCGCGCCGCCGGTCTGGTCCGAGGTGCCGCGGCCGTGGACGAGGCCGTTCTCGATGTCGCCGGAGAAGGGGTCCTTCTTCCACTGCGAGCGATCGCCGATGCCGACGGTGTCGATGTGGGCGTCGATCGCGAGGATCTTCTTGCCCGAGCCGACGCGGGCCAGGAGGTTGCCGAGGCCGTCGATGCGTACCTCGTCGAAGCCGGCCTTCTCGCACATGCCCTTGAGGAACATGATGCGCTCCTTCTCCTTGTTGCTCATCGCGGGAACCTTGATGATGCTCGAGAGGTTCTGCGCCGTCCAGTCCTTGTACGCCTCGGCCTTGGCCCTGATTTCCTTACCGTTCTGCACGCTCATTTCCTTTCCTCCATTCGCTGCCATAATCGCCTGGTCTCGTCGCGTCCGCGCTGCGCTATGGCCGCGGCGTCGAATACCGGCTTCCTGTCCTTGACTATGAATCGTCCGGCCACCATCGTGCCGGAGACCATCCTAGAGGCCATGCCGAAGGCCACGTGCCCGGCCACGTTGCCGCTCTCGAGCGGGGTAGGCGGGTCGTAGTCCCAGAACGTCAGGTCGGCTTCGTAGCCGGCCTCGACGCGGCCGAAGCGCTTGCCCGGGAAGTATCGCTCGAGCAGCCTGTTGCCGTTCTGGAGCATCTCGAGGTAGGCGTCCATCCATCGCGTGCCGCCGGCGTCGTGGTGCTTGAAGAACGCGAAGCAGGCCTCCTCGAGCATGTCCGAGCCTATGCCGTCCGTGCCGAGCACCGGGTTGCGATACTGGCCGATCTTGTCGTTGTAGCCGACGCAGTTGTTCATGTTCGACCGGGCATTGTGCGCTATGAACGAGTCCCGCGCGTTGACCAACTCGACCTCGCTCGGCGTCAGGTAGAGGCCGTGGCCGAGTATGGTCTTGGGGCCGAGGAGGCCCGCGTCGTCGAGGCGCACGCAGATGTCCTTGCCGAAGCGGTAGCGCGAGTCGACCGCGTCGAATTTATCCTCGGCCACGTGGATGTGCAGTCCGCGCCCGGTCGACGAGCAGGCCGCGGCCAGGCCGGAGAGCGTCTCGTCGTCCACGGTGAACGGCGCGTGGGCGCCGATGGCCGCTTCGATGAGCGGGTCTCCTCCGGCCTTGCGCTCGTCGTCGACGCGGCGGGCGAAGCGCTCGTTCTCGCGGATGCCCGCCTGAGCTCCTTCGCGGCCGTTGCGGTCGGTCGTCTCGTAGCATAGCACGCCGCGTAGACCGACCGTCTCGAAGCCCTCGGCCAGAGCGTCAAGGGAGCCGTCGATGAACTCGGGGCTGGCGTGATGGTCGACGACCGAGGTAACGCCGAGCATCGCCGCGTCCGCGGCCCCGGCCAGGCCGGAAGCCCGCGTGATGCCCTCGTCGATGGCGCGGTCCAGGAGCCACCACATGTTCTTGAGCTGCTGCGCGAAGTCCTTGCTCGGCTGGATGGCGACCATGAGTCCGCGCGACAGGGCCGAGTAGAAGTGGTTGTGGGAGCAGACGAGGCCCGGGCTGACGTAGCCGCCGGGAGACAGGCGCTCGGCGCCCGGATGCCTGGCGGCGAGGCCGTGGCCCACCTCGACGATCTTGCCGCCGTCGATCGCTATATCGGTCGGCCCCGAGACCGAACCCGGGTGGAAATGGAGAATGCGTACGTTCTCGAGAATGATCATGCCTTGCCTCCAGCTATCATGTACGCGTGCGAGTCGAGTATCACCGCAGCGATGGCCGGTAAGGCCTCGGTCTCCGAACGCCGCCGCCATTCGGCGAACGGCACGATGGTAATCGCGGCGTCGGTACCCGGCGCGGTTCGAAGCACGAGCGTCGGCGAGGCGGCCGGGCCGGCGAACGCGAAGCCGGCGTTGGCGCTGGCGCGTAGCGACGCCTCGTCGCGGAACAAGGTGGGCTTAACGGCGTACGGCTCGCCGTCGTAGGGGCAGAAGAAGCCGCAGTTGCCGCACTCGTTGCAGAAATCATCGACGTGGACGATCTGGATGGCCTGTTTGAACGCGGCTCCCGGGGCGACCGGCAGGGCGACGTTGGCCCGGTTCGGGCATACCTCGACGCAACGCAGGCAGGCCGAGCCGCACGACAGGCAGCGCTCCGCCTCGCGCTTGGCGAAGTTGGGGTGGTTTACGGGTAAAGCCGGCAGAATCTCGCCTCGGCGCGAGAGGGCCTCGCGGTCGATCGGGCCAGGCGCCATGATCTCGGCGCTCGGTTCGACGCCGGCTGCCCTGAGTATGGCGTAGGCGGCCTTACGGCCGTCGGCCTCGGCGGCGATGATGCTCGCGGGGCCTCGCCTCGAGTCCCCTGCCGCGTAGAGGCCGGCCACGCCCGTGGCCATCGTCTCGGGGTCGACTGCCGGCCGACCGCTTTTGTCCAGCTCGACGCCGAGCGACTCGAACAGGGCCCGATCCGGGCTCTCGCCGACGGCAGCGATGACGAGGTCACAGGGGATGGTCCGCGACCGTGAAGACGGTATCGGCGCTCGGCGGCCCGACGAGTCCGGCTCGCCGAGCTCCATCTCGCGCACGAGGATGGATGAAGGAGCGCCGCCAGCAGCCGGGGTAGCGCTCTCCGGCAGCGACAGCTCGGCGTACTCGACGCCGTCGGTAAGGGCGGCCTCGAATTCCTCGCGGTCGGCCGGCATCTCGGCCAGGCTTCGGCGGTACAGGATGGTCACCTTCGGTTTGCCCGGGAGCCTCGCGGCCACGCGGGCGGCGTCCATCGCGGTGTTGCCGCCGCCGACGACCGCCACCGAGTGGAAGCTGTCGAACTCCTTCGAGCCATCGTGGGCCGCCGCCAGGAAATCGAGCGCGTCGACGACGCGTACGCCGGAACCGTCGAGTGGCAGCTCCCTCGGGACGGGAGAGCCCGTGGCTATCACGATCGAATCGAAGCCCTCGGCCGCGAGGCCCATCCGGTCTATCGTGCCCGAATGGCCGAAGACGAAGGTCGCGCCGAGCGCCTTGATGCGGTCGATATCTGCGGCGATGTCCTCGCGGGCGATACGGAAGCGGGGTATCACGTTGGCCGGTACGCCGCCGGGCTCGCTGGCGGTGTCGAATATGGTTACAGGATAGCCCTCGAGCGCCAGGTAGTGGGCGCAGGCGAGGCCGGCCGGGCCGGCCCCGAAGACCGCTGTCCTGCCCTTGCCGGAGATCGCCGGCTTCTTGACGGCCGGGACGGTCGCGGAGCGGGCGCAGGCCAGCTTCATATCACGGATCTCCACGGGGCCCTCATAGTCGACGCGTGAGCAGGCGTACATGCACTGGTGGTCGCATAGCACGCCGGTGACATGAGGCAGGGGATTGTCGGCGAGGACTATCTTCAGGGCCTTCTGGGCGTCGCCGGCCGCAAGGGCCTTCATATAGGCTGGCGGTTTCTGCGCGGCGGGGCAGGCCTCGACGCAGGGCGCGGCGAAGCAGTCGGTCTGCGGCAAGCTCTTCTTGATGACGGCCTCGCCCTTCTTGGCGTCGCCACGATAGGCCGCGTCCGTCAGCGCCGCCTTGGCGAGCGCGTCGAGGCGGGCCGCGTCGGGAGCCGCAGGTACGCCGGCCGCGAGCGAACGGGCGGCTTCCCGGGCTATCGGCTCGAGGCGGAGGTATCCACCTGGCTTTAGGATATCGGTGGCGACGGTCAGGGGCCCGAGGCCGGCCTGCATGCAGTCGAAGGCGTTATGGGCGCTGACGCCGCCGCAGTACGAGAACGGTAGCGGCTCGGGCAACGCCGCGGCCAGCCTGGCCGCGAGCCTCGCGGTGATCGGGAATAGGGCGCGGCCTGACATATAGCGCTCGCCGCCGGGCATCCGCTTACCGTCGTTCACGTTGGCCAGGGTGTTGGATAGCTTGACGCCGAAGCGTACGCCCTTGGCCTTGGCCTTGGCGCGTAGCGAGGCGATCAGTGCGAGGGCCGCGTCGAACTGCAGGTCGTGCTCGAAGGTCGGGCGCTTGAGGCCGATTCGCCGCCAGCCGGTAGCGTCGAGGATGTCGCGTACCTCGTCGTAGCCGAGCAGGGTGGGGTTGAGCTTGACATACGTGTCGAAGCCCTTTTCTTCTATTAAATACGCCCCGATACGCTCGATCTCCGCGGGCGGGCAGCCGTGCATCGTCGATAGGGTCACCGAGTGCACCGGGGCGCTCGGCATCGCCTCGACGACGAGCCTGGCCCGCTTGGCGCCGGCCTCGCCGAACGCGGCGGCGAAGGACGGGGATACGACCGCGGCCTTGGCCTCCGCCAGCGCGGTCTCCCAGATAGGAGTGCCTGCGGGCTTCCGCATGCCCTCGATGAAGGCGTTCACCCGCTCGCCCTTGATACCGTCCAGGGTGTAGCCGACCGACATATTGAACATGATCTCGCCGGGCTTCTCGCAGAGCGCGGCCCGGAGGACGTGGACGGCTATCCAGGCGTTCAGGTACTCGGCGCGGGCCTCCTCGAGTAGCAGTTCGGTCGACCACTCGACGTTATGCCCTTCGTCGAGGGCGTCGATGCATGGCTTCTCGATGTCGAGCCTGTCGTTCTCCTGAACGGTCTTGAGCTCGAAGACCCTGGCACCGGCCAGCCAGGCCGCCACGATATTCGCGGCTATCTGCGTGTGCGGGCCGGCCGCCGGTCCAACCGGCAAGCCGATGGCCGTTCCGTTCACCTTGAAGCCGGGCGAGCCGGACTCTATCTCCAGGACGCGCCTGACGAGCGCCCCTGGGATGTCGTAGGCGCTGTCGCGCTCGGTCCATTCTCCGACGACCCGAGCCATCAGTTCGCGCATCGGCATGGATTTCATGATCTTACTCACCGGTACCCCCATCGTAGTTGTTTTCCGTATCCTGCCGCGACGACGACACCGGCAGCCGGGTCGGCCGAGCGCTCTCGCGTCTCGGCGTCCCATACGGCTCGGCCTCGAACCATCGTCAGGCGTATGGAGCCGCGAAGGCGCATGCCTTCGAACGGCGTAATAGAACCCTTGCTCAGGAGCTCATCCCCGCGCACGACGTAGGATCCTACCGGGTCGACGAGGACCAGGTCGGCGTCCTTGCCGACGGCGATGGCGCCTTTTCCGCCGGACAGCCCGAACCTGGCCACGGCTCCACCGGAAGTAGCCCGCAGGAAGGCCTCGAGCCCGAGCTTGCCGGCCCTGAGCCCCTCCGAGTATAGGTACGGGAACAGCGTGCCCGTGCCCGGTATGCCGCCGTAGTCGGTCCAGACCGACCCGGACCGCTTTTCTGCCGCCGGAGCGGGAGCGTGGTCGCTCGTGACGTACGAAATGACGCCCGAGTCGAGGAGCCGCCAGAGCCTATCGGCCTGGCCCGGCGCCTTGACCGGCGGCGCCGTCTTGAGCGACGAGCCCTTGTCGGCGAAGTCGTCGCTATCGAAGGCCAGATAGTGCGGGCAGGTCTCGCAGCTGGCGCCGCTCGAGGCGACGGCCTCGGCCGCTTCCGCCGTGCCGACGTGGACGACATGCAGCGCGCTCTCGCGGCCTCGCGCCAGGGCGACGGCGGCTGCCGCGGCGACGGTCTCCGCGCTCTCCGGCCTCGAGTCGACGTAGTCGGCCCAAGACGGCTCCCGGTGTTCGGCAGCGGATCGGGCCTTCATCGCGGCGGTCGCGGGCAGCACGACACCCGCGTCCTCGGCGTGGAGGAGGAGCGGGCGCCCGAGCTCGGCGGCCTTGGCGACGGCTCGAGCGAAGTCGTAATGGCTGACCGCAGTGAAGGTATCCATGCCAGAGACGAAGTAGCACTTGAAGCCGACCACGTCGGGAGCGAGCGCCTCCATGTCGCGGGCTAGGGCCTCTTCGACGAGGTGGCCGGACACGCCGCCGTAGAGCGCGAAGTCGACGACGGCCTTGTCGCCGATCACCGCGAGCTTCTCGCGCAGGTTGGCGGCGCTCGTCACCGGCGGCAGGCTCGTGCAGGGCATGTCTATCACGGTCGTCACGCCGCCGCGGGCGGCGGCCATCGTCCCGTGGCGGAAGTCTTCCCGATGCGAGAAGCCCGGCTCGTCGAAGTGGACGTGCGGGTCTATCGCTCCCGGGTAGACCTCGAGGGCCGAGGCGTCGAGCACGATCTCGCCGGGCTCCGGGTCGATGGATGGGGCTAGCGCGACGATGCGTTCTCCGGAGATCCTGAGGTCGCGCCGCTCGAGCCGCTCGGAGCCCGGAAGTGCGCATAAGCCTCCCTTGATAAGCATGGTCATAGCCCCTTCACCGCGACGCCGAGGTCGCCGGTCAGGAAAAGCATGGCCTTCTCCGGCGTCATCGGCAGGTCATGGAACGACGGGCCATCGGGCCTGGCGGCCTTGAGCGCGTCGAGGACCGCGAAATAGCCGGCTAGGCCGTAGATTAGAGGCGGCTCGCCGACGGCCTTGGAGTTGGCCACGACCTTGGGGTTCGGCTTCGCGTAGAATTCGACGTCCATCCTCGGCATGAAATGCGCGTCGGGCAGCTTGTAGGTGGACAGGGTGTCCGCCAACAGACGGCCCGTATCGTCGAACTTGAGCTCCTCGAGGCAGGCCCAGCCGAGCCCTTGGGCGAAGGCGCCTTCGACCTGGCCCAGGTCGACGAGCGGGTCGATCGACTCGGCGATGTCGTGGACGATGATCGCGTCGTCGAAGCGATAGGTACCCCTGATTACATCGAGGGTGGCCGTGACGACGGCGCAGCCGTAGACGTGGTAGTAGAACGGCGTGCCCGCCTCGGCCTTCATGTCGTAGTGGAGGCCGGGCGTCGCGTAGAAGGCGTGGGCCGACAGGTCGACGCGGTTCTCGAAGGCCTTGGCGACGATCGCGGCGAAGCTCAGTCGCTCGTCGGCCTTACCCCCGACGGTCACGTAGCCGTCGCGTAGGTCGACGGTCTCTGGAACGGTGCCGAGTAGCCTGGCGGCCAGCGCGACGAGGCGCTTCTTGATCTCGAGGCAGGCTACCTGGGCGGCCATCGCGTTGATGTCGGAACCGGTGCTCGCCGCGGTGGCTACCGTGTTGGCGACTGTGCTCGTCCTGGTGCTCTCGACGCGGACCGAACCGAGGGGCGCCCCCAGGGCGCGGGACGCCACCAGGGCTATCTTCCTACCGACGCCCTGTCCCATCTCCACGGCGCCGGTCGAGACGCTGACCGAGCCGTCGTTGTACACGTGGACGAGGGCGCCGCCCTGGTTGAGCATGATCTTCGTGAAGCTGATGCCGAAGCATATCGGTATCGCCGCGGCGCCTCGCTTGTAGGACGCGTTGGCGGCGTTATAGGCAGCGATCCCGGCGCGTAGCTCCGTCCACTTCGCCTTATCCATGCAGCGCGAGAAGGTGTCGCGCGAGCGCACGTCGTCCATCCTCATGCCGTAGTGGGACACGTCGCCCTCGGACAGCAAGTTCTTGCGCTGGATCTCGACCGGGTCGACGCCGAGGGCGCGGGCGGCCTTCTCGATGGCGCACTCGATCACGAAAACGCCCTGCGGGCCGCCGAAACCGCGGAACGCGGTAAACGGTACGAGGTTCGTGCGGCACATCGTCCCGGTGGCCCGGACGTTCGGGATATGGTAGGCGTTGGCCGCGTGGAACAGGGTGCGCGGGATGATGGCCGGGGACAGATCGGTCGCCGCGCCGGCGTTCTGATAGTAGTCGGCCTCGAAGGCCAGGATCGTGCCGTCCTTCTTGAGGCCGATCTTGAAGTCGGAGGAGTAGGGGTGGCGCTTGCCGGTGCTGGTCATGTCGTCGCGCCGGTTCAAGTACAGCTTGACCGGCTTGCCGGTACGGTAGGCGCCGAGGGCGGCGAGCGCGGCCCAGCCGGAGGCCTGGTCTTCTTTTCCGCCGAAGGCGCCGCCGAGCCTGCGCGTCTCGATCTCAACCTTGTTCATCGGCAGGCCGAGGACGCGGGCGACGATGGATTGGACGCCGGTCGGGCTTTGCGTGCTCGAGACGACGCGCACGCCGCCCGAGTCGTCGGGGTACGCGATCGCCCCCTGGGTCTCGAGGTAGACATGCTCCTGGCCAGCCGACTCGACGCGGCCGGTCACGACGACGTCGCAGTCGGCGTAGGCGGCCTCGGGGTCGCCGAGGCGCTGGGTGCGAGGCGTCATGATGATGTCGCCGCGGGCGTAGGCCTCGCGCGGGTCGACGACGGCCGGTAGATCCTCCCGTCCGACGAGCCTGACGAGGGCCGCTGCGCGCCTGGCTACCGAACGGCTCGGCGCCAGTACCAGGGCGAGCACCTCGCCGCGGAAATGCCAGTCGCCGGTGGACAGCATCGGCTCATCGGGAATCGAGGTGGACAGCTCGTTCTGTCCCGGCACGTCGACGGCCTCCAGCACCCGCACGCCGGGGGCGTAGGCCAGGGCGGCGGCGGTATCGAGCCGCTCGTAACGCCCGTGGGCGCTCGGAGAGCAGACGATGGCGGCGTGGAGCATATCCAGGGGCTCGGGCAGGTCGTCGATATAGGCGGTCTTGCCCATCACGTTGAGGGCGGAATCGGGATTGCGCTTCATGCCAGCAGCTCCTCTTCAAGCTTGAGTTCGGGCCAGAGCCTGCAGGAGGCGGCCCAGGCGAGGCGCTCGAGCAGGCGCACGCGGTAGGTCGACGAGCCACGGACGTCGCTCATCGGGCTGCCGGCGCCGGCAGCGATCGCTCCGAGCTCCCTGGCGAGGGCGGCCGAGGGGCGCTTGCCGCGCATCGCGGCCTCCGCGACGGTCAGCCTGAGCGGCGTGGCCGCGACGCCTCCGGCCGAGTAGCGGGCGTCGGCTATCGAACCATCGGCCGACATGCGCACGGCCACGGCGCAGTTGACGGTCGCAATATCGAGCCGCTCGCGCTTGCTCGCTTTCTCGAAGGCGAAGCGGCTCCAGCCGGCCTCGAACTCGATCGCGGCCACGCTCTCGCCGGCCGCGAGGTCGACCTTCTTGTAACCCAGGAAGAACCTCTCGAGGGCTATCCTGCGCTCGCCTTTCGGGCCGGCCAGGACGAGCTCTGCCCCGAGGGCCATGAGCATCGCGGTCATGTCGGCGATCGGCGAGGCATTGACGACGTTGCCGGCCAGCGTGGCACGGTTGCGTATCGGCGGCGACGCGACGTCCAGTTCGTGCCGCTCGATGCCCGGCGCGGCCTCGCGTACGATGGCCGAGCCGAAGAAATCAGTCGCGTTGACCGCCGGGCCGAGCCTGACGTAGCGTTTCCCGTCGCGCTCGAGCCGGGTTATCGACCTGGCCTCCGGCCCGCGATAGGTGAACGACGGAGCCAGGCCTGGCTGGGGGTCGGGGTTGCGTACGAAGTAGTCGGTGCCGCCGCCGATGACCACGGCCTCGCCGGCGCTATCCGCATCGGTCGAGATAGCCGCTACGGGCGGTTCAGCCATGAGCGCGGCGAGGCCCGCCGGCAGGACGCGACGTCCGGCGAGCACCGTCAGCCGCTCGGCCAAGCTGGCGGGCAGGTCGGCGAAATCGGCGGCCAGCTTTGCGGCGGCTCGCCGGATGGAGCCGTAGCCGGTGCATCGGCAGAGGTTACCCTCGACGGCGAGCATGGCCTCGACCGGGTCGACACGGGCGCCCGAGACCAGGAAGCCGGTCAGCGCTAGCACGAAGCCCGGAGAACAGAAGCCGCACTGGCTGGCGCCCTCGTCGAGCATCGCCTCCATGACCGGCGTCAAGCCGGCCGAGGCCAGGCCTTCGATCGTGATCAGGTGCTTGCCGTCGAGCTCTCCCATCGCGAGGGTGCATGACGTAACGGAACGCCACTCGACGGCGCCATCGGGCGCGCCGTCTCGCCTGGGCGCCGAACCGCCCAGTAGGACGAGGCAAGCGCCGCAATCGCCTTCGCGGCAGCCTTCCTTGGTGCCCTTGAGCCCGGCCTCGTTGCGTATCCAATCGAGCGCCAGCGCCTCTTCCCTGACTTTGACGTGATATTCGCTCTCGTTGAGCCTGAAGTTGATGGTTCGTATCATGCGTGGTCCTTCCGTATGCGGGATGTAAGGAGTCCGCCTGAAGTCGCGGGTAACCCCGCGATCGCCTGGGCCCCGAGACGTGTACGAGCATTATGGTGAGAAGCTAGTGGTGTATAATAACTGTAGTCCAAGGACGACCCGGGAGCAATGGCAAGGCATCGTTCCTGAACGCGGGTGGAGTACCGGAGGCGCCGCCGGATTCGGCCGGATGCCGTCAAGGCATTCTAAAAAGTGGTACCTGTTCGAACGAGTTAACGTCGACGAGCCCCTTGTCGGTTATCTTGAGGGCCGGGATAACCGGTAGGGCCATGAAAGAGAGGGTCATGAGGGGTGAGGCTCCCGGCATGCCCTCCATCCTGAAGAAATCTTCGAATGAGGCGAGTTGTTCTATGACCTCGACCGCAGGACGGTCGCTCATGAGTCCGGCGACCGGTAGGGCCAGCTCGGCCAGCACCTCGTCTCCGTCGGTGATGACGTAGCCGCCCTTCATCGCGTTGAGCCTGCGCGCCGCCTTGAAGATCGAGGCGTCATCGACGCCGGCAATGATCATGTTGTGCGAGTCGTGGCTGACCGTCGATCCAACGGCTCCGCGCTTGAGGCCGAGCCCCCTGATGAAGCCCTTGCCTATGTTCCCGGAGCCGGTATGACGCTCGATCACGAATATCTTGACGATGTCGCGCTCGATGTCCGATACGCATAGGCCGTCGCGCACGGTCGGGCGCTCGAACGACGCGCCGGTTATGATCGATCCGGGCGTCGACTCGATGACGCGGGCATCGCCGCCCTCGTCCGGAATCCTAAAATCCTTTTCCTCGAGCCACTTGATATTGACCGAGTCGCGCAGGGGCGGGACTACCGCGGAGCCGCCGAGCCGCTCGTAGGCTGCCGTCGGAACGCCGCCCTCGGCTACGACCGCGCCGGCCTTGAGCACGAGCTCGGCCCTGAAATCCTCGAGGCTGGAGAACGCGACGAGGTCGGCGGCGTAGCCCGGGGCTATGGCGCCGGAGCGCCTGAGGCCGTAATAGGTAGCGGGGTTGTGGCAGGCCATACGCAACGCGTCGATCGGCGGCACGCCGCCCGAGACCAGCGCCCGTACGGCGGCGTCGATATGCCCCTCGGACACTATGTCGTTCGGGTGCCTGTCGTCGGTGCAGAGCATCATGCGCCGTACGCTCTCTCCGTCCATCGCGGGGATCAGGTTCTCGAGGTCGCGGGCGGACGAGCCCATGCGGGCCATGATCCACATGCCCTTCCCAAGCTTCTCGTAGGCTTCCTCGGGTGTCGTGGCCTCGTGGTCGCTCCTGATGCCTGATAATGCGTAGGCCGACAGGTCGCGGCCGGAGAGGCCGGGCGCGTGGCCGTCGATGGCCTTGCCCGCTTCCCAGAATAGCGACAGTTTATCGAGGACCCTTGGGTCGCCGGCCAGCAGACCGGGATAGTTCATCAGCTCGCCGAGTCCGAGTACGCGCTCGTCTCGCGCGAAGCGGGCGAGGTCGGACGCGAACAGCGTGGCGCCGGCCGTGTCGAAGTGCGTGGCGGGCACGCAGGACGGCACCATGACGTAGACGTCGAGGGGGAGGCCCTCCGAGGCCTTGAGCATCCAGTTGACGCCATCGTGCCCGAGGACGTTGGCTATCTCGTGCGGATCCGCCACGATGGCGGTCGTGCCCCGTGGCGTGATCACGCGGGCGAATTCTGCCGGCGAGAGCAGGCTCGACTCGATATGCACGTGGGCATCGATCAGGCCGGGGCAGAGGTAGCGGCCTCCGAGGCTCATCGTCGACTTGGCTATAAGGCCGTCGTCGATCCCGACTATGAAGCCCTTGTATATCGATACCACGGCCCTGTCGACGATGCGGCCGCGGAAGAAATCCACGACGCGGCAATCGGTCAGGTTGAGGTCGGCGGGTATACGTCCCCGGGCAACGTCGATGTAGTCGGTCTTAAGCATAGTTGGTAGCCTGTCCCGTGAATGCGGGTGTTCAGTATTGTTACAGCAAATCCCGGACTTGTCAAATCATTATTTAGCGCATAGGCGGGATGCGGTCAAGCGCGGTGCGGTCAGGCTCGTCGGAACGAACCAAAACGTAGTAAACGCCACTAATCGCCACATAATGAATAAAAAAAAATCTGTTGCGGTTTTTATCATTGCGTCGTACGCTGATGCCGATTATGCCGTTCGAACGGCGAAACAAACCAAAGGAGGCTGAAAGGTGGAACAGCTTTTCAAGCTTAAGCAACACGGCACCACGGTGCGGACCGAGATCATGGCGGGTATCACCACGTTCATGACGATGGCGTACATCCTGGCGGTCAACCCCGATATCCTCAGCGCTACCGGCATGCCGGCCGGCGGCGTGTTCACGGCGACGGCCCTCGCGTCGATGATCGCTACCCTGCTGATGGCCTTCATGGCCAACCTGCCGATCGCCCTCGCGCCCGGCATGGGCCTGAACGCGTTCTTCGCGTTCACCGTCGTCCTCACGATGGGCTACTCGTGGCAGCTCGCGCTGACCGCGGTATTCGTCGAGGGCATCATCTTCATCCTGATGTCGTTCTTCAATATCCGCGAGGCGATCGTCAAGTCGATCCCGCAGAACATCAAGAACGCCGTCTCCGTCGGTATCGGCCTGTTCATCGCGTTCATCGGCCTCCAGAATGCCGGCATCATCGCCAACAACGACGCTACGCTCGTGTCGCTCGGCGACGTGACCAAGGGCGCCCCGCTCGTCGCCATCATCGGCCTCGTCGTCTCCGGCGTGCTGCTCGCGTTCAAGGTCAAGGGCGCCCTGCTCATCGGCATCGTCGCGACCACGATCATCGGCATCCCGTTCGGCGTGACCTCGATACCGAAGGGCTGGAGCCCGGTCAGCGCGCCGGCCGCCCCGCTCTTCATGCAGTTCGAGTTCTCGCAGATCTTCACTCTCGACTTCGTCGTCGTCATGTTCACCTTCCTGTTCGTCGATATCTTCGATACGATCGGCACCCTGGTCGGAGTGACTACCCAGGCCGGTATTATAAGCAAGAACGGCGAGATCCCGAAGGTCAAGCAGGCCCTGCTCGCCGACGCCATCGGCACCGTGGCTGGCGCCGCGCTCGGCACCTCGACCGTCACCTCGTACGTGGAGAGCGCCTCCGGCGTCGCCGAGGGCGGCCGCACCGGCCTCACCTCGCTGACCACCGGCATCCTGTTCGGCCTCGCGCTGTTCCTGTCGCCCTTGTTCCTGCTCGTCCCGAGCGCCGCGACCGCTCCGGCCCTCATCCTCGTCGGCCTGTTCATGCTCAGCCCGGTCAAGGATATCGATCTGTCGGACTTCACCGAGGCGATCCCGGCCTTCCTGACCATCATCATGATGCCGCTGGCGTACAGCATCGCCGAGGGCCTCGTCTTCGGTATCCTGTCCTACATCTTCCTGAAGGCGATCACCGGCAAGGCAAAGGACATCTCGATCGTTACCTGGATAGTCGGCGCGTTCTTCATCCTGAAGCACCTGCTGTAAGGTAAGGCGTACTTGCCAGGAAACCTGCCACAGAGGCACTGAGATACACGGATAAAAAAAAACGAGAGAGCAAGGATCCATCCTTGCTCTCTCGTTTTCCCCTGCGCCTCTGTGGTTCGCTAGGCGCCGCGCTTCTTCTTGACTTCTTGGTACGAGCCCATCATGATCGATACCGCCTCGAGCCCGGGCACGTTCTCGCAGACTATCTTGATGATGACCGTCATCGGCACCGCCAGCACCAGGCCTGCGAACCCCCACAGCCAGCCCCAGGCTGACAGCATCACGAGTATGACGAACGGCGACAGGCCGAGGTTCTGGCCCTGGACGCGCGGCTCGACGATGTTCCCGAGCAGCATGTTGACGCCGAGCATCGTCGCGAAGGCCGCCAGAATCGGTCCCGGCTGCGGCCAGAACTGCACGACCGCGAAGAGCGTGACTCCGGCTCCGGCGGCTATTGAGCCTATGTTCGGGATAAAATTCAGTATGAACGAAATGACGCCCCAGATGATCGGGAGATCCATGCCTATCCAGCCCAGTAGCATGCTGACGAGCGCGCCGGTAGCCAGGCTGATGAAGAACTTGGTACTCAGGTAGCGGGCCACCTGCTTGATCACATCGGCCACGATGCGCTGTATCCTCGTCGACATGAAGCCCTCGAAGGCCAGCTCGATGCGCTTCCTGAAGTGGCCTATCTCGAGAAGCAGGAACACCACGAACAGCACGACCATCACGGTATCGGTCGCGAAGCCCATGAACGACTCGGAGGTGGTCAAGGCGAGCGCCTGTACCCGCTCGCGGACGCCCAGCTGGCCCCAGAGGTTCTGGAACAGGCTGATATGCTCGTCGTAGGGCAGGTTGAACAGGTTCGCGAAGAGCGAGTATAGGTGGTTGAAGCGTAGCTCGTACTTCGGATACAAGGTGAGGATGGTCTTGAGGCTACCGAACAGGATGGCCCCGACCATATAGACGCCGGCGGCGATCAGCACGACGACGACGATGGCGCCTAGCGCCCGCGGTATCCGTATCTTCTCCAGGAGGACGACGACCGGCTCTAGTACGAAGGTCAGGAGGATGGCGATGATGAGCGGTAGCAGTACCGATGCGCTGAGCTTGAGGGCCGCCAGGGCCAGGATCAGAGCGATGAAGCCGAGCAGGAGCAGGTTGATCCTGGCCAGGCTGGAATTGCGCTTCTCTTCGGGCACGATTGTATCCTTTAGCTCGAGCGCTGGACGGTCTGTTTCGAGACGTAGGCGTCGGCGCAACCGGCGACTACGCGTATCTGCTCGAGCCAGCCCTTCGCCTCGCGCTCGTTCGTATACGGGCCGATGCGTACGCGGTACCAGGTTACCCCGTCGAGGTCTTTGACGGTGATCAGCGTGGACAGGCCCTTGGCGGCCAGCTCGCGCTGTAGGTCGTCGGCGCGGGTCCGGCTCGTGAACGCGGCGGCCTGTATCCAGTATTCGGCTACCGTGACCGGAGCCTTGGCGGCAGGCTTGGCAGCCGCGGAGCTGGACGACTGGGCTGCGGCGGGCTTCGAGGCGACCGGCGAGGCTGGCGCAGGCGCGTACGGCTTCGGTACGGGCTGGCTCGTCGTCGCCTGAGCGCTCGCGCTCGGGGCGATGCCGGGCAGGGCCGTCGGAGCGGGCTTGTCGCCGTAGACGACGATGATATCTGAGGCTCCGCTCGCGGCGGCCGCGTCGGGCGTCGGCGCCGGAACGGTGGACGGTACGGGGGCGGGTTCGATGGAGCGTAGGTACTCATCGGGCGCGGGCGAGCGCGGCGGGGCGACGGCCGCCACCGTGGCGGGCGCTCCTGGAGAGGCCGCGCGCGGGAACGCCAGGGCCAGGGCCATGCCGGACGCCACGACGAGCGCGATCACGACGCAGAGCACCGTCCAAAGAACCTTCTTCGTATCCATCGGCATAGCCCCTCCACTACGAGCGCGCCTATGGCGCCTACTACGAATATCGGCTCGGACCCGCCTCCAGTTAAGCGCCCGGGGCCGGTTCCCGATCCACGGCTCCGAGATCAGCGGCCAGCGACCGGAACGCCCGCTCGGCCAGGCCGACGACGCGGCGCTTGAAGCCATCCTCGCCTAGGGCGTTCCAGACGACGACGGTCTTGCCCTTCCAGGCCTTCCCGGCGTCGCGGAGCGGCCTCTGGCTTCGTATGCGCCCCAGCATGGCGAGCGCGCCGAGGCCGTCTCTGGCTCTGCCCCTGATCAGGCGTAGGGCGAGGGGCGCGCGCGCCTCTATGATGGTATCGCAGGCTGCGACTATGGGTAAGCGATAGAGGATCGCCGCGTCGACGCAGGCCCTGGGGCCGGCCCGACTCACGGCTTCCTCGACGAGCGCGTTCATCGCCGGGTGGACTATGGCCTCGTAGCGGGCGAGCAGGACCGGATCCGCGAAGACCATCGCGCCTATCGCCCGGCGATCGGGCGCGCCGTCGGCCTTGAGCGCCCCTGGCCCGAGCAGGCGCGCCACCTCGGGCGCCGATCGTTCGAGCGCGGCGTGGCCGAGCGCGTCGACGTCTATGACCGTCCAGCCGGCTTCATGCAGGGCTGCCGCCGCGCTGCTCTTGCCCGCGCAGTAGCCGCCGGTCAGTCCCAGTATCAATGCATGTCCCCCCACGAGTAGGCGCTCTCGACTCCGACCCGTAGCGGCACCGATAGCGTATAGGCCTTCGCCATGGCGTCCGCCACCGCGGCGGCCACCGCGTCCGCCTCGGCCTCGGGCGCCTCGATGATCAGCTCGTCGTGTACCTGGAGCAGTATCCTGGCCGCCGGGAAGCGCTCCCTGAGCGTCGAGTCGACCCTGAGCATCGCCAGCTTGACGATATCCGCGGCCGAGCCCTGGATCGGCGTGTTCACCGCGACGCGTTCGGCGCCCTGGCGCTCGTTGGCGTTGCGGCTGTCGATCGCCCTGATCATGCGGCGTCGCCCGAGCAGGGTGGACACGTAGCCGTCCCGGCGCGCCGCGTCGACGGTGTCCCGTATGAAGGAGGCGACGCCCGCGTAGCGCTCGAAGTACGCGTCGATGAAGCGTTGCGCGTCGCCTCGCGGTATGCCCAGCTCCTGGGCCAGCCTGAAGGCGCCCATGCCGTAGATCACGCCGAAGTTGATGGTCTTGGCCGCTCGCCGCTCCGACTGCTGGACCTCGTCCTCGGCCTTGCCCAGGATCAGCGCGGCGGTGCGCCGGTGCACGTCGGCGCCGTCTATGAAGGCCTTCTTGAGCTCGGGATCGCCCGACAAGTGGGCGAACACGACCAGCTCGATCTGCGAGTAATCGGCCGAGACGAGTTTCTTGCCGGGCGCCGCCACGAAAGCCTTGCGTATCCTGCGCCCTTCCTCCTCGCGGACCGGTATGTTCTGTAGATTGGGGTCGCGGCTGGATAGGCGCCCGGTCGCCGTACCGGTCTGCACGAAATGCGTGCGGATGCGCGGGTCGTCGGCCGCCAGCGCCAGCAAGGCGTCGACGTAGGTACTCCTGAGCTTCTGGAGGCCTCGGTGCCGGAGGATCAGCTCGGGCACCCGGTCCTCGCGCGCCAGCTCCTCGAGCACCGATATATCGGTCGAGTAGCCCGTCTTCGTCTTCTTGCCGGTGGACAGCTTGCGCTCGACGAACAGAATCTCTTGGAGCTGCTTCGGGGAGTTCATGTTGAACTCGTGGCCGACGAGGCCGAAGGTCTCGGCCTTGACCCGCTCGAGTTCACCGTCCAGCTCCTTGCCGAAGGCTTCGAGCGAGGCCGCGTCGACGAGTATGCCCTCGCGTTCCATCCTGGCCAGGAGCGACAGTACCGGCATCTCGACTCCGGCGAACAGCTCCGATAGGCCGGCGTCAGCCAGCTCGCGCTCGAGCGCTTCCTTGAGCCTGAGCGTCATGTAGGCGTCCTCGGCGCAGTACGGGGCGGCTTTGGCTATCGGCGCCGATGAAAAGGGGGTGCCCTTGGGCGCTACCTCGGCGTAGGGCGTGCCGCCGAAGCCCAGGTAGGCCTGCCCGAGGCCCTCGAGGCCGAGCGAGGCCCGTTCCGGGTCGACGAGCCAGGCGGCTATCATCGTGTCCCAGGGGGCGCAGTGTATCGGGGCGCCCCAGTTTTCCATGATATGCATGTCGAATTTAAGGTTCTGGCCCACGACGACGAGGTCCGCGCGGGCAAGGAGCGGGGCGACGAGGCGCCTGACCGTCTCGGCGCTCAGGCAGGCCGCGTCCGGGGCCGCGAGCGGCACGTAGCAGGCGGCGTCGGGGCTCACGGCTATCGAGAAGCCGACCGGCATGGCTCGCATCTCGTCGAGCGAGTCGGTCTCGCAGTCGAAGGCGAAGACGCCAGCGCGCTCCGCGGCGTCGACCCAGCGCCGTAGCCCCGCCTCGTCGAGGACCAGTTCGTGGGTTCCGGGGCGGCCGTAGGACTCGGGTAGGCCCCTCGCCGCCGTCGGCGATACG
>ENA-UOWO01003024-UOWO01003024.1-activated-sludge-metagenome-genome-assembly--contig:-NODE-3024-length-20023-cov-5.457582_pt1 | contig 20023 bp, 16 predicted proteins | sample MGYA00238148_ERZ761564 | MGnify/ENA primary metagenome ERZ761564 (study PRJEB28885, sample SAMN05720194) | activated sludge metagenome | isolation source: Anaerobic digester | place: USA... | reverse complement strand
AAACAAGAAGACCTGATATTTTTAATATTAAATATATTGGAGAATGTCAAAATAATCGGTAAAATTAAGATAACCAATAATACTACCAAAAAAAGCCAGATAATATTAAACTCTCTTTCTTTTTTAAGACCTTTAAATGATCCAGAAAAAGTTTTTTTATTCCTTTCGGAAAAAGAATAATTTGTTTTGGTCTTTGGTCTCATAGATTATTATTAGATAATGATTCTTTTTATGCTATTATTTAGTCTTATAAGCATTTCATAATTTATGATATCTATTTTCTTGCTTAAATTTTCTATGGAATTGTCCATATCTTTTATTTCGGATATTAATTTGATTTCATCACCAAGCTTCACTTCCCTGTCCAAACAATTTATACAAGTAAGGTTCATACAGATATTTCCGGCTATTTTAGCCCAAAAAGCATTGTTTTTATTAGTGAATAAAAATTTTGCACAGTTAGAAAGCCTTCTGTCTAGCCCCTCGAAATAACCAAAGGGTATAGTAGCAATACTTATATCCTGTTCGGCCCTAAAACTATTACTATAGGAAACTCTTTCTCCGGTTTTAACCTTGTGAATAGATGTTATGGTGGAAAAAACTCTTAGAGCTGGCTTTAAATTTGCTATTTGGCTATTAAAAAAGTCATTAGGGCTATTGAAGGGGCTATATCCGTAAAAAGATAGACCTGGCCTAAAAGAATTTAGCCTCTTGTTTTTTAATAAAAACACTCCTCCAGAATTACCTAAATGAATCCATTTTGGATAAATTTTGTATTTATTTAAGGTCTCTAATCCCAATAAGAATAACTCTTCCTGTTTTTTATTGAAATCGCTGTCAGGATTGTCAGATTCGGATAAGTGAGAACAAAATCCCGTTATATTAACCTCTTCTATGTATTTTAGGTTGTCATTGACAAATTTTTCCAAATTATCAATTCCCTCTCGATTCATTCCGGTATTTAAGAATAAATGAATCTTTATTTTTTTACCAAATTTTTTAGCCAAGTATCGAAGGGTCTCTTGATTGTAAACAACAAACTCAGTTCTTTTAAATTTAGAGTATTTATAGGCCTTAAGGGGCATCTCATTTAATATTAACAAGTCTTTGCTGAAATATTTATAAACAATCTGGGCCTCCGGAAAAGAATCAACGGCCACCATCTTAACTCTAGTTTTATCTAAAATTTTAGAAATTTCTTTCAATCCATGGCCATAAGCATTAGACTTTAAAACGGGAAACATTTCAGCTTGCTCCTGAAGAGAATAGAGATAATTCAAATTATGGATTAAATTATCTTTTAGTATTTCTATCTTATTTAAAGTTTGATATTTTGGCTTCAATATTCTTTTTAAAGATTCAATCATAGTCATTATCTTATATTTACGACTCTTCCCTTTCCGCTAGACAATTTATCACTTTCCAAATTAGTATCAATATTTTTTAAATTCCCGGACAATTCTTGTCCAATGAATTTATCACTAACAGTAAATTTTATATTTTCCAATATATTTAACACTTTACCTAAATCATCTTTCTCTGGAATTAAGGTAACTTCAAAACTAGCCCTATATTTATTGGTTCCACCGGACATTTCTGAAATTTCCCAGACCAATCTCTTACCAATTTCTCCATAAATTAATCCCCCATCCAAAACTCTCTTATTATCAGAAAAATAAACATTTTCTGGCAATTCTGCTGTTAGAGAAAAATTCTCTAAATCATTGCCAGAATTATTAAATTCCAAAAAGATCCAATAATTTGTAGCCATATCAATAGATGGCGGTAGTGGACCTACGCCTAATTGATCTCCTTGGGGGCTATAATAATAGGCTGCAGCTAGAGCAGAAACTTGAGATACCATTTTATTTTTCTCAGAATTCAATGAGTATTTAATAATTTGATCAGCGATTTGATATTCTAAATTAGCTTTTAAAAATAATTCTTGATTAGCATTAACTTGTCTTTGATCAAATAAAGCCTCTATATCAACAGAACCAGATTCCTGGGGTAATAAGTCGTAAATAATTAAAGAATTATTATTTATTTTAGAGTTTTTTAGATTATTGCTGTTTACCGAAGATAGTGAAAAGTTAGGATTTCCAGAAATCAAATTAATTTGAATATTTTTTAAAGATTCTGTTCCTTCATTTTTGTATTTTATAGAATATTTTATTTTTTCACCTAGTAATATATTCTTTTTATCGCTACTTATTGATAGATTTAAGCTAGGAGATTTAACAACAGAAGAAAACTCCTGCCCTAGCAAAGAAAACTCTTTTTCGAAAGAATTAAGACTTATTTTAGGAATTACGACAATATTTCCCTCTCTCTTAGGAATAGCCATGAAATCAATAGTTTTTTCTTCTTGAGCGGCTAAATTATCAATAATCATCTCACCTTTTTCAATCGGATAATCAGATTCCTTGAGCTCGATATCGTTTCCAAGATTTATTTTAATGTTTTCTAATATATTATTGGAGTTATTTTTAATTAATAATTTTCCATCAAATTCAGCGTTTAAGTATAAGCTTTTACTAACATTGGCCGAAAGATCAATAACTTGTTTTTCTATATTGTAAATATAAGAATTATTAAAACCATTACGACCGCATTGAGTACAATTAAAATTAAATGATATTGTTTGATGATCATTCACATCTCCTTGAACTAATCCATTTATTTTAATTTTACCATTAGAATTAACATCTAAGTCGCCCAAATTAAAAGAATTATTAGTCGAATCAAACAAATTATTAGGAGAAACTGATTCTATTATAAAATTTTCTGGCAATAAAACATTAATAAAGCTATTATCTGCTTCAATATTTGACCTATAACCCAATTCAAAAGTCATTAAAGCCCCAGATACAATTTCTTCAGAACTAGGTTTAATACTTAAAGAAATATTATCTCTATTTTTAGTCTTATTAAAAAGAAAAAGAAACAAAATTAAAGCAGTAATTAGTAAAACTAAAAAGATATCGGCAACTAGATGCCAAATATTTTCTTTATAATATTTTTCATTTCTTTTCTTTATCGGGTTCAAGACTAGATTTAAATTTCCAACCACCAAGTTTCCACTTTTTTTAACATTAACCCTTTCTTTGTCAATACTAACAGCGTTATCAGATTCGGCTGGCTCAATAATAGTCGAATTAATCCCTGAAACATTATTGTTTGGTGGAATAACCTCTAATCCCCCATTCTCTTGACTAACAAATTTTTCAGTTGGATTTTTTTTATTTTTTTCTTTTTTCATATTGTTATTGTTATATATATTATAGTTTATTTAATGATTTTAATCAATTTAAAAGCTAATTGTTCCAACTAAAATTTCATCAATTTTGTTATTATCCAAATCATCAGCCATCACTCTAAGCCCAGAAGTAAAATTAGATTCGTAGGCCAAAAATGATTTTAAAAATTTTCCATCTTTATTAAAAATTTTAACCTCAGGACTTCCACCGGGGCCAGGAGAAGTTATTATTTCTTTTTGACCATCACCGTTAATATCCCCAATTGTTAAAGAAACCCCTCCTCGAAAATTTTTGTCATAGGCAAAAAAACCTCCGATTAGAGATTTTCCATCTTTATTAAATACACGAATATGTGGTCCACCACCAGAACCAGCTGCTGTAATTATTTCTTTAGTTCCATCCCCATCTAAATCCATTACAGCCACTCTTACCCCTCCTCGAAAATTTTTGTCATAGGCAAAAAAACCTCCGATCAAGGGCCTGCCATCCTTACTAAAAACTCGAACATGAGGACCACCGCCTTGACCAGCTCCAGTAATTATCTCCTTACTACCATCTCCATCTAAATCTGCTACGGCAAAAGAAATTTCTCCAGTAAATTTGCCATCATAAGGCTTAAATTCTTTAATTTTTATGTTATTTTTATAGATAGAAATAACACCCCTACTATTAACAAGGGTTTCATCTTGCTTGTCATTATCAATATCACTAATTAAAATTTGGGAGTTAGCTGGATAAGCGTCTAAATAAGCAAAAAATCCAGAGCGGGTTTGTTTACCATCCTGACCAAAAACTCTAATAAAATCACCGTTATTAAAACTATTATTTTTTATAGTACCGACGCTTGAAGATCTTTTTAATAAAATAATACCGTCATTTGGTTTTATTTTTACATAATTTATAATACTTCCATTATTAACACTACGATCCTGTGTACCGTTTATTTTTTCAAATTCTTCCTGACTAAAAACATATAATTGCTCTTTGTTGGTAGAATTAACTATAGCAATCCCCTCCTCAAAATCTCTTCTCCATAAACCATTCTTATAACTAGTATTACCTCTGTCCAGAATATTATATGGAGATGATTGAGCTCTACCTAAATTAACATCATATTCATCATACCACCAAACTTGACCATGATCAGAATTACTAAAATCAAAACTGAAATATCCATGATTTTCCATTAAGGTACTGGTCAAACCAAATCTCATTAATTGATAATTCTGCCTATTACTACTATAAGAGTTAATAACTGTAATATTAGGATTATTATTACTATTTTTTACACGAGAGTAAGTTGAGATTATTCCGCCCCAATCTCCATTACTTTCCCAAGAAGGCGGAAATCCTTCAAACATAACTCCATTTAGAAGGCCTTGATATCCATCATAAACCTTACCATTTCCTAAAATTAAATAATTATTACCAATCAAGTCTCTGGTCTTTTTAAGCATTTTTTTAACTCCGTCTGACCAGCTATTATTAATATAAGTTATAGATCTAGTTTGACCCTCATTGTTTATATCCAAGCTTCCGTTAACCCAGCAAATATCCCCCCAAATATTATCATAAAAAATTCCGTCCCATAGGCCAGTAGAAATTATTTCATTTTTTACAAATTCAGGAAGATAATCGTTCCATCTTTGTCCCTTGGAATTAGTTTTAGCACCATCGCTAACATTTAGCAGATAAGTTCCATCCCAAAAACTAGTTCTATTTCCATTTTTATCTTTAAGCCACCAACCGCTATCAATATTGTTTACCAATCTTTTTCTAAGAGTAGCATATTGACTCCATTGGTTTGAATAAATATTAGCATTAGCCTCCTGAGAAGTTATATAGGCCAAAATTATGATATCAGGATTTAATTGCCGAATCTTTTTCAAATTTGATCTACTATTTTCTTGAACTTCCATGTCTAAAATTAAGAGATCCCACTTGGCTAATTCCGGAACTTCATAATCAGCAATACTCCATTTTAAGAAATAATTAGCGGTTTTGGGATAAATATTGGTCGTAGTAATAGCTGATGATTTTTCTGGCAACAAAAAAAAGATTAATAATAATAATAGTGGTATTGATATTTTTTTAATAAAATTAACCATTTTTTAAAAATAAATTTAATCAATTATATTAAGATAATATAACATAAAAAGACAAATTTGGCAAGATTAAATTATTAATATTTCAAATTTATTAGTGATATCTCGGGAAAATTAAATAATCTTAGTGGTAAAACAACATTACCTATTCCTGGGGTTACAAAAATATCAGTTTCAAAAACATTATAAAAGCCTTTGTTGAAACCGTGAGCACTCGGAATTACATATTTATAGAACCAAGGTAACCTAATTTGACCAGCGTGAGTATGCCCAGAAATCATTAGATCAGATTTAAAACATTCTTTTTCTACAGAGCAATAATCTTTTATATTATAAATGGTGTCGGGGTTGTGAGCAATTAAAAGAGACAAATCTATTTGTTCATCAAAATTATTTTTTTCTAGAATGCTATAATTAGGCGAACCAACCCAGATATCCTCTAGGCCAACTATTCTAATAATAGAATTATTAATTTCAATAGTTTTAGTCTTATTGTCCAACATTAAAACTCCGATCATTTCTAGATTTGATGTCAATTTTTGAGATATATCTTTTTCACCTTTTCCATAATCATGATTGCCTAATACCGCGAATTTAATGGCTTTAATATTTTTTAATTCTGAAAATGTGAGATGTATATTATCACTATTTAGATAATAACTAAAATCCCCAGGAATAACAACAATATCTGGGTTTATTTTATTAATTTTTTTAACAATTCTTTTAAGAAAAAAATCATTATTATAAGCACCTAGATGTAGATCCGATATTATTAGAACCTTTATTTCTTTTGATGAGAGATTTTCTTTTTGAATACTAAAATCATATTTTCTTGTTATTACATTACTCGGCTCAATGAATCTCGACCAAATTAAAACAAGAGATATGATAATTAAAATAATAATCTCTATTGATATTTTTTTATTTTGAAATAATTTCCAAAACAAAAAACCTAAAAAAGGAAATAATAAATAAAAACTGTAGTAAAAAATAATCAAAATAATTCTAGTTAACATTATTTTTTCTTAATTATAGAGAGATTGCCGGGCATAAAAGGTCTCAAAACTTCAGGAACGATAACACTACCATCGGCCTGCTGATTTTGTTCTAATATGGCTGGAATTAAGCGAGAAGTGGCCATGCCAGAAGCATTTAAGGTATGAGAGAAATAGTTTTTTCCATCGCTACCCTTAACTCTTATATTTCCTCGACGAGCCTGATAATCCAAAGCGTTGGAAGCTGAACTAACCTCTTTATAGATTCCCATACTTGGAATATAAACCTCTAGATCAACAGTTTTGGCCATGGCGGCAGAACAATCTCCGGCGGCCAAGTTGCTAATTTGAAAATGCAAATCAAGTCCTTGCAATAATTCGGTAGCCTGATTTTTCATCTCGTCAAAGGCTTTCCAAGAATCTTCTGGCTTAGTATATTGAAACATTTCAATCTTATTAAATTGGTGTCCGCGAATCATTCCCCTCTCTTCTTGTCGATAGCTACCAGCCTCTCTACGAAAACAAGCAGAGTAACCGATGTATTTAAAAGGTAAATCTTCTTCTCTAATAACTTCATCACGATGATAGTTTCCTAACATCATTTCGGCCGTAGCATTTAAACACATTTTTTCTTCCTTCAACCAGAAAAGATCTTCACCAAATTTTGGTAAATGACCGGAGGCGTAAGCCGAAGCTTCATTTAACAAAAATGGCGGAATTAAAAAAGTATAACCATTTTTAACATGGAAATTTATAAAATAATTTAATAAAGCCCATTCTAATAAAGCCCCGTCCCCCTTATATATCCAAAAACCAGCGCCCGACATCTTGGCTGCTCTTTTATAATCGATAATATCTAGACCTTCGGCTAAATCAACATGGTTTTTAGGCTCAAAATCAAAGACTGGTTTTTCTTTAAAAGTATAAACAACTTTATTATTTTCTTTTCCTCCGGCCACCACATCCTCGGCTACCAAATTTGGCAACGAAGATAATTCTTCTTTTAACTTATTTTCAATTTCAGCCAAGTTTTCTTCTAGTTTTTTAATGTTAACATTATTCTCTTTAATTTTTTTTATAGTTTCTTCGTCGGGTTTTACTTTCGACAATTGATTTTTTTCAGCTTGTAACCCTTCTAGTTCGGGAATAATCTTTTTTCTGTCATCATCAAGGGAGATAATCAAATCTAGGTTCAAAGACACCTCATTCCCCATCCTCTTTCTTAGAGACTTTTCGACTTCGTTTTTTTCCTCTCTAATCTTTTTTATGTCTAACATACTTTTATTTTTATTTTTAATTTATAATTTGGCCACCAAAGGTTTTTAATAAGTTATCTATTATTTCCCCACCATTTTTATCAATATTATCCTTATTAATATCCATATTTTCATTTACTAAGGCCTCAATACTCAAATCGGTTTTATAAACATCTTGCAAAACATCTTCAATTATTTTTTTAATCTCGGGGCTATCTAAACGATCTTTGTGAAATTTATATTTAAATGATAAACAAATTTTTTTACCATCAATTCCATCAATATTACAAGACTGAAGAACAAAAGACAAAGAATGATTTAATGGTTTTAATTTATTTAAAAATTCTGGCCAACGATTTTCTATTTCATCCAAATTAATTCCAGAGATATTTTTTTTAAATATTTTTTCCTTTTTAACAGAAACATTATTCGCATTGGAATATTCTTTGGTAGAAGAATTGGAGATGTTTTTAATAGGTTCAAACGAATTTGAGGAACCAGATCTATTAATCTGAGAAATATTGATTATTGCTAACTCTATAGGCATTTGAGGTATAAAAGAAGTTGAAAGTTCTTTTAAGGCCAACATTAATTCTTCGGTAATATTGACTAAATTTTCCAAAGAAAAATTTTTATTAACATTATTAATCTTAATTTCTAATTTTTCATTTAAATCCAAACCTAAACTACTCGATAAGGAGTCGCTAACCTTATTTAAAATCATCTTTCTAAGAAGTTCTATTAAATCATTGAGAAAATTTTTAAGACTAACACCGTTACCAGAAATATCATTAATCATTTTAATAGCCAAGAAAGCATCTTTTCGACTTAAGGCCTCTAAAAAATCTATTTTCTCTTCTATATTATTGGATGGAATTATTAAATTAGCGCTAGCTATATCAATTTTATCTCCACTAATGGCAATAATTTGGCTAAGCAAACTTTCAGCATCACGTAAATGTCCGTCTGATTTTAAAGCTATTAATTCCAAGACTTCTTTATCAACTTCTAATCCTTCATTTTTAATAATATGATCCAATTTTGCCACCATATCATTAACACTAATTCTTTTAAAATCAAATCTTTCGCAACGAGATATAATAGTGGCTGGAACTTTATAAATTTCAGTAGTACATAATATAAAAATAACATTTTTTGGAGGCTCTTCTAATGTTTTTAATAAAGCATTAAAGGCTGATAAAGAAAGCATGTGTACCTCATCAATAATAAAAACTTTAAAGTTATTATTTGATGATTTTACCCTACTAAGAGCAATAATATTATCTCTAACGTTGTCAACTCCAGTGTTACTAGCCGCGTCAATCTCTATAACATCAAGATTGCTAAAATTGCTAATACTTAGACAATTATCGCACTCGTTACAAGGTTCAAAACTATCACTAGCTCTATTTTGACAGTTAATAGTTTTTGCTAAAACTCTAGCCAAGGTAGTTTTTCCGACAGCCCTAGGACCACAAAACAAATAAGCATGAGAAACTTTATTGTGCAAGATCTCATTTTGCAAAGTTGTTTTAATATTATTTTGTCCAACTATTCCAGAAAAATTCTGAGGACGATATTTTTGATATAGAACCGCCATATTTATTATTTGTTTTTTATTTAATTATTGCCCTTCTTGGCAAAACCTTCAAAAGCTTTTAAAATTTCAACTGGAGTTACAAAAACTATGGTGTTAGATTGGTCAGAGGAAATATCATTAATAGATTGAAGTGTTCTCAAGTGAAGAGCTCCATTTGAAGCGGCTAAAGTTTCAGCTGCTTTAGCTAAATTTTCAGCGGCAGCTAATTCTCCTTGAGAATTGATAATAACAGCTCTTTTTTCTCGTTCAGCTTCAGCTTGCTTAGCAATAGTTCTTTCCATTGATTCTGGTAAAACCACATCTTTTAATTCTACATTATTAACCTTCAAGCCCCATTCATCGGTTTCCTTGTCAACGATTTCTCTAATTCTTTCAGCAATTTTGTCTCTCTCTGCTAAAAGCTCATCAAGGGTTATCTCTCCAACTATATTTCTCATAGTGGTTTGAGCATATTGACTAACAGCATAATAAAAATTTTCTACTTCAATAACGGCCTTGGAGGCATCAGAAATTTTGTAATATAGCACCGCATTAACGGTTACAGGAACATTATCGCGAGTAATAGCCCTTTGATCAGGAACATCAACTGCTTTAATTCTTATGTCTACTTTTTTAAAATTTTGAAATATTGGCCATAAAAATCTCCAACCCGGATTCATAATTTCAGAATATCTTCCCATGGTAAATTTAACACCTCTTTCGTACTGATTGATTTGTTTTAAAGAAGCAAAGAAAAAAACTAATACAAAGGCTAACAAAATAATAACACCACTCATAATTTTAAATTTAATTATTAGATTATAATATTTATAATTTTATTTTTAATATATATAATTTTTTTTGAATCAGAAATTAAATAAGATTTCAATTTTTCATCATTTTTTATCAAATTAATAATATTTTCTTCTGATAAGTCTCTATTAACTTGAATAACACCTCTAGTTTTACCATTAAATTGAACAGCTAAAGAAATTTTTTCAGTAGACAACAAAGCTTCATCATATGATGGCCATTCTTGCTGATGAATAGAAAAATCATTTCCGATTTTTTCCCATAATTCCTCAGTTAAAAAAGGAGCAAAAGGAGCTAATATTAACAAAAATTTCTCAAAAGAATTTTTGGAAAAGTTTTCTTGCTGAGAAAAATTATTAATTAAAATCATTAATTGAGAAATAGCTGTATTGAATTTCAAATCTTCGATATCTTCCCCTACTTTTTTTATAGACTTATTTAATTCTAGAATTAAAGATTCATCATCTAAAAAATCCTTCTCAATTGACATTTTTTCTACTAAAGTCTCCACTCTATCTAAGAATCTTCTAACTCCGGCAATATTTTTAGTGTTCCAAGGTTTTGAATCATCAAAAGCCCCCATAAACATCTCATACATTCTAAGAGAATCTGCCCCATATTCCAAAATTACATCATCCGGATTTACAACATTACCTTTAGATTTACTCATTTTATTGCCATCTTCGGCTAGAATTGTTCCCTGATGTCTCAATTTTTTGAAAGGTTCATTAATGTTGGTATATCCATATTTTTGCAAGACCTTAGCAAAAAATCTAGAATAAAGAAGATGCATAACAGAGTGCTCAGCACCACCAATATAAACATCTACTGGCATAATTTTATTAATTTTTTCTTTATTAGAAAACTCTTGATCATTTTTAGAATCAAAATATCTAAAATAATACCAAGAGGAACAAACAAAAGTATCCATCGTATCGTTTTCTCTTCGAGCTTTTGATCCACATTTTGGGCAATTTACTTCATGAAAAATTTTTGAATCTGACAAAGGAGACTCTCCAGTTGGTCTAAAATTTACATCCGTAGGAAGAATAACTGGCAAATCTTTTTCTGGCACTGGAACCTCGCCACATTTGTCGCAATAAATTATAGGAATAGGAGCACCCCAATATCTTTGACGAGAAATTAACCAATCACGTAAACGATAATTAATTGATTCTTTGCCTAAATTATTATCTTCTAGCCATTTAATAATTTTATTTTTAGCCTCCAAAACTGACAAATTATTTAAAAAATCAGAGTTAATTAATTTTCCGTCACCAGTATAGGCTTCTTGAGAAATGTCACCACCACTAACAACTTCAATTATTTCTAAATTATATTTTTTAGCAAACTCGAAATCTCTTTCATCATGAGCTGGAACCGCCATTACCGCACCAGAACCATAGGTAGACAAAACATAATCAGCCACAAAAACAGCTATCTCTTTTCCATTTACTGGGTTAATAGCTTTTAACCCTTTAATTTCAAAGCCAGTTTTATCCTTGGTTAAATTAGTTCTTTCTATTTCAGTTTTTGTCTTAACCTCTTCAACGTATTTATTAATTTCTGAAATATTTTCAATATTATCTTTATATTTAGTTAATATTTCATGCTCTGGATTTATGGCCACGTAAGTACAGCCAAATAAAGTATCGGGTCGAGTAGTAAAAACTTCTAAATTATATTCTTCGTCAGAACTATCTTTAATTTTAAAGATAACTTTGGCTCCGGAGCTTTTTCCAATCCAATTAGACTGAGCTAATTTTGTAGACTCTGGCCAATTGATATCATCTAGCCCATTTAACAATCCTTTTATTCTCTTACCTTGATATTCTTGGTCTTCAATAAAATCAGTAATCTTGAAAAACCACTGCTCCAAATCTTTTTGAATAACCTGACTACCACACCTCTCACAAACTCCACCCTCGGATTGTTCGTTAGCTAAAACGGTAAAACATTTATCACACCAATTAACCTTAGCTTTTTTCTTATAGGCTAAACCATTTTTATATAGTAAAAGAAAAAACCATTGAGTCCACTTGTAATACTCTGGTTTACTAGTTTGAATTTCTAAATCCCAGTCGTATGACAAACCAATAGAATCAATTTGAGAAATAAAATTCTTTATAGCCTCGTCGGTAGTTTTTTCTGGATGAACGCCGGTCTTAATAGCATAATTTTCGGCCGGCAAACCAAAAGCATCCCATCCCATAGGATGTATAACTTGAAAACCGTTCATTCTTTTGAAGCGACTTAGAATATCGGAAGCAGTATAGCCCTCAACATGACCAACGTGAAGACCCGACCCCGAAGGGTAAGGAAACATATCCAAACAATAAAATTTTTTATTTAAATCATTAATGGGAGGAGTCTTATACAAGGCTACTTCCCGCCATTTTTTTTCCCATTTTTTCTCAAAATCAAAACGAGAAAGCTCTTTTTTTTCTGTATCATTATTCATATTTTCACTTGAATTATTACCAGGTTATTATACCCTATTTTTAAAAAAATTCAAACTATCAAAAAATGAACGAATATTAAACAAAAAATAAAAATCTCATTATCATCTATGAAGAAAATAATGAGATTTTTAAGAAGAAATATTATTTTCTAGCAAGCTTTGGTAAGCAAACTAAAAGATAAAGAGCTGAAATACCTACCAAAGAATAAACAACTCGAGAAACGATTGACATATCGCCAAAAATTGCAGCAACTAAATCAAAATTTAAAACTCCAACTAGTGCCCAATTTAAACCTCCAACGATTACTAAGATTAGGGCTAATACATCTAAGATTGTTAATTTTTTCATAAAAAAATTTAATTAATTTTTTTAAAAAATAAAATCGACCTTTATATTTTCATTAAACTACTTGTAAAATTGCCCAAATTAGATAGGCTACATAAAGTCCAATTAATATTAGACCAGATTTTCTTCCTATCTTCCATTTTCTTAATAATAATAAAAATAATATAGCCAAGACGGTAGCAAACAACAAGATAATGGAGCTATTTAGATTTTCCGTAGCAACATGAATAGTTTTTCCAGTAAAAGCCAAAATAAACATCCATGGCAAACCAAGCCCAATTAAAATATCAAATATATTAGAACCGATAGAATTAGAAATGGCCATACCACCTCTACCCTGCTTAGCCACAATAACAGAAGACATTAGATCGGGAATACTAGTTCCAGCTGCTAAAACAGTTAAACCAATGATAACTGCTGGAATGTGTAAAAATTCAGCAACAATTATAGCACTCTCTACCAAAGTCCAGCTTAAACCAATAATTATAATTATAGAAATAAAGAAAACCCACCAATAATGCCTAGCATTAGGGAAAAATTTGTCTAATCCAATTTCTATAAAATTAAGTATTTTTCCTAATAGAGATTTTTTCTTAGTTTCTTCTTCTAAATAATCCTCTAAATCAGCTACTACATCTTTAGTTTCCTCTTTATAAGGTAATATTTTTTTCCACTTTAAAACTGCTAAAACATAAATAACATAAAGGATCAGAAATATCCCAGCCTCTGTTATAGTTATAATTCCATCTTTAAAAGAAAAAATTAAAATAATAATACTAAGAGAATAGAAAATAACATCCCTAATAACTGGCTGCCAGGCAATAAAAGCCTTTTTAACCATAGCCGAAGCTCCAATAATAACTAAAATATTAAAAAGAGCCGAACCCACAATAGTTCCAGCGCCCAAAGATTCATTTCCTGGTTTAAATAAGGCTATAAAAGATACAAATAATTCAGGAGCGCTAGAACCAATAGCCATTAGAGTAGCACCAGCTACATCAGAATTAATTTTTAGCTTCTCAGAAATTGCATCAAGAGAACTAATAAAATAACGATCACAAACTATTGCCAACAAGTAAAATGACAAAAATAAAACAATAATACTAACAACAAACATAATTTTTTATTTAATTTTTTATTTAATCTTATATTTATTATAAATAAATTTTATTTTTTTCTAACAATTTTTTTAACCGATTTTTTAGTAACACTCTTTTCAACTTTCTTTGCGACTTTTTTTAAACCTTTAGCCTCAGTTTTAATCTTTGTTTTTGGTTTTTTAACTTCTTTTTTAATAACCTGTTTAGACTTTTCCCCTCCAACTAAACTTTTTTCAAGTTTACTATTGTCTTCTCTTAAATCAATAACAGGAGTTAATAATCTAATAATTTTATCTAAACGAGAGATAACTTCGTCTAATTTAGCATCATTAAATGACTTTTTGTTATCGCTAGATTTATTGTTAGAAAATTTATTATCATCAAACCTAGGACGAGATGATCCCCTATCATCAAATCTAGCCTCTGATCTATTTTTATTTTCAAAACAACTGCTGCAAAAAACTGGTTTTCCTCCGGTTGGTCTAAACGGAACCTCACACTCTACTCCGCATTCAGAGCAGATGGTCTTATGCATTTCGCCACCACCACTTCTTCCATCGAAGCCACCTCTTCTACCGCCTCTATCGCCACCCCTGTCTCCGCCTCTATCGCCACCCCTGTCTCCGCCTCTACCAAAACTACGACCTGAATCTCTACCAGAATCTCTTTTAAAATCGCGACCATTAAAATCTCGATCCCTTCTCTTGTTAAAATTTTTCATTTTTTTTATTTTTATTATATTAATATTATTATTTTATCTTTTTATTGATTAAAAAGCAATAGAAGAAAGATATGATTTACTTTTTAGTTTTTAAAATAATTCCTCAGATTCTTGAGACAATTTTATTATATCCTTATGAATATATTTTTTAATATCATTTTTCTTATCAGAAGAAGACCTAGTTTTATCGATTATCCTTTCTGATACCTTTTGCCAAGTTAATAAGGGCTCGGACACTAAAATACTTTGAATATCCTCTGCTTTAAAGCCAACTTTTAATAAATTAGCAAAAGCAATAATTCCGTTTTGCACTACTTTAAAATAATCGAGATGCATATCCGTGCTATCAGTTTCAGAAATATTATAATCATAACCATAACTATAGACAGTGTCCGGTGACAATAAAGCCCGACTGATTTCCTTAATAAAATGACTTTCTCCAAAATAAGCCAGTATTTCATCCTTTATTCTCTGCTCTATTTCAGCATTTTTAACTAAATCCAAAATTTTTTCCATATTAGACCCAGGCTTGGTTTTCTCTATAATTTTTAAAATATAATCTTCATCAGAAGAATGAACTCGAAAAATTATATCATTAACAACATGTTGTTCTTCGTGTTTAATAATTTTTCTAAACAATTCATAGTCTTTGAAACTAGCTGGAGACTCAATAACAATAGCCCCTTTTAATTCTGGAAAGATAGATTTTTCAAGCTTAGCACCAGCATAAGAACTACAGGCCTCTAAATCTGCTGGAGTTAATTTTTTTTTGCTGACATTTTTACCAGTATAGGCCAAGGCAAAATCATTTTCATTATTCATTTTAAAATAAAGATTTAAGGGTCTAACAATAACATCAATTTCGCCCTCTGGCTCAAACTGAAAAATTTTATTAAACATTTTTATATTATCGAGCTCTCCCTTCTCATTAGAACATTCATTTCTTAATGATTCTATTTTTTTAACCCTTCTTTCACAAATATTTAAAGCTTTTTTTATTTTTTTAATCATCTCCTCGGTTAATAAATATTTTTCAAACAAATCTTCGTTTTCTTTTAAAAAATTACTAGCTCTAAAATCTTTCTTGTTTTCCATGATCTGTCCTAAGGCTTTGTTTTGAATTTCAGCTAAACCGAATTTCTGAAAGCGCCAAGTATCTTTTAATTCTCTAATTTTATCTAAACCCTCCTGTCCATGATATTTTTTTCTAATTTCTTTTAGCTCTTCTTCAATATTAAAAGAAACGGCCTCTTCCGTATTCTCTGAGATTGCATTATTTTTAAATTTTTCTTTCATATTTTTATAATAATTCACCAGCGATATATCCAGTAGTCCAACAAACTTGTAAATTATATCCTCCAGTTGGACCATTCAAATCTAGAATTTCGCCAGCAATATATAAATTATTTATTATTTTTGATTTCATATTTCTGGGATCAACCTCTTTTAAATTAACTCCTCCAGCGGTTATCATAGCCCTTTCAAAATCGTCTGGACCCAAGAAATCTAATTCCAATCCCTTTAGAAGCCTAGCTAAATTTTGCCTCTCTATTCGACTAATCAAATTGGCCTTTTTTTCTGCATTAATTTTTAATAAAACTATCAAAATTGGAATTAATTTTGGTGGCACAAGACCCAATAAAGCATTTTTAAAAAGCTTATTTTCCCCACCAAGCTTGTTTTGTATTTTTTTATCTAACTCTAAAAAGTCTAAATCAGGAAAAAGATCAATTTTTATTTTCATCTCCGATTGATTCTTAATATTACCTAGGTTTCCACTAATATTAAGTATAGCTGGTCCACTCAAACCATTACCAGTAAAAATCAGATCACCCCTCTCGGAACAATTTTTTTTATCTTTACAAGGATAAAAAATAACTGCATCCGACAGACTCAAGCCTTCCAGTTCTTTAATAAAAGAATTCTTTATTATTATAGGAACTAAGGCTGGCCTTAATTTAATAATATCATGTCCCATTTTTTTTAGCCAACCATAACCGTCTCCAGTTGAGCCAGTGATCGGATAAGATTTTCCTCCAGTGCAAATGATATATTTTTTGGCCACAATTTCTTCTTTGTTCTTTAAAATTATTTTTTCAATCTCGTTATTTTTTAAAATTATATTTTTAACCTCGGAGCTTGTCTTCACATAAACAGAATATTTTTTTAAAAGACCAGAAAAAACTTCCAAAACTTTTTGCGAAGAATTACTTTTGGGAAATACTCTACCATTATCTTCAATTTTAGTTTCTAGGTTATTATTATAAAAAAAATTTAAAACATCCTCTGGCCCAAACTTACTTAAGCCCGATATTAGCCATTTGCCATTATCACCAAAACTTTTAGCAATGTTTTTAATATCATTAAGATTAGTAATATTAGACCTCCCTCCACCAGTGGATAATAATTTTAAGCCCAACCTATCATTTTTCTCTAATAAAACAACACTAAAACCAAGCTCCCCAGCCCTAGAAGCCGCCATTAATCCGGCTGGACCACCACCAATTATAGCAACATCATAATTCATAAAATAAATTTTACTTTAAAATATTTTTAGTGTATATTATTTTTATAATTAAAAAAATAATTTTAAATTTATGGTCAACGTTTAAGAAATTTTTTCTAAAATTAAAGAGAAACAAAAAGAACAAAAAACAATCAAGCAAATATACCGAGACGTTCTGACTAATTCTCAAGAATATCAAAACATTTTGGAAGAATTGGAAAGTTTAAAATTAAAAAAGAAAAAATTAGAAGAAACCTTAAAAGATGATCTAAAATCAGAAATGGAACAATTGTACTCAATCAAATCGGACATTGAATCAGACAAGGAAATTTTGAATCAAGCGACCCTAACTAAATTATTAAAAGGTGAACCAGTAGAAATAGTCGATGAATACAATAACAAGTATGAACCAATATTTAGCGTTCGCTTTAAAAAATACTAAATTAAATATTAAAAAGATCCTAAATCAAGGGTATCATTAATATCTATTTCTCTAATGAATTCGTCCATATGACTAATCAGAATTATTGCCCCTTGGTAATTATTGATAGCTTCAGCAATTATTGGAATATGACGAAAATTTATATGATTAGTTGGCTCATCTAATACCAATAAAGAAGGTCTCATCAATACTAATCGAGCAAAAGATAATAATCCTTTTTGACCTTCGGACAGGTCAGCTATTTTGTTTTCCATTAGCTCTCCGGTAATTAAAAAACCGGCCGCTACTGCTCTCATAGTTTGCTCGTCAATGCCGTCAGCCAAAGATTCCTTTAGAGAATCAAAAACCTTATCCGAAAAATTCAAAGCTGAGAAATCTTGACTATAATAGCCAATTTTAACTTTAGGTGAAATTTCTAAACCCTCTTGTTTTCCAGAAACCAAGGAACGCAATAAAGTGCTTTTCCCTATACCGTTCGGGCCACTAATGATCAATCGATCTTTTTTACCTAAAACTTTATTAACCTCTTTCAAAACTGGTTCATGATTTTTTATTATCTTTATTTTTTTTATACTAACAATATCTCCGTTAATATTTTCTCCTACTGGAATTTCAAATTTTCTAATAGTCCTATCTTCTCTTCTAACATCAACCTTATTTTCTTCCAACTCCTCAGTTTCATCTTTCATTTTTTTAGCTAATTTACGCATTTTACCCCCTTTATTGGCAAAAAAATTAACTTTTTCTTTTCTATCTTTAATTTTTTTTTCTAATTGAGCGTTTTTCATTTTTTCTCTTTCTATTCTTCTACTAATCTCTTCCACTACGGAATAATAATCCCCTACATATAGCTCGGTTTTTTTTGTAAAAATATCTAAATAAATAACGCCCTCGGTAAAACAATTAAGAAAGTCAGCATCATGAGATATCACTATAACAGTTTTTTCATACATAATTAAAAAACTTATTAAGTGATTAATACCTGCTTTATCTAAGTTGTTAGTAGGCTCATCTAATAATAATATATCTGGATTTTGAATTAGAGAATACGCTAAAAGCAAACGAGCTTGTTGTCCACCAGAAAGATCGCCAACTATTTTATCCAATGGAGTGATAAAATCAACCGCCTCCAATACCTTATTAATTTTAGCTTTTATGTTTCCAGGAACAACATCAAAGGCCTTAGAAAAATATTCCTCTACATTGAGTTCTAAATCTTCGCGAGCAATTGTTTGCCTGGCTGTTCCGATAGTCGCTCCTCCAGTAACAGAAATAAAACCACTTTTTGGTTTTAAATCGCCTTTAATTAAGTTGAAAATTGTGCTTTTGCCAGCCCCGTTTTGACCCATTAGAGTTATTTTAGCGCCCCTCCTAACACTAAAACTAGCCTCATCCAATAGAGGTTTTTTGTGAACATATTCGAAAGTGACATTGTCGAATCTCAAGATTACTTCTTCAGCCATGTTGTTATAATTATATATTTATTAAAAAATTTCTTTAATCAATTCTGATATTCCTATATTATTTTTACCAGAACATAAGATAATTTTATGACCATTCATTAAGTCTTTAATCTTTTTAACTTGTTTATCTTTTTCAGAACTTTTTACCTTATCAATCTTATTGGCAATAATAACAATTTCTTTATTGCGATCTTCTAGAGCCATTAACATCTCGAGATCATCCTTTGTTGGTCCAACCTTGGCGTCAATAATTAAAAAAATCTTTTTTTGTTGATAATCTGATAAAAATAAATACCAATTAATAAGTCTCTCAATTTGATCCTTCATCTCCCGTGGCAATTTAGCATAACCATATCCAGGCAAATCAATTAAGTAAATAGACTCATTAATTAAAAATAAATTGATTTCTCTGGTCCTTCCCGGAGAGGCACTAGTTTTGACCAATTTTTTTTGTCCTGTCAACGCATTTATAATAGTAGATTTTCCAACGTTAGACCTACCAATAAAAGCCAATTGGGGTCTGGGGGTATTTAAAGCCTTGTCTGGACCAACCACACCTTTAACAAAATCTGCTGAAATTATCTTCATTTTTATTGTTATTTAATATTAAAATCTGCTTATTATCAATAATAATATATCATTTTTTTAAAAAAAGCAAAATTTTAGTCATTAAAGTTGTTTTTTTTTATAAATTTTGTTATACTTATATGGTAATAAATAAAAAATTGTGATGAAAATCTTAAAATACAATAGCAAAAATGAAATTAATATTATTAATCAGGCCTTAAAGGTTTTAAAATCTGGTGGTCTTTTAGTTTTTCCCACAGAGACTTGTTATGGATTGGGAGTTGATGCTACTAATAAACAAGCTGTTAAAAAACTATTTAATTACAAAACTCGTCGCGAAGGAAAACCATTATCAATAGCCGTTAGTGACATTAAAATGGCTAAAAAATATGTAGAAATCAACGAAATA
>ENA-UOWO01003022-UOWO01003022.1-activated-sludge-metagenome-genome-assembly--contig:-NODE-3022-length-20028-cov-7.139088_pt1 | contig 20028 bp, 20 predicted proteins | sample MGYA00238148_ERZ761564 | MGnify/ENA primary metagenome ERZ761564 (study PRJEB28885, sample SAMN05720194) | activated sludge metagenome | isolation source: Anaerobic digester | place: USA... | reverse complement strand
CTTGCCGCTCTCCCTGCGCTCGGAGTAGCGATCCGTGAGATATGGGGATACATCGCGCGTCAACAGCGTAAAGTTCACCAATTCCTCCATCACGTCGACCACGCGATCGTAGTAGGAAGAAGGTTTCATAAGACCTGCCTCGTCGAATTGCTGAAACGCTTTTGCAACCGATGACTGGTTAGGAATCGTCACCATTCGCATCCAGCGGCCAAGTACGCGCATCTGATTGACCGCGTTGAAGGACTGCGAACCGCCAGACACCTCCATCACGGCCAGCGTCTTGCCCTGCGTCGGCCGCACGGCACCGACGTTCAGCGGGAGCCAGTCGATCTGCGCCTTCATGAGGCCTGTCATCGCCCCGTGGCGCTCGGGCGAGGTCCACACCATGCCTTCGGCCCAGGTCGTGGCCTCGCGCAGCTCCTGCACCTTGGGGTGAGTGTCGGGCGCGCCATCGGGCAGCGGCAGGCCGGTCGGGTCGTAGATGCGCACCTCGCCGCCCATCGCGCTCAGCAGCCGCGCCGCCTCGAGCGTGAGCAGCTTGCTGTACGAGCGCTCGCGCAGCGAGCCGTAGAGCATCAGGAAGCGTGGCGCGTGGGTCGACGCCCCGACACCGGCGAAGCGCGCGCCCGAGGGCCGCTCGAACAGCGCCGGGTCGAGGTTGGGCAGGCTGTCTTCAGCGGACGACACGGCGGCCCTCCGCGTCGATGACGGGCTCGCCGTCTTCCTTGCGGAAGGCGCGCTGCAGCAGACAGGTCAGCAGATCGGGCACGGTCTTCGAGGGCTGGCACAGGCGCGCGCCCCGCGGCGTCACAACTATGGATCGGTTCATGAGGATTAAAGGCTTCGGGTGGTCGACGATGGTCGGGCCGACGCCAGCAGTTTGCGCGGCGTCCCGCGAGCCGGATTGTGAAAGATGCCGATCAGCGTCATGGCATCGAGCGCAGCGCGTCAGGCGGGGAACCAGCCTCGGGTGCGGTTGGCGAATGCCACCAGCGACAGCATGACGGGCACTTCCACCAGCACGCCGACCACGGTGGCCAGCGCCGCGCCCGAGTTCAGGCCGAACAGCGAAATCGCCACCGCCACGGCCAGTTCGAAGAAGTTGGATGTGCCGATCAGGCAGGCCGGCGCGGCGACGCTGTGCGGCAAGCGCATCTTCCATGCAGCGACAAACGAGATGGCGAAGATGCCGTAGCTCTGCAGCACCAGCGGCACCGCGATCATCAGGATCACCAGCGGCTTGTCGATCAAGGTGCCGGCCTGGAATCCGAACAGCAGCACGACGGTGGCAATGAGCCCCACCACCGACCAGGGCTTCAGGGCTGCCACGCCCTGGGCCAGCCTCGGCATGCCGCCCGCCTTCAACCACAGGTGCCGAGTGACGACGCCCGCTGCGAGCGGCAGCACCACATACAGCACGGTAGACAGCGCCAGCGTCTCCCAGGGCACGGTCACGTCGGTCACGCCGAGCAGGAAAGCCGCGATCGGAGCAAAGGCGAAGACCATGATCAGGTCGTTCACCGACACCTGCACCAGCGTGTAGGCGGCATCGCCTTTGACCAGCTGGCTCCAGACGAACACCATCGCCGTGCAAGGCGCCACGCCCAGCAGGATCATGCCGGCGATGTACTCGCTGGCCGACTTCGGGTCGACCCACGGCGCAAACAGGTGCTCGAAGAACAGGACCGCCAGCACCGCCATCGTGAACGGCTTGACCAGCCAGTTGATCACCAGCGTGAGCACCAGTCCGCGCGGGCGCTGTCCGACATCCTTGATCGACGCCAGGTCGATCTGGATCATCATCGGATAGATCATCACCCAGATGAATACAGCAACCACGAGGTTGACGTGCGCGTATTCCAGTGCGGCCACAGCCTGGAACAGGCCGGGAGCCCACAGGCCCAGGCCAACGCCTGCGACGATGCCCAGGCCCACCCAGATGGTGAGGTAACGCTCGAAGAGTCCCATGCGACGGATTGTCGGAGATGCCCGCTCAGCGGGTCCCGATGTCCCGGACCTCGCGCTGCAGCGCGAGCCGGTCGAGCGACGCCATCGGCAGCGCCAGCATCAGGTCGATGCGGCGCTTCAGCATCGTTGCCGCGTCCCGGAAGGCCTGCGCCCGATGCGCATCGTCACCCTGGACGGCGGATGGGTCAGGCACACCCCAGTGCGCGGTCATGGGCTGGCCCGGCCACACCGGGCAGACCTCGCCCGCGGCGTTGTCACAGACGGTGAAAACGAAGTCCATCTGCGGCGCCTCGGCGCGCGCGAACTCGCTCCAGCTCTTGCTGCGGTAGCCCTCGGTGGGCAGATGCATCCTGGCCATGGTGACGAGTGCGAGCGGGTGGATCTCGCCACGGGGATGGCTTCCGGCGGAGTACGCGACGAAAGCACCTTGCCCGGCGCCGTTCAGCAGGCCCTCGGCCATGATGGAGCGCGCCGCGTTGTGGCTGCAGATGAAGAGGACGTTGTAGACCTTGTCGTTCATGGGTGAGTCCTGGAGTGGTCGAGGGGCCGTCTGGATGGAGTCGTCGAAGTCGGGAACCGGTACTGCTGGGGCGCTCAGCAATCGGTGCAGCGGGCAGCCGGCAGGGCATCGCAGGGTTCGCCGTTGCAACAGTGCGCGACCAGGTAATCGAGCAGTTCGTTCATTTGGGCCAGCTCCGGCCGGTAGATGAGGTGTCGGCCATCGCGCTCCTGCGAAATCAGGCCGGCATGCGCCAGCTCCTTGAGGTGAAAGGACAGCGTCGAGGCACTCACGCCCAGCGTGGCGGCCAATGCGCTCGGCGTCAGGCCCTGCGGCCCGGCGCCGACCAGGGCGCGGAAGACCCGCAGGCGCATGCTTTGGGCCAGGGCGGACAGTGCCGAGACGGCGGCTTTCTCGTCCATGGTCCGGCCTCCTTCAGTGGGCAGCCGCTGCGGCCACCAGGCTGCGCTGGACCGGCAGGCGCAGGGTCACGATCCAGCACAGGGCCAGCATCACACCTGAGCCTGCCAGCGCGCCGACGAGGCCGAACTGCTGGTACAGCAGGCCCGACATCAGCGTGCCGAAGAACCGGCCCAGGGCATTGGCGGCGTAGTAGAAGCCCACGTCCTCGGCCGCCTTCTCGCTGCCGGCGTAGGCGAGGATCAGGTAGGAGTGCACCGACGAATTGACGGCGAACGCGAATCCGAACACGGCCAGCCCCCCGACGACCACCCACTCCAGGTGCGGCACCTGCATCAGCACCAATCCGGCCAGCACCATGGGCACCAGCGCCAGCACCGCCGACCAGGCACGCGCGGCCGGCACCTCGGTGCTCAGGCCATCGTCGCTGCGACGCACGAGGTTCGGCGCCAGGCCCTGCACGACGCCGTAGCCGATGGTCCACAAGGCCAGGAAGCCGCCCACCATCGTGAACGTCCAACCCGCCGAATACAGGAACACCGGCACGCCCACGACGAACCAGACATCGCGCGCGCCAAACAGCATCACGCGCGCGGCCGCCAGCAGGTTGATGCCGCGGTTCTTGGCAAACAGTTCCCTGGCCGACTTCGAGGCCTTGCTCTTGCCCATCAGCGGCGGCACGAAGGCCAGCACGCCCGCCAGCACCAGCGTCAGCAGCGCGGCCATGACCCACAGCGACTGCTGAAAGCCCAGCACCTGCAGCAAGAGCCCGCCCAGGAAGAAGCCCACGCCCTTCATCGCGTTCTTGCTGCCGGTGAAGAAGGCCACCCACCTGAACAACTGGCCCGAGGCCGACCCGGCGGTCAGCTTGATGGCCGATTTGCTGGCGGTCTTGGTCAGGTCCTTGGCCACACCGCAGACACCCTGCGACAGCACCACCCAGGCCACCGACATCACCACCGTCCAATCGGGTGACAAGGCCGACAACAACAGGAAGCCGGTGATCTGCGTCGCCAGGCCCACCACCAGCATGCGCTGGATGCCGTAGCGCGTGGCCAGCCAGCCGCCCACCAGGTTGGCCACCACGCCCATCGCCTCGTACAGCAGGAACAGGAAGGCCAGCGTGAACGGGGAATAGCCCAGCCGGTAGAAGTGGAGCAGCACCAGCATGCGCAGCGCGCCGTCGCTGAGCGTGAAGCCCCAGTAGGCGGCCGTGACGATGGCGTAGTTGCGGGTACCGGTATTCATGGGGTGCGACGAAGCTCAGAGGCCCTGAGCGTCCATCAGGCAAGCCAGGTCAACCATCCGGCAGGCGTAACCCATCTCGTTGTCGTACCAGGCATAGACCTTCAGCAGCGTGCCGTCAGTGACCATCGTGGACAGAGCATCGACGATGCTGCTGCGCGTGTCGCGGGCGTAATCGGCGCTGACCAGCGGACGGGTTTCGTAACCGAGGATGCCGGCCAGCGGGCCTTGGGCGGCTTGCGCGAACAACTGGTTCACCTCCTCGGCAGTGGTCTCGCGCTTCAGCTCGAACACGCAATCGGTGAGCGATGCATTGAGCACCGGCGCGCGCACCGCATGGCCGTTGAGCTTGCCCTTCAGCTCGGGGTAGATCAGCGCGATGGCCGTGGCGCTGCCGGTGGTGGTGGGCGCCAGGCTCAGCATGGCGCTGCGGGCGCGGCGCAGGTCCTTGTGCACTGCGTCGACCATCAGGTTGGTGTTGGTCGGGTCGTGGATGGTGGTGATCTGGCCGTGGCGGATGCCGATGGCCTCGTGCACCACCTTCACCACCGGGGCTAGGCAATTGGTGGTGCAGGACGCCGCGGTGACGATGCGGTGCCGCGCCGGCTCGTACAGGTGGTGATTGATGCCCACCACGATGTTGAGCACCTCGCCCACCTTCACGGGCGCCGCGACGATCACCCGTTTGGCGCCGCGGTCCAGGTGGCCCTGCAGGGTTTCGGGTGTCAGGAACTTGCCGGTGCACTCCAGCACCAGGTCGACCCCGAAGTCGCCCCAGGGGATGTCGGCTGCACTGGCGTGCGCCGAGAACGACAGGTTGCGCTCGCCGATGCGGATGGCACGCTCACCCTCGGCGGCCACATCGGCACGCCAGCGTCCCTGCACGCTGTCGAACTGCAGCAGATGCGCCGTGGCCGCGGCCCCGCCCTTGATCTCGTTGAGGTGGACCACGTCCAGCCGATTGCCTGCGCGCGGATCATCCGCTTGCCGCTCGGCTGCTCCCATCGCTGCGCGCAAAGCCAATCGCCCGATGCGGCCCATCCCGTTGATGCCGACCTTCATGCTTGTGATCCCGTATCGAGTTCGAGAGAACTATTTAATGATTCCAACAACATTGAAATATAAGAATTGTTTGTGACGGTTCGGCGACAGCCGCGCTACCCGACTGCCGGGCCGGAGGGCATGGGGAAACATCGAGAATCCACCCTTGGCTCGATCCATTTCAGGATGCGGACGAGCATGGGATGACAGGTCCCACGCGCGACACCCTCGAACAGGAGACCTCACCTTGAATCACTCGAGCTGCCACGTGCCGGCCGATGTCAGCACCGATGTGCAGCCCTCCACCGGGAGCGATGCATGAGGTGGGCCCCTGATTCGCTGTTGCGCGCGCTGGCATGCCTGGCGCTGTCAGCGCTGGTGTATGCGATCGCACCAGCACCTGACGCCCTGCGCATCGGCCTGGCGATCTTCGTGCTGATCGGCGGCCTGTGGATGACGCAGGCGCTGCACCTGAGCGTCACTGCGCTGCTGGTTCCGTTGCTGGCCGTGCTGGCCGGGCTGATGGACCCGCGCACGGCGCTGGCGTCGTTCGCGCACCCCATCATCTTCCTGTTCCTCGGGGGCTTCGCGCTGGCCGCGGCCCTTCAGCGGCAGGGCCTGGACCAGGTTCTCGCCCGGGGCGTGCTGGGCCTGGCTGCAGGCCGGCGCCTCGTCGCCGCGGTACTGCTGTTCGCACTGACGGGGCTGCTGTCGATGTGGATCAGCAACACCGCGACGGCCGCCATGATGCTGCCGCTGGCACTGGGCCTGCTGCGCGAACAAGACGGACCGCCGGAGCGTGCCTTCGTGCTGCTGGGCGTGGCCTACAGCGCCAGCATCGGCGGCATCGGCACGCTGGTGGGCAGCCCGCCCAACGCCATCGCGGCGGCGCAGGCTGGCATCGGCTTCGCCGAATGGCTGCGCATCGGCGTGCCACTGGTGATGCTGTTGCTGCCGCTGATGGCTGGTGTGCTCTTCCTCGTGCTGCGCCCCCACTTCGGTGTCGAAACGCCACAGTCGCCCGGGCACTCCACGCCGCAGGTCTTCACACGCCCCCAGCGCATCACCCTGGTCGTGTTCGGCGTCACCGCCGCCGGATGGATCGGCGCAGCGCCGCTGGGCAGGCTGCTGGGCATCGCGGCCGATGTCGACAGTGTCATCGCCGTGGCGGCCATCGTCGCACTGGTGGCCAGCGGTGCGATCGGCTGGCCCGACATCGAACAGCGGACGCAGTGGGGTGTGCTGCTGCTCTTCGGCGGCGGGTTGGCGCTGAGCGAGGTGATGGCGATCAGCGGCGCCAGTCGATTCATGGCCGGCGCGCTGACCAGCGCCCTGCAAGGCGCCCCACCGGTGCTGATCCTGCTGGGCGTGGTGACCTTCGTCGTGTTTCTCACCGAACTGGTCAGCAACACGGCAGCCGCGGCGCTGCTGGTGCCGATCTTTGTGGGCGTCGCTGTGGCGCTAGACCTGCCTGCGCCACTTCTCGCCGCGGCCATCGCGGTGTCGGCCTCGTGCGCGTTCATGCTGCCCGTGGGCACACCGCCGAATGCCATCGTCTACGCTACCGAGCAGGTGCCACAAGCAACCATGATGCGCTGTGGTCTGGTGCTGAACCTGGTCTGTATCGCAGTGATCACTGCCGTCGCGACCTGGGCCTTCGCCTGATCAAGCGGATCGCGCCTTGGCCCACGGCTTCGACCCCCGCTGCAATGAGCAAGGGTCGCCGGTCAGACCGGAACAGCGTCGAACACCTCAACCGGCGACAGCCTGATCAGCTTCGCAGCCTCGGTCGCCGACCCGAACAGCCAGGTGTCAACATCCTCGAACTCGATCGGCACCACCGACCGCTTGTCCTGCTGATCTGGCCCCAGCTTCGGATCGGGCTTGTGCATGCGCCGCATCAGCGGATGCGCATCGGCGTTCAGCGTCAGCATCGTGTAACTCTCGATGAGCTCGCCGCTGGTCGGGTCGACCCAGGTGTTCCACAGACCGGCCAGCCCCCACGGCAGGCCGTCGGAACGCCGGAACCGCCACCAGACGTTCCTGCCAGTCTCCCAGTTCGGCTCGTCGAAGGAGTCTGCAGGGATGATGCATCGCTGACCGCGGGCCCAGGGGTGCTTGAACGTGGCTTTGCCAGCCAGCTCTTCGGACCGCGCATTGCAGGTCGAATAGGGCAGCTTCGGCGATTTCGCAAACCACGGGATCAACCCCCACTGCCCGATTACCGGCTCGCGTTCGAACTCCGTCACTTCACGTGCGGCGCGGATGAATGGGCCCCCACGGTTGGGGAAGATCTCAGCCTTCGTCCACTCGAGCAAATGCTTGCGCCCGAGCAGCCAGTGGCGCTCGATGTCTGCCTGTTCGGGCGTGATGTAGCGTGTGCACATGCGGCGAAATGTAGCGCTCGCCTGGATGCGCAAGGTTTCCCGATTCGATCCGCTGCCGAGTCACATTCATCGAGTAACCTGACGCCACACCGAACTCGATTTCATCCGCGAGATCTGCGCAGTGAAGCCACAGATGAACTCCCCGACTTGCTCGCGTAGCTCGCCCGCGCGTACTGCACTTGTGGCCAACCTCCTTCTGGCAGGCGTCGTGCAGGGCTGTTCGATGCAGCAGGTCTATGGTGCCGGCCAGGCCTGGCAGCGCCAGGAGTGCAACAGGATCAACGACACAGAGCAGCGGAGTCGCTGCATGGCGAGTTCAAGCACCTCGTATGACGAATACAAGCGCCAGGTAGAAGATGCAAAGGCTGGCAAGTAGCCATGGACACTGAACTCCCACGCATGAACCGTCGCTCGGCCTTTCTGCTGGCACTGCTCCCATGCATCGCCCGCGCTCAGTCTCTACCGATGCCCTCGGCAAGTCCGATCGACAGCGTCGCCCTGTATGTCCTGCCCACAGATGGCATCTCGGAAAACGGCGCCGGCGCCATCGCGCGGGCACTCACGAAGGACACGGGGCTCTGGGTCAAGTCCAGCATGTGGATACCGCCTGGGAGCATCGCTCCGCTGGCAGGCACCAATCAGTATCCGGCCGAGGACTATCTCGCTCTGGGCGGCCCGATATCCAGACAGCTCCAGGACGCCAACGCCAGAACGTACTTCATCGTCCTGACCGACAAGGACATCAACTCGCGCACGCAGAACTTCAGGTTCCAGTTCTCCATGCACAGCCCGATGGCTCGAACATCGGTGCTCTCGATCGCGCGCCTCGGCTACATGAAAGACGGCACGCCCGCACCGCCGGACGTCGTCGCGGCTCGGGTCCAGAAGATGTTGATGCGCATCGTCGGGGAAATGCGGCAGGGATGGACGCGAACCGCCGAGCCTGCGGACCTCATGTTTGCGCCCATCATGTCCGTCGAGGACATCGACCGCATGAACCTGGCACAGTCGGTTCAGAAGCGAAAGCAGCCTTTCTGACAGGTTGTGTCAATGCAGGTGTGGCCGCGCTGCCCGCAGCGTGCGGCAGATCCTCAGTCTGACCGACCGCATCGACGGCAGTCCGCGAGCTGCGAGGCGATCCGCGTCCAGCCCATAAACTAGAAAGCCGCGCAGCCTGGGTTGACGGATGCGTCCGTCGCGTCCGCGATCGAGCGCGCGGCAAGCTGGCTCGCCGACAAATTCATCCTGAATGCCCGAGCACTTTTCACTGACCGACCGCGCTCGGACGCTTCACTGCTGGTGCGACCAGTACACCACGCGTCCGACCGACGACAGCCATGCCGACGAGCGCACGCCTCGTTGCGGATTTGCCCGGTTCATCGTTTCCGAAGTGACGGGCGAACCCCAGCAGGTCCAGACCGAGGCGACGCAGACAGACCCGTATCTGATGATGGTGGTACCGCTGGAAGGACTGTTCACTGTACGCGTGGCCGAAAGAGAACTGCAACTGGGCCCCGGTCAAGGCTGCCTGCTGAGCAATAGCGTCAGCTATGCCATCGATTTCCGGGAAACGTTCCGCCAGCTGCATTTCTGCTTTCATGTCGACGAGATCAGCCGCCTGTATCCGGGCTGGTCTCGAAAACTGGCTCGCGCGATCGATTGCTCTCAAGGCGCGGGAGCCATGCTCAAGCCGTCGCTGCAGTCTGCGCTGAACCATGGACGCAACGTCAAACTGGCCGCGTCCCGCTCGATCTGGCGAGGGTTGCAACACCTGATGGCAGCGACGCTGATGGATTCCGCTTGCGAGCAGACGCAGCCTGCGGAACCTGACCGTTCGGCCCTCAGGACCCGCATCGACCAGTTGATCGAAAGCGAATTGCGCAACCCGGAGCTGGGGGTCAGCCTGCTCACGGAGCGGCTGGGCATTTCTGCGCGCCACCTGCACCGGGTGTACGCGATGGAGCAGCAGACGCTGATGCGCACCATCCGTGAAGCCCGGCTCGACCGCTGCTACCTGGACCTGACCTCTGCAGAGCTGCGGCTGATGACGATCAATGAAATTGCGCTGTCATGGGGGTTCAACGACCAGGCCCATTTCAGTCGGCACTTCCGATTGCGCTTTGGCATGACCGCAGGTCAGGCGCGCGCCAAGCCGGGCAGCGCCAGCCAAGGCGGGTGACCGGCCCTGTCAACCGGCTGGTAGTGCGCGTGCCCGCCCGCGCGAGACACTGCGCCACATGCTGTAGCCGAAGAACGCAACCAGGGCCGCTGTGATTCCGAACCACTGGTAGGCGTAGCTCCAGTGCATCGGCGCCCGGTTCTCGGGTGCCGGCCAATGGCGAACGAGGCCGTCATTCGCGTTGCCGCTGTCCTGCAGCAGAACGACAGGCTGAACGGCATGGCCCGACGTCGCCGCGTAGCGCGCCAGGTCGACTCGGGACCAGAGGTTGGCGGCGGCCTCCTGCCGATCGGGCGTCCAGAGGCTCTCTCGGGTCGAGGGGACCTGCGCCGTGCCGATGATTTCGACGATGCCGCCGGGAACCGCCACCTCGGGCAGGACCCGGCGACCTCCCGGCCAGCCGATCCAGCCCCGATTGATCAGGATGCGGACATCGCTCTGATCGATCCGCAGCGGCGTGACGACATGCACCCCAGCCTGCCCGGCTTCCTGCCGGTTATCGACGAAGAACTGATGCTCAGGCTCATAGCGGCCTCGCACCGTGAATCGTGCATTTGCAGCCTGCGCCGGATCAATTCGCGCGGGGCCGATGATCTCGGGAGGCTGCTGAGCGCGAAGCTCGTATTGCGCAATCGTCGACTCAACCCGCTCGGCCTTGCCCTTTTGCCAGAGCCCGAGATAGGTGAACAGGCCAGCGCCTAGAACCGTGGCCAGTGCCGGAACAATCCAGCGCCTGAGCAGCATCCGTCCGGCGACGTTCAGAGCCAGTACACCAGAACGAACAGCAGCAGCCAGACGATGTCAACGAAGTGCCAGTACCAGGCGACCGCCTCGAAGGCGAAGTGGTTGTCCTTCGAGAAGTGGCCGCGCAGGCCGCGTCCGAGCATGACGATCAGCATGATGGTGCCCAAGGTCACGTGAAACCCGTGGAATCCGGTCAGCATGAAGAAGGTTGCGCCATACACACCCGCTCCAAGGGTCAGTCCGAGTTCGCTGTAGGCATGCATGTACTCCTCGACCTGGAAGAACAGGAACGCCACACCGAGCGCAACCGTCAACGCAAGGCCCAGGTTCAACTGGAAACGATTGCCCTTGAGCAGGCCCCAGTGAGCCCAGGTCAGCGTCGCGCCCGATGTCAGGAGCAACGCGGTGTTCAGCGCAGGAATGCCCCAGGCTCCCATCGGCGTGAACTTGTCCCCCAGTGGGCCGCTGCTCGGCCAGGCACCTGTGAAGCCGCTGTAGGGCGTCAGACCAGGTTCGTAGCTGCCGAGTTCAGGGAGCGCGATGCCGCGAACGTAATAGAGCGCGCCGAAGAAGCAGGCGAAGAACATCACCTCCGAGAAGATGAACCAGACCATGCCGATGCGATAGGTGCGATCCTCCCAGCCGGTGTAGACGCCGCGGATGTTCTCACTGATGACCACACCGAACCATGCGACCACGACGAACAGGATCCCGGCTGCACCGAGCAGCATGCCCCAGATTCCCGCGCTGAGATCGTTGATTCGAAGCACGTATCCCGCCGCAAGCAGGAAGATGAAAACGGACAAAGGCAGGGAGTAGCGACTAACTTCCGGCACGAAATAGTGGGCGTGGGTCCCGGGCGATGGGGTGTGCGACATGGTGGTGATTTCCTTCGGCGGGGGGATCAGGTCAATCGTGGAATCCGGGCGGGCTCAAACGGCCTGGAAAAACGTGTACGACAGCGTGATGGTTCGCAGTGCGTCGGGCAGTTCCGGCCGGACCACGAAGACCACCGGCATGGTGCGAACCTCGCCGGGCTGGAGGGTCTGCTTTTCGAAGCAGAAACATTCGATTTTCTGAAAGTACTGTGTGGCAGTGGCTGGCGTGATACTCGGCACGGCTTGACCGACATACACACGATCAGTGATGTTGCGCACTTCGTATGTGGTGTGGATGATCGCGCCGGGGTTCACGTGAATGGAGAACGTCTCGGGCTTGAGACTCAGGCCCACTCCCGGCATGGAGTGGCTCAGAAATTCGACCCGGATCGAACGGGCCATGTCGACCTGTGTGTTGGCAACGACTGGCATCGCGGCCGCATTGGTGCGACCGTTCAGGCCTGTGATTCGGCAGAACGCATCGTAGAGCGGAACCATCGCGAAGCCGAATCCTGAAAAGAAGGCGACCACGATGGCAAGCTTGACGATCAGGCGCCGATTTCCACGCTCGCGCCGTTGACCGTCGGTCTCGTTCAAAACGGCCGAAATTTCCACAGCGCAAGCAAAAACAGAGCGACGGCCACACCGCCAATGATCAATCCGAGCTGCACATTGCTCAAGGGCTGCGAGCCGCTCGAAGGACTCCTGGAAACTGGACTCTTCATCTTCAAATCTCTTCCACAGGTGGGGCGAGAACGACCTGGGCCCGTTCTCGCCCCGAGACCTGTTACTTGATCACCGGTTGGGTTCCGAAGGAGTGGTAAGGCGCCGGCGAAGGGAGGGTCCATTCAAGACCCTGTGCGCCCTCCCAGGACTTGGCTTCCGCTTTCGGTCCGCCTTGGTAGGCGCGGTAGATGTTGTAGATGAAGATCAGGTGCGACGCGCCGAGGATGAACGCTCCAATGCTGGACAGCATGTTCCATTCTTGGAACATCAACGGATAGTCGGGAATGCGTCGCGGCATGCCGGCCAGACCCACCATGAATTGCGGGATGAAGGTCAGATTGAAACCGATCATCGCGATCCAGAAATGCAATTTTCCCAGACGCTCGTTGATCATGTGACCGGTCCACTTGGGCAGCCAGAAGTAGATGGCTGCCATCGAACCCAGAGCCGTTGTCGGATACAACGCATAGTGGAAGTGCGCCACCAGGAAGTAGGCGTTGTGGTACTGCGGATCGGCGGCAGCGTCAGCGAGCACGAGCCCGGTCAGCCCACCCCAGCCGAACAGCACGATGGAACCGATCGCGAACAGCATCGGCGTTTCGAAGGACATGGAACCGCGCCACAGCGTCGCGATCCAGCAGAAGAACAGCACTGCCAGCGGGACCGAGATCAACATCGTGCTGTACATGAAGTAGAGCTGGGCATTCGTCGACATGCCGCTGGTGAACATGTGGTGCGCCCAGACGATGACCGACAGCGCGCCGATGGCCCACATCGAATAGACCTGCGCACGGTAGCCGTAGGTTTCCTTGCGCGTGAAGGCGGTCAGGACGTGAGGGATTGCGCCGGCGATCGGCAGAAACAACACGTAGACCTCGGGGTGACCCATGAACCAGAAGATGTGCTGCCACAGCACCGGATCACCACCGCCGGCTGCGTTGAAGAAATGGGTTCCGAAATGGCGATCCATCAGCATCATGGTCACGCCCCCTGCCAGCACCGGCATGACGGTGATCAGCAGGATCGCGGTGACCAGGAAGCCGTGGGCGAACAGCGGCATCTTCATCAGCGTCATGCCGGGCGCGCGCATGTTCAGGATCGTCACGATGACGTTGATCGATCCCAGGATGGACGACACGCCCAGCATGTGAATGCCGAAGATAGCGAAGTCCATACCCCAGCCACTCTGGATAGAGAGCGGGGCATACATGGTCCAGCCGGCATCGACGGCACCCGGTCCAATGCCGAAAATTCCAAGGAAGAACGGCAGAACCAACAGGATGGCAGCTGGAGGAAGAATCCAGAAGCCCCAGTTGTTGAGGCGCGGCAGTGCCATGTCGGGAGCACCGAGCGTCATCGGGAGCATGTAGTTCGCCAGGCCAGTGGCGACCGGCATCGCGAAACCGAACACCATGATCAGGCCGTGCAGCGTGATCAGCTGATTGAAGAATTCGGGTTGCATCAGTTGCAAGCCCGGCTTGAACAACTCGGCACGGACCCCGAGGATCATCAAGCCGCCGGTCACGAGCATCGTGATACCGAAAATCAGGTACATCAACCCGATGTCCTTGTGGTTCGTGGTCGATATCCAGCGCAACATCCCACCCGGGGTGTAGTGGTCATGCGCGTCAATCGTTGTTGCATCGGACATGGGGCGACTCCTGGAATTCTCGGGAAAAGGGTATCAGCTCTTGGTCTGGGCATCTGCCGCAGGCGTCTCGGGGGCCGGCGCACTAGCATCCGCAGGAGCAGCTGCCGACCCCGCCTTCTGCGCAGCGAGCCAGGCATTGAACTCGGCCTCCGGAAGGACGTGCACGACGATCGGCATGAAACCGTGCTCCTTGCCGCACAACTCGGAGCATTGCCCTCGGTAGGTACCCGGCCGGTCCACCTTGGCCCAGAATTCCCGCAGGAAGCCGGGCACCGCATCACGCTTGACGCCGAAGGCAGGCACCCACCAGCTGTGGATCACGTCGTTAGACGTCGTGATGAACCGGATCTTCTTGCCGACCGGCAGCACCAGAGGATTGTCGACTTCGAGCAGGTAATGCTCGCCCTTGGCCTCCTCGTTGTCGATCTGTGCGCGAGGCGTGGTCAAACGGCTGGAGAACTGGATGCCCTCCTTCGGATACTCGTACTGCCACAGCCATTGATTGCCGGTGATCTTGACGACCATGTCCGCTTCCGTGCGGGTATCTTCGTAGCTCAATATGGCGTGGTACGCAGGCACGCCGAACACGCCGTAGTCGATGACCAGCAGGGCGGCGAACGGGACGCTGACCCAGAACCATTGCTTGCCGGACCGAGGTGCGACGAAGCCGGCAGCTGCGTGGCCGCGCGACTTCCGGTGCGCCCACATCGAATAGATCATGATGCCGAACACCGCGAAAAAGATCACCAGGATCACGATCATGAACAGGTTGTGCACATGCAGCGTCTCGTGCGCAATGGGCGTCACCGGATCGGGAAAATTGAAACTGTAATCCGCCATCGAAACTGCGGGCGCCGTGGCCGCCGCAACGCCGAACGCAATCCTTTTCGGAGTGTTCATAGCTCGCTTCTCTCTTCAAAACAGGGTGGGCGGTCGACTACCAGGTCGTCCGCTGTGCTGGCGGCCTCCGAGGCCGCCCCTCAATCACCGAAAACGGCTGCGCTGCACAGTCACAACGTCACCGGGCAGACTCTCCAGGTAATCAGCCAGAGTCTGCAACTCGTTCGCCGAAAACTGCTTGACCATCGATTGCATGATCGGATTGCCGCGACCGATGAACGGCTTGGGTTCCGTCTGCTGGTAGGCCTTCAACGCAACGTAGAGATAGTCGGCGTGCTGCCCGGCCAGCTTGGGATAGGCGGGATTGATCGGCTTGTTGAAATTGGCGCCGTGACAGGATTGGCATCCGCCACGATTGAGCAGCGCGACCGCTGGATCATTGGTCGTTGCAACTGGCGGGTCGATCTTCCGCGGGCCCGCTGACTCGAAATACGCACCCAGGTCGGCCATGTCCTGCTCGCTGAGTGTTCCGGCCACGGCACGCATGGACGGATGCTTGCGATCCCCTACCTTGTATTCGGCCAGCGCTGCCGCGATGTACTGGGCATTCTGGCCATGCAACATCGGAACGCGATGGACGATCGGGAAGCCGGTCTTGAAATTCTCGATGCCGTGACAACCTATGCACATGGCGTTCTTCTGCGCACCGGCAGCGGCATCTCCCTGGATGTCGGCTGCCTGCGCTGGCGCGATGGCCCATGCGCCAATCCAAAGAGCAGCAACAGCCAAACCTCTGGCTAGGAGCCGGTGCTTCCCATCGGCAGCGAACGTGCCGAATCGACGCAAGTACTTCATCTGCATTCCAGTAATCCTGCGCCATGCATCACATGGCGCCTATGTCTCAGGGCTGTGCGTCGGTGCAATCGTCCAGAGCGACAAGTCGGATTGCAATCGCAATCACGCATGGTCATGTCGCCGAGGCACCATTGTGGGGCCTGTTTGTCTCATTCGCCTGCGTTGACTGTCGCCGCTCGAAAGAGAGCCGCAACACTGTTTTGTGACACCTCTCGGCGCCGCGGGGGATGATATTTCCAGCCCCCCCGATCTCTCTTGCATGTGAGAGACATTATATTGATCCTCAGCGCCATTATCCTGAATTTGGTTACGAGTTTCGGCTTCTAAGCCGGACCCGAGGAGGGCATCGGTCACTTGGCCTCCTGCCATGCAGCGGCAGCGTCGGAGCCTGCTCCACACGCGGGGGCTCGATTCGAGAACAACCTTCGCGCACTCTCAGCCACCCAGTGCATCAGCCCGACGCTCCACGTCCTCGGCAAAGCGCGTCACGAACATCAGGGCGCGGATCTGCACCACAGCGGCAGGCCAGTCGCTGAGCTCGTCCATCACGATGGCCAGATCATCCAGCAAGGTCCGCTGCCGTTCGGCAACCTCGTCGGCAAGTGCCTCGACAGTCTCGAGGTTCGGCGCTTCGTCCAATGCCTCTCGCCAGGCCATCTGCTGCATCAGGAACTCGGCAGGCATCGCGGTATTGCTTTCAGCTCCGATGGACTGGCCGTTCAATTCGCAGAGGTAGACGGCACGTGACAGCGGAACCCTCAGACGCTGGTAGGCCTCGTTGACGCGCAGCGTCCATTGCATGGCCACTCTCTGGGCGACGGCACCGTGGGTCACGAAGCGGTCCGGATGCACCTGCGTCTGAAGCCACTTCCACCTGGCATCCAGCACGGCTCGGTCCTGAACAAACCTAGGTGCAACCTCGAAGAGTTCGAAGTCGGTGGCGTCGATGGGGACGCCGACGTCGACCTGGAGCGTCCCGGCTTCAGAGGTCATCGGCAAGGGCTTCCACCGCGATCAGTTGCTGACGCAGGGCCCAGCGCGCCCGCCAGCCGCCCGGCCGGTCATACAACTCGTCCGGCTTGTCGACGGCGGTCAGCGCATGCTGCTCGCCTTCATAGAAGCGCCATTCGCCGCCTCGGGCACGCAATGCAGCGCGGCAGGCATCGATCAGGCGCGTCGGTTCGGGTACGTAGAGGCCGGGCTCCTGCAGGTAGTCCGCCCTGAACAGCGGCGCGTCCCAGCCGAACTCGATGCCGAGCCGATGGATGCCGGGATAGCGTTCTTCCACCCCTGCGGTATCGGGCTGCTCGTCGAAGAGATCCAGCAGTTCACGTGCTGTCGCGCTGTCCCAGATTTCATGCACTGCGCGCCGATCGTCCGCAGCGACCTTGCGCAGCAGGTCGTCCTCGTTGAACGCGAACCAGGCATGCGCGTCACCCTGTGCCGGGATTTCGACGACATAGATCATGGAATCGCCTGGTGATGTCGATGACGGTTGCAACTCATTCGACGCCGTCGGCAAACACCTTCTGCCAAACCGCGTTGCGCAGCCGTTCATTGACCGCCCGAGCACTGCCGTCGAAGCTGTCGTGCGCGCGCCGCAATGCGGCCTGCGCCATCGATGCCTGAGGCATCGTCAACGGCACCCGTCCCGCGACGTGGGTGGCGCCCGGCACGGCGCGCAGGATGGCCTGCCGGTTCGGGTGCTCGTCGATCACGACGAGGTGATCGGCCTCGGGCTGTCCGTCGATGCATACGTGCCGGCCGATGACCGCGACCACGCGATCGTCGGACAGGTGCTTGACATAAACCGGTTCGGGAACAGTCATGGGACGAACCTCGCGCAGAAGTGACAAGACAAAAAAGCCCCGTGGCGCTGGGCGCCACGGGGCGGAAGTCCGCCCCGTGGACGGAGTCAACGCCGTCAGCGAATGATGTCGTAGCTGTAGTCCGTCTTGCCCGGGACGATGGTGTTCGCATCGAGGGTTTCGAAGAACTCATCCAGGAACATCACCAGGGTGCGCAGCGCCCCCTCGTAACCCCAGATCGGATAGCGGTGGTAGTGGTGGCGATCGAAGATCGGAAACACCATGCGGATCAACGGGATGCCGGTGTCGCGCTCCAGGTACTTGCCGTAGGTGTTGCCGATCAGGAAATCAACCGGTTCGGTGTGCAGCAGCGAGCGCATGTGCCAGAGGTCGCGCTTCGGATAGACCTGGCAGCCCTTGCCGTAAGGCGAAGCGTCGAACAACGCCTGCACCTTGGCGGCCCAGCCCTCGTTGCCGTTGGTCGCCAGCACGTGCGCCGGCTCGGCACCGAGTTCCAGCAGGAACTGCGTCAGGCCCAGCATCATGTCGGGATCGCCGTACAGCGCATAACGCTTGCCGTGCAGGTGAGCCTGGCTGTCGGCCATCGCATCGACGAGCTGGCCGCGTTCCTTCTCGAGTTGTGCAGGCACGTCCTTGCCGGTCAACCTGGAAAGGGCCATCACGAAAGCGTCGGTGCCTGCCACGCCGATCGGGCTGTTCAGCACCACGACTTCTTGGCCCTTTTCCTTCAGGTACTTGATCGTCTTCTCGCAGCTGTACTCCTGGAAAACGATCGTCGCCTTGGCGTTCAGCGCCCGGATGACGGTTTCCTTGGTGGTGCCTCCTTCGTACATGCGGAACTCGCCATCGGTCGGCGTGTTCCAGGTTTCCGAGGGATCGCACAGCACGTTGTAGTCGCAGCCGAACAGGTCGAAGATGCGCTTGATTTCCTTCATGTTGCCGACGACGAAACCGTCGAAGCCACCGATGAAGTTGATGCTTTCGTCAGCCACGCGCTCGAGTGCCGGTGTAGTGCCGGCCTTGCCGTCCCAGAAGTGCTGCAGGATGCCGAGCAGCGCGTTGTCGTAGCCGGTCACGTGGCTGCCGACGAAGGCTGGCGTGTGCGCGAACGGCACGTCGAACTCGGCCGGCACGCTGCCCTTCTCCTTCGATGTCTTGATGAAGGCGTTGAGGTCGTCTCCGATGACTTCAGCCATGCAGGTCGTCGACACCGCGATCATGTCCGGCTTGTACAGGTTGAAGGTGTTTGCCAGGCCGTCGATCATGTTGTTCAGGCCACCGAACACGGCTGCGTCCTCGGTCATCGACGAGGACACGCACGACGTCGGCTCCTTGAAGTGGCGCGAGAAGTGCGATCGGTAGTAGGCGACGCAGCCCTGCGAACCGTGCACGAAGCTCATCGTCTTGTGGAAGCCGTTGGCCACGTAGACAGCACCCAGCGGCTGACAGGCCTTGGCCGGGTTCACGGTCAAGGCTTCGCGGGCGAAGTTCTTGTCCTTGTATTCCTTGGACTTGGTCCAGTCACGGATCTCGGCGATCCGGTCGTCCGAGTGGTTGAACTCGAAGTCCTTCTTCTTGTTGGCGAACAGCTCTTGATACTCCGGCTCGCGGAAGAGCATCTCGTGGTCAATGACCTTGTCTGCGTTCTGGGGCATGGTGAAACTCCTGGCGATGACGCCGAAAAGTGGAAATCAGGTGACTCGCCTGGAGATGCAGGCGAGCCCGCATCTCCAGTCAGCCGAGGTGGATCAAGCGGCTTTCTTCCATGGCGCCTTGGTCAGCGCCCAGACCGGACTGCTGATGGCCATGTCCATGTCGCGGGCGAAGATGGCGAAGCCGTCGTAGCCGTGATACGGGCCGGAGTAGTCCCAGCTGTGCATCTGCCGGAACGGCACGCCCATCTTCTGGAACACGTACTTTTCCTTGATGCCCGAGCCGATCAGGTCCGGCTGGACCTTCTCGACGAACTTCTCGAACTCGTAGCCGGTCACGTCGTCATAGATCAGCGTGCCGTCCTTGACGTAGTGCGTCGTGCGCTGGTAGTCGTCGTTGTGGCCGAATTCGTAGCCGGTGCCGACCACATCCATGCCCAGGTCCTCGTAGGCGCCGATCACGTGGCGCGGACGCAGTCCACCCACGAACAGCATGACCTTCTTGCCCTGCAGGCGCGGCTTGTACTTGGCGATCACCGCATCGGTGAGGGCCTTGTACTTGGCGATGACCTTCTCGGCGTTCGCCTTGATGGTGTCGTCGAAGTGCGTCGCGATCTCGCGCAGCGACTTCTCGATCATGGTCGGGCCGAAGAAGTTGTATTCGACCCAAGGCACTCCGTACTTCTCTTCCATGTGCCGGCTGATGTAGTTCATCGAGCGGTAGCAGTGCAGCACGTTGAGCTTGGCCTTGGGCGTGTTCTCGAGTTCGGCGATCGTGCCGTCGCCCGACCATTGCGCGATCACGCGCAGGCCGATCTCCTCGAGCAGGATGCGCGACGACCAGGCGTCGCCGCCGATGTTGTAGTCGCCGATGATGGTGACGTCGTAGGGCGTGCTCTCGAACTCGGCGCGCTTGCTGCCGTCGAGCTTGTCGAACACCCAGTCGCGGATGGCGTCGTTGGCCAGGTGGTGGCCGAGCGACTGGCTGACGCCGCGGAAACCCTCGCAGCGCACCGGCACGATGGTGTGGCCTTCGTATTCCTTGGACTTCTTCTTCGACACCGCCTCGATGTCGTCGCCGATCAGGCCGATCGGGCATTCGCTCTGGATCGAG
>ENA-UOWO01003016-UOWO01003016.1-activated-sludge-metagenome-genome-assembly--contig:-NODE-3016-length-20060-cov-5.087678_pt1 | contig 20060 bp, 23 predicted proteins | sample MGYA00238148_ERZ761564 | MGnify/ENA primary metagenome ERZ761564 (study PRJEB28885, sample SAMN05720194) | activated sludge metagenome | isolation source: Anaerobic digester | place: USA... | reverse complement strand
TGGGCGATCCGCAGTAACGCCAAGCTGGTAATACTTGCCGCGCTGGACGTTGGCGATGGTCTCGGTCACATCGGTACCACCAGACAAGGTAGCGCCGGAGACAGTGATGTTGGCTGGAGTCGCTGCGGTCTTGGCGAGCGTGATGGCGTTACCATCCGTACCAGGATCATTTGCGGTCAACGTGACCACGGCACCGGCAACGGAAGCTGTCACGCCAAGGATTACGCTGGTGTCATTGACGAAGTTCGCCAGGTTAACCGCAGTCGCGTTGATGGTGCCGCCGATCAAGACTTGCATACCTACCGGAGCCGCAGCGACGAACTCGATTGCTTGACCGTTGATCTCGACTTCATCGGTAGCGACCGGAACGGCAGTCGAGAAGGTTACGGTACCGGTAGCCGACACAGAGCCAGCTTCGATCTCGCTGGTGACAATGCCACGGAACCAAAGCGCCAGGTTTTCGAGCGAGATGTTATCGCACTGGAAGCTACCGCTCGAATCGTTCTGAAGCGTGACGCTGGCATCCTTGACGCGAACGCCGCCTTCACTGGAATAGTGATCCAGCGTTTCTTCGTCCTGCGCGAGCGACAAGGCAGGCGTGTTACCGAAGTAAGCCTGACCGTTTGCTACGCGAGTGTTTGGTGCGAACTGACCGAAGAAGAGTCGGCCACGTCCGACGACATAGTTATTTTCCATCTTAATACTCCCTTATCCTGTGGGGTTGCTAACGTCTGTAACCATATCAATAATGAGCGGAATGTAAAACATGGCCAGTCTCGAAGCCGCTTCTTCCGAAGGCGGCCTTACCACACCTTGTCCTATGGTTAAAGAGACAATATCGTTGCCAAGCATGTACTCTTCCGGATACATCGGTTGACCGTTACTAGGCTTGACGGCGATGATCCGTGACAGCCTTTGCTCGACGGCCGCTTTCATGTTGTATGCCGGATCGCTCGGATTATCTTTGTCGTCCTTCGGCCAGCCTTGCAGCAAAAGCGTCCACGGCTCGCGGCGCAGATGGCCTTCGTGTCCGGCCGGAGCACCGATCACAGGGCGCGGCGCTTCCAGTATCGACATGCAATCCTCGACGTCTCTCGCCGAGATGATCGCCTTGCCGCGATAGACTTTGACGCCTTCATATCCGGAAGTTGCTTCCAGATGTGCGGTCAGCTTTTTCAAGATACGGAGTTGTTTCGAATCGGGCATTACCGCACAGCCAATCTTGCATACTGCCGGAAGAACTCGGTACCGATAGCATCGACCACTTCTGGCGTTTCAGCTTCGGCGACTTCGTTCCGGACGATCTGATCTACGCTAGGTCCGTAGAGCAAGACGACGTTGGTGTCGAGTCGCACCATATTCGATGTGTCTTTTTTACCGAGCACGGTCTGTCCTGGCTTCAGGCGAATCGCGAGACCGGTGTTGAAGTTGTCGTCGCTCGCAGAGGCACCGGCGCGAAGCCTGACTAGGAACGCGTTCTTCATAAACGCTCCGCCGCCGCCCTTCTTGACGCGAACAGAGACGCCACCCTTGCTGCCTATCGAAGCGCCGGTGGCAAAGCGTGCCAGGCTCGTCGGCCGCTGCCGTGCAACGATGGAAGCAGTCAGGTTCGACGCGGTGGCCTTCGTACCGAATGTGAGTCGGTCGTCTACATAGCCAGCGGGGAAGTTTACTTCGGCGTTCACAGCGCGACGGAACCTGGCCAAGCCAGCGCCGGATAGCACGTCGTTCATAGCGAGCGATGCTGCTTTGCGCGTGCGTTCTGGATCGTCGTTCAAGAACTCTTCCAGGCCTAGCAGTGCAGCGAGATTGACTTTAAGCACGCGTCACCGTCCAGTATGTTTGCAGGGGACCGTCAGGATCGAGTTCGTTATCCAGCGCGACGCTTAACCCGTAACCAGGGAAGGTCAGCACTCCACCGCTGTCAGGCACCAGGCCGAGCGCGTCGAGTTGCGGCTGCATAAAAATAATCTTTTCGATGTTCTCCATCAACGACATCGAGTCGGACTCGGACATCGAAACTTTAGACTTTGTGTGAAACCGGACTGTAAGTTCCAGGCCTTGCTCGATCTGCTCTAGCGTAGGCCAAGTGTCTATGCCGTCCGAATAAGAGCACGGCTCGCCCATCCGTTCGTGGATCGCGAGCCGCGCTTCTGTCTTGTCAGCCGAAAGGCTCATCTTTAGATGTCGTCGTCAGCCGCAGCAGCTTTCTTAGCAGCGGACTTTTTGGCTGGAGCCGACTTCGCAGATGCTTTAGCAGCAGGCTTTTCAGCTTCGCCGCTATCGCCTTCAGCTTCATCTTCGTCTTCATCTTCAAGGTCGAGATCAGCGTTTTCAGCATCGTCTTCATCCTCTTCAGCAACGAACTTTTCAACAACCGGCGCACGCAAAGCGCCAGGCATGATCGCGTGGATCGTTTTGACTTCTTCGTCAGTGAACTGGAAAGGCTTGCCGACTGGTACCGGCAGACGCTTGCCCTTGCGGACAACCTTCACGCTGGCCTTTACGGGGATTAACACTGGCATTTTATGGTCTCCTTTGGAATTAACTTCCAGCGGTCGGGGAAGGATGCTGACCTTCCCCTACTGGCTATTACAGGCCGTCAGTGGTGACGATGCGGAAGCTGTTGTCGATGTTGACCGGTACCATGAGAGGCGCACTCTGCGTCATGGTGTAGGTCAACGATGGGTCTTCCTGGTCCCACATTTTGGGGAACAGACGAAGAGACTGGAGACCGGCGCGTTTGTCACGGATCGCTCCGTAAGCACGCACGCCTTGGAGACCTGGGCCGGTACCAACCACGTCGTATGTGGACATCATGGCAACGGTGTTGCCGTCTTCGTCCTCATACTGTTCGTTGTAGGTGTAGACTTCCAGGCGGCCTTGACCGTTGGCACCCTGAAGGACGCCACGGAACTCGAAGGGCTGGCCAGGGCTGCCGAGTGCCGACAAGGTGGAGTCGCTGGTGCGAGCCACGTTGCCGATCTCTTGACCCTTCAGCAGAGCCTCTACCTTGGGATCGGCGAAGAAGCGGTCGAACGCTTCCAGGCCCATCGTCAAGCGAGTGATCGGCGATCCGGATTCTTGGAACGACAAGGTGCGGAGCGCAGCGATGTCGGCAAGAGGATCGGCAGCCGATTCACCCCAACGGGCAGTGCCGGTCAAGATGTCGGTCAGGCCAGGGTTGCGGCGGAAGTCAACGACTCGAGTCGGATAGTCTTCGCCGGTGATCGTGACCGAGCCGTAGATGAGCGCCTGTGCAGCCATCCAGTTTTCCCGACGCTGGATCGACTCGCGCTCTTCGGCCAGGTTCTCGACGACTGCCGCGTTCCAGCGCTGTGCCGGAGAGGACGTGCCGCCAAGACCTTCACCTACGCCGCGAGTGAACTGGCGGTTAGGATCGACGATGTGCTTCGGCTTGACGTATGCCGGAGCGAACGAACGAGTTTCGAAGCCTTCCGAGCGCATGACGCGGCCTTGCACGACTGGCGACACGAACGGTGCCAGCTTGCGAGTCTTCGTCAGCTTGTCGAACATGATCTCCGCAGACTGCGAAAGATACACGCGGCTGAAGTAGTTATCGAGCCAGTACGAAGATTCGACTGGAGTGATGCGAAGCACGTCCATCATCTCGGCTGTGCTGTAAAGGTCGAATGCCATTTGTTATTTCCCTTCCTGAATGTACAGCCGAATTAGCCGAGTTTCTGAATGTTGATGGCAGTGCGATCAAACGCGGCTTTGAGTTCCTGGTAGGTCGTGCCAGCAGGAACGTCGAGCGCGTCATAGTTCGGGTTGCCGCTGAAGAAATACGGGGATTCCGTATCTGCGTTCAGGCCGGTTGCCGAAGTATCGACTGCGTGTGGTAGAATGCCGATAGGCAGCGAAGCGTTATCAGGCTCGGCGTCCGAGTCAGTACCACCGGAGAGCGTTGCGCCCGATACCGCAATGTTGGTGGCGGTTTCAACGATGGTGACTGCGTTACCGGCCACGCCAGGTGCGCGAACGGTTACGACTGCTCCGGCCACCGTTGCGGTGACAGGGAAGTTCGGGCTGAAGTCGTTGCGCAGAGCATTGATGACGTCAGCCAGGTTGGCCGCAGTCTCGTTGATCGTCGCACCGATAGCAACTTCGGTCGGCAGATCGGCGTCAACCGCTGCACGGAACGTCAGCACGTCACCGTTGATCGTTACGGTTTCAGCCGCAACAGGTCCGGTGGACGAGATCGTGAAGGTGCCGGTGGCGTAGCTGTTCGCGCCGTCGCTGTCTGACAGAGGATTCCAAGGAACCAGTTTGCCGTCAGCACGACGAGCGACAACGGGGAACTTGTAGGTTTCACCGCGATCATTGGTCTTGCCGAAGACGAAGCCACTGGCGAGCACGCCTTGCGTGGTGCCGCCATTAGGTTCACCGGCCCAAAGCTGGATTGGTGTGAAGGTACCGATATCGGTAACACCGTGCGCTAGTCCGTCCATAATCTTACTCCTGAATTAAAGTTACGATTTACCGAAAGCGATCAAGCCGCCTTCGAAGCTTTGCCGGACCAGTCGGCACCAGTGACAGCGGCGTGATCCGCAAGAAGGGCGTTAGCCTTTTCCTTTGGCGTCTTGTCGTCGGTGTTTTCCTTGCCGCCCTTGCCAGCGCCAACATTAGGCTGACGGTTGCTGCCCATAGCGCGGTCAAGATGGTTCACCTTGTCCTTGCCGAGACGGCTGGCGCGAGCGGCTTCTTCTTCGGCTTCGCCGTCGTCATCGCCATCTTCGTCGCCTTCTTCAGCGTCGCCGTCTTCGTCTTCATCTTCAGACTCGACGCGCTGCTTGCCCTTTTTCTTTTTCATGTCGCTGCCGACCGTTGCGCCAAGCGCACTTGCGGCTGCGTCGATAGCGGCCTTAGCCGATTCGACGGTGATGTTGTCGTCGGCGATCAGGGTGCTGGCGAGAGCGGCAAAAGCCTTACCCTTGCTGGCAGCGTAATCCTTGATCGTCTGCGAACGAGTCAGACCTGAAACAGCGGTGCTAACTGTGGTTGCGATCATTGAGCCGATCTTCGTGAAGTCGGCTTCTGTCAAACCGGAAGTAGCTTCCGATGCTTTAGTCTTGTCGTTCATTTCTTCATCTCCGTCTTGTGATGGATCGTCTTCGGCTAGTTCGGCCAAGAATGCCGCCACAGCTTCAGTCGGGGTCTTTACCGCATTTATTAACCCTTTGGCAAGGGCTTCGTCAGCACGATATACGCGAGCCTGTGTGCCACGTACTTCATCTTCAGTTAGACCGCGTGCTTCGGCCACCAGCGAAATGAAGTCATCCCAAGTCTTTCCGGCACTTTCGCGCCATTCGTCGAGCACGGATTGAGGCAAGTCCTGATACATATTGCCATCAACTTTGTGGTCTCCGGCTGACGCAAATGTGACCTTGACGCCATCCTTCTTGAGATTTTCTTCATGCGATATGTGCATCCGGTAGACGCCAATCGAGCCGACTCGCGCTGAAGGGATCGCATAGACTGTGGTCGCCGGTGCCGCCAAGGCCATACCGCCTGACGCCGCAACCGAATCAACCATCGCCAAGCTTGGCTTAACGCGGCGGCTCGCCATGATCTCGCGTGCGAGTTCAAAGCAGCCTGCCGCTTCTCCGCCTGGGGAATCGACGTCGAAGACAATCGCTTCCACATCGTCATCGTCGAGCGCCAGGTTCAGCATACGACGGATGTACTGATATCCGGTGACGAAACCCCATGAACCATTGAAACGGTTAAGCAGGGTGCCGTGGATAGGGATCACCGCAATACCGTCCTGGTAGACAAACGGCTTGCGGTCTTCCTGGTCCTGTGGCGAGAAGCCGTAAGCCGACTCCAGCGATTCCCTAGAAGCAACTTCCGCCGCTGCACCCTGGGTGGTTGCGTCGGTGTCGTAGTACCGCGTGAGATCGGCCATGGTCTGACTTGCCGTATCAGGCAAAACGAGCATGTCCCGCATGTTCATGCGAGATAGTGCGCTTACGCTCACGTCGGGCTGGCGACGCTTAGTCATCGTCATCGTCCTCTTCATTGTTCGTCTGGTTGTTCTTGGCTCCGGCCTTGCCACCCTTCATGGTGTCGCGTGCCTCATTGTTACCGGCCTTCTGCGCGTCGAGCGAGAAGGGCAGATTGAACTTCTTGGCCACGGCTTCCTCTTTCGCACGCTGCGCAAAGGTGTCGCGCCAGTCGCGGCCGAGTTTCGCGGCTTCGTCTTCGTAGGTCGAGAGACCTGCCTTGATCCGGAGCATCGCTGCCTGCGTCTCTTTGAGTTCGTCGATCTGACCGCGACCGGTGCTGATCCAGTTGCAACGCGTGTAAGCGTCCTTCATCAGCGGTCGGTAGAAGTCAGTTCGGTTGCGGCCTGGTGGCAGCGGCAGATTGCCTTGCGCCATCTCTTCTTCGAGCCACAACTGGTAAATCTGTGTCGCCACGCGGTCGGCCGTGAACTTCTTCTTGGCTTGCATGGTGCGGTCGATCAGCGCGATCTCCGCTTTCAGACCGGAATAGTTGAACTTGGCGAAGTCTCGCGACATCTCGGAATAGCCGACGCCAAAGGTCGCTGCCAGCTTGCGGATCAGCGAAGCTTCAAAGTCATCCCCGATCCCGCCAGGCGTACCCATCGGCTGCATGTTCAGCTTGGTACCTGGGAACAGGTGCGGCATCTTCACACCATCAATGGTGATATTCTCTGAAGCGCCAAGGAACGAGTTCAGCATTTCCATGTAGTTGCCGATGGCGTTCATCCAACCATCTTGTCCGCCGCCCATTGACGCGATGACTTCCGAGTTCGGCAGTTCCGACTCGATAGTCGCGGCGTAGCTGGCATCGACCACGGCCTTTTGCAGCACCAGTTCGCTGTGCGTCTTGACCATCTTCGAGTGTGCCAGTGCGGCTACCATCTCGGATACGCCTCGCGTCTGGTCAATCTGCATAGGATCGCGAACGAAGATGACCTGACGGCGGCCCCAGGGCAGACGCGCCGGTATGACATCCCACGCGTTTGCGTCGAGATCGAAGTCGCTAGGGTGGCCGCGCCGGATGTGGAAAGCTACTGGCTTGCCGCGACGATCCTTGGCCACGCCGTTCGATAGGAACTTGCTGTCCATCTCGCCGTCTTTATTGCAGAGCCGGTCTGACGGGAGCATCTGGATCGCGGTCTTGAACGGCCGTGTCGAATCGGAGTCCAGCCACTCGCTAGTTCCGATGATCTCGCCGGTGTAGACATACGCGCCGATCCACAGGCGCAACATGCCGGTGAAGGTCAGCATACCACCGGCGTCGAACCAGCAGTCTTCGCTCTCGGCTGCCAGGTTGAAACGCGACTCGGCGACTGAAGCAAACTCTTCCGCCCACGATTGCGCCACTTTGCTATCGGCACCGAAGATCGTCCGGTAGTCCGGCTTCGCATTAAGGCGGTAGCTGGCACCGACGATGCTGTCTTTCTGCGTGCGGATCGCGCCCTGCGTGTATCCGTCATCGACTGCCATCTGGCGGCCGCGAGCATCGGCTTCGCGCTTGCCTGGATTAATGGACCGGTCAGGCGATCCCATCGGCGCAGCCCACAGTGCGGTCTCACGCTTAGTGCGCGAAGCACCTTCCAAGCCGCCGCCTAGGATGACATCGCCTGTCTCACTATCTATCGTTTTAACTGCTACAGCTTTTTTCATCGGAAGATAAATCCTACCGGTCGAGATTGGTATTTCTTGGCATGGCACGGATCAACCATCGCTTTGAGCCGGTTGATGTGTGCAAGAAGGTTGGCGGCATTGGCAGCCGAGTAGCGGACCTTCTCGCCGTTCTGATCGACGAACTCGACAACTGAAGTGCCGCTAATGATCTTGTCGTATTGTGCTTCTAGCTTGACGATGCGGCCACGGATGACTGCTATCTCTTCAGCGGTAAGTGGCGCAGATGACATCATCACTATCCCATACTGCGGCCCAACGCGGCAAAATCAAACCGGTCGTTCCTGTTGTGTTCGAACGCTTCGTCCGCTTCCGGTAAGATGACTAAGGGGTTGTTGTCCCAATCATCCGCCCACGGTGGCGGTTTATCCCAATTGATGCGCTCTACGCTAAGAAGGCTGGAAACGCAACCCCCTATGGCGTAGTACAATAAATCCCAGGCTTCGTTGCGGCGACTGGTCTTGATCCAGCCTTTATTCGGCTCGCGAGTTTCAGAAGTCAGTTCCGCAAAGAACCAAGTCATCTGCTCTTCAACAAACCACATCGGCCAGTGGATCATGCCTTTTCCTGGCTCTAGTACGTCGAGCCTGTTATCCAGGTTATCTTTATTCAAAGTTGGATTTAACATCAGCACCGGTATTTCTCCGCGCACACCGGATTTACCTTTAGCCAGTTCACTATCTGGATAAGTAATTCTTGCGCGTGGCGATCCTGGCGTAGCGTCACCCTTCACCAGGTGGAAGCGGCCGAGCATTCCGTCCTTGCGAATCTTCCGGTAGTAGTTGTACGCCTTCTCGGTCACACCGGCTTTACCACCGGAGTCGCATAGTGTCAGCTTGACGGTCATCTTCCGGCCGCTGTCATCGTCAAGTTCGTAGGTCGCCTTGATAACTTCTTCAGTGATCTTATCCCAATCCTCGGCATACGATCCTGGCTTGACCCACAGGTAACTCTCCTTGCCTTCTGGCGCTGAAGGATCGAGCCGGTCTGAATACTTTATGCTGAAGCGATCCACGACGTAGAGATCGAAAGGCGCTCCAGGCGCGACGCCGACGATCTGGACCACGAACATATTCTTCTGAACGTCAACGGTGCCGAGCAAGAAGCGAACGCCTTTAGGTACCTTCCGGTTAGTCCATATCTCGGATCGGCCTTGCAGCGTCTCCGGCAGCCGGACTTCGGTGTCAGCGATATGACGCGGCACATAGGGTACGCCGATATCGGTATTGAAGAACTTGCGGAGCGGACCTTCGTCACCGGATGACTGGAAGTCGTCTTCGGCGTCGAGAAAAGACTTCACAAGGTTCGGCCAGGTTGTCAGCGCGGCCGCGACACCCATCAGCCAGAACGAGCATATATTGGATCGGCGGCCCTTGCCTCTGACGTATCCTTCTTCGTCGATGTATTGCCCTTCTTTTACCCACTGTCCCCATTGCTGCATTTCGTGGCGCTGGTCAGGGCTGATAGCATATTCGCAGTGCGGACATTCCATGTAGGCAGTCTCGGCGCGTTCCATATTGGACAGGCCTTCTTTGCGGCTCCACTGAATATGCTCCCATTTTCCTTCGAAGTAACTTCCACAATCAGGGCAAGGCCAGTGCCACCGGCGACGGTCGCCACGATTGTACAAAGCGAGTATGCCGGTGGTCGGTGGAGCCATGTGTCCGGTGACGACTTTTTTGTAGTCGGTGATCTCTCGCGACGGGCTGCTCTCGGCCAAGCACATTGCGTAAGATTGGAAAGTCGTGGTACGCTTCGACGCCAGATCGAACGCGTTACCCTCACCGTCGATGTCGTCAGGGATACGGTCGTAGTCGGTGATCCCTATGCGGCCGACTGGCTTACCGGACAGTTCATTCTTCGACGGATGGGAAAGCGTCAGCAGCATTCCGTTCTCGAAGGTCTTGTCGAACTTGTTGTCGCTGTCCTTCTCTTTCGCCAGTGCCGACTTGACTTCAGGCGTGTACCGGATCAGCCGGTCAACGCGTCGAATCGAGAAGTCGCGGCTGGCAGTGAAAGTCGGAGACACGATGGCCATGTCTTGTCCGTCCATGTGTGCGCTGTGGCCGATCCAGTTCACGATCAAGCCATCGGTCTTGCCGCACTGCGCCGGACCAACAAATATCTCGGAGCGGTACTTGGGCGAAGACAGTTCGTCCATCGGCTCTTCCATGTACGGCACGGTCTCGTTACGCCAAGGTCCGGTGTAGGCACCTACCTGATTGATCCTGCGGTGCGCTTGCGCCCACTCGCTAACTGTCATGCGGCGCGGCGGTACAAAGACTTTCTGGATTACTTGCGTAACCAGATCGCTGAAATTGGCGTACTTAGATATCGACTTCCTCGTCGTCCTCGGTCGCAAGAACTCGACCTTCGTCGTCACCCTCAATCCCCAGGGACTCACGCTCGCGCTGTGCTCTTTCGGAAGGTGCCTCATAGTCCTTGAATAACTCCGTGATCTTCTCGTTCATCGTTTCGATTGCCGAGTCGATGGTCCTTTGAAATATCTTTCGCTGCGCGTCTGTTACACCAACTTCGCGTTCGATGTCATCCCCTATCAACAGCAGGGTCATTCTGACGCCGTTCGCCAGGGTACCTATGGCTTCCACCACGTCGCCGGTCTCCCACAGGTCTCCGCGCTCGCGCTCAAACTTGGTTCGGGCATTCTGTCCGTTCCAGAACTCCTTCAGCATCAGCGGATCGAGTTCATGGGCCGACATGCGCCGGATGAAGTCTTCGATCTCAAAGCCTGGCTTCACAAGGCGAGTCGCGGCCTCTGCTATGTTGTACACCTTGTAGCCGTTGCGACGGCCACGTGGCACGATCCCCTTCAGCTTGGGTGCCAGCTTCTTAGGGTCTGTCTCGAATAGCTGCGCGATCTGCGATAGGGTCGCTTCGCCGGACGCCAGTATCTCCGATTCGGTATCTGAAACTCTCTTAACCATTCGCCATCCTTAGTTCTTCGGCCAGGTCGTTGATCCGGCTCTCCAGTGTGTGCTCCGGCTGCTCGCCGAATATCCAGTGCGACCGCGCCATACCGTTAAGCCAGGCAGCGTGCTCGGTGGAAGTCATTCTGTGGCGTCGCAACGTCCAGGTCAGCATAGCGACTTCCCTGTGCAACGCAAGTTCCGCTCGGCCGACCGGTGATAGCGTCTTCAAGGCCTCAACGAGCCTGGCGATCTCGGTCTCAATACCGCGCACGAATCGTCTCCGCCAACTGCTCTATCGCGATCCCGCATTGCCGCAGCGATCCTTGAACGCCTGCCGGTCTTTCGTGCAGCGCCACCGGATCGAGCCGCTGCGGCTTATCTACGATCTCGGTAACACCGGCGCTCTCCATCGCTCGCGCCAACGTCTCGTATTCACCACGGCCGAGCGCTCCGCCAACAACCTGCATACCGAGCAAGCCGCTAGGGTCCGGCACGCATAGCTGAATGAACCATTCGTCCTTCTTGGCATCATTGAGTATCTTGGTCGAGATGAAAGCGCTAGACGCCATCGTGGTGCTCCAGCGAATGATGACGAGCGCACAACCAATCGACTTCGAGCGGCTTGCTATAATCGTGATGGTGTGCGTGCGCCTTGGCTCCGCAACGCCTGCAAGGTTGTCGCTTCAGTTTGCCGTCGCGGATCGCGTTACCCACGGCCGTTTGCGCCTTATATTTTTCCGGATTCTTGTCACGCCAAAGTTTAGAAGGCGGAAGCTTTTTCTTGCCTGACTTATATCGTTGACTGTCGATCTCTCTCGGTCGGTCTGACACCAAGCGTCTAACTGAAGCGTACTCACGGCAGCAGTCTTTACACTTGTTCAACCGACCATCGCCCATCGCGGCGTGCTCGTAGAACCGGTCGGCCGGTTTTAATTTCCGACATTTGATGCAAGTCTTTTCCATCAGAAGGGAATCGTATCGTCGTCTGAATCGTCGAAGTTATTGTGCATAGCCAGTCGCCGCAAGAGCACTGTGCGGCCGAGATCGGTCAGAGCGTTATCGAGTCGCATGATCGCTCCCTTCAAACCAGGTACCCGATCTGCGATCAGCGGATCGCGAAGCGCGTCGTCGATGGCAGCGCGTAGCGTCGGTCCACGGCCCCAGGGACTTCGTTCTGACAAGCCTGGGCCGGTTATCTGCACGCTGACGGTTGAAGTGTCCTGGCGCGGTCGTGTGCTGCCGTCAACGTACTTCGAGCCGTAGCTGCAAAACCATAGCACCAGTTTCATATCGGCGAGTTCATCGACGATAGCTTGTGGTATCTTAGGCGATCCCATTTTTGGTCCTTTCGAATCGCGCCCTCGCTGCGCGGATGTATTTGAACAAGCGTTGTTGGCCACGGTCCTTGTCCTCTAGGCACTCGTACACATATTCGTCGGCCGTGCCAACACAAGTTTGCTGATGCACTCGTACCACGTCTTTCTGTCCCTGGCGAGCCAGGCGGCCGATCAACTGCTCATAGAGTTCACGGCTATAGAAAGGATCGAAGATCGCGAGATCGTGGCCTGGACCTTTTTGCAAGTTGAGACCGTGCGCTGCGCTGCCTGGCTGGATCAGCAGCATGTCTATCTCGCCTCGATTCCATGCGTCCTTGCACCTGGCGTTGCGATCCATGACGACTGCTTTAGGGAAGGCTTTACGTAATCGCGCCAGGCTCGACTTGAACCAATAGCTGACCATCAGCGGTGTGCCTTGCAGTTCGTCCACCAACTCGCGCAAGTCTTCGATCTTCTCGTCGTGGATCGGAACTACCTTCTTCTCCGCGTCGTACACGGCACCGGCAGATAGCTGCAAAAGCTTGTTGAAGAGCGCGGCCGAGTTGAGCGCTTCAATGATCTGGTCCGGCAACTCCAGAATGAAGCTGCGCTCGAAGTCATCGTACCGCTGCTTCATGTCAGGCGGTAGGATGATACGGCGTCTGATCGGCTGCCAGTCTTCGACCTGGAGTTCGTCGCGGTGATCGGCCGACTTCATCACCAGGCACATATCGCTGATCTTGTCGCCGATCCTTTTGTCGTGGCCTTTCCGCAGTACGTGCTTTCGAGCCTGCGGTATCTCGTTGAAGTGCGCGGCGTGGTAGCTGTGCATTGAACGGCCGAGACGCTTGCCCCTATCCAGCAAGAACATCAGCGCGAACAGGCCTTCGTATCCTTCGGCGGCCGGTGAAGCCGTCAGCAGATGGAGCCGATGAATCCGACTTCGGGCTTTGTTCAGCGCCTTCCACCGTTTCGTATTCGCCTCTTTGAACTTGCTGGCTTCATCCACGAAGACCACACCATACGGCCACTTCTTGCCGGTGGTCCTGCCCTGCTCTTCCCAAAACTCGACAAGCCACACGAACTGTTCAATGTTGATTATGTGAAGCGTTGTTACTTCCAGGGCGAGCCGTTCGCGCTTGCGCTTCTTGTGCTCGGTGCGCAGCTTTCCGGCTTTGCTGGCGGCAAACCTTCTGGCGTCTTTAGGCTTTTCACCAACAGCGATCTCGGCTGCATAGAACTTGGCGAAGTCTGCTTTGTATATCGCCTTGATGTCTTCGTCATCGTCTTCGGCGCGGAGCAACGTGTGCTCGATTCCTGCGGCCTGCTTCCACTCGGCGATCTCTTCAGGCCACGTGCTGCGTGCAACCCGAAGCGGCGCGATCACCAGCGCTCGACCGTTCCACCCTTCTGCCATAAGATCGGCAAGCAGGGTAAGCGACATGACGCTCTTCCCCATACCCACGTCAACAAACAGCGCGGAGAAGGGATTCCGTTTAAGGAACCTTACTCCTTTGCGCTGGAACCTGTGGAGATCGTCTCGGCTCCGGATGACGCGTGAGTATTTATCTTCGGCCCATCGCGTGTTGAACTTTGCGTGATCTTCAGGAGATAGCCGCATCGCCGTACTTCTTCCGAATTATCCGCTTCGCGACTTCAGGATATTCTACTTTGTATCCGCCTGGATCCAGGCCGACGAGACGCCGGTACCCGTCAACCGAATCGCACCACCATGCTTCTTGCCCTGCATCCCGCAGTTCCCATATTCGAATCCATTGCTGCTCTTCTGGCTTCTTGCCTGGTACCTTGAACTCGATAAAGATCACGCCACCGGCAACGCGTCCGGCCACGGTATCGGGGAAGCCTCTGCACGACTTCCCTTCGACCTGGTAGAACAGCAGCCCGTTAGGCCGAGCGTGCTCGTCGCGGCACTCGTCCTTAATCAGGCCTTCGGGTTGCCTCTTAGCCATCGTTCAGCTTGAAGCCTTGCAGCGCGTTCGCCAGTGCGTCGAACTCGCCTTCCAGTATCCGCATGGAAGCTTTGATCCCTTTGCGCGCATAGCCTGGATATTTCTTTCGTTTGATCGGCTCGAAGGCGCAAGAGTCGGACTGCTTCTCTCCTGCCCATATCAGCCAGGCGCAGTCCATCAGTGGTGACTTGCCGCGTTCTTCTTCCAGGAAGGCCAAGCGCCAGGTGATCGGCAGGAACAGCGTCGGCCGGAGTTCGCTGAAGAAGTCGTACCGGTTGGCTGTGTTGTAGTAACTCTGCTTCACAAGCATGATGCAATAAGGCGTGATCGACAAAGCCTTACGCACGAACTCCACCGACAAGCTGAAAGGCGGATTGGTTACGATCAGGTCGATCTCGCCGATGTCCCATCCCCATTTCTTCAGTGGGTCTTCGTTCAGGAAGTCTAGGCCGCCTTGTCCGTATCCACTATACTCGCGAAGATCGGTGGCGATGACGGTGTACCCATGATGCTCCAGGACGCGAGCCAACCGGCCATCGCCGCAAGCTGGCTCCCATATCGTTTTGATCGGTCTGCCGTGCTCTTCTTCGAACTTCTTGCTCATAACCTTTATGACGTCAATGATGCTTTCGGTGGCATCGACTGGCGTCGGGTAGATGTCGGCCGGTTTGCGCTCCCAGGTTTTATAGGACTGCGTGATCGCGTCCGCCATTGTGAACGTCTTCTTTGGCTCGGCGTTCAGCACAGAAGTAACTTCCGGTGGTTCTTTGATCCCACGAAGCTTTGCAGCATGGCGAAAGCGCGGCTCGTCGGTCACGTCATCCGTGTAAGGGTCCGAGCAAAATTCATCCCAAAACAATGAATCCGAATCAGCGTGAAAGTATAAGCGCACAATCAATCCTTCCTATAAATCTTACCGGAGTGTCCGGCAGCATTCAGCGGCATCGAAACTCCTTCGTGGGTCATCCATTTTCTCTTGCGTATCATCTCGATCCGCATTTGCTCAACATCTTTGGTATTGTCATTCGCGGCCTCTTCAGCGATTGCTTCATCGTGTACGTGTCCGATCAGATAGAAGCCTGCCTTGTGCAGCGCCAGCAATCCTTCACGTAGGATATCACGCGCAATAGCCTGAACGATGTTCTCGATAAACTTGCCGCCGTGGCTGTTGATACGACGCCAAGCGTTGCCGTTTTGCTGCTTCCCCATATAGGAGATCGCATCTTTCCAGTACACGTATTCTTCGCCGGTCTTGCGGTCGATACCAATCAGCTTCTCGCGTCTGATCCGTGGCGCACGATAATAGATGCAGCGGCCACTTGGCAGTTCACAGATCAGGTAGGGCTTCGCCATATAGAATTTGACTGGTCCGACCTTCGTCGTGATCTTGCGCTTGATCGTTTTCTTGATCGCGTCTTCCAGTTCATACCAGCATTCAGGAATCTCTTTGTAGACGCGTCTGAAGGTGGCCACGTGCTTAGCGGCTTCCTTCTTGGTCATCTCGACACCCATGTTTTCTGCGTATCCCCACAGGCCGGTCTTCTTGCCTTCCCTGATATCTCCACCGCCGAGACGGTATCCTGCGCCGAGCGTAGCTGGCTTCGCCATCTTGCGCATGACCTTCGTCACGAACTCATAGGCCACGTTGTAAATTTCCGTCGCAAAGTCCTTGTATGCGTCTTTGCCATCGCGGAAAACATTCAGCAGACGCTCGCACTTGGCAACCCATCCGATCACAACCGATTCGATAGATGACAGATCGCAGACCACCAGCTTCTTTTTGCGCGGCGCACGCACGGCGGATCGTACTAGACCGGCCAGGGCGTCAAGCGGCTCCTTGCGCATGATCGTCAAGCCTTCGTAGTCGTCCTCTCTGATAAGATCGGTCAACATCTCTAGCAGCTTCACATCGTCGATGTCGCGCATGGTAGTAAGGTTCTGCGGCTGGAAGCGACGTCCGGCAAAGCGGCCGGTGCGCGATGCTCCGCAGAACTGAAACACGTACCGCATACGGTTGTCGTCACCCATCGCCAGTAGCAGCGCTGCATACTTGGTTGTGGTGGTTCGGGCTTGCTGTTGCCGAAGCTTCAGTATCTTAACACAGTCACGAGTTAGCACCGGCGCGAGATCGTCTCGGCCTGGCTTCAGGTCTCCAGACCGCACCAGCTTGTCGGCGGTCAGAACCTTCTTGATCGAGTCCTTCTGGATATCGTTGAACGGGTACCCGCGCTCTTTGATCCAGGCCAATAGCTGTGCTGGTGATCCTGGATTCTGCAAACCGGTGATCCGGACCATCCGCTTCAGCAATTGCGCCTTCCGTTTGTTCGCCATAGCAAGCGCACGTTCGCAGAACAGCCGGTCGATAGGCAGGCCACGGTCATTGATGATCTGATCGAGAGCGTAGAACTCCCATTCGCGTTGCGGTACAGGGTACTGCGGTTTGTCCAGGGTGCGCTTGATCGTGCGCTCGGCCACGTCGTCCTGGATATTGTACTCGCAGAACATCTCCCATTCCACAGGGTGCGTGTGTCGCGTGAAGCGGGTTAGCTTTTGCGTGCGCGTCACCTTCTGTGGGCCGCAGAACATCTTGATAAGCTTCTTGCCGGTGGCGAGTTTCTGCTTGTCCTGCGCGAGACCCATCTGGCGGCCGACCATCTCCATCGTGCCGGTGTAGCTGTGCATATATGCGAGCACTTGCGTACAGCGCCAGCGAGTAATGTCGGGGTGCATGTCGAGCACGCGGTTGAGAATGACGCGTTCGAACTGCGCGTTGAAAGCCCATATCAGGCAGTCTTCGTCTTCGAGCGCTTCGCGTAGATCGCGTGGCATCTTCGGTTGCTTGGTGCGATCCCAATGCTTCGTTCGGCCGTTGTCGATGTGATACGAACACATCAAAACTTCGCAAGATGGGTGCGCAGAATACAGATCAAGCCCGACCGTCTTCAGGTCGAGATCGCAGTATGTTTCCCAATCTAGGCCGAGTTCTCTTGGCATGACATCCTTGCACTGAAAGGTGGAGCGACGAGCCTAAACCCGCCGCTCCGTTAATCGGAAGTTAGTTCCAATTAGATGTCATCTTCATCATCGTCATCGTCATCGCGACGGGACTTTTTCGAAGACGACTTTTTCGAAGAAGACTTCTTCCGACGCGGTGCATCGTCTTCATCTTCATCATCGTCGTAGCCATCATCGTCTTCATCATAGCTTTCGAACGTATCATCCAGATCATCTTCAGACAGACGGCCTTCGCCGAACTCTTCGTCCTTCATAATCATCTGGACAGACGAAAGGCCTGCGTTCAGTCGCTTGCCGTGCTTGTTGTTCTGGAACCAGGGCCGCACAAGTACGGTACCCCAAAAGCCAGGACGAAACACTTCATCGACATCATCAGGTTCAACCGGCTCATTGCGGCGATCACGCAGCGGTGGACGGCGTGCTTCACGAGCGTTCAAGGTCCATGCGCCTTCATGTTCTTCGCGGTCGCTTTCATCGCCATCGCGGAGAAACTTTTTGTCGGCACCAAGTTTCTTGATCTTGTTCTCGGCAAGCAGTTCGTCCATGCGTTCGTTAATCAACGCGTGTGCATTTTTGTGCGTCTTCTTCATCAGCAAGGATGTCAGGCTGAACTTGGCTTCGCCAGCATCGCCTTCCTTCTTGTGAGCACGCTTCAAATGCGGATAGGAAAACCGTATCCAGTCAATTCGAATAGTGCCGTCCGAGTATAGAATACACGCACCTGGTTGTCCCTTCGGACCTTTCACACTCACTTTTTTCAGTATCTCACGTGCCATCGGCTTCGTCCTTCACGTTTTCAGATGTTGTCCGACTCATCCCAATTCTGGAATACGTCGGTATCCTTGGGTAGCTGCTTCCGCGCATCGGAAGACAGCGCCAAGGTTTTTTGGCCTGGCGGTTGCACCGTCAAGCCTGCCTCTTGCATCAGCCTTTTGGCGTCCGCTAGCGACATCTTCAGCTTGGTATGAAGCTGACGCTCCATCTCGGCTGGAGACAACATGACTGTCTTGTACAGCCATCTTGACTTCATCCCTTTCGACACCAAGTAGTCCACTATATGTTCTTCGTCGTCAACCCATTTCCTGCGCGTCCGACCAAGAACTAACTTCCACCAGCGCAGTTGCTCTTCGTCGCTGATCGCTCGCGTCAGCAATTCGTTTTGCACCGCATTGAAAAAGTTGTCCATCAGCTTCCGGTAGCGAAGAAGCTTCTCCATCGCTCGCGTGCTCAATTCTGGTGGCTTCGGCAAGTTCGGGTATGGCGTCGGGCTGAACTGATCTAAGATCATGTCATTCGCTTTCGCCATCTTTTTGTGCGTGTAGACCTTAGTCGGTACCACGTCGATAACTTCGCCGTCGTCATCCCACCGGTCGAACTGCTCGGCGGTGATGTCGGCCTGGAACAGGTAGTTCGCCGGACACTTGGCGCGGATGGCGCACCACCGGCAACCCTTAATGCTCGGCGTCCGGCCTGGGTTGACTGTCCAAGAGATCGCCCACCGCTCGCGTGCAAAGGCGGCGAAGTCGATCAACTCTTGCCTTGTGATCGTGTGACTGGTGAAACCGGCAGGAAGGCGCGGCTGGCTGATCCTGATCTCGATTGTCTGGAAGTTGTAGAGCCAATCCCACTCCAAGAAAACACCCCACGCGTAGACGCAAAGCTGCTTGTTGTAGGAGAGCCAGGGCTGCTCCGGATCGAAGTCTTCAGGGTAGAAGCAGAACACCGGCTCCTTCCCGTACTTCAGATCGTTTATCACCATGTGCTGCCAGCGGAAGCCGCCGAAGTCGAGCGTGCCGCCCTGTGACGGTATCGGCGTCAGGTCAGAGATATCGACGTGGCGCTCGGTGAACGTGTGCTCGTACTCTGCCCTGATCTCGTTGCACGCGTCCACGTAGTCCGCGACGAACTCCATCATCTCTTCGTCGATCTCGATATCGAATCCGTTGACGGTCTCGGTGCAGCCGATCCAGTGATCCGGACGCTCGCCGGTCTTCAGCCACTCTTCGCCGAGCGTGTGCGCCATCGTACCTTCCGCCGCTTCGTATGACGGGTTGTCGTCGGCCAGGGTGTTGATGACCAGGCTCTCCCCGCACGTCATCGTCATCTCGGCAGCGGATGGACTGAATACGCTGTGGCCGGTCGCCATCTTCTCGGCGATCTGCGCGTCAGTCAAAGGCGCTCTAAGCGCTGGCAGTTTATGCTCGCTCACGGCTGAATATCCTGTCATGTAGCTTAGCCGAAAGAACGACGCCTATAGCGCCGCCAGTACCTATCGGCAGGATCATCCACCAGCCGCCCGTTACGATCAGTGTGACCGAAGTCACGTCGAAAGCAGCGATCATGTAAGAAGTGCCGAATGCTGCCTTCAGGTGATTGCCGTTAATGTTCTTGTGCTGGAATATCTTCAGGAAAGCAGACCCAAATGCGACCAGGCAGGCGAGTATGTAAATCATAGGTCATCATCTTCATCGAGTGCAGGCTTACCGAAAAACCGCGCCAAATTGTCTCGCTGCATCTCGTTCACCGTGACTTTTACGGGCTTAGCTTTAAGAGGCGCAGAAGGTCCGTCATATAACACGACGTCGCCTTGCTGGATTACCACGCGGCCTTCGTCCGGCTCCAGCTTCTTCAGGATGTCGGCCAGGGTGTCGAGCGCCTTTTCGACTTTGGCCTCGATAAGCTTCGCCTTCTTGAAGGCTAGGTTCAGCAGCCAAACTTCGCATTCTAGGATGCAGGCTTTAATGCGCGGTGTCTGTTCAAGCTGATCGCATAAGTTGATCGCAGCGATCATGGCGTCGAGCGGATGGCGGCCGTAGCCGAGAGCGATAGATGTCCGGTACCAGTTGGCGGACTTCTCCGGTTTCCACATATCGAAAGCTTCGCATGTGTACTCGCGTGTGATGTAGGAGTAGCGCACATCAAACGATATGCTGCTCTGCCTGATCCGGCTTATGCGGACCGCCGTATGCAGCGCTTTGGCGCAAGGCAGCGACAAAAATTCGTCATAGACAGGATCGAGCACCCAAAAGTTCCCTCTGACATATCCCATAGGAAGTTACTTCCATGTTCACGGTTTTCAATAAGGCCTCTCTGACAGAGGAAACAGGCTGCCGAAACCGTCGAAAGGGTGGG
>ENA-UOWO01003014-UOWO01003014.1-activated-sludge-metagenome-genome-assembly--contig:-NODE-3014-length-20063-cov-35.526889_pt1 | contig 20063 bp, 24 predicted proteins | sample MGYA00238148_ERZ761564 | MGnify/ENA primary metagenome ERZ761564 (study PRJEB28885, sample SAMN05720194) | activated sludge metagenome | isolation source: Anaerobic digester | place: USA... | reverse complement strand
TTTTGATAGAAAAAAATATTGATGAGGGTATGGAAAAACACACACCGGTGATTGAAAAAATTGATGGCGGTTATAAAGTAAAAATTGGTTCTGTGCCGCATCCGATGGAAGAGGCTCACTATATTGAATGGATAGAATTAATCGCTGGTGAAAAAGTATATCGGGAATATTTAAAACCCGGGCAAGCGCCGGAGGCGGTATTTATGGTTGACGCGGAAAATGTGTCGGCCCGCGCGTACTGCAATATTCATGGGTTGTGGAAAAGCTAAAAATAAGGTAGAATTAGAGATCATATTTTTTATCATATGAACCGAACAATATCAACCGAAACAACCAAAAAAGCAGAACAGAAACCACCGGTTGTCCAACCCCACCAAAAGCCCAAAATGATTTTCTGGTTTATTTTGGCCGTATTGGTGACGCTTATTTTAATCGGTTGGGTGGTTTTGACTTATCAAAAAACAGTTTACGAGGCAGATAAACTAGCTTTGGAGCAGAAAGTTTTGGAGGTGAAAAAACAAGCCCCACAAGACGAAACTGCTGATTGGCAAAGCTATGTTAATCAAAAGTATGGGTTTAGCTTTGAATACCCAAAAGATTGGTATATTGATGAAACAGAAGAATATGTAGAATTGAGAGATTCCCACCCTTCATATCCTATAGGGAATATAGATATTCCAATTTTTAGTATTCACATTACCTTCAAACCTCAAGAATTACAGACAGTGGACGAATGGTTTAATTATAAAAAAAATAATTTTTGTGATCCTTACTTTTGTAATTATGATTTTAAGAAGATTTTGTTTAATGGTTTTGAAGCTGGCATGTTTACCCGTAAAATAGTTGATTCTGCCAGTGTTTCAATATTTAAAACATTTGAAGATGTGGCAAAGTATAAGGGTCAGGATCGTGGCTACGGGATTGGTTTTGAAAATGAGAAAAATATTTATTTTATTGAGTTTATATCATATGAGAATTCGGATAAATATTTAAATCATAAAAAAATTGCTGATCAAATTCTCTCAACTTTTAAGTTTCTAGAAAAAAATGAAACCAAGGTGGATCTTATATTGGGTTGTATGTCTGAAGACCTCAGAGAAAAAGTGGACCAGAAAACTTTAAAAGTTTTTGAATATAGTTCTTGCTATGCTAAAGATAAAAATAATGTTTATATCAGAAGCGCTTGTGGGCAAGATTGTATGTGGACAAACATACAAGGAGCTGATCCAGCCTCGTTTTCTGTAATTAAATTTCCCTACGGAAAAGATAATCGAGCTGTTTATTTAATTGATAAAAAAACGAAAATTGACGTAGATACTTTGCATATTTTGGATAGTTTTTTGTATGATATGAGTTATGCGAGAGATAAAAACGGCTTTTACTATGCAGGCACTAAAATTGAACAGGCAGATATATTAACTTTTGGGGTTATTGTTTGTGAACAAGCGGCAGGATGTTTTGCCAAGGACAAAAATAATGTTTATATAGGTGGCAATATTTTAAAAGACGCTGATCCATCAACTTTTGTACTCCTTAAGGAAAAACCCCAATATTTAAAGGATAGTAATCATGTCTGGTATAGAAATGGAATGGACGAGATAAAAATTGTATTAGGAGCAGACGCTGAAACTTTTGAAGCCGTGAAGTTTCCAATTTCCAACACAGAATGTTACAAAGTCTATATGAGGGATAAGCAATATATTTATGAATTTGGTAAAAGAGTCGAAGACAGTGATGCGGCGTCTTATGTACCAGAAATTTCAGGTTCTCGCATCTGTCCGATTCCAGAATTTCCTAAATAAAAATTAATTTTGTTATATGTTTAGAACACTATCAATCGAAACAACTCAAAAAGTCGGGGAAACAGTCAAACTCAACGGCTGGGTGAATAATCGCCGCAATATGGGTAAGATTGTCTTTTTGGATGTGCGCGACCGCTGGGGCATTGTGCAGGTGGTTTGCGTGCCCGGTGAATTGGATGAAGTATCACAAACGGCTTTGAGCGAAGTCAGATCAGAATTTGTCTTGGAAATTGAAGGCGTGGTGCAGGCCAGAGGTGAAAAACAAATTAATGCCAATTCGCCAACTGGTACAGTAGAAATCTTGGCCAAAAAGATTGCGGTTTTATCCAAAGCGGAAACGCCGCCATTTGAAATTGAAAACGAAACTCTGCAGGCAGGCGAAGAATTACGCCTGAAATATCGCTATTTGGATTTACGCCATGAACGGCTGACTAAAAATATGGTTTTGCGGCACAAGGTGGCGAGAGCCATCAGGGAATTTTTTTATGGGCAAGATTTTTTGGAAATAGAAACACCATTTATTTCCAAATCCACGCCTGAGGGCGCTCGGGATTTTTTGATTCCCTCACGGCATTATCCGGGTAAATTTTTTGCTTTGCCCCAAAGTCCGCAACAATATAAACAACTTTTGATGGTGGCGGGTCAAGAAAAATATTTTCAACTGGCCAGATGTTTCAGAGATGAAGATTCCAGAGGAGATCGTCAACCGGAATTTACGCAATTGGATATGGAAATGTCTTTTGTGGAAAGAGATGAAGTGATGGAATTAAATGAAAGAGCATTAATTGAAGTAATTAAAAAAGTGACGCCGCAAAAGAAGATTCAGGAAATTCCTTTTCCAAAAATAAGTTATAAAGAAGCGATGGAAAAATATGGTACGGATCGGCCGGATTTGCGAGTGGATAAAAATGATGCAAATTTATTGGCTTTATGTTGGATAATAGATTTTCCATTTTTTGAAAAAACAGAAGAAGGTGGTTGGACATTTACGCACAATCCTTTTTCTTTGCCCCAACCACAATATCTAGAACAAATGATGAAGAAAGAAAATATCGGCGAAATTTTGACCACGCAATACGATGTAGTTCTCAATGGTTATGAAATTGGTGGGGGGAGTATTAGGGCACACATGCCGGCAATTTTGCAAAAGACTTTTGAAATTATGGGGTATAGTGAAAAAGAAATTCAGGCGCAATTCGGCCATATGCTCGAGGCCTTTAAATATGGTACACCGCCACACGGTGGCATTGCCTGGGGTTTTGACCGTATCGTCATGCTATTGGCTGGTGAACCAAACATCCGCGAGGTAATTCCTTTTCCCAAAACCGCGGATAATCGTGATCCTTTGATGGACGGGCCTGGTGAAGTGAGTGGCGTACAATTGTCAGAATTGGGGATTAATTTTAAAAAATAATTTTATTAGATAGTAATCAAAAAACACCTTTTTCAAGGTGTTTTTTGTAATCTTAAATTTACGAAAGATGAGCCGAAACCAATTTAGTCATTTCAAACATATTAACTACTGATTTGCCACCGAATACAGCTTTTAATTTGTCATCAGCATTAATGTTGCGTTTGTTTTGAGGATCTTGAAGATTGTTCTTTTTAATGTAATCCCAGAGTTTTTTAACCACTTCTGAGCGAGGCATAGGACCTTTGCCTACCACAGCTGCAAGTTCAGCACTGAGGTTTAAGGGCTTCATGAAGGCAGAATTTGTTGTTGCCATAATTTTGTTATTTTAATTATTTTTTGATCAAGTTAATGACCTTAAGCTAATTATACATTATAATTAAAAATTTGTAAAGGGGACACGGTAATGTGCACACGTTTTTGGCAATTTTTTGTATTTTGCAATTATCTTGTGCTATAATATATTTATATAAATAATTTATAGCTATATGGCAACAATTATACCAATTGGTGAAATTAAAGTTAAAAGACATGATACTTTTGGACACGAAGTTTTAACTGCTAAATCTGGTTCAAGCGGGCCAATGGGTGTTGATAAATACAAAAGACCACAAGAAAAAAATATAAAAGAAGGTGAAGACGAAAGTTTGGAGCAAGAATACGAAGCAAAAGTTTTGGTAACTACAATTATTGGTGAAATTGAAACTTGGGCAGGAGAGAGTTTGGAAGAAATGTTAAAGATGGAAATTGAAAGAGGGTTAGACGAAAAAATATCTGCCTATGCACATAGGCTAGCAGAATTATTGGGAAAAAATGAAGAATTAAAAAATGATTCAACTGTTGTTGGTTGGATCCATCAATTAGAAGAAATAAAATAATTTTTATTATTTTTCAGCAATTATAATTTGATTAATCCAAACATCTTTATCTTTGATAAGGATGTTTTTTTTGACAGTAAAAAGATTCTGTTCTAATTCTTCAACAACATTTTCCGGACGGTGATAATAGGATTCAATAATAATTTTACCTTTGGCAGTTTTTAATTCTGGCGGGCTTTTTTGATTAATATTAGTTATGGCGAGTAGGCCACCGGGTTTTAAAACTCTATAACTTTCTGCAAAAAAATGTTTTAAATTTTTTAGATGAACAATAAGAAAAGCCGCTGTTATGATATCAAAAGAATTATCTGGGAAGGGGAGTGATTCGGCATCGGCTACGACAAATGTCATCCCCTTGGAAAATGTGTGTTTTTTTACTTTTTGTTTTAACATATTAAGCATTTCTTCAGAAACATCTAGCGCCGTGACTTCAGCTCCACGTTCTGCCAAGCGCAAAGAAAGTCTGCCAGTGCCTGCTCCAACATCTAAAATTTTTTTATCTTTTACATCTCCTAAATTGGGAATAAATTGGAATTGCTCAAAAGTATCCAAAAAAGCCAACCTTTTATCATAAAAATTGGCATATAAATCATACCCGGTGGCAGAATCTAAAAATTTTATTTTTTTCATAATTATTTATTAATCAAATATTCGGTCAAGACAAAAAAGAGCCAAAATAAAAATAAGAGCAAACTTTCTCTATGAGATAATTTTTTGCCAGTGCGCATAAAATAGGATAACATAAAAGCTGCCATTAACATAAAACCAGCTGTGACATAAATTATTTTTTTTGGAAAAATAAATGGTTGCACCAAAACAATTAAACCTACCACCACAGTGGCATCTGCTAAAACAGTGCCCAAAATATCGCCAACGGCCAAAGAGTCATTATTTTTTTTGACTGATTGTAGAGCAAAGATCATTTCGGGAATAGTAGTGCCAATACCCACAATGAGCATGCCAATTAAAATCGGATTAATACCCCAATATTTGGCCAATTCACTAGCCGAAACAACTATAAAATGCGCTCCGACCAACAATATAGCCATGCTAAAAATTAGCCAACAAAAATTTTTTATTAAGTGGACATGTTTATTGGTATCTTCTTTTTTATGAGCGTTGTGTCTGAAAGAAAAATAGTAAAACAGAATACCAGCAATTATTAAAATCACACCCTCAACTCTTGAATAATAACCATCTAAACCCAAAATTATGGGAATTAAAAAAAGATAGGGGAAAGCTCGATTGTTTTTGATAATTTTATTTTCTACTTTAATGCCACGACCAACTAAGAAGATAATGATAGCAAAAACCAAAGTTAAGTCAGCTACATTGGAACCGAAAAGAGTGCCCAGTCCAAAAGCTGGTAAGCCAGCGAGCGAAGCATTGAGAGCAATAAAAGTTTCTGGCAAAATGGAAATAATTGAGACAATAATTAAACCTACTAAAAATTTTGATAAGCGAAAATTTTGAGCCACCTTAATAGCATATTTGGTGGCTAAAAGTCCGCCTTTAACAATTAGAAATAGAGAAATGATCAAAATAAATAAATTTTGCATCATAGCATTTTTTTTAAATTATTTTTTTGGAGTCTTTAAAAGCAGAACCAAAATTATTCCGCAATTAATTTTTTAGAAAAAGAAATTTCCGATTTTTCAACATATAATTTATCGTCCTCTACCGCTAAATCATTATAGTCTCCGATATCTTGCCGAGAAATTTTATTTATTTCATTGTTCCTAAGATCCCAAATAAATAAATAACTATCACGTTCGCCAAGCGGAGTACCCCAAAAAGCTATTTTTGTATTATTATTAAAAAATAATATTGGTTGATAGCTTGGTCTGTCTCCCATACCTATTAACTGTGTTCCTAAAATTGGTTCCAGTTTCATTCCAAGATCAGTGCTAATTATTGTTTCTCCCTGCCAGCTTCTTTTAAATATTTTATCACCATTTGAGATATAAAAATATCCACTCTCATCCGGAGCAACGGCTATAATATTTCCGCCAATATGTATCTTTTCTATTGTATTTTCACTTTCAAATTTCGGTGAGCGATGAACAACATATCCTATTTCCATTGATGAAAAATCAGGGCTGCTGTACGCGATCAAAGCATAGTCTTCTCCGCTGTGAATAAGTCGAATATTATAAATTTCACCTTTTAACTTATATTGAACATTAGGAGCATCGTTTTTTCTATCATGAATATTTATGATAGTAATTTTTTCTTTATTCCAAAGCCAAGGTTCGTATTGATAGGCAATTAAACTCAACCCAGCCCCTTCGTCATTTGCCACTTGTTTAATATCGGGAAAATATATTTTTTTTGCCACCACAAAACTAAATATTCCCGCGCCGATAATAATAGATAAAATAATAATTATGATAAGTTTTAGGGTTTTAGTCATGTTTTTCTAAGGTATATTATACCATAAAACAGCTATTTAAAACTATCCAATTTTAACGGAGCTCTATCTGATTTGTCGCGCATTAACTCTTTTATGATATTTCTTTTGCTTTTACCTAAGATTAATAAAATACTAGAGCTGATTATACCGAAAAAAGTTATTATGCCAAAAAGAATATTAAATCCGAATTTATCGGCAATAAACGATCCTAAGGCGGCGCTTGCAGCCGTCGCTATGCCTACGCCGACATCTTCGAGCGACCATTCGAAGCCCACGATTTTTTTATCAATGTGATTGGTAAAAATTATTCGCCAAGCCGGAACAGCCATTGAGTAAGCTAAGCCGTTGATAATTTGCAAAAGATATATATGCCAGGGGTGCGAGGCAATAGTGTAAAATAATGGAATAATGGCGATCAGAAAAGTGCCGACAACCATAAAGGAATATTCATCATGCTCGCCTTTTATTCTATCCATTAAGCGACTAATGGGAATGACCATTAAAACTCTCATAATCCAATAACAGGCCACTGCGTAGCCGATTACTTCCAGTCGATTCTCAATATGATCTAAAATAAATACGGCATAGATCGGCGCCAGCAGGCCGACTGCGAAAAAAAGAAAAAAATCAGAAATGATCAAAAAACGAATTGTTCTGCTTATTTTATTATTCATAATTGCCACAAGATTCTGGTTGATGTAGAATTTTTTCCACTTTTAATTTTTTCTCGCCTTTGGGGGTATTCACAGAGATTGTATCTCCGATTTTATAGCCTAATAAAGCGCAGCCGATCGGAGAAAGCACGGAAATTTTTCTCTGGTTGATATCCGCGTCATCAGGGAAAACCAGCCAATATTCAAGTTCTTTGTTTGATTCAGTATCTGAAAATACCACTAGCGAATCCATGGTTATTATATTATTTGGAATAGCTTGAGATTCAACAATTATTGCTCTGTTTAGTTCGGCTAAAAGAGCCTCATCGTTATGGTCGTTGATCAATTTTTTATTTATTAAATCCACTAATTTTTTGTGATCTTTTTTGGTGATATATATTGTATTCATAATGATAATAAAAAATCGGCTTAAACGTCCGGTTAGTTGTTATATACACACAGATGATATGTATTGACAAATAACCGGTCAGAAACCGGCTTCAAGTGAGATTTTTTGGTTGGAATTTTTTATTTGTCTAAGCATAATTATATTATAGCAAAGAATAAAAAATAAGCAATTTGTTATTTAATTGCAGCAAGAATTGCTTGTTCTAATTTTTTAGGTTCATCTGTGCCTATCCTATATATTTTACTATTTTTCATTTTTATTTCAACTGCCTCAAAACCAGAAACATTGTAAATGCACATCTTGGGCCATAACCAGCCTCTGATGCCCCAACCATAATACCAATGATTTCTTACGGTTTTAGCAGACATTATATCATTAAGTAAAAATTTTTTCTTATAAATACCATAGCCGAATTTAATGCGTAAATATTTTTCATCAATAATTACTTGCAGTGATCCAAAAGAAGCAAGAATAAACAGGATTACTACCATCGTGACAGTAACGGCAAAATTTGTACCAGAGTTTTCTGAAGGCGGCTCGGCTCGAGCTGTAATATATGTCCAGGAGAAAAGTATTAGCACGACCAGCGTAACAATTAGCATTAGGTAACCAATTTGGGTGTGTTTGTAGGCCATGATTAGTTTTTATTTTATCAAATTTAAGATATCATCTATATTAGCTATAGCAGTACAAATGACAGAATCGCTGGCACCATAAAATATACGCAATTCATCATTTAAAACTGTGGCCCCGCAGCAAAAGGTAACTTTTGGCATTGTGCCGTGGCTAATATTTTTTTTCAAAAATTTTTTTAATTTTTGCGCAGACATTTTTTGAATTGTATCAAGTCCGCCCGGTAGAACGTCGACAATGCCACTCATTTCACAATCTTTTTCTGGTTTGAAAATTGATTGTTTTGACCTAAACAATATCTTTCTTGGGTTTTTTAAAGCTAAAAGTAAAAAACCGATTTGATAGCAGTGCTTTTTATTAATGCCATGATACAAAACCAGCCAACCCTTTTTAGTTTTAATTGGTGCTGGTCCCATTTCCACAAATATATTATCAAAAAAATTTCCTTTACGTGGAGCTAAAAATGGAGTTTTATCTCCAAACCATTTTTTGCCATCTTTAGAAGTGGCGAACCAAATTCTGTATTCACCAAAAAGCATCCAGTATTTTCCATTAATTTTTTCCGGAAAAATACCACCAGATTTTGACCATTCAGTTTGCCATGTTTCATCAAATGGTTTACCATTTTCGTCAAACCTAATCCGTTTTCCACCAGCTTTACAAAACAGCCAATTTGAAAAGACTGGACCATGTTTTGTCCATTTTTTTAAATTTTTTGATGTGGCAACGCACAATCTTGGCGTAATACCATCATAGGCGGCATAAGCCATATAAAAAGTATCATCAATTTGAGTGATGCGTGGATCTTCAAGCCCTCGTTTTTCGTATTCATCAACACCAAATATTAATGGCGCAGCATACCGTTTAAAAATTTCACCATCAGCAGAAACCGCATAACCGATTGACGATTTCCAATCTTCGCCGCTGCCCACGGCACGATAAAATAAATGGTATTTTCCATCATGAAAAATTGCGCCTGGGTTATATAGCTTTTTTTCTTCCCAATAATTTTTAGAATTGGGGCGTAATATTGGGTTATATTTTGAACGAATAAATAAATTGTCCATATTCCCCTGTATTAATAAATTAAAAATCAAATTTTCTGTCCCTATTCAAATCACAAATATCAAAATTACAGCAAAGATAAAAATTTATTTCAGCTAATGTTCCAGGCTATGCGATGTTGTGCGGTGGTACAATTTGCGACGAAGGAGCTTACCACTGCCAAATATGGGTGTAGCGACCAACGGGAGCGAAACCGCATACTGCGTGTTAGCCGATGTTGGGCTGTTTTTTAGTTAAGTTTGAGAGTTAGTTCAACAACATCACGAACTTCTTGGCACCCAATCGGTTTGCCCGAGCCATCATCAAAACCTGTTCCGCAGGAATTGACAAAGAGGAGCCAATCACTATTGAGTTTTGTAGGATAAGCGTCTCCGCCGGCGTAACATTGATCAAAGTCCTTTTTGAACTCATCAAGCGAAGAATAACCTGCTTTGTTTGGCATAAGTGTTACGACGAAAGTATCAGATTCTTGGCTTGCACCAGTATATTTGAAGTTATAGACGGTTTTGGTTGTACCGCTGAATTTAGAAACCAAATTACTGAAATAACTTGCCGTTTGACTATTGCCGCATTCTTCCGCCATTGAAACCAGTTGGTCAGCGGTGTAACCAAATGGAGCTGTTTCTTTGGAAACAGAGGCGGAGACGCCACTTGTTGAATAAGTTAGAGGCTCTTTTGGCTCCTTTTTGTCCGCAGTTGTTGTTTCTGTCGTATCAGTTGTTACCGTTGAAGTTACTTCCCGAACGACTTTGTTTTGTTGCCACCAATAAACTCCACCACCGACAACAACTGCGGTGATGATGATGGCGAGGGCGATTGCCCACACGTTGCTTTTTGATTCCATAGTGATTTGGGTTAATTAGTAAGTGAATTATATATTAAATCGTGGGATAAAAACAGCCCAATTTCGGCTAACGTTTGCGTGTATGCGATGTTTGCGTAGCAAATATGGGAGAGGGCTTTGGAAAAGCCCGAACCGCATACACGCTGTTAGATGATGTAAATAAATTCGCGAGCGATAGAGAGTTATTATTGGGGCAAATTTTTATTTAATTTCAGTTCCACCCCATTCAACAAGCACAAATCCATTTCTATTAAATGATTTTAATTCTTGTGGCTGTATCTTAACATTATTATCTTCAAGACCTTTAAATACCATGAAAACACGGAGCATAGAATCTGGTTTAGGGGTTATATCTAAGACGGCTCTATTGTCATATTCTTGTTTTGTGGCAAAGTGAATCAAATTAAAGTTATTATTTTGCATTAGTGGCGACCAATAAACTATAAACTCGTTATATTCTTTTGGTGTCAAACCAAGTTTAGATAATTTATCTTGTAGAAATTTAACTGTTTCTGATCCTTCAACAATAAATCCAGTTGATAAATCGTAATTTGCATTCTTGTCATCTCCTTCCCAAAAAAGATAACTATATTCTTTTCCATCATCCATATTGATAATTTTGCCGTCAGGATAGGCAGTCACTTGCCAACCATTTTTATATTCTGGGTAAGAAACAATTAAATTGCCAGAGTAATTTAGTTTAACTTCAGTATTTTGTTGCCGTTCAGGATAAAGATAAATAACTGGTTTAGCATCATACATGTACATACCCGGTTCTCCTCCGTCTATTGGAAAGTATGGTATATTTAGTTCATCTTGTTTTGGATAGAGAAATTCAATATCAAGATAATTAGGAATAAACCCAGCTTTGGTTAATCCTGCCCATCCGAAAATTACCACAAGAATTAAAATAATTGTGACAATAAAGCCCTTACTTAGCTTCTTTTTTGGTTTTTGGATTTGTGGTTGTTGGTTCATATTATTGATGACTTTTAAAAAATTTGCCAAAAAATTATTAATAAATAAAAGAAAAATAAAAATTCAATTTCACATAACGTACGCCACTATCCGACGTTTTGCCACTTCCTTAAAAAATCAATTTAGTGTAGCAAAATGTGGCTTTAGCCCTTGCGGATAGCGGTTGTTAGATGACCCGTAGGGCGTAGCGAAGTGAAGAGTAAAATAAAGTGTCCGTTATAAAATTTTGAAATTCTCATAAGCTAATTCAAAATCATAAATAGATTTGAATAAACCTGCAAAATCTTTTTTAGAATTATATTCTTTAGCTTTTTTTAAAAGTTGTAGTAATTTTTCTTTTCCATATTTTTTTACTAAAAATTCAACCACAAAACCAGCCTCTGAATAAACCTCTTTTCCGCCATTTTCATAAAATTCAAGAAATTTTGAAAATTTTATCGGTTTTGTTTTAAGTTTTATTTGACCTGATAAAAATATGGAAATCCCCTCAAGTAACCAAATTGGTTTTTTGCAAAAATCACTATAAATGTTGGAAAAACAATGAGCTAACTCATGCTTTAAAAGAGCAAAGTACTCTTCATCAGAATATTTATGATTGCTTTCAGTTTCATAATTTTTATCTGAAAGAATATAAACCATATTTCCATTAACCCATCCAACAAGCCATTCCTCAGTTTCTGAGCCCTTTAGATTATTAATTGTTTCTCTATCAGGGATTAAAACCAAATTTGGTCTATTATGTTTCCAATCTAATTCAAAAAAAGAATCTAGTTCATTCATTGATTTTTTGTAAACTTGATCTAATTTTGAATGATTTATTTTGTTTATTTCAAAAACCATAATATGAGATTTACAAAATTTTAGGACACTTTATTTTATTTCATATAACGTTGAGCATATGAGAAGTTTTTGTTTCTCTTCAATATTATTAAATTAATAAAAGAGAAACAAAAATTTGGGTGAAGAAATTTTTTACTCAATAATGTATTATAAATAAAAAATTTCTGAACCTCATATGCTTTGTTATGTGATGTATATTTTTTCTTTTTCTTTTTAAAATTCGCTTATATAAAAATAATAAAAAATGAATTTGATTTTTAAGTTTTGATTCAAAAAAGAGGGGTTAGGGGTGAATTTTTTGAATCAAAACACATTAAAGAATTTTTATTTTGGTGACTTCAACCTTTTTGTTTCATTGCTGATTAAAAGTGATTTCATTTGGATAATTGCGGTGCTATTTAGTTTTTGAATCCTGTCTTTTTGAGATAAGCCATCTCGAATTAACAGAGCGTTGATACTTTCAAGATTGGATAAAACTACCAGTTGTTCAATTGAAGCATGATCCCTGATGTTGCCTTTTAGCTTTGGATTTTTGTCTCGCCAAGTTTTGGCAGTCATGCCAAATAGGGCAGCGTTGAGTAAATCCGCTTCATCGGCGTATTTCATGTTGATTTGCTCTTTGGTTAACTCGCACGGGATTAGTTTTTCCTTAATGGCGTCAGTGTGGATTCGGTAATTAATTTTTGCCAGTGTTCTTTGGAGGTTCCATTCAAGTTTTAAGCGATTGTTTTCATCCTCTTTGAGTCGCTGGAATTCTCTGATTAGATAGATTTTGAATTCAGCACTAATCCACATACCAAATTCAAAGGCAATATCCTTATGCGCATAAGTCCCTCCATATCTCCCCGTTGTAGCTTTTAGTCCTATAGCCTTTGTTTTTTTGACCCATTCCTTAACGCTTATTTTGTAGCTATTTAATCCAGCTTGACTTTTAATTATGGCAAATTCGCCATAATTAAAATTTGGATTATATATACTTTCCCAAATACCCAAAAACTCAACCGTATTTCTGTTTCGGAGCCAGTCGGAAATAAAAAAGTCGCCGTCTTTTGCTTTGAGCATATCGGTCAAAGAGATGTAGTCGTATTCAGTATTACTGTATTTTATAATCGTAATTTTAGTTCCTTTTACGTTTATGGTTTTCTTTTTTGGCATAAATTTGGGCTAAGTTAATTTTTAAACTGGTCGAATTCGACCAGTTTAATTTTACCATAATTAGGGTTAGGGGTGAATTTTTTGAATCAAAACACATTGTTATAAGTTTTAATCATTTAACAAGAAAATAAAGAACAACGACTATTAAAATTACGCCTAAAAACAAAACAATGAACAAAGACAAAAATGTTTCTTTTTTAATGAAGTCAAATTTTAAATCATCTTCAGTCGTTTGATAATTATTTTCTTTTTTCCAATCCAATCCATTTATGTTTCTAGTTTTCTTCATGCCACTTTTTTGAACAATTTGCTTAATCATATTTCTGTTTTGTTCATTATCGCTCAAAGTAATGAATTGCTTTTGCCAATGAAGTGTATAAAATATTTTTGCTGGCCTATGCCTGTGTATAATTATGTCGGTTTTGATTCTATCGAACTCATTAAAGTTTAAGTGTTCGGTTTTACTTTTTTCTAAGTAAATTATTATTTCGTCTTGTTTAATTAAAAAGTCCTTGATTGGCCTTTTCCAGTGGGCGTAAAACATCAAGGCCATAAAAGTCAGTAAGGGTATCAAAATAATCCAGCTATATTCCCACGACGCTATGGTTTTTATAAGATAAATTAATACATCAATATTTGTAGGCATATTTTATTAGACTGATTAGTGCGATGATGAGCAATAATAATAAATTTCTGTTGGAAATTGCCGATATTTAGTGACCATATCAATTATTCTATCGTCATCGTCTATTGTGCAATCTTTACCTGTGCCCTGCAGCCTTTCCGCCAAATATTGAATATTTATTTTACACCTACCATTTGAATCCCTTTCACCTAAGATAGTTATCAAAGCATAGTCACTTTTTTGGTCATCTTTAATTTCTTGATCAATAAATTTTGTTTTATTGCAGTTTTTTAAAGCACCGGTAAAGCAATTTATGTCAGTTCCGCAGTCTCCATCTTGTGATATTTGCTCAGAGATGGTATCTTCGTTTTCTGTTTTTTCATTCATCAATGGATTATAGCCATTTTTAATTTCCTCACCATCTTTATAACCGTCCGCATCTGTGTCTGAATTATTAGGCTCGGTGTTCCAAATATACATTTCATCATAATCACTTAGACCATCGCTGTCGGAGTCTAAATTATTTTTTGGGATTCCAAGTGAGCTTTGTATTTTATTGGCTTGTTCATAAGCAAAAATATTGCCAGCTTCTAAATTTGCAGAAATTTGGTCTAATACTAATCCAATATAATTTTGTGTTTTAAATAAAAATATTTTATTGCCAAGATTGTTAAACGCAAGACATTCTTCTCCTACGCCGTTTAATTCTTTAATAAGAGTTGTTGGATTTTGTTGTTTTAAGTTTTGCACCCAGTTTTTAGTGTCCGTAAAATAATTCTCGGCATCAGTGGCTTTCTGAAATTTTATAACTGCACTTTTTAGTACTGGCAATACACCTTGTTTATCTCCTACCCCCAATTCCATAACAAAAGAGTTCACAAAACCACCCATCACTTCATAATTATTATCTAGTTCTGTGCTAAGTAAAGTATTAAAGCCCGAGATGCTTTCTATTTTATTTGACTCATTGAAATCAGTAATTATGTCCGATATGGTTTGTTCTGCCTTGCTCTCTGACATTCCACTCCGTAAACCCTCTTTAACTAAAATATTATTTAATTCATCTTGAGTTAAAACTAACTTTTCCCAATTTTCTAAAATCAAATTTCTATCCTCTTGTATAATTTGACCCCTGTCTTCAGTCCCAAAGATTTTATCTTTATAATAATATCCTGCGATACTTAGTCCAGCAACGACAAAAACCCCAATCAAAATTAAAATAACGGTAATTACTTTTTTATTCTTAAACCAAGGATTTTCTTCCTCAACTGGATTTTGTTCCAGTGAAGAATTTGGCCGAGATTCCTGATTAGTTTGTAAATCCGTTTGTTTTGTTTGTTGTTCCATATGTTTTTTGGGTTAATTAATAAAAATAATTCCCCTTTATAATAAATAAAAAAACAAATTTATTCCCCTTTAAAAAGCCTGTCAAAATTCTTTATAAATAGAAAAATATTTTTTGAATTGCGTATAACATCAGGGATAAAAGAAGTTTTCGGAGCGTAGCGTAGAAAATTTGGGGAAATTGCGAGCCGAGCAATTTTCCTTTTATCCCTTGTTAAATGAGGGTGAACGAAACGAAGTGGAGTGAAAGCGCTAGCGTCCCCTTGAGTTCAAGCCCGAGCCGTCCCAACACTTAGATTAATCATATCCGCCATCAACTTTTAGAATACTTCCAGTAATATAACTAGCATCATCAGATGCAAAAAATAAAATCGCCTTCGCAATTTCTCCTGGTTTGGCAAATCTTTTCATATAAATTTTTTCTGTTTCTTCTTCAACAAAATCTTTTGGCAAATCTGTATTCATTTCAGTATCTACCCAACCTGGAGCAATGGAATTAACTTGAATTTTTGGAGCAAGTTCTTTTGCTAAATTCTTTGTCAAATTGATAACTCCTGCTTTTGAAGCGTCATAGTCAGCAGCTTCAGGACTAAGAGTGTTAATTCCATTTGTTGAAGAAACGTTAATTATTTTTCCGTTGCCATTTTTTAGCATTTGTTCAGAAGCATATTTACTACAAAGAAATGTTCCAATTAAATTGACATCCAAAGTTTGTTTCCATTGCTCAACAGTTTTTTCAAACAATGGAACATCAAAAACAATTCCTGCATTATTTACTAAGATGTCAATTTTTCCAAAAGTATCAATTGTTTTTTGGATCATTTCTTTGACTTCGTTTTCTTTGGAAACATCACATTTTATTGCGATTGCTTCTGAACCAATTTCTTTTATTTCATCAGCAACGGAAAATGCTTCTTTTTCAGAGGAAAAATAATTAACTACTACTTTTGCCCCTTCTTTTGCGAAAAGTAGTGCGGTAGATTTGCCAATACCTTTACTAGAACCAGTGATAATTGCGATTTTATTTTTTAGCTTCATATGGACATGATTAATTGATTGATATTTATAACTTTTCCTACGTTTAGGCTCGGGCTTGAATTTCATTTAACGTTTGCGTATATCTGAAGTTTTCATCCCTATTAAAAAGGATAAATGTTGATTATCAGACACGCTTTTTTTATAGAACTCCACCCAAATCCTCATCAAACTAAGGGATGAAAATTTGGGCGGAGGAAAATTGGCACTCCTTAAGGATTTAATTAACGCCAATTTTCCGTAGCCAGATAGACGTTGTTATGTGATGTAGACAGAAATTTCTATTCCTTATTATTTTTTGGCAATTTATTCTGGTTTCTCAGTTTTCTGCTGAAAAGATGAAAGAACGTCATCTAGTGAAAATTCTGCGCTTAAATATTGATGTTCCTCGATTCCTCCACCTTCGTGTGAGAATTTTGTCCTTGCCGGTTTTTCAGTCTCGGCTCTTACACCAATACCCTCAGAAACATTGAACTTTGTATTTACGCCATTTGATCCAGCGACAAAAACCTCAATTGAGCCGTTTGGCCACTTATTAATATAAACAGCGCCATGTTTTGACATACCTTCAACATGGTCTTTGCCACCCATTAAACTGCTCAATTGATCGAACTCCCTAGCTCTTTCTGGGATAGGACCTATTTCAAATTTGTTCATAGTGATTATGGTTAAATTATTAAACTAACTAAATTGTATCACAAGCTATGTTCGACCTGAAATAAATTGCCAAAAAAATCTTAAAATAGAAAGAAATTTTTGGCTATTTCACATAACGTTCAGGAATATCTGATGTTTTTGCGCAGCGTCAGCGGAGCAAAAATATGGGTGAAATAATTTTTCATTCCTTATTATAATTAATATTGAAAAATTATTGAACCAGATATTCCTTGTTGTGCGATGTAAATTTTTTATCTTGGTTTTTATTGAGCTGAACTCTGAATTGCATCTAAGAAAATTTGATTTTTTTTTGAAAAAATGGCAGAGGGGTTAGGAGTGAATGCCATTTTTTCAAAACTCCTTATTTTTCTATTCTTTTCTGCGTTGATATTTAACAACAAAAAACGTTGGATACGTCATACCGTCTATCTGTTCCGAGGCAGGAAAATCTTTTTCTTCGCGAAAATCTTGTAAATCAAAATCTTTTAAAATTTCTGGAGAAAAATATTCGGACAAACTGTGGGACGGCTCTTTCAAATGAATTGTTTTTTCAAAAATGAAAGAATCCACTATCTCTTGCTTAAAATAATCTATGCCATCTTCTTTATTTTCTCTTTTGTGGGTATTTATTTTTTCCAAAAACTGACGAAATGGATGTTTAGAAAGAAAAACAAAATGTCCTTCAGGCTTCAACACTCTCGCAACTTCTTGAAAAATTTTTGGAACATCCGGCGAGGTTTGCATTGCGTATTTTGAAACAACAATATCAAAAAACTTATCTTCAAATGGAAGCTTCTCTCCTACACCCTTTTCAATCACCATGTCTGGATTTTTTTCTTTTGCCGAATTAACAAACTCCTCTGACGGCTCAACCCCAAATGGAATAGCCCCCATTTCCTTAAATCTTGATAAATCAGTTCCATCCCCACAGCCAACATCGAGAAGATTTTTATCTTTCAGGTCAACTGACTCCAAAATTTCATAAAATCGTTTATTCCCGATTTCGTCTTGAATCTTCATTTTTTTACTGTAATTTTCAGAAAAATTATCATACTGTTCAGTAATTGTGCTGGGTTTTTCTATTTTTGCCACAGTTTCATCATTTGTTAATTGTTCTAGTTGTTTGTTTTCCATAGTTTTATTAATAATTATTTTCTAAATAAATTCATTTTTCTGCGACCCGAGAAGTAGAAAAATACCTTTTTACCCCTCTATAAGTAATAAAAAAATCAGATTTTCGTCTTAGTTCAACGCACTAAAACTTTAAATTACCGCTTAAAGACAAAAAAATATTTCAGCTAACGTCCGAGACTATGAGAAGTTTGGTGGCGGTATAATGTGCGCGCTAGCGCCAACCGCCGCCAAATTTGCGTGAACGACTGAACGAAGTGAGGGAGTGAACCTCATAGTCTCTGTTAGCTGATGTTGGGCTGTTTTTTAGAAATCAATTGATTCTAACAGTTCATCAAGTGAACTTTTCCAATTTTTGAAGGCGGTAATCACAAACACATTGCCTTTACTCTCGAAAACAACTTCTGTTTTTTCAGATCCACAAGGAGGAAGGTTTTCTGTAATGTTGCCAGATCTCTTTGTTGCCGAAATGCCATCAACTGTTGTTTGTACAGTGTCGCCGCTAATTCTAAATTCAAGATCATTTAGTTCTTGTTCTAAAGTGGCTGTACTGATAAAAATATCAACTGCCGGACAGCTTTCCCCGATTGCAGTCATACGAATTAAATCACTTTCATCTCCTGTTGCCCCACTTCTACTTCGTGATTCGGCGACACTGTACTTTTTAGGGTCATAACTAAAAGAGAAGCCATATTTATCATTTTGATACGTTGTCTCGGATATGGTTTCTATTGGCGTTGCAGTTTCATTTGTTTCAACTTCTGAAACACTTTCATCAGAAGTAGGCGACAAAGAGGTCGTGTACCAATAAATCCCTCCGCCGATTATTAGTGCAGTGATTACCGCCGTTACGATAACCGTAGTAGTCTTATTCATACTTTTTGTGGGTTAATTATTAAATGGATTATATGCTAGATGAAGGATTAAAAACAGCCCAATTTCAGCTAATGTATCCGAGTATGCGAAGTTCGCTTTTCGGATTTATTGAATTAATTGGTTAATTTGAATCTTTTTATCGCTCTATCCCTGAAATTACCACCAAACAGAGAAAAGCGAATTTGGGTCGAGAAAATTTTGCACTCCTTGATTTAAATGTCTAATAACGCAAAACTTTTGAGCCGCATACTCGGTGTTGTGCGATGTTGTGCTGATTTTTTACTATCCGCAGTTTGTACAGTCGTCTGCTTCAAAGTTTTCATGAAAAGGTTTGAGCTTCATTAAATCGTTTATTTTTACCGTAGTCCAAAGCTCCCACTTTTTACAGCTTGTTTCGGGATCTGCGCACTTATATCCAATTGACTTGAATGTGTTTGAAAGCACATCGCTTGGTGTACTCTTTAGCCAAACTGTTGACCCAAGTGTATAATCGCTTCCTTTGACTCCAAAAATTTTACTAACCCTTTCTGGACCACAATTGAAAGCTGTAAAAAGTTGGCCAAGAAATTCAATGCCCTTATATTTCGGATCAATTGGAAAAACATCGCGACCACTATCTGTCGCAGTCGCTGGGGCGGTACATAACGATGATGTGGTATTCTCGGGCTTGATGTTATTTAAAACTGGTGCGTTTTGACTTGGTAATTCTTGTGTAATGGGAACTTTTTTAGCCTCCACCAAATCTTGTGATATTTTTTTGTTTTGGGCGACAATGCTTTCATTCTGAATTTTAAGGGTTTGAATTTCTTGGCTCAAAACATCTGTCTTAGTTTTTTGATAAAACATTAGACCACCGCCGACAACCAAGACAGTTGCCACAACACTGATTACGATTGTCCAGATGTTTTGAGAGCCTTGGACGGGCTCATTGTTTTGCAGATCCATATTTTTATTTATTGATTAGGGCGTAAAAGTTAAGAAAAAATCAGCACAATTTCGCACAACGTTTGCGTGTATCTGAAGTTTTCATCCCGATTAAATGGGATAAATTTTGATTATCAGACAACGCTTTATATTTTTAAACTCCACCCAAATCCTCATCTTACTAAGGGATGAAAATTTGGGCGGAGGAAATTGTGCCACCTTAAGGTTTATATAAATGCACAATTTCCGTAGCCAGATATACGCTGTTATGTGATGTAGACAGAAATTTCTTTTCCTCAATGTATTTTTTGGCAATTTATTTAGTAACTTCAAAAGTTTTTGTTATTGAAGTTATTTCTTGTCGTCTTGCTGACATTTCATTATTAACTG
>ENA-UOWO01003010-UOWO01003010.1-activated-sludge-metagenome-genome-assembly--contig:-NODE-3010-length-20074-cov-5.845047_pt1 | contig 20074 bp, 16 predicted proteins | sample MGYA00238148_ERZ761564 | MGnify/ENA primary metagenome ERZ761564 (study PRJEB28885, sample SAMN05720194) | activated sludge metagenome | isolation source: Anaerobic digester | place: USA... | reverse complement strand
AATTATATCAAATAGATATAATTATTTATTATACTATTATTATATCACCCCCCCCGAGGGGTCAAGGGGTTAAAATATTTTTACCATTTGAATTTTCTAAATAAATAATATACAATAAATAAAACTAATTAATAAATAAATTATGGCACTATCTATTGGAATCGTTGGCTTGCCCAACGTTGGAAAATCAACCCTATTTAATGTCTTAACCAAAAAAAAGGTAGAGGCATCAAATTATCCTTTTTGCACCATCGATCCAAACGTTGGCGTAGTTAAAGTTCCTGACATAAGACTAGAAAAAATTGCTGAGATATCTCAACCAGCCAAAATTATTCCAACTTTTATTGAATTTACTGATATTGCTGGCTTGGTCAAAGGAGCTCACGAGGGTGAAGGACTGGGAAATCAATTTTTATCTCACATCCGAGAATGTGATGCTATTTGTGAAGTTATTAGAGACTTTAAAGATCCCAATATTATTCATGTTGAAGGAGAAGTTAACCCTGCTAGTGATCAAGAAACTATTAATATGGAGTTAATTTTTGCTGATTTAAAAACTATTGAAAAAAGATTAGAAAAAGTTATCAAAGAATTAAAAAGCAATAGCAAAGAAGCCCAAAGACAAAAAGAAATTTTAGAAAATATTAAAAATACTCTTGATCAAGGAAGGGCCGTTAGAGAAATGATTTTTAAAGACGATGATTTAATTTTTGTTAAAAGTCTAAATCTATTAACCATCAAACCAATAATCTATGCTCTAAATTCGGATGAGCCAGATCAAAAAGTCGATTTTAATTGGGATGGAGAAATTATAAAAATCAATGTAAAAATGGAAGAAGAAATTGCTTCCTTGCCAGAAGAAGAACAGGCTGAATATTTACAAGAACTAAACATCAGCCAAAGTGGATTAGATAAACTAATATTCACCTCCTATAAATTATTAGGACTGGAAACTTTTTTTACTACCGGAAAAGATGAAACTAGAGCTTGGACCATAAAGAAAGGAACCAAAGCTCCTCAAGCTGCTGCTGAAATTCACACTGATTTTGAAAAAGGTTTTATTAGGGCCGAGGTTATTAATTGGGAAAAATTTATTAAAGCTGGAAATGAAATTAAAGCTAAAGAATCGGGGCTAATGAGAACTGAAGGAAAAGACTATATCGTTAAAGACGGAGATATCTGTAATTTCTTAATTAACAAATAAAAAATTATAAAAAAAGAAGTTGATTAAATTCAACTTCTTTTTTTTGTGACCCCTGGGGGAATCGAACCCCCGTTGTCAGGATGAAAACCTGGTGTCCTAACCACTAGACGAAGGGGCCAAAAAAAATATCCCTTTCGGACAAAACTAAAAGTATTTTTATTTTATAGGTATTTTGGTAACTTGTCAATATCTCCAAAAACCCCTTATTTTATAAGCCTTTCAAGATAAAATAGCCCTTCCATTGGCAGGTATTGACAATTTTTTATTTATATGCTAGAATACTTAGTTATGTTTTAAAAAATTAAAAACCGATTTAAACGGGTCAGGCACGACAAGCATGGGATTTTCTTTCAGGGTTTCTAAGGCGTTCGCTTTAAAATTCCTAAAAGAAATTTTCTTGCCTATCCCGTTTAAGTCGGTTTTTTTTATTACTCATTTTCAGAATTTTTTTCTACAGATTCGGAGTTAGAATTCTCTATTTCAGATATTGTTTCTGAATTATCATTATCATTTTCCGTTTGAATTTCCTCCACCTTTGGCGCCACTCCCACCAAACAAACCTCTCTCCAAGGAACATATTTAGAATGAAATCGATTCTCAACTTTATTTTCATCTTCTAAGCCTGAATTATAAATAACTATATAATCAAAATAAGCCTCGGCTCCAGAGTGAGCGCTTTCGGTACATTTTCTTTGTCCAGGGGCTAGATCAGTCGTCTCGATAATTTGAGTTGGACCAGGTCTAACAATATTATAGATAACCGGATAAGTAGTGGTAGCAACTCGACCATCAGGAGTCCCCCAAAAATCAAAATACATATCGTTAGTACCCTCAAACCTAGCTTGAATTAAGATATTATTCTTTGTATCGTTTAAAAATTTTAAATCTGGCCTTGGAGTATAAATGGTAGCATCTGTTCCGGCTGGCTCGTAGTAAGAAACTCTATAAGAGTGATTTCTTCTTTCGGTAATTGGCAATCCAGTGGCCAAAGCTGTTCTAAATAAAGTTGTAGCAACCTGACATAATCCACCACCATACTCAGCAATGGTTTTGTTTCCTTTAATAACTAGCTCGGGCAAGTATCCAGCTTCTTTATTAGTTTCTCCCAGAGCCTCTACTAAAGAAAATTCTTCTCCTGGTTTGATTATTAAACCATGTAATTTGTTGGCCCCCACCTTGATATTATGACGACGATTAACCGGTGAACCAGCATAATTAGAATGACCAGTGCCGATAATTTCTTTTATTCCCATATCATTAAAATTTTCTACCTTCTCTACTGGGTCAACTTCTACAACCAACTGCAAATCAGACATTTTTCTATTATTAAAAGCCTCGTCTATTTTGTTGAAGGTGGCTTCATAATTTATTTTTAAACCGTCTTCTCCGGGATTAAAAACGGTAACCTTATCATTGCTAAATTCAAAACTAGGAGAAATTGGTTCTTGCTCAATCTCCGTTTTTATTTTTTCATCCAAAAATTGAAAAAAACTTTCTTCTCTTAAGCCAATTTTTACTCCAATAAACTTATCATTAAGATATTCTGGTTTTAGTCCAATCCATTTAGCAAAGTCTGATTTTGTAACTTCAAAAATTTTATTATCATCTAAATAATTTAAATTAAAAGGAGCTAAATTTAGCAGATCTTCGGCCATCAACTCCATCCCCAGAGAATTATCCTTTTTAATAATTGGCTCTCGGCTATTTAAAATTAAATTAATTTCTTGATTCTGTAAAAATTCAATTCTGTTGTTTAAATCAGATAGGAACTTGTTCATATCTATCTCTTGACCAAATTCTTCTGAAACAATTTCAAAAGATATTTTTTTTGAAGCTAGATCCTCTTTAGCTAATAAGTCAGCATCCCTGGAGAAGTTTTCAACTTTAATAAAATTTTCTTCTAAAACTGTCATTAAATCACTTTGATTAATAACAAAGGATAAATCTAAGTATTCCGAAAAAAATAATAGGTTTATTTTAGTTAGAATATCTCTAAAATTTCCTTCCCGCCCTACTAAATAAGCCTCTTCGATAGACTTTTCAATATCAAATATCAAGGTCTGAGAAACGGAATCTAATTCAGAAGAATAAACAAAATTGTGCCAAACGAAAGAATGATCATTCAAATTAATTTTAATTCCCTGCCTTTCAAAATCATCAACTCGTTGTGATATTATATTTCCAGCTTGTTCGGTGGTTAGACCAGCAACATTAACTCCTGCTACATAAATATTGGGATAAATCTTGTTCTCATATTTTTTTTCCAAAAACAAGAAGCCGGCTAATAAAAAAATAAGCAAGAACAATAAAATATTCGAGCTTAAAAAAATCAATTTCTTGGATTTTTCTGTCATAAAATTCTAATTATTTTTATTCACTAATATCCAATATTTCATTTAAAACGTCTTTAGCCAAAACCTTTCTATCAGCTAAATCTTTCTCTAAGGAAACGATAATGCTAATAGATTCTCCAATTTTTATATTATTTGGCAGATATTCTAAAGGCCAAAAAATTTTTTTATTAGTATCAATCTCAATTAAGGCTGCTTGTTTTTCGTCTAGATCAGTTAAAATAAAATTTTTTTCAATCATAAATTAGGATTTAATCTTAATTTTGATTTGTTGTTCTTTATATAGTTTTTCTAAAACAATTGTCAGAACTCCATTTTCTAAAATAGCTTCAATTTTTTTATTATCAACTTCTTCTGGCAAAATAATAGTTCTAGAAAAGGATCCAAAATAACACTCCTGCAATAAACAATCAGCCTCGTCTACCAAAACATCGTGTTCTCTTTTCCCTTTAATAGTTAAAATATCCCGATTTAAAGAAATAAATAAGTTTTCCGGTTTTACACCGGCAATTGTTGACTTAATTATTATGTTTTCGTTGGTCTGATAAACATCAACCAATAATTGCCCTTCGGTTAACTCCTCCTCCAACCACTCAAAAGAAGAATTATCCCCTTGATTAAAAGTCGATATTTTATAGGTATTAGGTTTTTCTTTTTTGAATAGATTCATAAATTTGTGGGCATAGATGGACTTGAACCATCGACCCCCGCCTTATAAGGGCGGTGCTCTAACCAACTGAGCTATATGCCCGTAATTACTAACTCCTATCCGAGGTGGGTATATCCCGACTCGAACGGGAGACCTCTACGATGTCGACGTAGCGCTCTAACCAACTGAGCTATACACCCAAAAAAAAGACCAGCTTGGCTCATTAAAAACTAACTAATAAAAATATTAGCATTATTAAAATATTTTTTCAAGACGATTAACAATATCTGAGATAATTTCTTTTTCTACATCCTTGATCGGGCGACCAATTGAAGCTTGAGCGATTTTTTTAGTACCCTCCGGTTTGAATTTCTTTAGTAAATCTAAAGAATTAATATTTTTAGTAGAATAAACAACTACATTACTCTTAAAGATATTTTTATCGCTATCATGATGGACAATAATTGTTTTATCAGAAAAATCCTTTTTATCGTCGGCCCTAATATAATGATCATCCAAAATAGATAGTTCTGTTAAAGAATAAAAAATAACAATAATTTTGGCCGTTGGAATACTAACTATTAATTCGTCAATAACGTCTTGTAAATTTTCTTCTCCAGAATCAGACTCTCTAAAATCATTTTTAAACAATGTCGCCCAAACTATGTGATTATCATCAGAGGAAGATAAATTATTTAGAACTCGGCCCCATAATTTTAAAGTATTTAGACTGCGAGATCGATATAAATTGGTTACAATTTCCTCTCTCTTGGCTCCCAACTCAATTAGCTTAGAAGTTGAACTCAGGGCCTTAGGGGTTAAGTTTGGTGTCTTAAAGCTCTTAGTTTTAAAAATTATTCCTGTTAACAGGCAAGTAGCAATATCTTCAGAAATTTCCTCAGCCCGGCCTTCAGACAAAATATCAAAAATTATCTCTGTAACCGAAACTGCATTTAAATCAATAATATTAAGTTGGCCAAACTCTTCATTTTCGGGGCTATGATCAATATTAATAATTGAAGTTTTATAAAAGAAATCAACATTACTGTCGTAAATTTTACCTAAAGATTCCAAATCATGACAGTTAACAGTAATAATTAAATCATATTTAAAGCCGCTCATACTAGATTTAATATCTTCATTAGTAAAAAAACCATCTTGAGGAGAAATAATAAAATTCAACTTGTCCTCTTCTATGGTATATTTTATTTGGCTAACTTTGGCATTTTTTAAATCAACTGAAACAACAAATTTCATTAAATTTTCCAAAGATGTTTTTATTTCATTAAAGTCTGGAAGAAATTTAAAAGAATCAATTGGAGTTTTAAAATTTAAACCATTTTTCATTTTTTCAGCTCCAATCTCTACATTTTTTCCTCTTTTTTTCAAATATAAAGCCAAAGCCAAAGAGCCAGAGATGGCATCTCCGTTCCAATCAATAGGAAAAGTAATCAAAATATTTGATGACTTCTCGATTAGATTAAAAAATTGTTGACTGGTTTTCATTTTCCAAACTATTCAAAATATTAACTAATTACTATATATTCATTTATAAAAATAGTCAACCATAATAATTGACCTACCATATTAATTTTGTTAAGATAATGCTATAATTTATATTATAATTTTAAGAAAACTCCTAAAAATATGGCTCAAGAAATGGACAAAATATACAATCCGATTGAAAAAGAAGACAAAATATACGAAAAATGGGAAAAATCAGGCTTTTTTAATCCTGATAATTTAAATTTACCAAAAAATGCCCCAAATTACTCTATGGTTTTGCCACCACCAAATATTACCGCCAAACTCCATCTAGGACACGCTTCAACCATTGCTATAGAAGATTTGTTTATCAGATTCCATCGTATGAACGGCTATCGAACACTTTGGATTCCAGGAACCGATCATGCTGCCATTGCCACTCAGAATGTAGTCGAAAAAAAGATATTAGCCGAAGAAAATAAAACTAGACATGATTTAGGAAGAGAAGAATTCTTAAAAAAGGTCTGGGAATTTTTAAATGAGACTCAAAACACTATTTTAAATCAGACCAAAAAACTAGGAGCTTCAATCGACTGGAGCCGACAGGCCTTCACTCTAGACGAAGAAAGACAAAAAGCCGTCAAAAAAATGTTTTCAGATATGTATAAAGAGGGGGTTATTTATCAAGGCGAAAGGGTCGTTAATTGGTGCCCTCGATGTAAATCAACTCTAGCTGATGATGAAGTTGAATATAAAGAACAAAAAGCTTTCTTATACACATTTAAATACGACAAAGACTTTCCTATTTCTATCTCAACTACTAGACCAGAAACAAAATTAGGCGACACTGCTATTGCGGTAAATCCTAGAGATGATAGATATAAAAAATATGTTGGACAAATTATTCCAGCTAATTTTTGTGGACAAAAATTAAATATTAAAATTATAGCCGATATTAATGTTGATATGAACTTTGGAACTGGAGCCCTAGGAGTAACCCCTGCTCATTCTATGATTGATTCTCAAATGGCTCAAAAGAATGACTTAGAAAGCATTAAGGTTATATCAGAAGATGGGAAAATAAGAGAGGGTTTTAATAAATTTTCTGGTAAAACTGTTTTAGAGGCCAGAAAAATGATTGTAGAAGAACTAAAAGAAAATAATCTAATTTTATCAGAAGAAGAATTAACAAATAATTTATCAATTTGTTATCGCTGTAATACTCCAATTGAACCATTACCTTCTAAGCAATGGTTTATCAGCGTCGATAAAAAAATAGAAAGACTTGAAAATAAATCTTTAAAAGAATTAGCCTTAGAAGCAATTACTAAAAATAAAATTGAAATAATTCCAGAAAGATTTAACAAAAGATACTTAGATTGGATGAACAATCTACATGATTGGTGTATTAGTCGTCAAATTTGGTTTGGACATCAAATTCCAGTTTGGTATAAAGACAAAGAAATATATGTAGGAGAAGAAGCTCCTACTGAAGATGGCTGGAAACAAGATCCCGACACTTTAGATACCTGGTTTTCTTCTGGTATGTGGACCTTTTCTACTCTAGGATGGCCAAATAATTTTTCAAATAATGGAAAAAGTGGTGATTTACAAAAGTTTCACCCAACTCAAATGCTAGAAACTGGCTATGAAATTATAACTCTTTGGGTTTCTCGAATGATAATGATGTCTTTTTTTGCCCTTAATGAAATACCTTTTGAGAAAGTATATTTACATGGGATGGTTTTGGACAAAAATGGAAAAAAGATGAGTAAATCAAAAGGAAACGGCATAGACCCGATAGATATGATAGAAAAATTTGGTACCGATGCCTTACGTTTATCTCTTTTAATTGGAAATACTCCTGGTAATGATGTTAGAATTAGTGAAGAAAAAATTGCTAGTGCCAGAAATTTTATCAATAAACTTTGGAATATTAGTCGATTTATAATAACTACCAACCAAGATTTTTCCGACGATTACAATAAAAACGAACTTAACTTAAGTGATAAATGGATATTAAGCAAATTAAATAAACTAATACAAAAAGTCACCTCCGATATTAAAGATTACAGATTTGCAACCGCCGGAGAAGATCTTCGAGAATTTACTTGGAACGATTTTGCTGACTGGTATTTAGAATCAAAGAAATTTGAAAAAAATGAAAATAACGGAAAAATACTAATGTTTGTTTTAAAAAATATTTTAAAACTTTGGCATCCTTTTATCCCTTTTATAACAGAAATCATTTGGCAAGAAATTCAGGAAAAGGAATTATTATTAATAACTAAATGGCCAGAAGACAATGACATAGATTTTGAAACAGAAGAAAATAACTTTGAAACAATAAAAAAAATTATTACCAACGTTAGAAATGCTAGGTCTACCAATAATATTGAGGTTAATAAAAAAATAAAAGCCCAAATACTAGCTGGAGATCGAGCAGAGACAATAAAATTACAACAGCATCTAATTAAAAATTTAAAAACCGGAATAGAAGAAATAGAATTTATCAACGAAAAAGACCGACCCAAAGATGAAAAAACTATTTTAATAACAATAGAAGGAATAGAGATTAATTTAATTGGAGCAATAGACGAAGAAAAGGAAAAACAACGTCGAGAAAAAGAAATTGAAAATCTAAAAAAAATGATAAATATGATAGAAACAAAATTAAATAACAAAGATTTTGTAAAAAAAGCTCCAACAGAGTTAGTCAAAAAAGAAAAAGAAAGATTACAAAATTATCAAGAAGAATTAAAAAAGATAAAATTATAAAAATAAAGTATATAATATGACCTTAAAAAAATGTCTCTTAACAATGACGAGCCTAACCTTATTATTATGGGCAATTTTTATTTTTTTAATTATTGCTATTAACCCAGAAACAGCCAATTGGCTAACACTAACTTTGATTTATTTTTCTCTATTTTTATCACTAAGTGGACTAATTACAATTATCAGTTTTATCATTAGAAAAAAAATTAATAAAAAAGAGCTACCTTTTTATTTGATAAAAACATCCTTTAGACAATCATTTTCTTTTGCTTTTTTGATTGTTGCCACCCTTTTTATGTTGGCTCAAAACCTATTTTCTTGGTTAAATATCTTAATTATAATCATCATTTTATCAATAATTGAATATATATTTATAAACGAAAACAAATAAAAATATGAAAGAAAAACTATTAAAATTAAAAGAAGAAATTTTAGAAAAATTAGAGGAAATTAAGGACTCCGCAAAATTAAAAGAAGTTGAAGAAAAATATTTTAGTCGAAAAAGTGATTTTAGCTCCGCTCTAAAAAGTATTAAAGAATTGAGTGACGAAACTAAAAAAGAAATGGGTATCTTAGCAAACTCCATAAAACAAGAATTATCAATAAAATTAGGCGAAATAAAGGAAAAGATTGATAATTCCTCAACAAAAAAAGAAATTATCGATCCAACTTTACCTGGAGAAAAATTAGCCAAAGGACATCTTCATCCCGTTACTAAAATATTAGAAGAAATAGAAGAGCTATTTTCTTCTATGGGCTTTATGGTTTTAGATGGTCCAGAATTAGAAAGCGATTATTATAATTTTACGGCTCTAAATTTTCCCAAACATCATCCTGCTAGAGAAATGCAAGATACTTTTTTTATCGACTCTAAAAATAAAGAAGATGAATATGATATGGTTATGAGAACCCACACTTCACCAATGCAAATAAGGGCTATGGAAAAATATGGAGCTCCACTTAAAGCTATTATTCCGGGAAAATGTTTTCGAAATGAAGCTACTGATGCTAGACATGAACACACCTTTTATCATGTTGAGGGCTTGATGATTGGAGAGAATATAAGTTTTGCTAACCTAAAAGGTATTTTAGAATTAGTCGGAAAAAAACTTTATGGACCAAACACAAAATTAAGAATGCGACCTAAATTTTATCCATTTGTAGAGCCTGGTAGCAATGGAGAATATACCTGCTTCTTATGTCAAGGCAAAGGTTGTCGTGTCTGCAAATATAGTGGCTGGTTAGAAATATTAGGCTGTGGAATGATTCATCCAGAAGTCTTAAAAAACGGAGGAATAGACCCAGAAAAATATTCTGGATTTGCTTTTGGGTTTGGATTAGATAGACTGGTAATGCTTAAATATAATATTGATGATATTAGGCTTTTTAATAGTGGAGACTCTAGATTTTTAGAACAATTCTAAGAAATTAATCAATAATAATTTAAATAAAAAATATGAATATTTCACTGAACTGGCTAAAAGAATTTATAAATCTAGCCAATATTAGTCCGGAAGAAATCAAAGATCAATTAACTGCTCACACTGTTGAGGTAGAAAAAATCATCGAGCAAAAAGAACAATTTAAAAATATTGTTATTGCTAAGATTTTAGAAATTAAAAAACATCCTCAGGCTGACAAATTACAAATTGCCATAGTTGATGCTGGAGAAAAAGAACCTCTAAAAATAGTTTGCGGAGCACCAAATATTGCCGTTGGACAATTGGTTCCTCTAGCTAAAATTGGAGCTATTTTACCAAATGGATTAGAAATAAAAAGGGCTGAAATTAGAGGAGAGGATTCTAGCGGAATGCTCTGCGCTGAAGATGAATTAGGACTAGGAAATGACCACGGAGGAATAATGATTCTTGAGGAAAAAGCTAAAATTGGACAAGAATTGAGTGAATATTTATCATTAGATGAAATTATTCTAGAAATAGATAATAAATCAATTTCTAATAGACCAGATCTTTGGGGTCATTACGGAATAGCCAGGGAGTTAAGTGTAATTTTAGAAAAAAAACTAAAACCTTACGAGACTAAAGAAATAAAAATAAAAAACAATAAAGAAATTAAAGAAGAAAAAAATATTGAGGTTGAAATTAGGGCTAAAAATCTTTGTAAAAAATATTTAGCTCTTAAAATTGAAAATATCAAGATAGAAGAAAGTCCAGCCTGGTTAAAAAATAAAATAACCGCCCTAGGATTAAAATCAATAAATAATATTGTTGACGCCACTAATTATATAATGTTTGAAATTGGGCAACCACTCCATGCTTTTGATGCCGAAGGAATAAAAAAAATTATTATCAGAAAGGCTGAAAAAAATGAGACCATTATTGCTTTAGATGATAAAGAAAAAAAATTAAACGAGAATGACTTAGTTATAGCTACAGAATCAATGATTATTGCTATTGCTGGAATCATTGGAGGAAAGGAAAAAGAAATCAACAACACTACTACTTCCATCATAATTGAATCAGCTAATTTTGATGCTGTTTCCATTAGAAAAACTGCCCAAAGAATAAACTCCCGAACTGACGCTGCTATGCGATTTGAAAAAGGACTAGACCCCAATCTATGTCAATTAGCCCTAAGCAAAATAGTAGAGATAATTAGAAAAATACAACCTAAAGCTATCTTCAAGAATGAAATAATCGAAAAAGGAGACTTCAAAAATGAAGATACAATAATCAGTTTAGATTTAAAATGGATTGATAAAATAATCGGCCAAGAAATTGAAATAAAAAAAATAAAAAGTATTTTAGAAAGCTTGGGGCTAGAAATTCAAAATGAAGATGATGAAAAATCTTGGAATATTAAAATACCTTCTTGGAGACAAAAAGATCTCCAAATAAAAGAAGATTTAATTGAAGAAATCATTAGAATTTATGGTTATAATAATATTAAAGCTATTGTCCCAAATGACGAACTAACCCCACCAGAAAAAGACCCCCAATTACAATTAATAAACAAGGTAAAGAAAATTTTGGCTAATAACTATAAAATGACCGAGTCCTATAATTATTCATTTGTTAATGAAGATCAATTACTAAAATTAAATTTTGATCCAAAAACTTATGTAAAATTATTAAATCCACTATCCTCTCAACATACTATGTTAAGGCAAACTCTAATTACTAATTTAATATCAAATATTAAGACCAATCAATCTAGAAACGATTTAATTTCTATGTTTGAAATAGGTAATGTCTTTTTAAATATTGCCGGTGGTCCACATAAAGATAAAAAACAAAATGAAAATTTGCCTTACCAAGAAAAAAAATTAGCCTTAATTATTAGTGACGCCAAAAACGATTCTTTCAATTACTTAAAAAACATTATTTTTAATTTTTTATTAGAGTTATTAGACACTTTAGAAATAGAATTTTCCCCTACTGAATCAATTATTAGCTGGTCTGATAAAAACGAAAAATGTTTAATAATGGTTAATGGCAAAGAAATTGGCTTTATAGCTAAAATAGATAACAGTATTTTAAACAAAAATGGCATAAAAAAAGAAACCTCAGCCAGCGAAATAAGTCTAAAATCCTTAATAATGGCTATCTCCAAAGGAAAATCAAAACAATATCAAACTATTGCCAAATTTCCGGCCGTAAATAGAGATTTAGCCTTTGTAATTGATCAAAAAATATTCTATAATGATATTAGCAAGGAAATTAGAAACTTTAATTCACTAATTAAAGATCTAGAACTATTTGATGTCTATTCGGGAGAGAATTTAGAAAACAATAAAAAAAGCCTGGCTTTTCATATTGTTTATCAATCAGATGAGAAAACTTTAACCAGCGAAGAAATAGACGAAATCCAAAACAAATTAATCAAACACCTAGAGGAAAAGTTTTCTGCTCAAATAAGGAATTTCTAAAATTATAATTAAAATAAAACTATGTTTACAACAAGCGGAGATATTCTTAATTTATCAATTGCTATCGCTGTTATTGCAGTAGCAACTTTTCTTTGTTGGTCTCTTTATTATTTAATTTCTAATCTACGTCGAATTAACAAAATAAGTCGCCAAGTAGAAAATATCGTTAACAAAACTAACGGATTAGTTGATTTAATCAAAAGCAAAATTAAACAAAGCGGATCATACATATTCCTTTTTGGAAAATTGATTGATCGGGCTATGGATTATTTTAATAATAAAAAAAATAATCAAGAAGAGAAAGCAGAAAAGAATTCTGCTAAAAAAAGAAAATAATTAGAAATAATATAAGAAATGAAAAAAATAATTTTAACCGGAGATCGACCAACCGGACAACTACATATTGGACATCTTTTTGGTTCTCTATTAAACAGAGTTAGACTACAAAATGACTACGAAACCTATGTTATGATAGCGGATGTACAAGCCCTAACTGATAATTTTGAAAACCCTGATAAGGTTAGAAATAATGTTATGGAGGTTGCTATGGATAATTTAGCTGTTGGTATAGACCCTAAATTATCAACCATTTTTATTCAATCATTAATACCAGAAATTGCCGAATTAACTGTTTTCTATTCTAATCTAGTTACTATTTCTCGCCTACAAAGAAATCCAACTGTTAAAGAAGAAATAAAACAAAAAAAAGAACTGTTTAAGGATAGTGTTACTTATGGATTTTTAGGTTATCCTGTCAGTCAATCAGCCGACATCACCGCTTTTGAAGCTGACTTAGTGCCAGTAGGAGAGGATCAATTACCAATGATCGAACAAACCAGAGATATCGTTAAAAAATTTAATCACATTTATGGAGAAACTTTAAGAGTCCCAGAGGCTTTAGTCGGAAATCACGGCAGAATTAAAGGCTTAGATGGAGCCGCTAAAATGGGCAAGAGCTTAAATAACGCTATTTATCTAGCTGATTCCCCTGAAATTATTGAACAAAAAGTCAAAAAAGCTTTAACTGATCCTAATAAAATAAAGCTGAATGATAAAGGAAATCCTAATATCTGTAATGTCTTCTATTATCATCAGATTTTTAAATCCTCAAACTTAGATAATATTAAAAGCGAATGTCAAAAAGGAGAAAGAGGCTGTGTTCAATGCAAGAAAGAGCTAACCGAAAATATTATTAATTTTCTAAAACCAATTCAAGAAAAAAGAAAATATTATGAAGAAAGACCTGAATTAGTAGAAAAAATATTACAAGAAGGAGCAAAAAAGGCTAGAATTAAAGCCCAAAAAACCATGGAAAAAGTGAAAAAAGCTATGAAATTAGATTACTTTAACTAAATTATAAAAAACAAAAACGACTTATTTTTCAAAGTCGTTTTTTATTTTATCACTTTAACATTATTTATTGCCAAACCATTTATTGTATAATAAGTCGTATTCTCCAGACTCAAAAAGACCTAAAAGCTCCTTATTAAAAACCTCTCGAAGATCACTATCGTGAGAAAAGGCAAACCCATAGGTTTGTTTGTTAAAAACATCCCCAACAATAACATAATTATCACTTTGTTGATTATTAACAAAATTCTTAATCACAGGTTCATCAAAAACCACCGCTTCAACTTTTCTATTTTTTAGTTTTTTAAAAACATCTTCTATTTTTTCTTCTAAGACAACTTTAGCGCCCAATCTGTTCAATTCGTCTACTGAAGTTGTGCTAACCTTAGTTCCAACTCTTTTATTTTTTAAATCTCTAGGACTATTAATAGTATATTTTATTTTACTAAGAGTAATAAAAGAAGTTATTCTGGCAATGAAGACGGCAAAAATAGTTATTCCAAAGAAAACAACGAAAAACCCAATGAATTTACCCAAAGAAGAATCTGGATAAGTTCCGCCGACACCACCCATTAAAGTAACTGTCCACCATAAAGAATCTACTATACCAGCCCAATAACTAGTATCAATATCTATGGTTGGGAGGTTTTTTTCAAAATACCAAAAAACATTACTGATTAAAAATATAAAACTAAAAAATATTAACAAAAATTTTAAAACTTTTTTAAAATTATTTAAAAACAAGCTTTTTAAAGTCCCTAAAAAACTAATCTTACTGCCCTCATTAACCATTATTGCTAGACCCGATCTAAGAGTAAAATAAGAAAAACCAACCAACTCTTCTCTTTTTTTGGTTCTAGTTATCCCCGAAAAAGCAACGTCAATTTTTTTATTTTTAACAGCCGAAAGAAGTTTTTTAAAATCAAATTCCTTGTAGATAAATTTCAAATTTAATTTATTGGCGATTATTTCCCAAAGCTCTACTTCAAATCCGCTATATTCATTATTAGAAGAAATTACTAACGGCTCAAAAGAAGAGACTCCTACAATTAACTCTTTTTTCATATGATTATAAAATTAAACTTTATAAAAATTACCCTTCACACTCTTTATTAGAACATTTTGATCCATTTTTATCCTCGATCATCAAGGCTCCACATTTTTTACATTTCTCTCCGGTTGGTTTTCCAAAATAGGCATTTTTACAATTTGGGTAAGCACTACAAGCATAAAAGACACCTCGACGACTAAATTTTTTAACTATTTTGCCTTTACCACAAACTGGACAATCAACTTCAATATCTTTTTGACCATCCTTATTAATATTCTTTAAATTTTTACATTTAGGATAAGCACTACAACCCAAAAAATAACCAAATCTACCAGACCTAACAATCATATCAGATCCACATTTTTCACATTTTTCTCCTTTATATTGTTCCTTAAGTTTTATTAAATCTTCACTCTCCTCCTTAGGGGATGCTTCTCCTTTATTCATAGATTTAATATTACGACATTCTGGAAAGGCGCTACAGGCCAAAAATTTACCATAACGACCAGTTTTAACAATCATTTTAGCTCCACATTTATCACAAACTTCATCGGTCTCTTCTTCGGGGGCAAAATTTTTTTTATCTAATTCCATATATTTTTTTTCTAAATTTTTATAAAATTCATCCCAAAAATTTTTAATAACCGGTTGCCATTTTTTTTCTCCAAATGAAATTTTATCTAAATCGTCTTCCATTTCAGCCGTAAATTCATAACCAACAATTTGAGGAAAATGCTCCACCAATAAATCATTAACTATGAAAGCGATATCAGTTGGAAAAAGCCTTTTCTTATCGTCTCTATTAACATAATTTCTATCAATTATGGTAGCAATAGTAGGAGCATAAGTAGAAGGGCGACCAATACTATGTTTTTCTAATTCCTTTACTAAGGTTGCGTCAGAATATCGAGCTGGAGCTTGAGTAAAATGCTGATTTTTTTCCAGTTTTTCTAATTTTAATAATTCATCTTTATTTAACAAAGGTAATTCGTTCTCACTAACTTTCTCTGGATAAATCTCCAAATAACCCTTAAACTTAATGGCCTGTCCATTGGCTCTAAATAAATACTGATTGTTATCTCCAGTTAAAATATCAACTGTCACAGTATCAAGAATTGCTGGGACCATCTGAGAGGCTATAGCTCTCTGCCAAATAAGTTGATAAAGCTTAAATTGGTTTTTATCTAATTTAGCAGAAATATCTTCAGCCAAAACTGAAGCTGAAGTCGGACGAACAGCTTCATGAGCTTCTTGAGCATTTTTATTTTTACTCTTAAAAATCCGTCCACCAGAAACTAAATATTTATCACCTAATTTACTTTTAAGATATTCTCCAGCTTCATTTCTAAACTTCTCAGCTAAATTAATGGAGTCGGTTCTCATATAGGTGATATAACCCATTTCATATAATTTCTGAGCTACCATCATAGTTTGCTTAGCACTAAAGCCCAATCTTCGATTAGCAGTCTGTTGCAAGGTTGAGGTGGTAAAAGGGGCTAGAGGATTTTTAAAACTCTCTTTTGCTTCAATGCTGGAAACAATAAATGATCCATTCTTAATATCATCTAAAGTCTTGCTAGCCTGTTCCTCATTTTTAAAATAAAATTTATCTAAGGTCTTGTTTTCTATCTTTTGTAACCTGGCTGTGAAGCTAACATTATCTTTTATTAACAAAGCATTGATATCCCAATACTCTTGAGGGATAAAAGCTTTTATTTCTCTTTCTTTTTCTACAATTAAACGAACAGCCACACTCTGCACCCTACCAGCCGACAAACCTTTAGCTACTTTTTTCCAAAGAAAAGGTGATAATTTATACCCCACCAAACGATCTAAAATACGTCTAGCCTGCTGAGCATCAACCATTTTTTGATCTATTCTTCTAGGGTTTTCAAGAGCAGATAAAATAGCCTCTTTAGTAATTTCATGAAAAGCAATTCTTTTGTAATTATCCTCCTTTAAAGATAAAGCTTCAAATAAATGCCAAGCTATAGCCTCTCCTTCACGGTCTTCGTCAGAAGCTAAAATAATAGAATTAGCTTCTTTAGCTAATTTTTTTAACTCGGTAACTCTTTTTTTAGCTTTAGTTGGAATAACATATTTAGGTTCAAAATTATTTTCTAAATCAACCCCCAAATCGCTTTTAGGTAAATCACGAATATGTCCAAAAGAAGATTCTACTTTATATTCTTTTCCTAAAAATTTTGATATTGTTTTAGCCTTGGTAGGAGACTCTACTATTATTAAATCCATAAATATTCCTTATTTTTATAAAACAATTATAATATTAAAACAAAAAAAACACAAATAAACCAAAGAATCAAGCTAAACTATGTTTTTATAACCTAAATAACAACATAGAATTGATAAATATCATCAGTATTATTAACTAAATAAGCTCCATTTTTAATTAAATTATTAGATCCGACAAAACTACGACCGCAAACATCCCCCGGAAACACTAAAACATTTCTGCCCTCTTCCAGGGCTTGGTTAGCAGTAATCAAGGACCCTGATTTTTCTCCCGCTTCAATTACCAAAGTTGACATTGACAGACCAGCTATAATCCGATTTCTTTGGGGAAAATTAAAAGATAATGGCTTTGTTTTTGGACAAAATTCTGATAAAACTAGCCCATTGTTATCTATGATATCATAAAATAGTTTTTTGTTTTTATAAGGATAAATTGAACCATTATCCAATCCAGACCCCAAAACAGCCACAGTCTGTCCACTATTCTCTATAGATCTAACATGGGCCAAGGAATCTATGCCCAAAGCTAGACCACTGACTATATTAATTGATTTTTTAACCAATTGGGGAATAAAACTATTAATAATTTTCTCTCCGTAATAAGAATGATTTCTGGCCCCAACTACCGACAAAGACATCTTCCAATCAATATTCAAATTACCTCGATAATATAATAAAGGCGGAGGACTAAATATATTTTTTAAAAATATTGGATAATCAGGGTCTTCATAAAAACAAACGGAAATATTTTCTTTATTAATAAACTTTAGTCCTTCCCACAAATTAAAAGTTTTTCTCTTTAAAATTAATTGTTCGATAGTCTTTTCCTTTAATCCGGCCAACCTTAAATCAGAGGAATGGGCATAAAAGGCCTCCTTAAAATTACCAAAATATTTAAGCAATAGATTATATTGATTAAAATTAAAGCTAATTAAATGATTAAAGGCTATCTGCCAAAGTTTGTTTTCATCCATTAAAAAACTTTAACAGAGGCACTTTAAAATTAAGATAAATTAAATTTAAAGTAAAAATAAAAAATCCCTCAGATTTCAAGAACTTGTTGTTCTAAAAATCTAAGTGACAAAGGGGCAAAGATCCAAAGGGTCAAAGAGCCAAAAGCCAAAGGGTCAAAAGACCTAAGAGCTAGCTCAATTTCGGGACGACAACACGACGACGACCGCCAGGAAGCCAAACGTGCGCATCGTCGAAACGATGAACGCTGACATCCAGACCACACGAATCCACACCCACGAGGACGACAAAAAGATTATCTTCTGTGGCCGGTTTTTCAAAATCTTTTTTTGTGAGAAAAAAAGCAGCATAACCAGCTTGCCTCAAATAACTACGATGTTTTTCGCAAAAATCAATAATCTGACTTTGGGTCAAACATAAAGAGTCAAGATCGTCTGATAAAGAAGTAAACATGTCTTTAAAATTGGCATGTTTTACTATTTCGTAAATCTCTATTTCTGTCTCCGGGGTGGCCTTACTTTCTTTATTTAGACCCCAATTCTTAAAGTCAGAATCTATATAGGACTTAAAAATATCTTCAGACTGAGAAATAATGGCCCGACCATCTGATTCGGATAAAGATAATTTTTCAGAAATAGCAAGAGATCTTAAAATAACGTTTAAAGCATTCATTTTTCTTAAATTTATGGTTATTACTTATATAATCTAGTTAAAATTACATAAGCAATAACCATAAAACTATTTCTGTCGTTTTTAAGGTACTTTATTCAAACAATTATATTATAACATAATTGCTAATTTTTGTCAATGATTGCTTCTAGCTAATAAAATAAGGGATTTTATCCCCTTATTTTAAATATTTTACTAACAAACTATAGTTTAACGCTACCAAAGATATTTTCTAATTTGCCTAATTCATCACCCGAAAATCTTTGTAAAACAAATTTCTCTCCTGGGATATTGACCTTAAACTCATTTTTAATACCAAAACGAATTCTAGTAAAGTTCCTAGTCTTAAGATGTTTAATTATCGATTCTACCCCATTATGACCAGCGCTAGAAGCATTAACTGAATTTTTATATCTACCAAAATCAATATCCAAATCATCATGTATGACTATCAAAGTCTGACTCAAGTCAATATTTTCTTTGGTAAATAACCCTAATTTTTTTGGTAAAAGCTTATAATAATCTAAATAAGCCCGAACTGATAAACCAGAATTATTCATAAAGGCTTGAGGTTTAATTAGGGTAAATTCTCCTTTTTCCAAAATATAAGCATTAAATTTTTTATCAAATTTCCAATCAGCTTTCTCGCCAGCTAGATAATCTAAAAACATAAAGCCAATATTATGTCTAGTCTTTTGATAATTATCGCCAGGATTTCCTAATCCAACAATTATTTTCATAAACAAAAAATTAATTTAATCAAATAAGAACGCTCACGCGTTCTTATTTTTTCTATTTATATATTTCTCTTTTTTTCTTGCCCTTGTATCCGGTTCCAGCAGGAATCAAGCATCCAATAATTACGTTTTCTTTTAAGCCTTCAAGATAGTCTATTTTACCGCTTAAAGCAGCCTCAATCAATACTCTAGGGGTTTCTTGAAAAGATGCAGCTGATAAGAAACTATCAGTAGTTAAAGATGTTTTAGTTACTCCCAATAATAATCTTTCTGACTTAGCTTTATCTTTAGTGTCTTTATTAGCCTGATCTAGAACCTCTTCTTCCACTGTTTCTCCTGGAAGTAAATCAGTAGCCCCAGTTTCTCTAATTAAATGTCGAGAGAACATCTGACGAGCAATAATCTCAATATGTTTATCATTCAATGGTTGGCCTTGTGAAGAATATACATATTGAATTTCTCTAATAATATATTTCTGAGTTTCTAATTTTCCTCTTAAACGATATAGTTCCTTCAAATCAAAACTACCCTCGGTTAATCTGTCTCCAGGCTTAACGGTATCACCATCTTTAACCCACAACATTAGACCTTTTTGAATAGTAAATTCTTGAATTTTATCAACCTCAGAGACCACTTCGATGTATTTATCAGAAACCTTTACAACACCTGAGTCTTTAGACTTAATA
>ENA-UOWO01003008-UOWO01003008.1-activated-sludge-metagenome-genome-assembly--contig:-NODE-3008-length-20082-cov-6.340490_pt1 | contig 20082 bp, 21 predicted proteins | sample MGYA00238148_ERZ761564 | MGnify/ENA primary metagenome ERZ761564 (study PRJEB28885, sample SAMN05720194) | activated sludge metagenome | isolation source: Anaerobic digester | place: USA... | reverse complement strand
TCTATGCACTAACGTAACATTCACGGGATTCCCTACTTAGCATAAGCTATTCAAGTCACCAACTCAGAGGTGAGAGGTCTTAAAAGTATTACATACCGATTCACATCAAACATCGGCTTTCTGAAATGCGTTAACCTTGACCATTCCTCGTCACAGTTTTTATAGATTTTTGATATTAAGTTTTGCTCATTCTGTCACGTGCATATTGATTTGTCAACCATTATTCTTAGAAATATGCAAAATCATTAATTTTAGTAATAGTATTTTGAATCTTTTATCTTAAAACTAAAACAACTAGGGGTATGTCGATCTTTGAGCTTTGATTTTCGAGCACTAATCGAAAAGGAAGATTAATAGCGTAATATCCTGGTGATGATGCAACATCTATAATACTCAGCTAATTCTATTTCATTGAGCACAGCTGTTTCTAATACAATCTGAAACTTATCCTGTGTGCTCCACTTATCTGCTGTTTTGAACTTTGTTGTAGATGAAATGCCTTTTTTCTTAGCTTTATCTCTCCATCTATATATTGTATTTATACTTATGCCTGTCTCTCTTGCTAAATCTGATGCACTGGTTTCCCCGGTAATCAATCTGGTAACAATTGAATCCTTCAGTTCTTGACTATAACTTGCCATAGTAATCCACCTTTCCGATGATAGTTAAACCTATCATATATTATTTAGGTTACTGTGACAACAATCCTACCACACAGGGCAAAGGAGTGTGATTGTATGTTGAATATAGGAAGTCTTATTTTGGGTGTTTGTGCTTGACTGTTTGCAGTTTTGGCAATTTCAACATCTAAAGCATTGGAGTTGTCAAGAAGAAAAATAGCAGCAAATCATCCCATTTTCAAATAAGTTATCGGGTAAATATTGAGACATATCGTCAATTTCTCCATTTACTAACTTATAAAGAATTTCATATATTGTCATATCATATTCATAAAATGTATCCGACTCACCATAAACCAGAATACTCCATTTGCCGTTTTCGATTCTCCAATAGAAAACGGTACCATTATCGCATTGCGCCCAAGGTAAAATACACTTTTCCCCCGGGTAAAATTCAAAAGGGTAGCCCTCGTTGCACTCCGGAATATAATGGTTTTGCATTATAATATCATGTTCAAAGCCTTCTTTTACAAACAAATACGAAGCTTTTATCTCATCAACCATATCATTCCAGCTCGGCTCAAACGGCGAAACAAACCATATATAGTCATTTATTCCGTCGCATTTGCAGTTTTTAAAGAAATTAAGATCGGATTCCGGAAATCCCTCTGAGAGTACTATGTTAAATTTATCAGCCGTGACATATTCTTGAGGTTCACCGGAAAAAAGCTTATTTAATTCGTTTTCATAATTAATCATAGCTAAAGAATACTCCATCCAAGATGTTTAAAATATTAATTGAAAAGCTGAAACCCCTGTCTCCTATAGCAGTCATAAGTATACTGTGCGGCATGCCTGTACCACCTATATAAAACGGTATTACAGTGATATAAATATTTTAACCGAGTTTAACATTAGTATATAAGTTTCCGTTAAAGTATAGATATACCCACTCGGGTCGCAATAAGTCACCGGGTTAGTGTTTACATAAAGGTAATTATGCGGACTTACCGGGTCAAAAATACTTCCCTGATAAGTAATCCTGAGTAGTAAACGTACCGGTTGACGAGGTCATGTATATTGTGCCATAAATAAGTGACAATTGTCAGTAGAAAAGAGGCTGTTTTTTTACAGCCCCTTTGGTTTTGAACGATAAAATATGACGTATTTAATAATTCTCTTTTATATGACGTAATTATTAACCTACTTAAATAAATCTTTACGATGAAAGTAAACATACATTAATCTGAAAATTGCAGGAAGACATCCCAAATCTAATAATAATGGCAGTAAAGACAAAAAACGATATTTACCATCGATGATCAAAAGAATTGAAATGGAAGCAAGGACGCCTCCTAAAAGAGGAGTGACAGATGGGGTTTTTTCTTTTTTGAAATAACCTTTCCAAAAAATAATGTAATTAATAGTTATGAAAAATACCCCAATAATTCCTGAGATAATTGAAACAATAGTATTCGTATAATCACTTCCTTAATATAATGGTATGTTTATCATTAATCTTCATCATCATCCGGTGCATACAGAATTAAGATCAACCATTATGATATCCATACGTCCTCCTTTTATTTTTTTCAAATAATGATTTTATTTTTTAAAAATATTAGGTGTTAGTTTAAATAACCTACTAAGCGCCAATGCTAATTCATCGATTAATTCCGCACCATTTTGAGGTATAATCGCAATATGATATGAATTACCTGAAGTAGGATCATGAATAACCTGCCAGCCATCTCCTAATTCTCTGATATCACCGGCTGTTGTATGAAGGTGAAGTACGTCTGTCTGGTCGTGAACATAAACATTAAGAACTTCCTTTAGCTCTGTCTTGCCTGTATGTATGTCATACGCCCATAATCAAATGAAATAATGCCATAATATCCGGTCTTCACTGTTTCTTATGATCTGCCATATACCAATCATAAGCATCATCTATTTTTTTCTTACAAATCGAATTCCATTTTTTAATATTATTGCATCGTTCATCATCTGTTGTTTCCATATCTCCACCAAATCCAATAAAGTGCATTGCAACTCCGTTTTTATCCACTAATGCAATTTCATTTGGTGCCTCTGTATATGATAAAAATTTGCAATGTGTACTAAAGCATTCAATACTAATGTGTTCATTGTGCAATTTACATTTTTTCAATTCATTTACAGTACAATATGCTTCTAATAATATGTGATTATAAAACATCTGCTATCTTCTCCTAATACTTATGGTCTGTAATAAACTCAATTATTTAAAATACAATAATAGCACTAGTGCTTACATTTTCATCTTATTAACAATTCTCTTAATCCATTTTTCGTTAAAGGGTAAGAAGAGTCCTGCTACTGGACCAACAACAAAAGCGCAGATAATCGTACCAAGTCCTACAGTTCCGCCAAGCAAAAAGCCTATGCCTGCAAAGCATAAATCAACGACAACTCGAACAATGCTGAACTTAAACTTAAGCTTATCGCTTATTACTATAGCTACGAGATCATTAGGACCTGTTCCAGCTGCTGATTTAATTACTATAGTCATTCCAAATGCAAGAATCACACAACCAAGAATGTTGACAATTATCTTTACTATCAAGGAGACTTCTCCAGAAAACAATGGACTTAATATCCAGTTGAAAAAATCAATAATTGGACCACCACATATCATACAAAGAAGGGTTCCAATCTTTACATAGCTACGATCTAAGAATAGAAGAATAGTGATAATAATTAAGCTGATTATAATATGTACTCTGCCGTGGGTCAGAAGGCCATACAACGTAGCCGGTAATAAAGAACTTTGTCTGAACAAACCCTGAATTAAAACATTAAATGGATCCGAGCCAATATCTGCAAGCAAGAACAATGTTACTCCTAGGTGAGCAATGGTTAGTCCAAATAGTAATATTACAACTCTAATTATCAATTCTTTTATCTTAGTTTTATCCATAAAAACCTCTAGCTATTTTGTAATGTTGTATAGATTATACTTTATTAAATATAGGCGTATCATACAAGAATAAACAGTATTGCTAAGAATGTTGGTTTCTCTATATTCATATACTGGGTTTTCGGCATTTTTGTTCTCACGCTGGTGCTATTTATTTCAACACTCGTAGACTCTTTTTCCACAGTTCTTGCGTCCACGGCAGTAGTGGTGATGGCAATGTATCTAGCTTCGATGCTACCCAAAGTAGCTATCTACCTTCCCACTAATCTATGCTCTGGTTATGAACTTATGACTTCTGCTTCAAATCCTTCAGATTATGCTAAGGCTTTGATTGTCACGGTTGTTTTGATTGTGATTGGGTTTGTTTCTTCAATTATTTGTTTTAATAGGAAGAGCTTGTGATTTTTCGAAAAGAGAGATATAAGCAAGCACTTATCAAATTTGTAAGGCTGTCTTCCTAACGAACATGTATTTGAATATAATGATTATAATTGATTCATTTGAGATTAGGAGATTATTCAGTTGAAAGAATATGAAATTGCATCCCATAAAGACTTAGAAGAGTTGTATCAACTCCAGAAGATTGCGTTCGAGAGTGAAGCTGAGATGATTGGGAGTAGAAATATACCCGCACTGTTAGAGTCCTACGAGGAATTCGAGAGAGATTTTGACAACTGGATAGTTGTTATCAAACGAGATTCCCAAGGTAAAATAATGGCATCGGCAAGATACTTCAAAAAGAATGATACCATCGAAGTTGGTCGTTTAATGGTTGCCCCAAGTTTCAGGAACCAAGGATTAGCATTTTCGATAATGAAAAATGTTGAAGATCACTCCCGAGGGTCAAAATTTGAATTGTTTACGTGCACCCGAAGTTGGATCAACATTCGCTTATACGAGAAACTTGGATATCGCATTTTCAAAGAAGGAATAGACGATAACGAATTACCTCTAGCCTACATGGAAAAATGCATTAACGAGAATACTTAATGACCAATCTTATTCTGTAGTTCTTATAAGTCTAAAGTAACTGCGTTTGGTCTCGATGATTCCCTGCTTTACAAGTTTATTTATCTCAGTGGACATAGCACTTCGTTCGACACCAAGATAATCAGCAAGGGCCTGACGGTCAAAAGGAATAGTAAATTCTTTAGACTTATTAATTCTCGACTGATCATGAAGGAAAGCCATGAGTTTCTTTTTGGTTGTCTTGTGAGAGGAGTATTTTAGCTTTTGATTCATTAGCATATTCTTTTGGGCAACTATCTTTAGTAAATTAGTAATCAGTGTATGGTGATACTCGCATCTTCCTCCGCAGGAAGCAAAAATACTATTACTGTTTATGAAAAGGATTTCTGCGTCATCAGAAGCTAGAATATCAACAGGGAGGAATTTGACTCCTGCACAGGCAAAGGCCTCAGCAAACAAAGCGCCCTGCCCAAAATGTGCCCTAATGTTGCGGTTTCCATAATAATCATCCTGCAGAACTTGGATGCTTCCCTCTAATACAATTCCAATAAAATCGATTGGGTCTCCGGCTGTTTTTATGAAATCGTTGCGCTTATATTTCTTTGAATAAGAACCTAGCCGTTTTAGAATAACGGGGATGTCGTCAGCGGGCATTCCTTCGAATAATGGAAGTTTTACAAGTAAATCATTATTTTGCATATTATCTCCTTCTGTTGGAAATTCAACATATCTTCCGACTTGATTCTAGTATTATTACATCAGAAAGAAAAGAATAAATCTGTGAAGGAGGCAAAAAATGATTAGAAAGATTATCCATATTGATGAAGATAAATGTAACGGATGTGGAATATGTGCTAGCGCTTGTCATGAGGGCGCCATAGATATTGTAGATGGCAAGGCGAAGCTGGTTAGAGAGAATTTCTGTGATGGTTTTGGAGATTGTCTGCCGTCCTGTCCTACTGGTGCGATTACTTTTGAAACCAGAGAAGCCCCTGAGTATGATGAAGCGGCAGTTAAGCAAGCACAGGAAGATGAGAAGAAGAAGGTCGAAGTAAAAGAGAAGATGTCGAAAATGGGCGGATGCCCAGGATCAAGAGTCATGCAGCTTAACAGAAATGAGAATATTTCTGAAGAAACAGATAATAAATCGGCAAATTCTACGAAGCCGATATCAAAACTTCAGAACTGGCCAGTGCAGATAAAATTAGCACCTCTTCAGGCACCATACTTTAATGGAGCAAAACTCCTCATTGCGGCTGACTGCGCTGCCTATGCATATGCTTCTTTCCATGAGGATTTTATCAAGGGAAAAGTTTCACTTATTGGGTGTCCTAAGCTTGATAATATTGATTACAGTGAGAAACTGACTCAAATAATTGCAAATAACGACATCAAGTCCGTAACCATTGTAAGAATGGAAGTTCCATGTTGCGGAGGTCTGGAAATTGCAGCAAAGAAAGCATTGCAGAACAGTGGAAAGTTTATTCCGTGGCAGGTCGTAACAGTAGGAATTGAAGGTAATCTGTTGGATTAATGAAAGGAGAATAAGCATGTATAAGAACATCGAAAAGCAAGTTAAGCTTAGCTTAAAGGATCAGGTTGAGTACCAACAATGGCAGGTAGTGAGCAAGACTCTTGTTCAAAACGAGTTTGTTAGCATGACTATTTTCTCCTTTGATAAGGGAGAGGAAATCTCGTCTCATTCGTCTGGTGGAGATGCAATGGTTACGGTTCTTGATGGCAAGGGAAAATTCACTATAGCAGATGAAGTATTCTATCTTGAGGCAGGTGAAACGATTATCATGCCAAAGGATATTCCTCATGCAGTATATGGTGAAGAAAAGTTCAAGATGCTGCTCGTTGTATCCTTCTAATCACTAATTAGAGTCGCCCTTTTCGAAGGGCGATTTTTCATGCCAAAAATTAAAAAGCACTGTATCTACTTATTCCAGTCCGGTTGCATTACAACGATTCAAACATTGAAATAACATGGATTATCCTTTAGACTGTTAGCTTAAATACATATTGATTATTTTGGAGATACTTATTCTATGGAATATAAGATTAGAGAATTGAAACTAGAAGAAGCAAAGGTTTTGGATACTTTCTTATATGAGGCTATATATATTCCTCAAGGAGTTGCGTCTCCTTCAAAGGAGATAATCAATAAGCCGGAATTACAAATCTATGTAGAAGAGTTTGGTAGTAAAAATGGTGACTTGTGTTTTGTCGCTGAGGTTGATTCACTGATTGTTGGCGCAGTGTGGGTCCGTATCATGAATGATTATGGTCATATCGATGATGAGACGCCTTCCTTTGCTATATCGCTTTTGAAAGATTATCGAAATTATGGAATAGGAACTGCATTAATGAAGAAAATGCTGGAAGAACTAAGGAACAAAGGCTATAAGAAAGCTTCATTGGCAGTTCAGAAGGTAAATTATGCAGTAGGAATGTATAAGAAAGTTGGATTCGAAATCATCGACGAGAATGAAGAAGAATATATAATGATTTGCCAATTATAGGGGGAATTTATGACAATCGAGAGAATCACTCCGCTTACCGCAGAAGAGGTGGCAACAATATATGTGAAGAGTTGGCAGACTGCGTACAAAGGCATAATGCCACAGGACTTCCTTGATAAATTAGACTCAGAACGCTGGTCCTCGTGGATTGGCTCATCTGAGAGTGAGACTGAGAATTATGCACTGAAGGACGAAGGAAGATTTGTGGCAACTGCTTCGATTGGTCCAGCACGAGATGAGAAGATGAAGGGCTGGGGCGAGATTGTAACCTGTTACGTTTTGCCTGAGTGTTTTCGAAAAGGATATGGAACTGCCATTTTCGATTATGGTGTTGGAAGGCTTAGGGAGCTAGGCTTTCAAGATATCTACTTGTGGGTAGCAGAGAAGAATCCCAGGGCTCGGGCGTTTTACGAGAGCCGTGGCTTCGTAGCGACAGAAGACATATTATTTACTGAAATCCACGGGACGACTGTTCATGAGATAAGATATTTATGCAAGTTTAAATGAGGTTAGAATTATGGATAGTAATGAAGACTCAATTCAATTGAATGTAACGAAGTTCGATCTCGACACCAGGAAAGGCAGTTGGCGTTTTGTGTCCATATTTATTTGGGCTGGTTCTGGACTAGCTGGTCTTGCGATGCTAGCGGATTCTTTCCCAAAAGCTGTGAATTTCTTTGGAGTATTTCTGCTACTTTTGTGTGCAATATCTATCATTCCTCTGTTTGTTTTTTTGATAGTAAACATGCAAATGGAAAAAAAGAGAAGCAAGGTGAAAATGACGTTCGTCGCACGTTCTAATCAACTGTATTGTGACAACCAACTTCTTGAACCAATCTACGATAAGCAAGACAAGTATGCTCTCCTTAAAGGATTGGAAAAATTCAATTTGGGTATCTATTATCCGGACTCAGAGCGACTCTTATCGTTTCTGACGTACAATGGTATTTCTTGTCAATATGGATTTGAGGATGAATTTGACGATGAGAATGACGATGAATACCTCGAAGAATAAGATAGAAGCAAACGGGTTATTAATTTGATTTAGTTGCGGCCTTCGATAGGGCTTTGTAATTTTGTAAACATATTATTACTAATTGCAGATTATCGAGATTTTTCAAGAGAACCATCTATAATGATGTTAGTTCTTCCTATTTGCTTAGTGAACATACTTGATTCTCTTGATGTTCATACGAACTTTAAGACTATCAAGAATCCCTTTATTCCTATCCCTTAAAAATGACGGTTAGTTGAGTATCCTCAGCTAACCGTCATTAAATTACAATTTATGTCTTGATTAAGACTTAGTCGAATCAGAGTCAGATTGTCTAATGTCGCATCTCTTGATCTTGCCGCTCGTTGTCTTAGGAAGCTCTTTAACGAACTCAATAATTCTAGGATACTTATAAGGAGCAGTTGCATTCTTAACATGAGTCTGTAACTCCGTCTTTAGCTCTTCGGAGGCTTGATAGTTTTTTGTAAGAACGATAGTCGCCTTAACTACCTGACCACGAACAGGATCTGGAGCAGCTGTTACGGCACACTCAAGAACAGAAGGGTGGGTCATAAGAGCACTTTCAACCTCGAAAGGTCCGATGCGATATCCAGAGCACTTGATAACGTCATCGTTACGTCCTTCAAACCAGAAGTACCCATCGCTATCTCTCCATGCCGTATCTCCGGTATTATACCAGTCGTTCGTAAATGAACGAGCGTTTGTTTCAGGTGCTTCGTAGTACTCCTGGAAAAGCCCCGTAGGATGATACTTCGACAAATTTCGAATTACTATTGAACCAACAACACCATCCTCACAGCTGTTGCCCTCATCATCAACGAGGTCGATATCGTAAAGAGGGGCAGGCTTACCAGTAGACCCCGGCTTAATTGGATCCCAGCCGAAATTGCCCAAGATAACACTTGTCTCTGTTTGTCCAAAACCTTCGTGAACATAGTGTCCAGTTAATTCATAGAACTTGTTGTAAACCTCCGGGTTCAAAGGCTCACCAGCAATTGTGCAATGATGAATTGACGCGAAATCCTCTTTCTTTAGATCCTCTTTGATCAAGAAGCGGTAAATAGTAGGTGGCGCGCAAAATGTAGTTAGCTTAGCTTCTCTAATTACTCGCAATAGATTCTCAGGAACGAACTTATCGTCATCGTACGCTACTATCTCAGCCCCACAAATCCATTGGCCATAAATCTTGCCCCAAGCAAACTTCGCCCAACCGCTATCACATACGGTCAAGTGTCTTGAACCATCTTCGACATGGTGCCAATACTTCGCCGTAACAATATGTCCAAGAGGATAATCATAGTTGTGCAGAATCATCTTTGGCATTCCAGTAGTTCCTGATGAGAAGTAGATAAGCATCTTGTCATCAATTGTAGTAGGCACTCTCTCCAACTCATCTGATGCATTTTCAATCAATTCTAGAAAATCGTCGTAAATTGGACTATCCGGAATATTCGTACCATGTACGAGAAGCTTCTTAACAGTTGTGCACTCAGGAAGAGCATCAGCAACATGCTTCAATACCTGCTCTTCGTCAACCATAATAATCATCTTGCATTTCGCACTCTCACAACGATAAGAAATATCGTGTGGCGTTAGCTGGAAAGTAGCTGGAATTACAACAGCTCCAAGCTTATGAAGAGCAATGATGGTAATCCAAACCTCAGCACGCTGCTTGAGCATCATTAAAACAGTGTCGCCCTTCTTAATACCTTCGGCTCTCAAGGCATTTGCCGTCTTGTTCGACAATAAAGAAATATCCTTGAAGGTATATTCCTTAAGAACACCGTGGTCGTTTGTATAATAAAGCGCCTTCTTATCAGGAAAGTTCTTCGCCCATTCATCTATTATGTCATAAGCAAAGTTGAAGTCAAAAGGCACATTTACAGAGTAATTCTTCTTAAAATCATCATATGATTCAAAATCAGTTCGCGGTAAATATCTATTTATTAAAAAATCATTGCTATCCAAAATAATACATCCTTTCTATCGCTCGAAAAGTAACCTTCACAAGAATTCACTCATTGATTACTGTCAAAAATTCACAATCTCCATCCAAGGCTCTCTGTCCATGAGGAATGGCAGGGTTAAAGTAGATACTATCGCCGGGCTCAAGAGTTATCTTCTTGGCCCCGATGGTCACGACTACTTTGCCTTCAAGACAGTAGTTGAATTCCTGTCCGCCGTGAGTAACTAGCTCAGGCTCTTCATCTTCTTTTTTCATGGTAATGAGCATAGGGTTCATATCGCGCCCGATATAGTTCATTGCCAAAGAAGAGAAACGATACCCTGGATATCTTTCGATTGATGTACCATTGCCCTTACGAACAACCGTGTAATCAGTCATTTTCGCATCGGAACCAGTGATGATTGCTGTAGAATCTACGCCAAGCACTCGGGAGACGGCGTAAATTACACCCACTGGAATATCATCACTTCCGCTCTCATATGCTCTGTACTGTTCTAAGGAGACACCGACCTCATTGGCCAACTCTTCTTCAGATACATCACAAATCTCGCGAAGTTCTTTGATTCTGGTAGCGATCTCGAGAATTTCTTTGCTTAGACTGTTCATAGTTGTCATCCTGTCCTTTCGGTTTTTATCATTATATATCACGATTTCTTATTTATACATTGCACAAAAGACAATACATATTTACCATTATTGACATATTATATCGAAAAAAAGTATATATCAGCGATATCTTGGCTGATAGACTGTTAAAACTATTTTTTTATTCAATATATTGCTTCAATATACTGTATTTCATAATTATTATGTGATAAAAATGTTAAGGACTATTTAATGGATAGGGGGAGACTTGTTGATGTCGGATTTAGCACACCAGAAGAATTATGAGGATTTGGGTTATCTCGATTTGCTAACACCAGAAGAAAGAGAAGTCTACGAACTAGAAATTGAATTGGATCAGCGTGATCCGATTCTTAGTATTTTACTTAAAGAAGTTAAAGCTAAAGTGTTCGGAAAGGGAGAGCCGGTTCTAGACGACCTGATGGAATCAGTTGAGGAGCTGCAATCAAGAGAAATCAAGCTAATTAAAGAGATTCCTTTTAGGCAGATTACTAAACAAGAGTATGATTCATGCAAAAGTAATACGAAGAACTTTTTCGCGAGTTATCCGTTTTTGATTATGATTGTAATGTTAGCTAGCTTTGGTTTATTGCTTTTTGTTGCAATCAAAGATAGTAATGGGGTTTTCTCTTATGGTTCTATTCCGATTCTTGCTATTGCGTTGATAATAATGGTTGGCGTATCCGTTTTATTGGGTATTAACACAAAGAAATTAATTATTACTCCTACAAGTGAAATAGCTACTGGTACGGTTGTTTTCTTTCTTTGCGAGAATGAGAATGATTCGGACAGTCCAACAAGATATAAGGTAGTTGTTATGGTTGATGGAACGAGTAAGTTTGTCTCAAGAGCAGTTGTTTCAGGAAGTGAATGGAAAAGACTTCACATAGGTTCTAAGGTTATTCTTCGTGCAGTAAGGAATGGTATTATAGCTATAGAGATAGAGACAACTTAGTGCGCAGACGATGATATTTGGTATTGGTTCAGGATTTATTTTTTTATTATAGGGGAGTATGTATTATGGCAAGAAATGTGAACAAGAACTATCCGACAGAGGCGGAACTAGCTCGACTTAGCTCTTCTGAGTTGGAAATTTATGAGCTTGAGAATGAGTCACAAGTTGGTGCTGGAGAAGTACTATGGGGCGAAATTAAGACGAGATTTTTGAAACAAGAGAGTGATACTAATCTTGAAAGTGCTGTGGATAATTATGAGCAGGTTCAAGCTCGTAGCATTTTGGTATACTCTTCAATAGAGACGCGACAGATTAGCGATACTGAATACGAGGAGTTACCGCGCATTTCTAAGAGCCTTTGGGCAAATTTTTCGTTTTTTAGCGTAATTGCATTAGTGTTAATGGTATCCATGTTTATGGTTCCTATGGCTTTGTCCGATAGGATTGAAGCTGAGTTTTCCTTGATGGCTATAGGTATGACTGTTGTAGTTCTTCTTATAGCATCAGTTTCTATGATATTTACTGCAAATAAGTGCATTATCAAACAAGATAGTCAAGTAGCGACAGGTAAAGTAGTCCATTTCTACAGAATCGTAACTAGTTCTGGTAAATCTAGTAGAACAAACTATTATGTTGCTGTAGCGATAGAAGACGGTGAAAGATACGTTCGTAAATGTCTAATCACCAAGAAAGAGTGGAATTCATTAAGAATAGGTGATCCTGTTTTCTTGCTAATTCATAATAATTTTGTTCGTGCTAAACTTATGCATTAATCTGGCTTTTGGTAAAGACCAAGCTTCTTGAAGGCCTTAGTTGATTTCTTATCGATATAAATTTGGATTATATATGCTCGTGTATCTCAAAAGCATGAGCATATTGTTTGCCAAAAGAATCAAATAATAGTTTTTTTATTTATAATGTATTATAATTATAAATATATTTAAGCAGAATCATTCTTTGATATTTTGCACGGCACTTCGTTCTCATGGTCACATGATATATGACACGAAGAATGAGCTTTTGGGGGCAGCTTGAGGCATAGAATGCGCAGGCACTTGAAGCAATCAAGCTATCGTCTAGGACAAAGTTAACTTCATACTATATTGAAGTCAGGAGGACGTGAAAGTGACCTCTGTAGTTGAAAATAGAACGATACTTGTTGTTGACGATGAGAAGATTAACCGTCAACAGATGATTAGTGTATTCAGTGAAGAATACATTATTCTTGAAGCCGAAAATGGTTTTATAGCACTCGAGATTCTTAACTCAATGAAGGTCGACGCAGTACTTCTTGACTTGGATATGCCAGGAATGAACGGGCTTCAATTTCTCGATGTTGTTTCTGACGATAAGGAACTTGAGAAGATTCCAATTATTGTAGTAGCTGATTCAATTAATGAAGATGATCTTATAAAGGTAATGGCGAAGGGCGTAATCGATGTGATTATGAAGCCCTTGAATGATCAGCTTATGAGACTCCGCATTAGGAATATTCTTTCTCGAATTGAGTTATTAAAGAGGGCAGAGCGAGCTGATGAGACCGAAAAAGAATTAAGACGTTCCGAGATGGATCCTGTTTCCGGGCTTTTCAATCGAAATGCTTTCATTAGACATACTGAATTGTTGTTAAGTAAAGCTCAGCCTAATCAGTACATTCTAGTGAGATGGGATATAGATAATTTCAAGTTATATAATGAGGTTTTTAGTTCTTCTAGCGGAGATGAATACTTGAGGCAGATAGGAGACTATTGGTCATCTAAAGATCTCGAGATCAAGCCAGTTATAGCATGCCGATTCGATGCTGACCACTTCATTTTCCTGGTAGAAGAGAAGTCCTTTGACATCACGAAAATGTGCGAATCATTAATAGATTGCCTTGAGAATGTTAAAACGTCGGCGTTTGAGTTTGTACCTCGTATGGGATTATACTTGATTGATGATCCGACATTGGACATCACTCTAATGTGCGATTGCGCACTTCTTGCATTGAAATCCACTAAGAATCGCTATGGCGTAGAATACAAGTGGTTTGTCCCAAGTCTTTGGGTTACGTTAAAACAAGAACATAAAATAGTAGCTGAGATGGAAGAAGCTTTATTAAATGACGAGTTCAAAGCTTACTTCCAGCCACAATATAACATTAGTAATGGCAAGCTAATTGGTGCTGAGGTTCTCGTTCGTTGGGTCAAGGAGAATGGTCAAATGCTTTTGCCTAATAGCTTTATTCCGTTGTTTGAGAAGAATGGATTTGTTTTTGAGCTAGATAGGAGTATTTGGGAAAAGGCATGCATTTTTCAAAGAAAGCAACTAGACTTAGGAAAGGAAGTTATTCCAGTTTCGGTAAACGTCTCACGCTATGACCTAGTCCGCGAGGAGTTCTTAGATACAATTATTGCATTGCCTAAGAAGTACGATGTTCCTTTCAATTTGATTAATCTTGAGATAACTGAGTCTGCATTTTCTTCGAGCGTAAGTCACATAGTCGAGATAGTGGATAAGCTTAGAGAAGTGGGATTCCTTGTCGAAGTTGATGACTTTGGTAGTGGATACTCGTCCTTTAGTACGCTTAAGGATGTTTCAGCTGGAGTAATTAAGATTGACATGCACTTCTTTTCCGATAAGAAAATGACCCAACGCGGCGGTACGATAATTGAGTCGATAGTAAGAATGGCCAAGTGGCTTGGAATGCTTGTAATTGCCGAGGGCGTAGAAACCAAGATGCATGTTAGTTTTCTACAATCCATTGGATGCAATTATGTTCAAGGCTTTTTCTTTGGTAAGCCTATGACCGTGGAGGAGTATGAGTTGCTTCTTAGTCAAGAGAACCATGATTCAATTTTAACATCCATGGAGACAATTGAAGGAATGGATAGGGGACAGTTCTGGAATCCTTCATCAATTGAGACTTTGCTTTTTTCGAGCTATGTAGGTGGCGCTTGTGTATTGGAATATCACGATAACAAGCTTGAGATTCTGCGAATGAACAAATCCTTCAAAGAGGTACTTAACACAAATCACGCATGGGATGCATTGATGGGATATGATGTCTTTGATGCAGTTGATCCAAGTTATCGTGAGGAATTAACAGAGATAGTCAATTCCTGTATTAATCTTGGCGATTCTCGAAAAGGAGTTTGTCATATTTTCTTTAATCATGAGACTCCTACACACAATGAATATATAAGGTATAAGGCTAGAGTAATAGCGAAGACTGATACCTATGCCTTATGCTATGTTCTTGTAGATAATGTGTCATCTCAAGTGCGTGCCGAGCAACAAAACCGTATGCTTATTGAATTATCAGGGCGAATGCTTTCTGAGGCCGACCCGGAGACTGCTCTCACTAATGTTATGACTGAAATAATGAATTACTGCGAAGGAAAAATCGTTCACACTTATGTTTTCGATAAGACGAGAAAACACCTCAACTGCGAGTATGAAATATGTGCTCCGAATGTCCCTCCCCTTATTGATCAACTTCAGGACTTACCAATTGATTATGTTGAGTATTGGATACCTAAGTTAAGAGATATGGAAGTATTAACGATTACAACTAGTGAACTAGATGAATCCCGTGAAGCAGAAAAACTACGATACGAGAGGTTCGGTATCGAGTCTCTTATAGTTATGCCTTTACATAAGAAAGACGATATATTTGGCATAATGACAGTAGAGAGCCCCAAGCAATTGAATAAAAATAACAAGAATCTTGAAGCCTTAGGAGACTACGTTTCTTTTTTACTTGCAAGGCGAGATCTTGAGCGCAAAGTTAAGTTTGAAAACTCCCAACTGATGTCTCTAATCGAGAAGACACCAATAGGTTTCACGCGTGTACCTGTAAATAGAGAGAGAAGGTTTGATCCGGCGAATGTAATCATAAATGATTCTTTCTGCAGTATGATTAAGATGACTCGACAAGAAATCCTTGACTACTACATTAAAGAACCATACCTTCGAGTCCATCCTGATGATATACCGAATGTAGCCCTTTTAATCAAGAAAGCAATTCAGACAAGACAAACATGTCCCATTAAGATGCGCTTTTTTGCCGGTGATGATAATTATCTTACTACACAAACCTACTACCACATTTCGGAGGATGATAAGGGCAATTTAATGCTCAACGGATACTTTATTGAGATATCGGATAAAGAGGCTAAAGAGGATAAAGAGGAGAATGGCATATATGATTAGTGTTAGTAACATTAGTTTTGCGTTTGAGAATTGTAAGGTTCTTAAGGATGTATCGTTCTCTTGTGAGAGTGGTCGCATTGTTGGCCTTGTTGGAATCAATGGTGCGGGTAAGTCCACACTTCTTCGATTGATGTCAGGGGTGTATGAAATCGAGGGAGGAAGCATCGAGTATGATGGTCGGAAGCCAAGTGAAGAGAAGTTAAAAGGGCAATTGTTCTTCTTACCAGATGATCCATATTACACTACGCATGCAACGGCTAAGAGCATATTCGATATGTATAAGGTGTTTTATCCAAATCTCATCTATGATGAGTTTTATAGTGCTATGAGCACATTGAATTTGGACATGACAAAGGGCGTTCGTTCTTTTTCGAAAGGAATGAGAAGGCAATTGTATGTTGCCTTAGCTTTCGCGATTAAGCCTAAGTATTTACTTATGGATGAAACTTTCGATGGGCTTGACCCTCTAGCTCGAGAGGCCTTCAAGAATCAAGCTAAGGAAATGGTGAAGTCAAGTGGTATGACCATCCTAATCTCCAGTCACTCGCTTCTCGAGGTTGAGGATTTCTGCGATGAGACCATTATGATTGATACTGGTAGAATCGTTACTTCTGAAGAACTTAAGACCAAAGATTCCGGAGTAAGGAAGTTTAACATGGCCTTTACTGAAGGTACTGCGTGTGTGACAGCTATAGCGGCACTTAAGCAAATTGGAGCAAGCAAAATTGAGAGTGAAGGTCGTTTTATCAATGTGATTGTTCGAAGTGATATTCCGGAAATAGAGAGTAAAATCAAGGCGCTAAACGCGACGGTGCTAGAGGAAGTATCACCATCGTTAAGTGAGACTTTTATTTTTGATGTAAAGCATAATTCTTCTGTGACGGAGGTCAATAAATGAATATCGTGCTAAGGTATTTTAAGTATCAATTCGTTAAAACGATAATTCCAATATGTATTCTGATTGTCTTGTTCTCTACATTCACATATAAATCCTTGTTTTTTCCCTATTATTCGATGCAATCTTCAAATACCATAAGTTACTACTTTAGTGGGGATAGTCTATTTGGGTGCCTTTTGATAACAGCTATTGTAATGGCTACTTTTGTTTTCGACGAACTTAACAATCGTCGAAATATAGATGCTTTATTCTCGGTTTCGTTGAGTAAAACAAAGATTGTTATGACTAAGTTGGTTGTTGGCGGAATTGGCGTATATATTGTTGCTTTGGCACTTTCAGCTGTTCAAATCGTCGGCTCATTTGATGCTGTTTTAGAAACAGGACTTTTTGAGACTATGCAAGTATGTTTTTTGATTATTGGAATCTCTTTGATGATCTACTTATTTGCATCCTTTGCATTTTGCTTAGCAACGAATACCGTTGATGGTTTAATGTTTATTGGGATGTTTTCTGTTTATCCTATGCTAATTGCTAGATTAATTTTACTTCCGTTCTGGTCATCAAATGACTTGGATAAGTGTTCTCAATGTAATTTCTTCAGTCCTTTAATTAATCTGTACTCTTCTTACGAAGACAGAATTAATTCTTCGTTGATGAATGAACAGCTTGAGTACAGTATCCAAGAGACGCTTAAATATCCTCAAGTGTCTGATATTGTCGAACTAGTTATCATATTCTTGGTTACAATTGCTTGCCCATTATTAATTTACATTACGTATAAGAAGAAGCGTGCTGAGGATATTGGAGGAGTGTCCAAGTTCATCTTTGGATATCCAGTTTTTCTTCCACTAGCATTTATTGTGCCAATTATTTCCAGTAGAGATTCTTCTGTATTTGGGGTTGCATATACGATTTTTTCTTCTATAGCTCTTTACGTTGGTTATTTAATCTTCCGCCGCGGTTTGAGGCTGAAGATACAGGACTACATCTCAATGGCATCGGTAATCTGTATTGCAATATTGTACATGAGTGTAATATTCTTCATTTTTTAACGGTAGATTTATTTATTGATGCAAGATTTAAAAATTCGTTTATAATATATTTTGGATTGAAAATAAGGGAATACATGGCGATTAGGCGGAAGGTGCATATAGTGAGCAACTCATAGTTGCTTAATTCGGCATGTAATTAAGATTTATCTGGAAGAGGGAAAAATATGGCTGATACTATTAAGTGTCCACGTTGTTCTGCAAACGTGGTTTTTGATGTTTCAAAGCAGAAAATCACATGTGCTTTTTGTGGTACGGAATTTGCTCCTGAGGAGCTGATGAAGGAAATCAATGAAGAGAAGCTTTTCGAGCATGCGAAGGCTGAAGAACCTACTGCTAATAAACTAGAGTGGGAGAAGCAGCAGTTTGCATGCAACAGCTGCGGCGCTACGGTATTTGCGGATGTGAATACGAGCACTACTTTTTGCATGTTTTGTGGATCGCCGGCTATTATAGCTGAGCGATTTACAGGCGAGTTTGAACCTGACTACATTATTCCATTCAAGATTGACAAGGATACCGCGACAACGAAGTTCCTTAAGTGGTGCAAGGGTGGTCTTATGACTCCTTTTAATTTTGTATCGCCTAAGAATATTGCGAAAATGAAGGGCTTATACGTTCCTTTCTGGCTGTTTGATGTTGATGCAAAACTTGACATGGTAGGCACTGGAAAGAAGGTATTGGTAACTAATAGTGGAAATGAAACTACAACTATTACCGATGTCTACAATGTTACTCGTAAGATGAACGCTTGTTGGAATAATATGCCTTTTGATGGCATTGATCGAATCGACGATGATTTAATGGCAGCAGTTCAACCTTACAATTATGATGATTTGGTTAAGTTCAGTCCTATGTATTTACCAGGCTTCTTCTCCGAGAAGTACGATGTTTCAGCTGAAGACTTGACCAACAGAGTTGTATATCGTTCAAAGGAGTACGCTAAGAAGATTTTCAAGGAGTACACTACAGAATATAACTCGTCAACAATTAGCCAAGATAATTCGGAATACAATGTTTATGACCACGACTATGCGCTTTTTCCTGTATGGTTCTTACGATATAAGTATCTAGGCAAGACTTATGAATTTGTAATGAATGGCCAAACAGGTGAGGTCGCAGGAATACCTCCTCAAAGCATTGTAAAGAAGATAATGGCATCTGCGGTAGTGCTTGCTATTGCTGCGGTAATTGTCAAGATAATAGTAAGCCTCATGTTAGGAGGTTTTGTAGGATGACGAACTTTAACGACACTAATACAAATAAGAACTCTTCGGGGAACACCAAATTTCTAAGCGAGCTAAGAGGAGCTTCAATTATTGTAACGATAGTACTGATTTCTCTGCTTGCACTATCTGTTGGTCTATATGCATATATGCAAAAGACACCTCCGAAGCATGTAATTATTGACGATCAAATGGATCTATTTACGTCCTCTGAACTTGATGAAATTGAGGAATTGGCGAATGAACTTTCCGAGGAACGTAATCAGAATGTAGCTGTAGTTGTTACAGATGATAAGGGCTGGGAGTATTCGGATGATGACGATGGTTATCAGGCGTATGTAGACGATTATTATAGCGAGAATTTTATCGACACTCCTTTTCAAGACAATTCTGGATTTATTATTTTTCTTGATTTAACTAATATGGATGTAGGAGGAAAATACTTCTACATCTATACCTACGGTACTGCTTTTTATTCCGTATCAGACGCGGAAGTGACTGATATTTTTGAGCAACACAAACCGGAGCTGAGGCAAGGCAAGTATTCAAGTGTAGTCTGCTCGGTTCTTAGTGAACTCACGAATAAGGACTATGATTTTGGGAGCATTATTATTTCTGGAGCAATAATGGTAATAGTACCTTTGCTAATTGTTGTTTTGTTCTATTTCTTTGCATTCAAGCCTAAGAAGCTTGATGCATATCCAGACGGTGCAGTATATCTTAATGCTGGAAAATGCGGAAAAATGGAAGCAACGGATGCTTTCGTTAATCGATCCGTTACTGTCGTACACCATAGTTCTAGTAGTAGCGGCGGCGGTGGCGGCGGCGGTGGCGGCCATTCTGGTGGTGGTGGCGGACACTTCTGATTCATTCCGCGACTAAGTTTTAAGTAAATTATTGATTTATTACTAAGGGAACGATTAATAAGGCGTGTTTGGTAAGAATATTTGAGGGATGGTATTTAAATGGCTGATACGATTAAGTGTCCTCGTTGTGCGGCTAATGTTTATTTTGACGCCGCTTCTCAGATGGTCACATGTGGTTTTTGCGGTAAAGAGTTTACTCCAGCAGAAATTTTGCAT
>ENA-UOWO01003005-UOWO01003005.1-activated-sludge-metagenome-genome-assembly--contig:-NODE-3005-length-20084-cov-10.882470_pt1 | contig 20084 bp, 19 predicted proteins | sample MGYA00238148_ERZ761564 | MGnify/ENA primary metagenome ERZ761564 (study PRJEB28885, sample SAMN05720194) | activated sludge metagenome | isolation source: Anaerobic digester | place: USA... | reverse complement strand
ATCGCAGGGATAACCGTTCTCACATTCTGCTTCAGGTGCAACCGCATAAAGTGCCACCGCCGCATCTTTCCAAAGGTTTTCAACGCACTGCGGGTCTTTCACTGTCGGTTTATCGCATTTACGGCAGAAATGAATGCTCAAATCATCATTGTAATACGGGAACTTCGCAACCTTTAGCTCTGGACACTCCTCCGCCCCCTGATAATCAACATCCGCATATTCGACTTCATCATCGGTTTCATCCGACTCCGCGTCTTCCGACTCCGCCAAGGCTTCGTCGGACAAATCGTCTGAATCTTTATCGGGTCGGGTCATATCAATGTCATTTTCAGTATCGTTTTCCGGGTTATTGCCGTTGCAGGATGTGCATGACCAGAACAGAAATAAGAGTAATGCCTGAAAAACAATTATGTTGCTGTTTTTATTCATTTTTATTTTCCACCAAAATTCAGCTCAGGTTGTATTAAATTATCTCAAGGTGTCAAGAAAAAAATTGAAAGTATTCAGTAATGCTTTTTTATGAAAGATCTGTTCTTTTCTTTGAACAGAGTTCTTGCGATGCGGTCTGCAACGGGGATGACCATGCTTTCAAAAGCACAGAGGATTCCAGGCACTTGAGTCATTGATCCGGTTGTATCCCAGTTGAGGCAGGGGCAGTATGTTATGCATCTTCCGTCAAGTGAGCAGTCGCTGCACTGCGTTCTTGGAGAGTGGTTCTCTGTTGAGACTTCACTGCATTTTTTCCAGTCAAATCCGCTATTTACATCGCCAAGAACATAGTTTGCCGCCCTTTCAGGTTTCCCTGCAAATCTAACACAGGGGAAAATTCTTCCGTCTTCACCCACCGCACAGATCTTTCTTCCGACATCACAGAAATCTCCCGGCTTGAAACCGCCTTTGATATGGGCGGCAATGTGGGCATCGAACGCTGAGAAATAGAAGCTGTCACCATTTCGACTTTTTGCAAGATACCACTCTTCAAGGATCAGAAACTGTTCAATTACCTTTGAAAGATCGTCTTCGGTCCAGGGAGCTGTGTAATCAGCCGCCATTATATAGCTGTTGACATTCAGCTCATCCATGACATGTTTTGCGTTTTCAGCAATATGAGCGGAAGTTAGAGGGGTTATTACACCGACAACTGCAAGATGCTCCGCCCGTTTCTTAAGTGCGGCAAGGTTTCTGACAACGCTTCTGTATGAATTTCCCCCATCACGCATCGGTCTGTTAAGATTATGACTGAACTCATCTCCATCAAGTGAAAGTTCAACACGGAACTTATATTTCTCAAAAAAATCAAGCACTTCTTCATTTATCAGAGTTCCGTTCGTCGCAATTGAAAGATGCGGTGCAAAGCCCTTTTTATCAGCAATTTTAACCACATATTCAGTAATTTCTTTTATCAGCTCAAACTGAAGAAGCGGTTCTCCTCCGAAAAAGCTGAATTTTGCCCTTTCGCTGTTCTCTTTGCCAAAAAGATCTGCCGCTTTCATGGCAATATCTCTACTCATAAAAGAATCATATTTATGCTCGACATAGCAGTAATGACACTTCAGAGTGCATTCGCGAGTCATAAAAAGGATCATATCCATTTGAATTTACCAGAAAAATTAAATTTTCACTTCGGGAGGAGCGATGCCGCTGAGCGTTTCATCAGGAACTTCTTCGTCAGGAACTTCTGTTTCATCTTGAACCTCTGTTTCATCAGAAACATCATCAGAAACTTCCTGATCAGGTATAGGGTCTCCTAAAAGCTGCTCAACACAGGTATATGTTGTGAGGTCGCAGTAATATCCTTCTTCACAATCTTTATCTTCCAGACATTCAGGAACAGCTCCACCATCTATCTGATCAAAATCATTCGTCTCAATATCGGCAGTATCATTATCAAGAAAAGAATCATCCGGAGGGTCTGGCAGTCCGATTATTTCATCGGGAGCACTGTTATCATTGTCAGTAACCGTATCAAAATCAGGAACCTGCACTCCATCAGTTCTCATTTCCTGCTCAAAACAACCCGGAACCGTTATGAAAAAAAGAAATCCGACAACAAGAAGAGAAAACAGTTTTATCGGAACTGCAATTACAAAAGATCTTCTGAAAAATCCTTTTACAGGATAACCGGGCTTATAATTTTTTACCGGCTTAACTGAAAAACTGCTCATTTATCTCCTCCTGAAAAATAGTTCGAAGCTTTAGTATCAAAAAGATCTCTATTTTATTTTACCCATCTTCTTTAAAACAAGTTTCTGAATTGTTTCAAGAAGAGGAACGCACTCATCAACATTAAGATGCGCCGCATTTTCACAGAGGGGTTTTTCCGGTTTAACGATTTTTGCGTTTTTATCTGTATCAAAACTTTCAACATTTACATTTATGTGAATTGAGTCATCAAACGGTTGACCTTCAAAATGGGCACGGTGGCCTGTTTGAGAAGTATCAACATTTAATTGATAAAAATTCCATAGTTCTTTGATATTACTTTTAAACTCAAGAATGTCCTCAGGATCTTCAAAATGTCTTTTAACCTGACATGACATATCAACTCCTACAAAAAGTGATATATCAAGCTTTTCAAGTCCTCCTCGACTTCCCCCCTTTTCTCCGGCTACAGCATGGTGAAGCTTACAGCCGCCCATACTTTTCCCGAGCATTATCACCTGCGGCCTTACACCGGTAACTTTTTCCATAAGCATAACAGTGTTTTTTATATTCTCGCTCAACATCCATGTTGCTGTCCTCGGTCTTCCGTAAGCACCGATGCAAAGTGCTTCAGGGGCAATTTCAGGTGTCAGATATTTCTCACAGAACCATTCTATTCCGTCATGACCGAAAAGTCCGCCGTAGCCCCCGTTTGCAACGACAAGATACCGGTGTTCAGGTTTAATTTTTACTTTTGAAGCCCAGAAAGAGTTGATATCCCTGATTTTTTCGCAGGCATACCAGTTTGTCCCTTTTCCACGGAATGATTTTATATTTACAAAAGAAACTCCGCAGTTCATTGTTGAATCGCAATGATCACATCGATAATTTGAATCGCAGTATTTAACGCACTCCTCATAATTTTCACTTTTTACCGGCTTGCATGCAGTATAATTTCTCCCGGGACCTTTAAAAGTTTTGATCTTTTCAAATTTAAAATCGCATGTACTTGATTTTACACACTTAACACATTCAGGATCAGCTGCACAATACTTCTGGCAACTTACATGATTTTCATTAAAGAAAACACTTTCCAGTTCAACAGGTTTATCTTTGTTTTCTGTACTGTATGCAAAAAGAAAGATGAACAGGATCAGAAAAAAGAATGTAATATTTTTTCTCATCATCCATTCCTCCTGTTAAATGCGTTCATCGATTCTTCAACCCCTTCACCGATCATCTTCAATAAAATATCTTTCCACTTGGAACTTATTGAATTATTTATTAAATTCAATTCATCGTCAAGAAAATCCGATAATACATATTTTTCAAGTGGTAAATTTTTCAAAGGGGCTCCGATTCCTATTCTGATCCTTGCAAAACCGGGTGTGCCGATCTCCCCTGAAATTGATCTTATGCCTCTGTGTCCTCCGTCACCACCACCTTTCTTTATCCTGTGACTGCCGAAATTTATATCAGTGTCATCATGAATAACAATAAGTTTTTCATGGCTGACATTAAAAGCGTTCATTGCTTTTAAAACTGAAATGCCTGAGCGGTTCATGTATGTTGAAGGTTTAAGCAGGATAACAGTTTTCCCTGAAATATTTCCAACTGAAATATGACCTTCCATTTTCACGCAGTATGAGAACGGAGAAAAATTAAATTGTTGAGCTATGCTGTCGGCAAATAAAAATCCTGCGTTATGTCTGGTCTTTAAATATTTATTTTCAGGATTTCCCAGTGCAGCGACAAGAACGATACCGGATTTATTGATAAGCAAAGAGTGAATTATTCAGCGGCAGATTTTTCTGCAGCAGGTTTTTCCTCTTCGCCTTCTTCAGTGGCGGACTGACCTCTTCCCTTGTTGACAACTATTACAGGAGAATCCTGATGAAAAACAGGAGTTACACCTTGAGGATAGGGAAGTTCTGATATTTTTATACGGTCGCCGATCTCTTTTTCAGTGACATCAACATTTATTTCAGAAGGAATATCTGCAGGTCTGCAGGAAACTTTAACTTCTTTTAATACCTGGAAAACTTTTCCACCGGCGATCTCGCCCAGCGACCTGCCCGACCTTGTAACAGGAACTGTAACAACTATCTGCTGATCTTCCTTTACAGCAATGAAATCAACATGAATTATGTTTGTTTTGACAGGATGTATCTGCATATCGTGGGCAACAGCAAGAATTGATTTTCCTTCATACTCAAGGTCGAAAATGATATTTTTGCCCTGAGATGTATGAAGCCCTTTGACGAGTTCCTTCCTTGAAACGGCTCCGCTAATATTGCTTTCCATAAATTTGCCGTAAATCTCTACAGGTACTGAACCGTTTGTTCTCACTGCCTTAACACTCTTCTTGCCCTGGTCTCTTTTTTCAACTATGAGCTTGAAAGTTTTCATAATAACCTCCGATATGACATTTGGTTGGGGCGGGAGGATTCGAACCCCCGGATGCCAGGACCAAAACCTGGTGTCTTACCGCTTGACGACGCCCCATTAACCTGTTAATAATTCAATTTTCCTGACTGTTGCAAATTTATCACTAAATTCATCAAGCGCATTCTCTCTTGCTTTGTCAGTGCCGAATATTGCGATCAGAGAAGAACCGCTTCCTGACATAAAAACCTTCTCGGCGCCACTCAGCATTAAGCGATTTCTGACATCAGCAAGCAGCGGATATTCTTCAAAAACCACATCCTCAAAATCGTTAAAAATGCTTTTTGTCCAGTCTTTTAAAGAACCAGTCCCAGTTTGACGGACGCTATTTATATTTACAGACCCCGATTTTGTCAATTTTTTTTTATCGAACAGGGCATATGCATTGCGTGTATTTACAATAATTTCAGGGTATAACAGAAGAAGATATTTATTTACCCGCTCTAGTTTTAACGGCTCCACAATCTCCCCTTTTCCACTTATAAAAGCCGGAGAGCCGTAAAGAAAGAAAGGAACATCGCTTCCGACAGATGATGCAATTTCGTTAAGCCGTTTTAAAGAAAGGTCTAAACCGAGATATTTGTTTAAGAACATAATAAATCCTGCCGCGTTACTGCTTCCTCCCCCAAGACCGGCACCTGTCGGTATGGATTTTTCAAGTATTATCTTGAAGTCAGGAACGGGCATATTTATATAAGATTTAAAACTGTTAAAAGCTTTAAAAATTATGTTCTTTTCTTTAGGAATAACTTCATTGATGCCGCTTGTTTCAATTTCAAATTCCGGACTTTCCTTTATTTTTAAAACATCATAAAGGTTTACAGGGATCATGAGCGATTCAATGTAGTGCATGCCGGAAACTTCGTCCTTTCCGGTGATCTTAAGAAAAGCATTTATTTTTGCAGGTGTCTTTGTTTCTAAATACATTTAAGCTTCTTTCTGAGTGCTTTCTCAACATCGGGTGTGAGAAACTGGGATAGTTCTGTGTCGCTTTTTGATGCTATTTCCTTAACAATACTTGATGAAAGAAACGAATACTTTTCAGAAGTCATAAAAAATATTGATTCAAATTCGGGCTCTATGACACGGTTTGTAAGTGCCATCTGGAATTCAAATTCAAAATCAGAAACTGCCCTGAGACCTCTTATAACCGTGAAAACATTGATCTTTTTGGCAAAATTCACAAGCAATTCATTAAATGATGTCACAGTTATTTTCGGATTATTCTTAAATATTTCAGATATTTGTTCTTTTCTCTCTTCCGTAGAGAAAAGAGTTGTTTTGTTCTTATTCTCTCCGACTGCAATATAAATGTGGTCAAAGATCTTCAGTGCCCTTTTGACAATATCAAGATGGCCTAAAGTGAAAGGGTCAAAACTGCCCGGATATATCGCTTTTTTATCCATTTTCAATCCTCCCAGCTATAAAAGAACGAAAGGTGTGTGTCTCCGAATTTTTTATTTCTGTTTGTCCATCCATGTCTGCTCCATTCAGTCAAACTGCTTCCTTCGACACATATTACACATACTTCGTCTATAATATCTGAACTCAAAATTCTTTCAAGAAGACTGGGGATCTTTTCACCCATTGAATAAGGAGGATCAATGTAGATAGCGTTGAATTTCATTCCGGAAAAACAATTCAGATCAATGGAAAAGACATCTCCGTTTATAACTTTGACAAGATCATCCAGACCCAGTTCTTTTGAATTTGATCTTATCTGTTCCGCCGCTTTAGAATCCACCTCTACTGCACATGCGCTTTTAAACCCCCTGCTGACAGATTCGAAAGCAAAAGCTCCGGTCCCGGAAAAGATGTCAAGGAATTTTCTGTCTTCAAAATTTATAACAGAAAAGAGTGAGTTGAAAAATGCCGCCCTGACTTTTTCACATGTGGGGCGCAAAGATGTGGACGGAACCCGGAATTTTCTTGCTTTTAAAGATCCTGAAGAAATTCGAAGAAACATTTTTACTGGCAGGCCTTAAGAAATGCTTCGACCTGTGCCCTGTCAGGAGCATCCGGAGAATACTGTATGTACTTTTTATAATTCACACACGCCTGTTTCTGATTTTGAAGATAAGCATAAGCTATTCCGAGAAATTTATATACCGGACCGTTTGTCGGATTTATTCTGGACGCATTTTTGTATTCATGTAAAGCATCGGTATATTTTTTGTCTGCAAGAGCTTTATGTCCTGCCTTCACATAACTGTCAAAGGTGCCTTTTGAATCATTCTGAGGACGGACAGTTTCTGCTTTTTTCACGACTTTCGGCTGTTGTTTCCGTGCTTCTTTCTTTTTAAGTACTGGAACCTGTTTTTCAACTATTTGTTTTTCATCCTGTTTCTTTTCAACATTTTCAGCCGGCTTTACAATTTCTTTTTTATATATCGGCTCAATATTCTCTTCATCGATATCCTCAATATCTTCTTCATCCGGAACAGCAGGATTTTTTTCTTCTGTTTCGTTTATGGATGCAACATTGTCTTCACCGCTTTTGTCATCCGGAATAAGCGCGAAAATCAGAACAACAATGAAAAGAACAGCCACAGCAGCTGCACCTATCAATATTTTTCTGTCAGGCATCTTGAATCCGGCCCTGCCTTTTTCCTCTGCTTCAGGGTAGAGCTCTTTGATAATATTTGCTATCTCCTGCTGCTCTCTGTCCGGCTTGGAAGAAAAGAATTCGTCATTCAAAGTAATCCTTTCAGTCGGACCTCTTCCCTTCTTTTCCTGATCTTTACCAACCGGCTGTTCAGCTTGTTCTTTCTGAACAGGGTCGGCTTCCTTTTTTTCGACAGGTTTTTCAGGTGTTGCAAGCTGTTCTGTCATAGAAACAACAGAAACATTATCACTGGCACACATTGGACATGTGGTCCTGCGATCAGGAACTTCTGCTGAAAAACCACAGTTGTTACAAATAAATTTCATAGCTCACCCATTCAGTGGTTTTGCTTTTATTACAGGTTTCCCTTCCTTTTCTTCAATTGAGAACTGGACATCCGAACATTTATACTTGGCCATTATCGAGGCGCGGTTAGTTCTAACTTTTCCTATAAACGATCTTTTTTCATTTTCCGTTACTGTTTCACCGTTCCTTTCCTTTACTTTGCAATAATCCAGCCAGAGTTGTTCCATGGGATCCAGCGGTTCCGGCTCAGGCGCAATGCTGTTTGTTATCAAACCTTCTTTGCTGCCCACTTCCATTATCTGGGTTTTTTCATTATCATCGCTGTCAAAATGTGATGGAGGAGGAGCTTTGGCGGTACTTTTTACCGTGCTTCTGTTTTCCGAAAGGGCCTGTACCGGTTTTCTGGGAGTGTTCTCTATGTCATCTACACCGAAAGGATCAGGTATCTGCGACTCAAAGTCTGATTTCTTATTTAAAACCGCATCTTCCCTCCTTAAACCGGCATTCCCGATCGGGCCTGATGATGCATCGGCATTTTCAAAATGTCTCAAATATTTTGAAACAAGGGTGTTTAATGCAGAAACAGCAATATCTGCACCGTGAGAATATTTTTTCATTACCAGCTTTTCACCGACCTTCATAACTGAAATATCAGCCGCTAGGTTTCTAAAGACTTTGTCTATCGTATGAGTTACTATGAAGGTGAAGAAAAGCGTTATCATTATTCCGGCAAGTGTATACAACAATGAATATAGGACTACTTTGGTATAATCCTCCCATCCCGGCATTGTGGATACTAAAGTTATAAATACAACCTTTTCGCCACCCAGCATATCATAGGGCATAAAGTAGCTGTGCACATGGGTCCATCTGTTGAGTTCTTTCTGTCCTTGAGACTTTATAAGATCTTCAACGGCGTTCTTTACTTTTTCGTTCCCGCATGAATTTTCAATTTCGCTCCATTTGGAATTCATTGTTTCAGTAATGAATTTGTCACCCATGAAAACTCTGACAGGCATTGGAAAATCATTGACATTGAAAGCAAGAGTGAGTTTTTTCACACTGACTGCCGCAAAAAGCTTCTGGCCTTCACCGGGCACCTCCGTCATCATAGGAACAACCCCGAGAAGATACATCGTATCATTTACAAATATTGATCCGTCAGATGCATAACCTTCTTTCAATGCCCTTTCAACGGCAGGGATTCCTTTTTGTGAAGACATAAGTTTTATATCACCCGCGACAAAATCACCGTTTTGGTCTACGACTACATATTCAGTAAGTGATTTTATTTCGGCTATCCTGACAGGTGCGTTCCTTGATGCTTTCTCAAATTTCAACTGTCTGGCGACATTGAAAGAGTTGGCGATGAGAGAATATGTTGTATTCTTAACTTTTTCCTCTACCAGCTTAACACTGTTTTTCGGACCCTGCTGAATATCGATTTTAGCAATAAATGACCTGAAAAGAGTAAAATTTACCGCTGAAAGAGCCGAAATTACAACGGCCATTAAGAAAAACACCTTTAGTTTTAAACCGAGGTTGCTGAACATTTTTATATCTCCAAACTTTTAATGATCATATCAGTCTCCCGGCATCGATATTGTTGTTGAATATGATGTCGAATTTATGCTGTACACAGTCCCTTCCTCTATTCTGTATCCTATATTCTGGGCTGCATTTGAGATCATTACAAAATCTTCCTGATAGACCCATCTTATACCGTAATAGACCCTGACAGTATATGTCCCCGGAGCTATGTCGGGGATTTCTATTCTGCTTGAACCTTCATTCACCACAAAAAGATATGTGCTCTGCAGAACCCTCACATAAACCGTATTCCACTGGAACAATGTATCAACGAGAGTATAGTCGCCGGAAGAAGAAAACACATGCGTTATTGAACCTTTTGCGGGGACCGTCAGTTCGACTTTTTCGCTGTTTTCCCCTTCTTTGAGAATATTTATCTTTCTTGGAAAATCCTCCCTGTTCTCAATCGTCAGAACTCCTTCAGTCGGAAGCAGAATATTGCTTCTGCTTATTCCCGCACCTATAAGTTCCAGGGTTTCATTAACATTTTTAATAGTCTGATATCCTTCTATTACAAATGAATATTTCTCTCTTTCCAGAGGTTTGGGGACTTCAAGAACCGGAAAACGCCAGTAACCGTCAACTATTTCTGTTGTTTTGTGACCTGCCTTTTCAATGCCTTTTTTATAACTCACAAGAAGTTTAAGCATTCCTGCTTCTGCATTGAAAGGATGAAGTATCAGGAAAACAATGACGACAACAAAACAGGTTGTTCTTTTCAAATTGTTCACATTACCTCTTTGATCTGCTTTTTTTTGAATTTTCCAATTCATCTATCTGCTCTTTTATTGAACTTAAAATCTCATCATCTTCTGTAAGCTTTTCCGCTTCTTTCAAAACCTTAACTGCCTGATCCGGTTTATCTGCCATAGTATATGCCTGGGCAAGCCCTGTGAGGCATGCAAGATTTTCACTGTCTGCTGAAAGTATTTTATTGAAAAGAGTTATTGCTTCAGAGAACATTCCCATTGAAAGGTGACTCAACGCCATATCATAAAGGTCTTCCGTTCCTCCGCCGTATTCAGATGAATTTTCAAGAACATTTTTCATCTCTTTCATTGTGTCGGAAAGGTTATCCTCCTTTCTTACCGGAAGAATGTCTTTTATGCCGCTTAGAAAACGGGAATCGGGATAGTTGATAAGAAGTTCCTGAAGAAGCTGGGTTGCACTTGCAAAATCTTCAATGCTTATATAGAATTCAAGTTCATCAAGCTGTACCTGAGGCGGTTCCTGAAGTTCAGACAGAATATCCATCGTCATGTTTTCAAATTCAGATTTTTCAGTGCCGCTCTGTTCATCGGCAACATTTGTCAATTCAAAAGGTTCTGAGCGTTCTTCCTGCTCTATAAGTTCAACCAGTTCGTCTTCGTCTTCGTTTTCAGAAACAGCACTGACGGTCTCTTTCTGCGGAAGATCGGGTATCCCGTCAAAAATATCATTGTTCTGGATGTCACTGTCCAGATCCCTCATGTGTTCAACGATCAATCCTTGTCTTTTGCTGATCCTCGGATCGTCCGTACCGACTATATTTTCTGCATCGACTAGAAGTTCTTTTGCCTCCTGATATGCCCCCGTACTAATCTTAAGATCTATGAGCGACATTATAAGATCACCCGCCGTTTCTATTTCTCCCGACTCGATATTTGCCTGGATAAGAACATCTATGGCTTCAGGAGAGGTCTGCCATTCTTTACATGACTGGATCTTGTCTATTGCCTTGTTGAAAAGTCTGTAACTTAAAAAAACTCCGGCTTCCTTTATTGCGGTCTCGATATCTATGACAGGGGCGGACTCTTCAGTTTCTGTAACCTGATGTTCATCTTTTTCATTCTCTGTTTCGTCAGCATCTATGTCTATGTCGAGAACGAGATCTATATGTTCATCTTCTTCGCCCATATTCATCATGCTGGAATCAATTTTATCAGAAATGAGGTCCCTGAGCTTGCCCTCTTCCTTGAGTAGGGAAAGTGCCTCTCTGTCGTTTGGATCAATATCAAGAATTTTCCTGTATATCCTGTCTCTTTCAGGAATGTCCTGTCTCTGAGCACAGGCAACAGCGATCTGTTTATATGTCGATATGAGTTTTTTGGTTTCACCGAGTTTTTCAAAAACAAATGCCAGTTTTTCAAGAAATTCTATCGAATCCGGTGTGTCGACTATAAGTTTCTGAAGAACTGCCAGGGCATTTGAATAACTTCCGCTCTTAAGATAAAGATTGACCAGGTCTCTTCCTATCGCACTTTCACTGTTCGTTGCTGTATAGAGAAGTTTCAGGACACCGGCATATTCATTCACTTTATCGGTGCCTTTTAAAGACTCGGCGACCGGAAGAAGAAGTTTTTCAGCTTCGTGATACATTTTTTCGGCAACAAGCATGTTGCCGAGCTTGATTGAAAAGTTAATGTTGCCGGGGAACATTTCGATCATTTTTCTTAAAATGTTTATCGCGGCAAGTTTGTTCCCGATCTTTGCATAGTAATTGACAGCAGTCTGATATCTCATTGTCGCATCTTTGATCAAACCGCTCTGTCTGTCGTAGTCGGCAAGAAGAACATTTATCTTGCCATGCTCGGAATTTATCATCAATGCCTGTTTGAGAACTGCCTTTGCCTTGTTAAGAAAACCTTTCTTTTCAAAAAGTATCGCCGCCTTTTCATAAAGCTCGATAGCTTTGTCTTCGTTCCCCGCCCTCGCATAAAGCTCCGCAAGGCGGACATAGGCCCTGTCATCATCAGGTCTTTTCTTTATAAGATCTTCGAACTGCTGAATTTCTGTGTCGTTTTTCTTTCCTTTAAGCAGAAACCGTCCGGGATTTGTATTTGCCAATTTGATTACCTTTAATTTTACTTTTTAACACGCTCAATGTAAGTGAATTCTTCAGTGCTGATCCTTATCACATCTCCGGTTGAAATGAAAAGCGGAACCATCACCTGTCCTCCTGTAACAAGCTTTGCCGGCTTGTATGAAGTTGTAACAGTGTCTCCTTTGAAGCCGGGGTCTGTTTCAACGATCTCGAGCTCAATGAACTGAGGCAGATCAAGTGATATCGGCGAGCCGTTATAGAAAAGAACCGTAACTTTTTCGTTTTCCTTCATATATGGGATGGCATCTTCAATTACTTTCTCGTCTATTGATATCTGTTCGAATGATTCGCTGTCCATGAAATAGTAGTGGTCTCCGTCAGTATACAGGTATTCCATAACCTTTTCCTCAAGATCAGGTTTGTCAACCCTTTCACCGGAGAGAAATGTTCTTTCCGCGATAGAACCTGACAGCACATTTCTAAGTTTTGCTTTAATTACAGCTCTCCTTTTCTGCTGTATATGCTGAAGTTCAACGATCTGATAAGGAATTCCATCAATTTCTATTCTCAGCCCCTTTCTGAATTCTGAAGTCTGAATTGCCATTTTCAATCTCCTTTATGTTAAAAAAACAACCCCTCAACGAAAAAGCACCAAATACTAATGTTGAGGCGTGTTTTTGTCAAGTTTTAGAACTTCTGTTCTCATAATTTTTTAAAATTAAATATAGTGCCTCTACTGCAGAAGCATAAGTATATATCCCGAGCCCGCAGATAAAAGCGGAAGCGATGTCGCTCAGAAAGGAACGGTGCCTGAAATCCTCTCTGCCGAATATGTTTGTCAGGTGGGCTTCAACAAATGGAATTCCGCTGCAAAGTGCGGCATCCCTTATAAGAACGCTTGTATGTGTGTATGCTCCTGGATTCAGAACCATTCCGTCACATTTGCACCCTGCTATCAGCCCTGCGAGCTCTCCTTCAAGATAACTGTTCATGAATTCGATACTTACCGAAAGCTGTCCCGCTTTTTCAAGGGTTGTTCTTACAAGATCATCCCTTGTAAAAGAACCGTAGACAGAGGGCTCTCTTGTTCCGACTTTATCAAGAAGGGGACCTTCAATAATGCAGATCTTCATATGAAATCCTCGTCGTCATTTATTTCATTCCACCTTATCTGTGCCCACAGCGAAAGAAGATATGCCGCATCGGGTCTTGATTGAGCCGCTTTTGATGCGCCGTTTATCACTTTCATTACATCTGATCCTTTTTCAGATGCGATCTCGCGTGACATTGATTCCGCCTGCATCCAGTTCTTCTGTTTAAGGGCTATAAGCACCATTGTTTCAGTGATCATTCCACACCTCCCCGGAAAACAATTTGAAGCTAACAGATTGATTTCTGTGAGTCAAGAAAAGTTGCCTTTAAAATGAACTTCTGATATTTAACCGCAAGTTGCTGTTTTTTATAAGGAGAATCAAATGCCAGTGATTTCAAGTGCTATCATCAGCGTTTTTGACAAAAGAGGGCTTACGGCTTTCGTTTCAGAGCTTCATAAAATGGGCGTCAGCATCTATTCAACAGGCGGAACACATAAAATGATAAGCTCGGAAGGAATCAGTGCCGTAAAAATCGAAGATTACACCGGTTTCCCGGAAATGATGGACGGCCGTGTAAAGACAATGCATCCCAAGATCGCAGGAGGGATCCTTGCCTGCCGTAATGATGAAAAACACATGAAGTCGGCTCGTGACCACGGAATAAAAATGTTCGATATGGTCGTAGTAAATCTCTATCCTTTTAAAAACACCGTTGAAAAAGGCGGGGAAATGGCTGATATTATTGAAAATATTGATATCGGCGGCCCCACTTTGATAAGAAGTGCCGCAAAAAATTTTAAAGATGTCGTTGTGATAACTTCGCACGAAGATTATGCGGCGGTGATCGAAGAAATGAAAAACAATAACGGAGCTGTTTCGATTGAGACAAAATTCCGGCTCGCAACAAAAGCGTTCTCCCATACTGCACTTTATGACGGCTACATCAGCTCTTATTTTTCAAAGATAGACCATAAAGGCGAGATACTCAATGAAGATCCGGGGATAATAACCCTTCAGTTTACGAAAAAAGAGCATCTGAGATACGGTGAAAACCCCCATCAGAAAGCTTCGTTCTATGTTGACAATTCAGGGATCACAGGAACAGTCGCCTCGGCAAGACAGCTTCATGGCAAACAACTTTCTTTCAATAATTACATGGACTTGGAAAGTGCAAAAAACATCGTTGCAGATTTTGATGAGCCGGCTGTCGCAATTGTGAAACATACAAATCCCTGCGGAGCGGCGATCGGAAAAACTTTAAAGGCGGCGTATGAATCGGCACTTGCCTGCGACCCTGTCAGTGCTTTCGGTTCGATAATTGCTGTCAATAAAGAGCTTGATGCTGAAACCGCAATGGTAATGAAAGAGCTTTTCGTTGAAGCTGTAATAGCACCTTCCTTTAGCGAAGAAGCACTTGAAATACTTAAGAAAAAGAAGAACATACGCCTTATAGAGACAGGGACTTTTGCAAAAAGGCCTGATATGGACTGGGAATTGAAAAAAGTTTCCGGAGGGCTTCTTATTGAAGATGCCGACAGAAGGATAATAACTGAAAATGATCTTCAGTTCGTTACTGAGAAAAAACCTTCCGCTGAAGAGATAAAAGAGCTCCTTTTTGCACAGAATCTGGTGAAACATGTAAAAAGCAATGCCATTCTTCTTTCAAAGAACGGTGCCACAGTTGGTATAGGTGCGGGCCAGATGTCAAGGATCGACGCTCTTGAAATTGCTATCAAAAAGGCCAATTTACCAGTGAAGGGATGTGTGCTGGCAAGCGATGCGTTCTTTCCGTTCAGAGACAGCGTAGACATGGCGGCCCGTCACGGTATCAAAGCGATTATTCAGCCGGGCGGTTCTGTAAAGGATGAAGATTCAATTATTGCATGCAATGAACACGGCATATCAATGGTCTTCACAGGTATAAGAAGTTTCAGACATCTTTGATATTAACAAACAGGAGTTTCAATGAAAACTTATTCAATCAATCTCCATCTACCTGAAAACATTATTGAATCTATTGAGGTTAAGCAGCGTACGACATTTCTTGATCTGGCAATAAAATATCAAAAGAGCTTTGACTGCAAAATAGTCGGTGCCGTTTTTAACAACGAACTTTGCGAACTTAAAAAAGAAGTGTCTGATAACGGGAATCTTGAACTGATAACGCTCAGGGACAAGGACGGTTATCTTTTTTATCTCAGAAGTCTGTTCTTCATTCTCATAAAGGCCGCGTCCGAGATGTTCCCTCATGCGACACTGCACATTGAATACAGCATCGGAAACGGATACTACTGCTGGTTTGAAGGACTCGAGTGGATAGAGCCGGGAGAGATAGAAAAACTTGAAGCCAGGATGAAAGAGATCGTAAAAGCGGACATCCAGTTTTCAAGAAGAAGGGTTCCGACTTGGAGTGCGATCGAAGAATTCAGGAAGAACGGGCTGATGGATAAAGTCAGTTTGTTTAAAATAAGGGAAGAAAAATGCACAAGTGTTTATATGCTTGAATCAACTGTGGGTTATTTCTCAGGATATCTTGTCCCTTCAACATCATACTGCGATCGCTTTTCGATAAGTTTCTATAATAAGGGGATCGTTATTGTCGCACCTGATCCTTCAAATCCGTCCGTTCTGCCTGCGTTCAAGGACAGTCCTAAATATTTCAACATCATCAATGAACATGCGGAATGGCTGGACATCCTTGAAATGGACAACTGTGCTAAGCTCAACGACCTGATAAGGGAAGGAAAAAGCCGTGAGCTGATACTCCTGAGCGAGGCCCTTCACGAAAAAAAACTTGCAAAGATAGCTGATGAAGTCTACCGCAGGAACAAAGTTATAAAGATCGTTTCGATCGCAGGACCAAGCTCCAGCGGAAAAACGACAACTGCAAACCGGCTTGCGGTTCAGCTCAGGGTCAACGGGATCAAACCGTTCCTCATTTCACTTGACGACTACTTCATTGACAGGGACAGAACTCCTGTTGACAAGAACGGAATGCATGATTTCGAGTCGATATCGGCAATAAATGTAAAGCTCTTTAATGAAAATCTTGATGACCTTTTAAAAGGACATGAAGTTGAACTTCCGACATACGATTTCAAGACGGGCAGAAGCATGAAGAGCGGAAGAAAACTGACACTTCCTGAAAACGGTGTAGTTGTTGTCGAAGGGATACACGGGCTTAACCCTGACCTCTATTTCAATGTTCCCGACCAGAAAATATACAGGATCTATGTAAGTGCTCTTACGGCCTTAAATATTGACAATCACAATAGAATTTCGACAACGGATGAAAGGCTTTTAAGAAGAATGGTTCGCGACAACAAATACCGCGGACACACACCGGTTGAAACCATAAGAAGGTGGCCGGCAGTGAGAAAAGGTGAAGAAAAGAACATCTTCCCGTATCAGGAAAATGCCGACATAATGTTCAATTCAAGCTTAGTTTATGAATTCAGTGTCTTAAAAAAATATGCACAGCCGCTCCTTGAGAATATCGAAAAAAGCACACCGGAATACAGAGAGGTCAAACGGCTTTTGAAATTTCTCTCATTCTTTGAGGAAATGGATGATTCGATTATCCCCCCCAATTCAATATTACGGGAATTTGTCGGCGGAAGCGTGTTCATTTAAATTTAGTTGTGGACAAAAATCGCGTATCTGATATATTTCACTGTTTTTGTTTTCCGGGGTTTAAAAGGGAGCCGGCATGACATTTTTAAGGACAATAATATTCTCAGCACTTTTTTCTGCACCGTTATTGATGTTTCCTGCAGATGAACCGGCAGATAAACCGGTAAAGGAGGAAACACCGGTTGAAACTGTTCAGAAAGCAGAAAAGATCGAAGTAAAAGGAACTCTCCTTGAGCGGGGAACACGCGCACCTGTTTCCAGAAAAGTATTTTATATCATTGAAAAGGACAATAAGAAAATAAGAACGGATAAAGAAGGCGGCTTCAATTTTTCACTTGCCGAAGGAACATACACTCTCTCTTTTCCGATAGTCGGCTATGAAAAGTTTGAAACGAAAATAGAAGTTAAAAAAGGTGAGAAACTTGAACTGACTATACGGCTCGAACCGCTTGTGATAAATCCTTACAAGATCGTTGTCACCGGTGAAAAAAACAAAGGGGAGGTCTCGGTTCAAAGGATCACGATCGAAGAGGCATCAAAAATTCCCGGCACGAACCGGGATGTTCTCAAAGCTGTCACAAGTCTGCCGGGAGTCACAAATATTTCAGTTTTCAACGGGATAGGAAGCGGTCTTGTCGTCAGAGGCAGCTCGGCAGGTGATTCGAGCACGGTGGTGAACGAGCACGGCATTCCGCTGATGTACCATTTCGGAGGTCTTGACCCTGTCATTGAGCCGGAACTTGTCGAATCTCTTGACTTTTTTGCCGGCGGTTTTTCAAGCGAGTATTTCAACACTATGGGCGGGGTGATCCAGATTAACCTCCGCGACCCGAGAAAGGATAGATGGGGGGGATATGTCAACCTGAGTCTTCTCAATGTTTCTTTCATGGTGGAAGGACCGGTTTCCAAAAAGGATTATCTTGCCGTCGCCTTTAAAAGAGGGATGCTCGATGCATATGTAAAGATCGTGGAAGAGCTTGGATTCTTTAATAATTCAGTCTCTTTTTCGACTTACCCCTTCTATTATGACGCAATGATTCTTTATGTTCATGAATTCAATAAAAGGAACCGGCTCAAAATGTATACTGTCGGCTCATGGGATGAGGTCCGGCTCGGATTTGACAATCAGACATCTATCCAGAAGATGAGCAACACTGCAAAAACCAAGACTCAGTTCGTTCAGCATACGACGGAATGGCATTTCCGCGAAAATGATTTCAAAAGTCTTTTTTCACCAATGGCCGAGGTTGTCTGGGTCGATATAAATGCAGGGGATGCGGCATATTTCAAGAACTTTTTCTTTCAGCTAGAACTGAGCGAAAAAATGGAAGTGAAACTTAATGATATCCACAAGTTGAGATTTGGAGCCAAATTCTATTACGGTTTCTACACGATGGATGTCAACCTTTTTGCGATGCCCAAGGAAGGTGAAGTCGCATACAATCCTCTGAGCAACGAGATCGAGGATCACTCTGAAGGCCACTACTGGTTTCCGGGGTTTTATTTCATGGATGAGATAACCTATAACGGGCTGACTGTTGTTCCGGGGATAAATTTCATCTATGACGAGCACAACACACAGATGATGTTCGACCCCCGGCTGACAATTAAATACAAAATTAACGATCAATGGCTTCTCAAAACATCGGGCGGACTTTATTCACAACTCCCTTCGAATGACGAGTCTTATGAACCGTGGGGAACACCTGGACTGAGACCCGAAAAAGCACTCCATGCGATAGTCGGTGTTGAGTATAACCCTCTGGATTTCCTTGAGTTTGATCTTCAGGGATACTATAAGCACTTCTTTGATCTTGTGAGAAGGGATGACTCTTTTGACCTTTCATCTTTTTCAAACGGCGGCATAGGTTATGCCTACGGTGTCGAATTTCTGATCAGGCACAAAATGACCGAAAAGTTCTTCGGATGGATATCATACAGCTTCTGCATGTCTGAAAGAAAGGATTCTCCTGACAGCGACTGGAGACCGTTCGATGTTGATGTAAACCACAACCTGATCGCAGTTGCAAGTTATAAACTCAATAAATACTGGCAGTTCGGTGCAAGATTCAAGCTTGCAAGCGGAGCACCTTATTCCAATCTGATGTTCACTGACTACTCATTTGATGCCGATAACAATTTCAATATTCCGCAATACAGAGGTGATGTGAATGATTCAAGACTGCCAATAACTCATCAACTTGATTTAAGAATTGATAAATACTGGCTTTTTGATAACTGGATATTCTCAACATACCTTGACATTCAGAATGTCTACATGGCAAAGAATGTCCTGGGTGTAAGTTACCGGAACGACTACACTGAAAAAGTTTACACATACGGATTCCCGATAATGGTCTTTCTCGGGTTCAAGGGGGATTTCTGATGAGGAAGTATTTAATATTACTGGTTTTTATTGCTGCCGTTTCGTGTGAGCCGAATCCGGAAGTTAAGCCGGGATACATTGTCGGAGACATCCGTCCTCTAGGGATGAAAGCCGAGCCGGTAGAAGCTGTTCCCGGTGACATGATAACTCTTTCCATGCTGATCGGAGGCAGAACATTTTCCCAGGGAAGCGACCTGAAAATTTCGTGGCTCGGGCTTGAAGAGCTGACGATACCCTATACAAAACCGTTAATATTTCCTGTTCCCGAAAATCTTGAAGAGCTCATGCCTGCCGATTCTGACAACCCGCAAGCATCTTTATTTATTGACAATTTTAACAAGAACGGTTTTGCAGACCTTCCCGTTACGGCATCTTTTGAAATTCCTGTTCAGGGGGGACCCGAAACAAGGACGCTCACCGCAACAAAAACAGTAAGAATATACAAGGAGCCGCCTGAAGACGGTATAAGGAAAAATCCGGTTATCGACCATGTTCTTGCCTCTTATGAAATTTATGGGTCCGTAAAAAGCTTTGAGATTGAAGACGGTGGATTTATTTCCTTTTCGATATCTCAGGTTCCTGAAACAATTATTTTCAGATCTATCCCTCTTTCACAGGAGGAAACCGGCTGGGACCGGCTGAATTTTGCATGGTTCTTTACAAGTGATACCGGAGAGTTACTTGAAAACGACATGGAAGTAGAGCTTGATAGAAAAAAATATGGTGATGCGGTTCCTGAAGATCAGAAAGCTACTCAGAACAGGGAATATTTCGCACTGAGTTTCAAACCTGTTCTCGAAGAAATTGAGGAAAGCAAGATAAAGCTGCCGGTAAAATTCAATTTTTATCACATTATCAGGGACAAGGCGATCGATGCACAAAGCAGTGCCGATTACAGGTGGGGACAGGATTTTATGTGGTTTGAAATTGAGATCACGGAGGATGAATGAGCAGTCACGATTTCAATGAACAGGAAGACAACAGGATCGTTTCAGAAATAAATGTAACCCCTCTTGTCGATATAATGCTAACTATTCTGATAATTTTCATGCTTGTCAGCTCTTTTGTCGCCAAAGAGGC
>ENA-UOWO01002998-UOWO01002998.1-activated-sludge-metagenome-genome-assembly--contig:-NODE-2998-length-20104-cov-25.947828_pt1 | contig 20104 bp, 15 predicted proteins | sample MGYA00238148_ERZ761564 | MGnify/ENA primary metagenome ERZ761564 (study PRJEB28885, sample SAMN05720194) | activated sludge metagenome | isolation source: Anaerobic digester | place: USA... | reverse complement strand
AGTGAGAGAGTGAGAGAGTGAGAGAGTGAGAGAGTGAGAGAGTGAGAGAGTGAGAAGTTATCACTTATTCGCATATAATTTCCTGCAAAATCCAAGGGCAATGTGTCATCCTGAGCGTAGCGAAGGATCTAACATTGCCCTGAATTCCAAGTAATATCAGATCCTTCGCTACGCTCAGGATGACATATTGCCCTCGGGTTTTGCAGGAATATGGACTGAATCATTCAAAAAAAACGACGTGCTGGAACAACTAAAGAAATCACCCATTGTGCCCGTGTTTTTTCATGCGGATGCAGCATATGCGCAGGAGATACTGGCTGCCTGCTATGCCGGCGGACTGCGTTTTTTCGAATTCACGAATCGCGGCAAGGAAGCACTGGAAGTGTTCGGGGCGCTGGCAGCATTTGCAAAAACGAATTGTCCGGATTTGTCCATCGGCATCGGCACCATTTATACAGCCGAAGATGCGGAACGGTTTATCGCAGCGGGAGCAGGTTTTGTGGTGCAGCCCGTGACGACGCAAGAAGTCGGGGAAGTTTGTCAAAAACATCAAATCCCCTGGATTCCCGGCGCCATGACGCTCAATGAGATCTGGAATGCCTGGCAGATGGGCGCCACCGCCGTCAAGGTTTTTCCCGGCAACCTGGTATCGCCCGATTATATCCGTGCCCTGCGCGGCCCCATGCCAGATGTGCCGTTGATGGTGACGGGCGGCGTGGAACCTGAAATCGAAAATGTAAAGCAATGGCTCGACGCAGGTGTAAATGCGGTAGGCATTGGTTCTCAATTATTTAAAGGCGACTTCTCCGGCAATTACCAGGCGCTTGCCCGGCGAATCGCGGCATTACTGGACGGCGTACAAAGTCGTGTGCATACCTAACCAACTCAACACCATGCAAGAGAAAATCGGTAAATACCGCTGGGTAGTAGTCACCCTGCTTTTTTTCGCCACGACCATCAACTACCTCGACCGGCAGGTGATCGGTCTGCTCAAGCCTACGCTGGAACAGGCATTTTCCTGGACAGAAACCGATTACGGGCACGTGGTTATGTCTTTTTCAGCCGCTTATGCCATCGGTTTGCTCTTTTTCGGCCGAATCGTCGACAAGATCGGCACCAAAATGGGCTACATCGTTTCGATCATTGCCTGGAGCCTGGCTGCCATTGCCCATGCTTTCGCGCGCAGCACCATGGGCTTCGGTATTGCCCGGGCAGCACTGGGATTGGGAGAAGCGGGTAATTTTCCGACAGCCATCAAGTCGGTGGCAGAGTGGTTTCCCAAAAAAGAACGCGCCTTCGCGACCGGCGTTTTTAACTCCGGAGCCAACATCGGCGCTGTTGTAGCACCCATCATGGTGCCCTGGATACTGGGCATGTGGGGATGGCAGGAAGCCTTCATCATCACCGGCGCTATCGGCTTTATCTGGCTGATTTTCTGGTGGATTTTTTATGAAATTCCGTCACGCCAGCCACGCCTGGGCGCTGCCGAATACGCATACATTCACAGTGATACCGACGAACCCGTGGGAGAAAACGAACAGCCCGTGAAATGGATCCAACTCTTCAGCGTACGCCAGACCTGGGCTTTCTTTTTCGGCAAATTACTCACCGACCCTATCTGGTGGTTTTTCCTGTTCTGGTTGCCTTCCTATTTTTCTTCCACCTTTCAGATCGACCTGAAAAAGCCGAGCCTTGAACTCGCGATTGTATACACGGCCACGACCATCGGCAGCATCGGCGGCGGTTATTTGTCGGGGTATTTTATCCGGCTCGGGTGGCCCGTATTTCGCGCCCGGAAAACGGCCATGCTCATTTTCGCTTTTTGCGTCGTACCGATCATGCTGGCCAAATATGCGACCAACCTGTGGGTGGCCGTAGGCCTCATCAGCCTGGCGGCTGCGGCACACCAGGCCTGGAGCGCCAATATTTTCACCACGGCTTCCGATATGTTTCCCAAAAAAGCCGTGAGTTCCGTGGTAGGCATCGGCGGCATGGCAGGCGCCCTGGGCGGCATCCTGTTCCCGATGCTGGTGGGTAACCTGCTCGATACCTACAAGGCCATGGGCGATATCACGGCCGGGTACAATATCCTGTTTGTTATCTGCGGTTTCGCTTACCTGCTCGCCTGGGTGATCATGCATTTTTTCGCTCCGAAAATGGAAAAAGTAGAATTGCCATAATGTTATCTAAATCAATACTTTACACGGGATTAATACTCGCTTTTTTTCAGGCGCCTGCCGAGGCGCAAACCGCTGAAAAACCATACGTTTCAGTGGTTTGGTCGGCTGACCTGGGTAACGGCAGGTACAAAAATCCCGTGCTGTACGCCGACTATTCCGATCCTGATGCGATCCGGGTGGGCGACTATTTTTACATGACGGCTTCCAGTTTTCATTGTACGCCGGGACTGCCGATTCTGCGTTCGAAAGACCTGATCAACTGGAGCATTGTCGGCCATGCCTTGCAACAACAATACCCCGTCGGCCACTATGCCATTCCGCAACACGGCAACGGATGCTGGGCGCCGTGTATACGGTACCACAACAGCACATTCTATATTTTCTGGGGCGACCCCGATTTTGGTATATACATGGTTAAAACCAAAAATCCCGCAGGTGCATGGACGCCGCCCGTGCTGGTCATGGAGGGTAAAGGACTGATCGATCCGAGCCCGTTCTGGGACACCGACGGCCGCGCATGGCTGGTACACGGCTGGGCGGGTAGCCGCGCCGGCGTGAACGGTTTGCTCACTGTGCATCGCATGAGCACGGACGGCACCCAACTGCTCGATGAAGGCCGGCATGTGTTCGACGGCCACGATGCGCACCCGACTGTGGAAGGCCCGAAATTGTACAAACGCAACGGTTATTACTACATTTTTGCCCCCGCAGGCGGCGTGGCTACCGGCTGGCAACTGGTTTTGCGTTCAAAAAACATTTACGGTCCTTACGCCGAAAAGATCGTGCTGGAGCAAGGTAAATCCGACGTCAATGGCCCGCACCAGGGCGCCTGGGTGGAAACCCGCAGCGGGGAATCGTGGTTCCTGCATTTTCAGGACAAGGACGCTTACGGGCGCATCCTGCACGTGCAGCCCATGCAATGGAAAAACGACTGGCCGGTGATCGGCATCGATCGCGATGGTAACGGCATCGGAGAACCGGTTTCGGAATATCGTAAACCGGTGACCGGCGCAACGGTTTGCACGCCTGCGGAAAACGACGAATTCGAATCGACTTCTCCGGGGCTTCAATGGCAATGGCAGGCCAACCCGTCGGTCACCTGGAGTGCCATGCTGCCAGGTACCGGGTATTTGCGGTTGTTCGCACTACCCCAGCCCGGCAACAACCTGTGGATGACGCCGCAGTTGTTGCTGCAAAAATTTCCCGCCCCCGATTTCACAGCCACTACGCAGGTCGAATGGAATGTCGACTCCACCAACCGCGACGGCAAACGCGCCGGATTGATCGTCATGGGCAATGATTATGCCTGCCTTGGCATTTCCACCGATTCGAACGGATATAAAGTGATCTTGGTGATTTGCAAAAAAGCGGCAGAAGGAACCGCAGAAGAAATCGTCGCGGTGCAACGTATTGCCGGTAATACTGTTCTGTTACGGGTACAAATCAGCAGCCCGGGTGCACTTTGCCAGTTCAGCATGAGCACCGATGGCGTCACTTATAACCCTGTGGGCGCCCCTTTTCAGGCCAGGCCCGACACCTGGGTGGGCGCCAAAGTGGGCCTTTTTTGCAGTAGAAATACCGGAAAACGAGGCGGTTATGCAGATTTCGACTGGTTTCGGATTACCCGGTAATTTTCCTATCTTTGACGACACAAGCGGGAGAAAACAATATTCATGGAATCCATCACCATCAAAGACATTGCGCGGGCACTGAACCTTTCCACCTCCACGGTATCGCGTGCACTGCGCGATAGTTACGAGATCAATCCCGAGACGAAGCGCATGGTGATGGATTATGCGGAAAAAGTGAACTACCGCCCCAACCCGATCGCGCTCAGTCTGAAAGAGAACAGGAGCCAGTCGATCGGCGTCATCGTTCCTGAAATCGCCAATTTCTATTTTTCCCAGGCTATCAACGGCATTGAAGCGGCAGCGTACGAACGCGGCTACCACGTCGTCATTTTCCAGAGCCAGGAATCGTACGAACGGGAACTGGAAAAAGTGGAATACCTGACGGCCCGGCGTGTGGATGGTTTGCTGATGTCGCTGTCGAGCCAGACCATCGATATCAGCCACTTGAAATCGCTACAGGAAAGGGGAATGCCGCTTGTTTTTTTCGACCGCATTCCTACCGAAATTGACACCCACAAAGTCGTGGTAGACAATCACCAGGGCGCGTACCAGGCCACGGCGCACCTGCTCGCCACCGGGCGGCGGCGTATTGCGCACATCACCAGCCAGCCCGGACTTTCCATCACCAAGGAAAGGCTCAGCGGTTACCTCGCTGCACTGGAAGAATATGGCGTTCCGTTTGATGAAAACCTGGTGAAATACTGTAGTTATACTGCGGAGGAAGTGGAAGTGAACCTCGACAGTCTTTTTGCCTTGCCCGTACCACCCGACGCTTTTCTGACCGGCGCCGACCGCCTGGCGCTGGGGTATTTTGCGGGTTTGAAAAAACGCGGCATTCAAATTCCGGAAACGGTCGCATTCGTCGGTTTTTCCAACCTGAATGTGGCAGAACTGCTCAATCCGCCTATGAGTGCCGTGGTACAACCCGCATTCCAGATGGGCCAGACGGCAGCCGGACTGTTGCTCGATCTGATTGAGAAAAAGCCGAAACATCCGGTGTTTCAAACCGTGCAGTTGAGCACGGAATTGTTTGTGCGCGAGTCGTCGATGCAGCAGTGAATTGTTTTAGTATTAAACGGAATAAATTTTCCTTTTTACATGCGAACCTTATGTCTCCTCGGCCTTTTATGCGCCACTACAACCTTTGCCCAGACCAAGGCCAAAGTCAGACACTATTACCTCGACATCGACTTTGTGGTATCCCAGGCGGGTCTCGGCGATTTTGAAACCATTCAGGAAGCCATTAACGCCGTGCCACCGCTGCGAAAAAAACGTACGCGGATTATGATCGAAAACGGCATTTACAAAGAGAAACTGCTCTTGCCGCCTACGGCGACCGATGTAACGTTTATCGGTCAGGATGTAAACCAAACAATTATTACGTTCGACGACTTTGCCAGTCGAAAAAACATCTTCGGCGAAGAAATGGGAACGTCCTCCTCCAGTACGTTTTTCATTTTCGGCGACGGCTTCGAAGCGCAGAACATCACGTTTGAAAATTCGGCAGGACCGGTGGGACAGGCCGTAGCGGTGCGGGTAGACGGCGACCGTGTAAAATTTGAAAACTGCCGTTTCCTCGGCTTTCAGGACACGCTGTATCCGCATGGCAAAAACAGCCGGCAGTATTACAAAAACTGCTACATCGAAGGTACGATAGATTTCATTTTCGGCTGGTCGACGGCTGTTTTCGACAGTTGCCGGATCTTTTGCAAAGCGGAAGGTTTTGTAACCGCCGCTTCTACGGAAGAGCAAACGAAGTTCGGGTTTGTTTTCCGGAATTGCAGCATTTCCGGTTCCGCACCGGCGGGAAGTGTTTTCCTGGGACGGCCCTGGCGGCCGTTTGCGAAGGTCGTTTACCTGAATTGCAAACTCGATGCAGTGATTCATCCGGCGGGCTGGGACAACTGGAGCAATGCCGACAATGAGCGCACGGCCTATTTTGCCGAATACGGGAGTACAGGCCCCGGCGCCGCACCTGAAAAACGGACATCCTGGTCGTATACAATTTCAGCGTCAGATTCAGAATATTATTCGCTCGACAACATATTCGGCGAATGGAATCCTTTGAAAAACGAGTGAATGTTAAATCATGCGCATGATTTGTTAAACGAGGAATATTGGTTGCTGATGATCCGCCCCAACTTTGTCAGAAGAATTTTAACCAATCTTTCTCTACCGTATGAGCGCATTATTACTCACAAAATCTAGTTTTAAACCGCGGGGGCTTTTCCTGTCTGTGATGCTTTTTTTGCTGTCGCTGACCAGTGTTTTTGCCCAGTCCGCCGTGACCGGTACCGTAACCGACGATGAGGGGCTGGCACTCATAGGCGTCACCATCGTCGAAAAAGGCACCACCAACGGCAGTGTTTCAGATGCCGCCGGAAATTTCAGGATCACCGTCGGCAAGGACGCCGTACTGGTTTTTTCCTACATCGGTTACTCGGCACAGGAGGTTCCGGTAAACGGCCAGTCTTCGCTGAAGGCAACCCTCAAATCTTCCTCCAACAACCTCGATGAAGTGGTGGTAGTCGGTTATGGCAACGTTCGAAAAAGCGACCTGACCGGTTCCGTTTCTTCCGTGGGCAGCGAGGATTTCAACACCGGTCCGCAACTGGCGCCCCAGCAACTCATTCAGGGGAAAATCGCCGGCGTCAACATCAGCAAAAACAGCGGTAAACCCGGCGGCGCAAACACCGTGCGCATCCGCGGCGGCACGTCCATCACGGCGTCCAACGATCCCTTGTACGTGATCGACGGCGTGCCGATTTCCACCACCGCCGGCGTGAGCACTTCCAACATCGGTACGGGTACCCAGACCGACTTTTTCGACCAGGAGCCCACCAACCCGCTGATGACGCTCAATCCGAACGACATCGAATCGGTGATCGTCCTGAAAGACGCTTCCGCAACGGCCATTTACGGTTCGCGGGGCGCCAACGGCGTCATCATGATCACCACCAAAAAAGGCCGGGAAGGCGGCGCGCAGGTATCGTACGACGTATCGGCGGGTTATTCCAAAGCGGCCAATTCGATCGATATGCTGTCGGCCAGCGAGTACCGCGAAATTCATGCGAAACTGGGCCTCACGGTCGACGACAAAGGTTCGAACACCGACTGGCAGGACGAAATTTACAGAACGGCTTTCCAGCACAACCACTACCTGTCGATCATGGGCGGTACGCGGCAAACCAAAATCCGCGCTTCCGTAGGCTACGGCCAGCAGGAGGGCGTTTTGCTGAGTTCCAACATGGATCAGGCGAATGCCCGGGTGAACATCAATCACTCCGCATTGAACGACCGGCTGAATTTCGATCTGCGCCTGAACTACGGCCAGAACAAATCCAACCAGACGCCTATTTCGAATACGCTGGGCAGCGAATACGGCACCAGCCTGAACTACGAATCGTATGTGTTCAACCCGACGTACCCGGTGTATAACGCAAACGGAACATATGCACAGATCCCGCCGTTCCGCGTCAATCCGGTGTCTTTTTCCACCGACGTGATCGACGAGCGCACCAACAGAAGATTGCTCGGTGACTTCTCTACTTCGTACCGGATTATCGGGTCGCTGACGGCCAAAGTGAACGTCGGTTACACCTTCCAGGGCATCGACCGCAATGCATTCGTGAGCAAAAACAGTCCGCTGGGCAGCGGTTCGGGCGGCTACACCAGCGTTCAGAAACTGGACGACTATTCCAAACTGATTGAAACCACGCTGGCCTACACCAAGCGTCTCGGTGCACACGCCTTCGACGCTGTGGCCGGTTATTCCTACCAGTATTTCCTGGAAGAAGGCGTTCGTACCACCGCGAACGGCTTCCTGTCCGACGAGTTTAAATGGTACAGCCTCCAGGCCGCCAAAACGATTTCCAGCGTGTCGAGTTTTGTGGGCAGCAACACACTGATCTCCACCTACGGCCGTCTGAATTACAACTACGACAACCGTTATTTCATCACCGGAACAATTCGCCGCGACGGTTCCAGCCGCTTCGGTTCGGGCAACAAATGGGGCACTTTCCCTTCGGCTGCCGTGGCATGGAGAATTTCGGAAGAAGATTTTTTCAAAAGCACCAAGGTATCCGACCTCAAACTGCGGGTCAGTTACGGCATCACGGGTAACCAGGAAATCGGCAACCTGAACTCTATCACAACCCTGGGGGCCAGCACGGCGGGCTATCTGGTTGGCGGACAGCGCGTTACGATCGTACTTCCACAGCAATACGCCAACCCGAACCTGCGCTGGGAACAAACGGCGCAATTCGATGCCGGTCTGAATTTCGGTTTCCTCGACCAGCGGATTTTCGGCAGCATCGACCTGTACAAAAAGAAAACGACCGACCTGCTGTTGCGCATCGCCGTTCCGTCTCCTTCCGTTGTGAGCACGCAGATCGCCAACGTGGGCAGCGTGGAAAACAAAGGTGTGGAACTCGAACTGGGCGCGGAGATCATCCGGAACAAGAACTTTACCTGGAGTGCAAATCTTAACTACAGTGCCAACAAAAACGAGGTACTGAGCCTTTCCAACGATAACTTCGCCAGCGATGCTATCCTGACGGCGCCCACCCAGGGCCAGGGTCTTTCCGGCACGTTCTCGCAGATTATCAAACCGGGACTTCCGATCGGTACTTTCTACGGAAAAGTATTTACCGGCATCGACGACAACGGAAAAGAAATATACGAAGCAGCCAATGCAGTGATCGGCAGCGCCCAACCGGATTTCATCTTCGGTTTCAGCAACAACCTGGCTTACAAAAACTGGAGCCTGGCTGTCAACCTCCGCGGTTCGGTAGGCAACGACGTGTACAACCTCACGCAAAACAACCTTGGCTACCTGAGCAACCTGCCCGGCAGAAACGTGTCGCAGATCGCCATCAGCAGCGGCGTGGCCCGCGACCAGCCTAAAGTGTACTCTTCCCGCTGGATCGAAGACGGTTCGTACCTCCGGCTCGACAACGTGACGCTGGGCTACCGTTTCAATATGAAAAACACGGCGTTTTCCAGCGCCCGCCTGTACCTGACCGGCCAGAATCTGCTGCTCATTACGGGTTATTCCGGCATCGATCCCGAGGTAAATTCGGATGTTTCCGGTAGCGGCATCGCACCGCTTGGCATCGATTACTTGGCATACCCGAGAGCAAAATCGGTGGTGCTCGGCGCCAACATTTCATTCTGATTTTCTTACATTTTTCTTTAAAAAAACAAGAAGATGAAACATAGGATTTTAAAACTTCAAATATTAGTGCTGGTAATTATTCTGGGCGGTTGCACTAAACTGGACGAAGAACTGTTCGGCAAATTGTCGCCCGATAACTACTACAAAACCGAGGAAGAAGCGCTGTCCTCCGTGGTCGGCATTTACTCCGCTTTGTCGCAGGTCGTCAGCATCGGCGACCCTTACCGCTGCCCCGAAATGGAAACGGATGAGTTTTTCATCCCGGGCCGCACCAACGGCGGCTGGTTTTTGCAGGACAATATGGACCTGATGCGCCACCAGGTAAAAGCCGACAACGGCCGTATTCTGGTCATCTGGAACCAGATTTTCCAGGAAATAGGTACTGCGAATGCCGTGCTGGAAAGCCTAGAAGGTTCGCCCAACAGCGAAAACCTGAAATCGCTGATCGCTGAAACGCGGGCACTGCGCGCCTACGGCTACTTTTATGCCATGGATTTCTGGGGCAACGTGCCGATTTTCACCAAAGCACGGGTAGATCCGCAAGATCTGCCTGCTACGAACTCGCGTCAGGAGGTTTTTGCATTCATTGAATCCGAAATGCTGGCAGCAGTAGAAGAAATGCCTTCGATAACGGAAGTGAACAAGGCAAGTTACTACCCGCGTTTTACCAAAGAAGCGATTTACGCTTCACTGGCCACGCTCTACCTGAACGCGGAAGTGTACACCGGAACGGCCCGCTGGGCGGACGCGCTGGAGATGTCGAACAAGATCATCAATACCAATAAATATGCACTGGAAGCCCGCGTGGGCGATTGTTTCCTGGCTACGAACGAGAAAAACTCCACCGAACTGATCTCTTCGTTTTCCATCGATCCGTCGCAGAATGCAGGCAACAACCAGTTCATCCTGTACACCAACCACGCGCTGGATCAGAAAAAATACAACCTGCCGTTCGCACCTGCCGACGGTTACAGCACCGGCGACGTGGCCCTGAACAAATACGAAGACGGCGACGAACGCAAAGGGCTCATCGAATATGGTCCGCAGTTTTACCTGAACGGCGACCCGCTGCTGGACGATAACGGTCAGCAACTCGTGCTGATTCCGATCCAGGACATCACCGCCGCCGAGCAGAACGAAGGTTACCACGTGCTGAAATACTCTCCGATCGGCGTAAAATGGGCCGGTTTTAATGCCGATAACGACCTGGTGCTGATCCGTTATGCCGACATCCTGCTGATCAAAGCCGAAGCACTGTTCCGCCTCGGCAACGCAGGAGAAGCGCTCACGCTCGTGAACCAGATTCGTGAAAGAAGTAATGCCACGCCGCTGGCCGCTCTCACGCTGAAAGACCTCGAAAACGAGCGTGCCCGCGAATTCCTGTGGGAAGGCCACCGCAAACGCGATATGGTTCGTTTCGGCTCGTTCTTTACCGAAACCTGGTACCCGAACACAACCACCACGCCACTGTGGAGAGGTATCTGGCCGATTCCGACGGCGCAGATTGCAGCGAACCCGAATTTGGTGCAGAATCCGAATTATTGAGTGGTTATTCGTTATTGGTTATTGGTTATTCGTGTTGATACTCAGGCATTTGAGGTAGTTTAGCCGAATTATTGAATGTAGAATGGGTTATTTGAATATTGAATAAAAGTTACTGTCTCAAAAGGAATTTCCTTTTGGGGCAGTTTCTTTTGTCATGGATTTCCGCGGTTTTGTTCGGCTACGCCCCTCGTAGGAATAATGGCTGCGCGGATGACGCGGATTATGCGGATTGACGCGGATTTTTAGTGGCCTGCCGGCCACTTGTTGGACTATGATTTATATGATGGCCATGATTAACATCCAACGCAATTATGGCCATCTTATAAATCATGCTAAAATCATAGTCAAAAATCCAATGAAGGTGGCCGGCAGGCCACCAAAATCCGCGTGAATCCGCGTCGTCAGCGTCATCCGCGCAGCCATTATTCCTACGAGGGGCGTAGCCGAACAAATCAGAAGGCCTGTTAATCCTGCTTCAAAAACCGGATAATAAATAATTGAAAATCAGTCAATTAACAATGAAAAACCATGTCCTTGCCGCAATCATCGCTGTGGTAATTTTATCCGCTTTCAGCGATCCGGTGAAACCCATCCGGATCTACATGATCGGCGATTCCACTATGTGCGAATACCCTGTAAACCGCACGCCGCTGGCCGGCTGGGGCATGCCGTTCAAATACTTTTTCGACTCCACGGTTACGGTGGTCAACCGCGCACGGGGCGGCAGAAGCACACGCACGTTTCTGGAAGAAAAACGTTGGCAGCCTATTGCAGACAGCCTGCAGGAAGGCGATTACGTGCTGATGCAGTTCGGCCACAACGACGAAGCCAGGGAGGAAATTTACAAGGCGCGGTATACACCGGTACCTGATTACAAAACCAATCTGATTCGTTTTATCAATGAATCGAGGGCGAAAAAGGCCAACCCGGTTCTGATCACGCCGGTCACAAGAATGATGTTTGATTCCCTGGGGAACATGAAAGAAACGCACAAGGAATATTCCGCCGCCGTGTGGGAAATTGGCACAGCCTACCATGTGCCCGTCATCGATCTGGATGCGAAAAGCCGCGATCTGTTGCAAAGCCTGGGGCCCGTGTATTCCAAAATGCTGTTCATGCAACTGGATACGCTGGAACACCCGAATTACCCGAACGGACAGAAAGACAACACCCATTTCAACGAATACGGCGCCCGGCGCATGGCCGAACTGGTGCTGGCGGAAATGAGATTGCAGCACTTGAGTTTGGTGGAAAGGGTTGTGGTGCCGCCGGTGAAAAAGTGATTTTTTTTTAAAAAAAATTTAACCACAAGGTGCACGAAGGTTTTTTCACAAAGGGCACCAAGTGTAGCGTACACCTGATTTTCCCATTCGGGAAAACAACTGTTCACAAAGAGCATCAGGCGTACGTTACGCTTAGTGAACTTTGTGAAAAAACCTTCGTGCACCTTGTGGTTAAAAAAACATCGTATATGAATCCTGCCTTTCATTATTCTGTACTGATTATCTGTACTGTTTTCGTACAGTCCTTACATGCCCAATCAAAAGCAGGCGTTACAGGAAAACCCGATACGTCCTACAGCACGTTCAGCGCCTATACCAACACCCGGCAGACACACCCGGACATCAAAATTGTGCCCGAATTCAAATCGGCCTCCGTTGCGGAGAAAAGGAACATAACCTATTGTAAATCAGGCAAACGCGCTTTGAAACTGGATGCGTTTTATCCGAAAAATAAAAGCACTGTTCCAGCCACAGCCATCGTTATCATCCACGGCGGCGGCTGGCGCTCCGGCAACCGCACCCAGCACTACCCGCTGGCGCAAAAACTGGCCGAACTGGGTTACGTGTGTTTCACGCCGGAATACCGCCTCTCCACCGAGGCGTTGTTCCCGGCCGGCGTGTACGACCTCAAAGCCGCGATCCGCTGGGTAAAAAAACACGCTGCCAATTACAACATCGATACGACGCACATCGTCGCGATGGGCTTTTCGGCAGGCGGCGAACTGGCGGCTTTTATGGGCACCACGGGCAATATGCCGTTGTTCGAGGGCGCCGGTTGTTTTCCGGAAATGACCTCGCACGTAAACGCGGTGGTGGACATCGACGGTACCCTGTCGTTTGTGCATCCCGACGGCCGGGAAGGCGACGACAGCAAACGGACTTCGGCGGCGACATACTGGTTTGGTTACCCCAAAAAAGACAACCCGAAACTCTGGGAAGCAGCATCTCCGCTCAGTTACGTGAGCAAACAGACCCCGCCGACCCTGTTTCTCAACAGTTCGGTGCCCTGGATGCACGCCGGCCGTGAAGATTACAGGAAAGTGCTAACCGAACACGGCATTTATTCGGAAGTGCATACGTTTGAAGAAGCGCCGCACTCGTTCTGTCTGTTCGATCCGTGGTTTCAGCCCACGGTGAAATACATCGATGATTTTTTGAAAAAAGTGTTCGGCAAATGATGCAACTGGTAAAAATAATCCTGCCCGCGCTGGCGCTGCTGGTTTCTACCAACTCGCAGGCACAAACCTCCAATCCGCAGCAATACAAGTACGTATTTACCGTAGCCAAAGACGGCAGCGGCGATTACAAGTACATCCAGGATGCGATCGATGCCATGCGGGTTTTTCCGCTGGAACCCATTACCCTGTATATCAAAAACGGCGTTTACACCGAGAAAATCGATTTGCCGGCCAACAATACCGATGTCACTTTTATCGGCGAAAGTGTGGAGCGAACCATCATCACGTTCAGCGACTATTCCGGCCGGGGGAAACTTACCACCTTCACCTCCGCCACGGCCAAAATTTCCGGAAACCGCTTCGTTGCCGAAAACATCACCTTCGTCAATGCTGCCGGGCCGGTTGGTCAGGCCGTAGCGCTGTACGTGGATGCCGACAAAGCCGTTTTCAAAAACTGCCGTTTCCTCGGCAACCAGGATACCATTTACGCGGCCGGTGAAAATTCCCGGCAGTATTTCCTCGATTGTTACATAGAGGGTACGACGGATTTCATTTTCGGGCCATCCACGGCGGTTTTTCAAAACTGCACGATCAAATGCAAAGCCGATTCCTACATCACGGCGGCCAATACGCCCAAAGGAAAGGTATTCGGGTTCGTTTTCCTGGATTGTGTGATTACAGCCGATTCGACGGTCACGAACGTATACCTCGGGCGGCCGTGGCGCGCATTTTCCAAAACGGTATTCCTGCGCTGCCAACTTCCCGCTACCATCGCGGCGGCGGGCTGGGACAACTGGTCGAATCCGGAAAATGAAAAAACGGCGTTTTATGCGGAGTATCGCAACACGGGCGCCGGCGCTGCTGTCAAAAACCGTGTTTCCTGGTCCAGGCAACTGACTGCACAGGAAGCAGCCTCCTACACGCCTGAGAATATTTTCTCCAACAGCAACGCCACCATTTCCACCGACACAAGCTGGTTTAAAAAAATCCGTACCGGGCCGTTTTCCTGGCCCCTTGGGCCGAAGTAACCAAGTGGTGGCATGGATTGATAAACTGGAAGCGGTTTGTATGGCGGATGCCATACAAACCGCTTCCAGTTTATCAATCCATGCCACCACTAAGCAAGGCTGTCCATTTATCCCGGATAAGATTACCGCCCTTGTACTAATTTCCTTGGTCGTTTATGTAAAAACGCAGAAATTCGCCCTCCTTTTTTGCCTTAACCGCTTACTCATAAAATCTTTCCGCCGGAATGACGTTCCGGGTCAAGTTAAAATTTCGACCTTCCATGAAAGAGTTAAAACCATATCTCGAAGCCAACAAACAGCGCTTTTTGGACGAATTGCTGGATTTACTTCGTATTCCGTCTGTCAGCGCCGACCCTAAATTTGCAGGCGACGTACGCCGGATGGCCGAAGCGACTGCCGAACACCTGCGCGCCGTAGGCGCCGATAACGTGGAAATTCATGAAACCGCCGGGCATCCGATCGTGTACGGAGAAAAAATGATCGACCCAAAAGCGCCGACCGTACTCGTATACGGCCACTACGACGTACAGCCCGCCGATCCGCTGAACCTGTGGGACAGCCCGCCGTTCGAGCCGGTCATTAAAAAAACGAAACTGCACCCGCAGGGCGCCATTTTTGCCCGCGGCTCGTGCGACGACAAGGGCCAGATGTTCATGCACGTTAAGGCATTCGAAATGATGCTGCGCAATGAAAAACTGACCTGCAACGTCAAATTCATGATAGAAGGCGAGGAAGAGGTCGGCTCCAAAAATCTGGAAAAATTCTGCCGCGAAAACAAGAAAAAACTGGCCTGCGACGTGGTGCTCATTTCCGATACCAGCATCATCAGTAACGATACGCCGAGTCTGACCGTTGGCCTCCGCGGACTGTGCTACATGGAAGTGGAAGTCACCGGCCCGAACCGCGACCTGCACTCCGGCGTATACGGTGGCGCGGTGGCCAACCCGATCAACGTGCTGTGCCAGATGATTGCCTCCATGCACGATGCGAAGCGCCACATTACCATCGACGGATTTTACGACGATGTGGAAAAAGTGCCCGCCAAAGAGCGCAAAATGATGAACGAAGCGCCTTTCGATGAAAAAGAGTACATGAAAGACCTACAGATCAACGAACTGATGGGAGAAAAAGGTTACACCACCATCGAACGTACGGGCATCCGGCCCACACTCGACGTGAATGGTATCTGGGGAGGTTACATCGGGGAAGGCGCCAAAACCGTGCTGCCTTCCAAGGCATTTGCCAAAATATCCATGCGCCTCGTGGCTGGACAGGACCCGAAAAAGATCGAAAAACTGTTCCAGAAGCATTTCGAAAAAATAGCGCCCAAAGGGGTGAAAGTAAAGGTAACGCCCCACCACGGCGGTTACCCGGTGGTTGTGCCTACCAATTCGGTAGAATACAAAGCGGCGGAAAAAGCCATGGAAAAAGCGTTCGGCAAAAAACCGCTCCCGCAACGTGGCGGCGGCAGTATTCCGATCGTGGCCATGTTCGACCAGGTGCTCGACGTGAAATCCGTGCTCATGGGCTTCGGCCTCGATTCCGACGATATACATTCTCCCAACGAGCATTACGGCCTGTTTAATTACTACAAAGGCATCGAAACTATTCCTTTCTTCTACCAGTATTACTCTGAAATGAAGAAAAAGAAATAAACCCGGAAACACATTTCACATTATCAACAACAACAATTAAACATGAAAAAAACGTTTTTGCTGCTGGCATTTGCAGCGGTTTCGGCCACCATGTTCGCCCAAACCAAAACCGTGGAACTGAAAAACGCGGTAGACAGCGCGAATTACGCCAATGGCGTTGTGATGGCGATGAACGTAAAACGCCAGATGGGCGCCGATTTTAAAATGGATGCGTTCATGGCTGCTTTTAATGCCGCCCTGAAAGGTGAAACGACCCAGATCAGTTCGGATAACGCGAACAAAATTTTCGGCGACTATAACCGCGGCGCACAACAACGCGCTATCGAAAAGAACAAAAAAGAAGGCCAGGCCTTCTTGGACGAAAACAAAAAACGCGCAGGCGTTATGACCACCGCTACCGGGCTTCAATACGAAATCATGAAGAAAGGTACCGGCACCGTTTCGCCGAAAGCGACCGACAAGGTAGAAGTACACTACCACGGAACCCTCCTCGACGGCACCATATTCGACAGCAGTGTTGACCGCGGCACACCCGCTGCTTTTGGCCTCAACCAGGTCATCCCGGGCTGGACCGAAGGCGTGCAACTGATGCACGAAGGTGATAAATTCAAGTTTTTCCTGCCCTCCAACCTGGCTTACGGCGATCGTGGCGCAGGTGCGAAAATCAAACCGGGCGCTACGCTGGTTTTTGAAGTGGAACTGCTCCGGATAAATCCGAATTAAGTTATTGGTTATTGGTTATTGGTTATTGGTTATTGGTTATCAGGGTAGTTGGGGACCATCTGTTAGTAAACAGGGCATTCCTTTACGGGCAGCCAAGTATACAAACAAATTGTCCCCAACCACCCTGATAACCAATAACTAATAACCAATAACAAACAACAACATGAAAAACGAGACCATCTTCACCTGGATTGCCGGCGCAGTGCTGCTCGCTTTCGCAATCCTGTTCTTTTGTTACGATCTGGGCAAATTTCCCATCCTGCAATGGGATGAAGCCCGGTACGTGAACAACAGCGTGGAGATCATGCGAAACGGCCACTGGCTCGACTTTCGCATGGATGGTCAGATAGACACCTGGAATTTCAAACCGCCGCTCGTGCTGTGGCTACAGGTATTCAGCATGAAATTGTGGGGCGCTACCGAATGGGGTGTGCGTTTCCCGACGGCACTGGCGGGCATCGGTATTGTTCTGTTGCTGTTCTGGTTCGGCGTGCGGGTGTTGCGTTCGCCGCTGGCCGGGCTGGTTTCGGGTTTGTTTTTCCTGGCTTCGGGCGGTTTTATCGGGCCGCACATGGGCCGCACGGCCGATCTGGATGCCGTACAGACCTTCTTTATTACCCTTTACAGCCTGGTTTTTATCCGTTATTTGCTGGAAGGCGGCAATGCGCGCCGGTACTTTGCGCTGCTGGGCACACTGGTGGTGCTATCCTTTTTATGCAAGGGTATGCCGGGTCTGCTGATCCTGCCTTACTTGTTCATTATCAGTCTGTTGCATGGCAATTACAAGAAGGTGTTTCCGGTAAGGGAGGTGTATGTTTTTGCCGCCATGGCTGTGCTCATGTGTGCAGGTTATTACGTGTTGCGCGACTGGAGCGACCCGGGCTATTGGCAACTGGTCAAAAAATCGGAGTTCAACCGGTTCTCCGGAAAAGGTGTAGAGTGGCACGTGCAGCCGCCGCTTTTTTACGTGGAGAACTTTATCGCCTCCAAACGGTATTACCCGCTCCTGTACCTGCTGCCGTTTACGTTGGCGGGTTTTGCTTTTATCCGGCAGCAACCCTTGCGGCGCATGTTCCTGTACTGCTGGATCATCGTTGCGGGTTACCTGACGTTCATCTCTATTCCTCCGGTCAAACTGGAATGGTACGATGCGCCGTTGTACCCGTTTTTTGCCCTTATTTTTGGCATCGCCGTGTCGGAAGGCGCGTCCCGTATTGCGGAAAGGCTTAAGATGCAGGCCATCGTTCCTATCGCCCTGGCACTCACCCTGGCCATTTGCGGTTCCTCATACCGCCGTATCTGGGAAAAAATACACTATGCGCCGGAAAAAATGTCGGACTTCGAATGGGAAGGCGTGTTCGTGCGCCAATTGCAGGAAGCGCACCCCGACTGGCTGGATTACGTTATTCTGAAACAGGTGAAACACCCGGAGCACCTCGACCAGGCGAAATTTTACCAGAAAACCTTCGAATATCGTTTTTCGGCGCCTGTAACCGTGGAAAGCGACCTGCAGAAAATCCATGCCGGCCAAAAAATCCTGGTATCCCAACCTGCATTATCAGATTCCATCCGGACCCGTTTTCCGGCATCCACCGTGGATTTTGAAACGGCTTACGGGAAATTATGGAGTATCCGGTAGGCCCTCAATCAATGCTTCGATTCGTAAAATAAGTCCATTATATCGTTGGTCAGCAGTGCCCTGCATGCGCCTGCCTGGCAGACTACCTTTGGAAAAGATCATCATTACTTTTCCAAAAAATGAAAACAACTTTACTTTTCCTTGCATTTTTGCTGTATTTCAAGGCAATTCTTTACAGTCAGGTAACACTTTACACTGAAAGTTTCGAAACCGACGGTGAAGGCAGCCGGTACATTTCCAATACGTACAATGATTGCGCGACGATCAGCAACCCGGATTATTTTCTCAGAACGAATACCAACCCGGTACTTCCACCCTCCAACTGCGTTGCAGGGTTCGGGAATGCGCTCACGCTGAACGGTTTACAAGGCACCTGGTTCTGGGCCGGTGAGGATATTCGCTCCAACGCTATGCCGGCGCCCGGCGCCCGACCGCCCGGCAATATCACCACGCAGGTTATTAACGTCAGCGGCTACAATACCCTTACCGTATCCATGTATCTCGCTACCGCCAGTAACAATGGTGCGCGCTGGGAAATGGACGATTCGATTAACATTCATGCCAGTTTGAACGGCGGTACTTTTTTCCCGGTGGGCAGGTTCGTGGGCGGGGCCGTGGCAGGCGGCGATTTGCGGCAGGACCTCAATCTGGACGGTCTGCCCGACGGAGCAGTCGTTTCCACTTCTGTTTTTACCAAATACACCTTCAGCATTCCCGGAACGGGCACTACACTGCGTGTGGAATTCGATTTCGACCAGTTCGGCGGTACGGAAGAATCGGCTATCGACCTGATCGAGGTGAAAGGAAACGTGGTTGTACCGGTTGAGTTGTTGCGTTTTGAAGCGTACAAAGCAGGCGACGCCGTAAACCTGAACTGGGAAACCGCAACTGAAAAGGAAAATAACTATTTCTCCATCGAACGCGGCGACGAAACTTTCCAGTTTATGGAAATCGGAAAGTTAGAAGGCAGCCGAACCAATGTGGGCCAAATATATTCCTGGACGGACCGATATCCTGCGAATGGCGTCAATTATTACCGGCTCCGGCAATATGATACGGACGGAAGTGCGCACGTTTCTCCAATGGTGCAGGTGCGTATGGGAAATCCCGGGATTATTCTCAAAATTTCACCCAATCCTGCCGCCGCACGCACCAGCCTGGAACTGGAATCAGCCTCGGAAGGCCCGGTACAAATTGCCTTGTTCGACGTTCGTGGCAACCTGCAATGGCAACAGAATTATGTCCCCGGCAAAGGTGTCAACCAGATCGAACTGGCGACGGATCACCTGGAAGCAGGTATCTATTTCATCCGCGTGGAGTCGGAAGGCCGGATCAGTTATGCAAGACTGGTCAAAACGCAGGAATGATTGTGAAAGGCAAAACTGCGAAGCAGTCAGATTTGCCGCATGGGAAGGCCGCCTTCAGGATGCATTTTGACCGGCTTTTTCAGAAAATTATATACCATATTTTCTACCAGATTCAGTCGGTTCAGGGTAATATTGAAATACAGCACCTGCCTCGGGTTGAATCCGAGGAAGAATTTTTCCACGCCCGAAAGCATGGAGCCTTTGAAATCCAGTTCCTTTAATCCCAGCGCCTTGCATTTTTTGATGGCTTCCAGCACGAGCAGCGAATTGGAACCGTATTGCCGTGTGTCGCGATCCAGCGCCGAAGCCACGAAAACGGCCTTGTCCTTTTCAATCAGAAACAGTCCGCTGCATTGAATGGTCCCGCTTTCCCCGGTTACTTCCAGTAAAAACCCCTTTTTGTACCGAACCGCCTGCTGCCACAACGATTCCAGCGCCTGCTGTTCCGTCCGGTTTCGGATAAACCCGTAGCGAAGCATCCGTTCTGAAAGGGTGCGGATGGCTGTCCCTTCGCGGCAAATCAGCCGGTGTTGTTGCGCTTTTTTCAGGTGATTCAGAATACTCGTACTGAAATCTCCCAGAATCCGGTCGAGCGGCCGTTCCAGAGAAAGTGTAAGGCTCATCCGTGGTTTTATCTTGAAGCCCGTGGTACATGCATGCCGTTATGCCGGGCTGGGCAGCCGTAGTGGTTTTGGAAGA
>ENA-UOWO01002996-UOWO01002996.1-activated-sludge-metagenome-genome-assembly--contig:-NODE-2996-length-20111-cov-4.664589_pt1 | contig 20111 bp, 19 predicted proteins | sample MGYA00238148_ERZ761564 | MGnify/ENA primary metagenome ERZ761564 (study PRJEB28885, sample SAMN05720194) | activated sludge metagenome | isolation source: Anaerobic digester | place: USA... | reverse complement strand
ATAATATTAACAAGTGTATCAGGTGAATCGCAACCGTTAGCACTTACCTGAAGAGCCATGTAATGAGTCCCTCCCGAAGTCCAGTAAATTTCGTAAGGACCTTGTCCCGAGCCACTTACAATTGTTGCACCGTCAAAATCCCAGTTATATGTTGCAGTAGCATCAACATTTCCAATATAAGTAATAATGCTATGATCCGCATTACACAAAATCGGATCGTAAGTAAATGTTGTTGTGGGAACTGGATAAAATTCAACAATGATCTGATCAGAATTACTACAAGTTGGTGTAAGGTGTTGTTCTGTCCATTCAAATTCATATACTCCCCAAATATCTACTGTGGCAGTTGCGTGAGGTGAATTCTGATTTGCCCAACTGACTGTTCCCGGACCACTAATAACAGACCAAGTACCAGTGTTTCCAGTACCAAGAGTAGCATTAAAAGTATAGGTGTCGGTACAAACATGGGCGTCAGTGCCAGCTGAAGTAGTGGGGTATTCACAACATAATGCATCGTCAAAATTCCTAACGTGAACTGTTAATGTAGTGTCATATTGACAACCGAAATCATCTACAACTGAAAAGGTATATGTTTGATCACCGGGTGTAGTCGGATTTGCTGTTGCAGTACCTCCTGAATTTGGATTTATACCATCACCTGACCATGTCATATCATTGGAATCGTAAGTATGACTCATACTCCATGTATCAACTGGAAGAATGGAATTATCGAAATTCATTGAAACTGCAAATAAAGTACCGTCGTCATAACCCCAGTCATCAATTATCACAACACACCACTCTCCGTTAATTGGACAACCAACTAAATCATTAAAATCACCTGTAGGTAAATAATCTCCGGAAGGAATAATGCCTCCAATGTCATCACACCAGTCTGTATGACATTGTGTAGCATTCATTGTCCAACAATAATCATATCCTACTCCTGGATTACAGTTGTCCAATTCATCAGGGTTGCCAAATTCATCTCCTGAACACGGATTACTAGTACTGTAATAATTGATTTCAGCTTGTTGACCATTTGGACATTGTATATAAATCCATACGTCTGCTACCCAAGAATGTTCAATATTCATACAGACTGATTCCAATTCATCACCTGATTCGATTTCCTGCCCTGGTTGAAAAGCATTTACGTTCCAACAAAACGATTGTGTCACTCCTTGGTCATCAGTAATGCATTCCTGAACAACTTGAGTGTCAGTAATAGACATGACCCATGAGTTTGTTGTTACATCACCTGTAAAATTAACATCTTCGCCGGGACAAACAATTGTCTGATCTTGTGTTATATTTGAAAATGAGGGTGGAATTGAAACTCTTACTCTGAATTGTTCATCATATGTTTCAATACAACCATTCGCATCTATAGCGTATAAATCAATAAAAAATCCTCCAGATTCATCAAATGTATATGTAAAATTTGTCATACCAACACCATTAAATTCTGCTGGAGCCCCAGAAGAACTAACAGACCAGTACCAATCAGTTGTTGCATCAGATTGTGTATATCCATTGCCGCTGTTTGGATATGTACCTTGAGATGTAAAAGTAATGCTTTCTCCTAAACATATATCTATCCAAAGTGAGTCTGTGTTTGTCACAGTGGGATTTGTTGAGACTAAATCAATAGAATAGTCAAGGCATGGTATACCGCATGCAATTGCAATTTGAAAACCAGAAAATGTCGAACTAACATCAGATGAAAAGCGAAGTGTGATACATGTTCCCGTACTCTCAAATATTTGACCCTGTATTCCTGGGCTTCCAGAAGAAGATATAATTAATGGGGCACTAGTGTTAGTTCCGTCATAAATATATAAATAGTCGTAATTATTTTCAGTTGCAAATGATGTAATTGTTAACTCAACCGTAGATCCTGTGTTGCTACAAATTGTAAACACATAATCTTCATAATTTTGATATTGACCTGAGGCCCCACCCGAGTCATAAATAGTGCCTGTGCAAGTATTAATAGTTGTACCATTTGTTGTGGAGTTCATTAAATATGTCTGTCCCGAAACGGTATAAGTGACAAATAACAAAAATATTATTATGAAATTTTTCATATTATTTACTTTTTTGGTATTGATTAAATAATTTAGCTAATTTTTTACTTGAGAAGAATACAATAGCATCGCCCGTATCACCAATTCTATAAATAGCATCTTTATCATAAGGTCTAACAAAAGATAAATAGAAAACATTAATGTTATTGTAATCAAGGTTTGTTATAATATCGCCTTCAGTTTTGGTAATAGGAATGAATGATTTAAGATAAGCGTTTCCTTGAAGCTTTTCATAGTCCGGATATATTATTGCGTACGAATTATCAAGGTACCAGTTTAAATATTCTAATTCTTGAGGATTGTTTTGGATTAGGTTATTTATATAATCCTGATTATAAACAACTGACAACCGAGAATCCACATTAAGCGTTTGCTGGGACATTGAATGTGTTGCAAATACTGTTGAGATTGCTAAAAATAATATTACAATTTTCATATTGTTAAAAGTTTTTATATGCATATAACGTCATAAGCCAAATTTGGTTGGCTTAAAGAATGTAAAATTAGCAAATATTTTTACAAAATAAAAAAATGCAACACATAATGTATTGCATTTTATTATCATTAAATTGTTGAAAAATTAAATGTCTTTTCTTGCAGAATAATTGATTTTCAAAGCACTGGCTTTTCTTAATTCCTGCTTGATATCAGTAACAATTCCCATTTTAGTGTCTTGATGAACTTTTAGAGAAGTTGTCATAAATGGTCTGTCATATTCGTCTCTGGCTTCTCTTTCAGCAAGGATATATTCATAAATATCTGATAGGTCAGCGAAAGAAGAGTTTAATTGAATTCTTGGTTCGGTACCATAAATTCTTTGAAAAGCAGGTTTAGGTTTTCCTACGTATATATAACTGACTAACGACTTTTTTTCAAGTTTTTTAATTTCAGTTGCTTGAGGTAAATCGCTGGATCTGAGCTCTATTTGTAATTCAACTTCTCTCATTGATGTAGTTGCCATGAAGAAGAAAAGAATCATGAATACTACATCGGGAAGAGACGAAGTTCCGATTGCTCCAACTGTTTTTTTCTCTCTATTACCAAATCGTGCCATATTATTTACCTCCTATATTTTTTGGTTCAGCTTCAGATATACGTTGAGGAACAATTTCGCGAACTGCATCTTGTTGCTCTTCATCAAGCATGTCGAATTTGGATGTATTAAAGTACTGCATTGCCGCTTCGTCCCTTAATTCATTTACAGCAGCAACTAGTTCATTTTGGACCTCAATATATCTTCCGTAAGTAGTTCCTCTGTCATTTTGAAGTGATATAATACCTTTACCGATATCAATTGTTTTATTTAGTTTTTTAATATAAACAGGTTCATATTCTGGCATATTTGGATTATTAGGATCAGATTTTACAAATTCTTTTGTTTTTTCCCTCAATTCATCTACATCCATAGGCTTTCCATTTACCAACAATCTGTCTTGTGAATTTATTAAAACAATAAAAACATTCCGTTTATTAATCTCAACATCAGTAATATCTTTTGCTTCAGGGATAGGAGGTAATTGTCTGGCAATACCGGTATCCACATCCATAGTTGTAGTTAAAAGCCAGTAAATCAGAAGAAGGAAAGCTATGTCAGCCATCGAACCCGAATTTACTTGTGGTGTTTCTCTTTTAGCCATAATTTTATATTATTATTTATAAAAATTATTTCCAGACTCTAGAAATCTCGTTGTAAATTGTTGCAACGATTGAGAGTCCGAAAACTATATACATCACATAAAGGAATGTTTCAATCCATTTAGAAGTACTAGGTGTAATTTCAATTTGGTCTGATCCCAGAAATACAGGAATAGCATCTGAAGCCATAAAATATGAAATTAAAACGATTGCTACGGTTCCTAAAACAATTATTCCTGTGGTTCGTGCTTTTTTAGGTTTTTCAATAATGTTTTTAATGAACTGCCAGATTGCAAAGCCTATAGTGGCAATAGCACATAAAGCAAATAATATACCTGAGAAATTAAGAATCCAACCACCCCACCCATTAGCTAGTTCTTCTGTAGCATCAATTTTCATTTCCGGAGATAAATCCTGCATCTTAGCTAAACCATCATCAAGACCTCCTACATCAGCTAAGAAGAAATGTAAAATTACTATGGCAGACAAGCCAAAGACTACATATCCGATTATTTTAATTATTTTATTTGACATGATAAGTTGTTTTAAAATTATTTATTTTTTGTACTATAATCTACCAAAATATCAATGAGAGAAATAGAAGCATCTTCCATACTATTAACGATACTATCAATTTTACCCAAAATATAATTGTAGAAAACCTGTAAAATCATAGCTACAATAAGACCACCAACAGTAGTAATAAGAGCTACTTTCATACCTCCAGCGACAAGAGATGGATTAATATCACCTGCTATCTGAATAGCATCAAAAGCTTGGATCATACCAACAACTGTTCCAAGGAATCCCAACATAGGAGCTAGAGCAATAAACAGTGCTATCCAAGTAAGTCCGCTTTCCATTTGTCCCATCTGAACTCCACCATAAGAAACAACGGATTTTTCAACAACATCAATGCCGGAATGATATCTGTCAAGACCTTGGTAGAAAATACTTGCAACAGGACCTCTGGTATTACGGCAAACTTCCTTAGCAGCTTCAACACCACCTTCATTCAGTGCAGCTTCAACTTTCTTTAATAGTTTTTCAGTGTTTGTTGTTACAAAATTTAAATAAATAATTTTTTCAAATACCAAAGCTAATCCGATGATAAGACAGATAAGAATAGGAGCCATCCACATTGGACCACCTTCGATGAATTTAATTTTTAATTGCTGATGCATAGGTTTATCCTCGGATTGCGGAGCAGCTTCATCAGCCGGAGCTTCAGTAGATTCGACCTGTTCTGTAGTTGTTGCAGTATCACCTTTTGCGGTTTCATCTTGTGCATAAATAAATGATGAACTTGCTAAAATAAGCATCCCTGCTAATGTAAACAATGCGATTAGTTTTTTCATGACTATTTTACTTTTAATTTTAACTTATTTTATTAATACTAATTTAATTTTATCTCTAATTTATTTTATCTCTAACTTTTTATTCAACATTTCAATGTGCGGAGAGAGTGGGATTCGAACCCACGATACGGCTTCAGACCGTATACACACTTTCCAGGCGTGCGCCTTCGACCACTCGGCCATCTCTCCAGATTCGACGCCCAAAATGTTTCGCAAAATAGTAAATTATTTTATGCTAAGAAAAAAAAAACGTTAAAATTTATAACACTTATACCTGAAAGTAATTAACATCAATTAAATATGCAGTAAATCAGGATATTACAACAAAATTGATTGTTCGCAAAATGTTAAATAATTATTTTGTAACAGTACTTATTAAAATCCAAAAAGCTTTTTACTGTTCCTGCTTGTTATTTTATCAACGATATTTTTGTCAAGATTTTTAACCTCAGCAATTTTTTTTACAATATATTGTATATATGAAGGCTCATTTCTTTTTCCTCTATGCGGGACAGGCGTTAAATATGGAGAATCTGTTTCTGTCAGGATATATTCGAGAGGAATGCTTGAGACTACTTCGGTCATGTTGTTGTTTTTATATGTAAGGACTCCTCCGATTCCTATATAAAAACCCATGTCTATGATTTTTTTAGCATCTTCTTGATTTCCGGGGAAACAATGAAAAACTCCTTTAATTCCCTTTGGGACATAAATTTTTACTATATCAATGACTTCTTTCAATGAATTACGACTGTGAATAATTATTGGCAGGTCTAGTTCACAAGCTTTATCTAATTGATAATCAAACGCTTCCTGTTGCTCTTTAATATGAGTTTTATCCCAGTATAAGTCAATACCAGTTTCACCTATACCATATATTAATGTATCTGTAGAAAAAATAATATTCAGTTGCTCTTTAAAATCTGTTTTAACTGACGTTGGGTGAAGTCCTAAAGTATTTATAAACAGGTTAGGATATTTGGAGCTAAGCGATGTTAAGTGTTTGACAGAATGTTTGTCAATATTAGGCAAAATCATTTTACTAATTCCGGAGGAAACTGCTCTTTGTATTGTATCGTCAAGGTCTGTTGCGAAATCATCAAGGTAAATATGGCAATGCGAATCGATCATCGAAAGTTATTTTAATTTCAGTGTAAAGATTTTTCCGGGCAATGCACGGACAATGTTTTTAAATTCTAGTTCAAGCAGACACAGACTAAGTGCATCCGAATTAAGGTTTGATTGCCGGAGAATGTTATCAATGTCGAGATATTCATAGTTTTTAAGGACATCAACAATAATCTTTTCATTTTCAGTCAAGCCCTCTAAAAGTTGCAGGTTTTGTTGAACTATATTATTTGATTTAGATGACCAATTCATTATATATTCAATATCCTCCAGTGATTCTACAAGATTTGCACGATTCGTTTTTATAAGTCTGTTACAGCCTTCAGAGTAAATTGAATTTACACTTCCTGGAAGAGCGAAAACATCTTTATTGTAATGGTTTGCAATATTTGCAGTTATCATTGAACCTCCTTTTACTCCTGATTCCACAATCACCAATGCATCACAAAGTCCTGCAACAATTCGATTCCTTTTGACAAAATTTGAAGTTTCAGTTTTGCTGCCGTGCGGGAAGTCACTGATTATAGCACTGCCGGTATCAATCATTTTTTGAGCAATTCTTTTGTGCTTAGCAGGATAAACAGTCTCCAAACTGTGTCCCATGACTGCCCATGTTTTAAGATTGTTCTTTAATGCTTCTCTATGTGCTGAAATATCTATTCCGTATGCTAATCCACTAACGATAATTGTTTCGGGATATTTTGAAGCAATGGCTTCAATTAGTTTTGTGCAAAAGTCGGTCCCATACTTTGTTGCATTTCGGGTTCCTACAATGCTAATAATCTTCGGGCTATTGAAGTCAGCTTTTCCTTTATAATATATTACCATTGGAGCATCATCACACTCTCTTAACCTTGAAGGGTATTCTGCGTCAGTATAAGTAACAAATTCAATATCATTAGCATAAATATAAAGTAATTCTTCTTCGGCTTGTTGGATTGCAGAAGCAAAACTGTTAAATAACCGAATTGATATCAAATCACCTATTCCTGAAACTTTTTTAAGTTCACTCAACGATGACTTAAAAATTGCTTCTGCACTTCCGAATCGTGAAATGAGTTTTTTTGCATTAATATCACCAACACCTGAAAGAAATGATACTGCCAGACTATATAATCTTTCATCTACAAATCCTGAAGATTTATCATCCACTTTATTTATTTCTTTTTCAGTCATTTAAAGAATAATGAATTTCAATCGTCTGAGTATTTTTAGTGGAATTCGTGATGGTCTAAATTGAATTCAATTCATCAATTATGCTGTCAATCTGAGATTTCTTCAGAATGGAGAGACTTACTGGTTTAAATTTTGCCACTCCTTGGGGAGTTTTTACATAAAAAACAAGACTTTTTCTTAATCCAATCATTGAATTAATTATTTCTGCCTTAACAAAATCTCTTTTTGGAATTTCAATTGAAAAATTACCTGCAGACAAAGGTTGCAAGGATGTATATCTCATAATTATTTTAAGCCCGTCCGAGTTATAATAAATGTAGCAATAATTCTTTATAAAAATTGTTAACATAAACAGTAGATATACTATTGTTAGAATTATTTCGAAATAGTGCTTTGGAGACCATTTGAACACCAGAGAGCCAACTAAAATGCCTGCATATACCAAGGTAATCAACATGGTTCCTAATTTTACCCTTGATGCAATTTCTTTTGTGTTTATTACCATATTTTTATTATATTATTAGATTTCAAAAATATAAAAAATAACTCTTAGTGATATAAAACTATATCAAAATTTAAAGTATCTGAAAAATCAAAATCTCTTTTAGTACAAAAATATTTATGTCATATTTGATCCATCGGGGGCTTTTGTCACAGTATTTGCACCACCTCACAGCCCAAAACTTATGCAAATACATACGCCAAAAGCCCCACATTGGCACTCATCGTAAACTCTTAATTAAAGTTTTAAAAGGCATTTACACAACAAACTTGATTCTCAATGAGTTATATTAATAAAGATTATAATATATATCTGTGAATTTGAATTTTTATTAATTGTCTAAAAAATATGTTTGTTATTAGAAGAATCATTATATTTGGTAATATTATTTTAGATTTTTTTTTAAATTATTATTAGCAAAATAGAAAAAGTTAGAAAAAAAAGATTATTTTTACATTTACTTTTTTAAATATTAACATGTTATAAACATTTTTTTATTAAAAAGAGTAAAAATTGTTAAAAAATTATGATTATTAAAAATATTTTCTATTTATTTGTAAATTATTTAAAAAGAAATTACTTTTGTACAAATTGACACAGAGTATAACTATGAACGCAAAAAAACACTTAAGTTTAGTATTGTTGGGAATGATAATAGTTCTTCCTTTGTTGACAACCAGTTGTTTTAAAAAAGGTGAAGACGATCCGTTTTTTTCTATGTATACCCGTAAAGCCAGAGTAACTGGGAAATGGAATATTACTAATATGGAGTCTATTATTAAAACTACATACAACACTGATGTTCAGGTAAGAACAACAACTACTATTGACGGATTGGCATGGTCAGAATATACTGAGATTTTAAATACAGACAGTACAAGGTTAGTTGAGGGAAAAGTCTTAAAGAATAGGAACTTTGTTTATTTTGATAAAGAGGGAATTTACAGGCAGACATACGAATATGAATACACTGTTGAAGAACCTACCGGTGAAGATTCTGAAGAATCTAGCTTTACTCAATTCAGAGTATTCGAAGAAAAATCAGGAACGTGGAATTTTTTGGGAAACATAGATGACTATAAAAATAAAGAAAGAATGGCAGTTGTCATTGAGGAATCAAAACAGATTATTCAGGTGTATACTATGACTATTAGCGAAGATAGTGAAGAGACTCCCACTTGGAGTTTTGATTCTACTTATTCTACTTCTGTAAAATATGCAAATGGTGAGTATTCAACTATTTGGGAATTGGATATGTTAAAGAATAAGGAAATTCATACAAGACAAAACGTTAATTACTTTTACCAGCACGCTATTAATGGTCAAGGGAGTATTTATCAAGAGGTCGGTACTGTGTTACAGACATTGCAAAAATTTGGAGAAGAAGAAACACCAGCAGCAGAATAATCAAGATATTGAGGGGCTTAAAGCCCCTTTTTTATTTTAGTAATTTGTAGTTTTTATATTGACCAAAACCAATTCCAAGTCTTTCCAATATTTTTTTAATTCTATCTTTTGTTTTTGTCTTGTTTAAATTAAGATCATAATCAAATTTCCAGTTAATCCTATTAATCCTGTCTAACATGACTGCAGGATGCAAGTCGGTAAATTTGCGTAAAACATCAATTGCCGAATAGTCAAACTGATCTGATTTAGCAACATTTTTATCAATCCAGTCATCATTATGCCAGAGTTTGTTGAAATCCTGTTGTTTCATCTGCATTGCACGCGGGTCTTTTACCCAGCCATAATGATAAATGTAAGCCGGGATTTGTTTAACGTTCAACATTTTATCATTATCTTTTCGGAATCCTTGTGCATCACGAAATGAATATATCTTTTTGTTATTTCTAATGATTCTTATTTCGTTTCTATACCAGCGGAACGATTCTCCAACATAGTCGTATGAACCGTAAAAATGCAGATAGTTAAATAGTAGTCCGTCAACTTTGTAATTATTCAGGTTTTCTCGCATTGCCTGTAGGATAGACGGTAAATATTTTTCATGAACAATTTCGTCTCCTTGTATATAAAAGCACCAGTCGAAATCATCAGGTATATTTTGAAATGCTTTGTTTGTTTCTTCTGCCAAGACCTTTCCACCTTCGCGTAAATTGTCATCCCAAACTGTTTCTATTATTTTTATTTTTTCCGGTGATATACTTTTTATTAGATTTAATGTGTCATCTTCAGAATTTCCTACTGCGATAACAAATTTGTCACATACAGGTAATACTGAATTTATGGCTTCCACTATCGGGTAGTCATATTTTATAGCATTTCTAATAAAACTAAATCCGCATACCTTCATAAATACAAATCTAATATTTTTTTTAAATGCATACTATTTTGTGCAAATGCTTTTAAAGTGGGTAAATTTATCGAGTTAAAATCAAAATCTAAAATATCCTTTTGTTCTAAATATTTAAAACCATATTTTTGAAGGTATTGCCCTAAGTACTCTTGTTCAGGTTGACCAGGAGTAGGTACAAGGATTGCGTTCTTACCGATAGTTATTAGGTCCATAATTGAACTGTAACCACTACGACATATTATGAATTCTGATAGTTTTAAATATGAAAAAAGTGTTGAATCATTACAGTGATTTAACAGATCAATACTTCCAATCTGAGTTTTAAAATTTTCATTATCCGGTAATCCTCTCAAAATCAGCACATTATGCTTTGTGTTTTTAAATTTTGTGATCAATAATTCTTCGAAAACTGTTCGTTGAGGTTCGGGACCTGAAACTATACAAACAATATTGTAGTGTGTAATTTCGTCCGGAATATTATTTTCCATTTTTGAAAACCTTGATAATGGTCCGAGATACACCAGCTCAAGCCCGGTGGTATTTTCTGATAGTCTGCCAGCTATGCTATTGTCCGGGTAATCGGGAACGAAACAATATGTGTATTTTTTAATAATTCGTAAATGCAGTTTGGTCAAGATTCCAGACAGGTATCCTTTTTTTGCAGAGTTAAAAACATTAACTTGATGGGTTATATAAATTGATTTGACTTTTCGAGAAAAAATTCCAGGCCTATTATCAGAAATAATAGTATCAATGGCATACTTCTTTATTATATTTTTTACATATTTTCTTTCCCGATATATATTCAGAAAAAGTAGAAGGAAACTACAGTAAAACCTAAAACCAATGCTTTGCTTTTTAGCATAGTTAAGAATGGGAGAGGGGATATATTCTTGTATCAATGATGGAAATCGCTGTTTCAGTAATTTAAATGAAGAACCATTGCTGGCAATTATTATTGTTTTGTCAGTTTCAATGCAGTATTCAATAATAGGTATAATCCTGCAGGCATGCCCTAATCCCCAGTTAAGCGGACATATTAATATGTTTTTTGATTTTTCAACGTATCTTTCAGACATGCTTACAAAATTCTCTTAATATAGCTTTGATCGGTCAATTTTAAATCAATGAGGTCTATATTATTAATTAGTACAATTCCCGGCTTTTTGCCTATTGTGAATTTCCCGAAATCCGGACTATTTATCGCTTCTGCTGCTGTAGAAGTAATCATTTTCAACAGGTCAATAAGCTGTAAACCAGGATAATACTGAGATAATAGTTTTATTTCTTTGAACACATCCAAATCCGTATTTGAAGCAATTGAATCAGTACCGATTATGATTTTATCTATGTTGTTGTAAACAAAATTACATGAGGGTAACTCATTGTTTAAGAATAAGTTAGATGCAGGGCATAAGCAGTAATAGCAGTTGGTTAAAGTCTTGGTTTTACTAATGTCGGCTTTGACGTTGTGAACGAGGATTATTCTCGAAGGCACCGATAGCTTCTCAACCAGGGCATATAATTCTTTAATGTTTTTTGCTATTGGAGTAAATTTCGGATTTATTTTTGAAATAATTCTAAATAGAGAGTTTTGTTTTCCCCTAAAAAATTCTTCTTCTTTTTCTGATTCTAAAAAATGGATACTTAAAATTTTGTTTCCGGAATTATTTGCAAAATGGGAAAACAGATTATGTGAAATTGAATATAATGAATGTAAAGTTATATTAGATGACAATCCGGATGATGTGAATTTTGATGCAAGATTTTCAGCCCATTCTATTTTACTTTCAGCTTGAAAATCATTTGTGCTACTAATTTCAATAAAATTTATGTAAAATATTCTTGATCTGGTCTTTATGTCAATAGTTTTGTCGGTATTAACGATGTCTGCTACCAGATTTATACCTTTCTCAAACATTGATTTGTCATAGGATTCAATTACTTTTGTATTGTTAAATAAATTTCTTTGATTTAAGATTTTAGAAATAAAATATGATAGTCCTTTAGCTTGTTCATCGGTTTTTTTGTAATCTGACAATTCAAGGTGACAGTGTGAATTAATAAATCCCGGAGAAATAATGCCGTTATAGAAAACCATTCTAGGTCTTTCGATTAGAGCATCATTTTCTTTACCAACAAAAGTAATTAAACCTGAATCATCAACACTTACAATTGAGTTTTTGATTAAGGATTTTCCGTCAAAAATATAATTAGCAGCAAAATGTCGCATCTGAACTAATAAATCTTAGCTTTTTCTAAATTAAAACGGTCAATTACTCTGTCGTAAATCTTATTAAGAGTATCCATTTCGTTATGAACATAGTACAGTAAGGTTTGCTCGAATTGCTCGCGTGTGTAATTATGTTTTGCAAATACGCTTACATATAAAAGAGAATCAGCGATTTTGTTGTCTTTGGTTTTCATAACTTGAGAAGTAATAATTGCATCACTAAGATGGATATCATAAATAATTAACTCGAGAGAATCCTTAGGAATAATATTTTCACCTTTTGGCGTTTCATATTCCGGTTCAAAAATACAGGAAATAAAAGTTAATGTAAATAATAAGAGGATTATACAAGCTTTTTTCATGAATTACTTTTTTTAATTTTCTTACACAATTCTGATGCAAAAACAAAATCGTTGAGTTCAGTGTTGTCAGTATAAAATATGTCCTCACGTCCACCTTGCCACCACTTTCGTCCTTCAAAAATAAAAATAATATTGTCAGCTATTTGCATTATTGAATTCATGTCATGTGTATTAATAATTGTAGTCATATTGTATTCAACAGTCAATTCGTGTATCAGTTGGTCAATCAGAATAGCAGTTTGAGGATCAAGTCCGGAATTAGGTTCGTCGCAAAATAAATACTTTGGATTAAGCACCATCGCTCTGGCGATAGCAACTCTTTTTTGCATCCCCCCGCTTATTTCTGATGGGAAAAGTTTATTGGCATTGTGTATATTAACCCTATCAAGACAAAAATTTACTCTGTCAATTTTTTCCTTTTTTGACATATTAGTAAACAAATTGAGAGGAAACATAATATTATCTTCAACACTTTGAGAAGTGAATAAAGCCCCACCTTGAAAAACCATACCAATTTCCTTGCGGATTTCTCTCTTGAATTTAATATTTGCTCTTATAAATTCTCTACCGTCAAATAGTATTTCTCCTGTTTCCGGACTATGCAAACCGATAACGGATTTTAACAAAACAGTTTTTCCTGAACCGCTACGACCAATTATCATGTTAATCTTACCCGGTTTAAAGACAGCATTAATGTCTATTAGCACAAGTTGCTCTCCAAAACTTTTATTTACATTTTTAACTTCTATCATGTAAGTAAGAGTTGAGTTAGAATCAGGTTGAACAATAAGACAAGAATTATACTGTAAACTACTGCTTTTGTACTGCTTTTACCAACTTCCAAAGCCCCGCCAAAAGTGTAATACCCATGAAAAGCAGAAACAGAAGTAATTATTATCGAAAACACACATATTTTAATCAGTGAGTATGTAATATAAAATGGTATGAACATATAATTCAATCCGTAAACGTAATCGTAAATTGTTACAACGTCAGTCATAACTGCAATAAGATAGCCACCGAAAATGCCAAGAATTATACTAAGAAGGTTAAGAAAAGGAAAAGAAATTAAGGCAGCAGTAATTTTTGGTAATATCAAATAATTAGCAGAATTTACACCCATAATTTCCAAGGCATCAATTTGTTCTGTTATTCTCATTGTACCAATTTCGGATGCGATGTTAGAGCCGACTTTTCCAGCTAGGATAAGACATATAATTGTACTTGAAAACTCTAATATAAATGTATCGCGGGCACTTAGTCCTATCAAATATTGTGGAATAACTGGTGATGTGAAATTAATTGCTACTTGTAAAGTAAGAACAGCACCCATAAAAACCGAAACAATTGAAACAATCCAAATAGAATCCATACCTATTTGCTCAATTTCTTCAAAAACACGTTTAAAGAAAATTCGAGTGCGTATTGGTTTTGTAAATACTGCACTCATAAGTATTAGATATTGTCCTATGACGGAAAAAAGTTTCATATTATAAATGTAATTACAAATTTAATTAAACTCTCTTGCAAAAGAAAAAAATTATTACTATATTGTATTATTTTAATTCAAAAGACATGACAATGAAACAAGATTATTGTGTAATTATGGCGGGAGGTATCGGAAGCAGGTTTTGGCCTATAAGTAGAAGCAATATGCCTAAACAGTTTTTAGATATTATGAAAACAGGAAGGACTTTGATTCAGCAAACTTTTGACCGAATGAATAAAATAATTCCTGCAGATAATATTTATGTTGTGACAAATGAAGAATACAGAAAGATAGTTAATGAACAACTTCCATCAGTTCCAGATGAAAACATATTGTGTGAACCAATGAGACGAAATACAGCCCCATGTATTTTGTATTCAAATATTAAAATAGGACAAAGAAATCCGGAGGCAAATATAGTTGTAACACCTGCGGATCATTTAATTGTTAATGAGGATGAATTTCTTAAAAATATTTCGGAAGGTCTTGATTTTATCAAATCTAACGATTTATTATTAACTTTCGGAATTACTCCAGATCGCCCTGCAACTGGATATGGATATATTCAGATTGCAAACGATGATGCCAATTCAAAATTTGTTCAAGTTAAAACTTTTACAGAAAAACCCCATTTAGAACTGGCAAAATTCTTTTTGAGCAGTGGCGATTTCCTATGGAATTCAGGTATTTTTCTGTGGAAACAGAAATCAATAGAAAAAGCTTTTAAGGAATTTTTACCTGAGATGTTTAATTTGTTCATTGAAAATAAGAACATCTTTGGAACTAAGCAAGAGAAAGCAGTGATAAATAGGATTTATTCTGATGCAAAAAGCATATCAATTGATTTTGGAGTAATGGAAAAAGCTCAGAATGTATGTGTATTAAAGACTGATTTTGGATGGTCTGATTTGGGAACATGGAATTCTTTGTACAGTCTTCATGACAAGGATGAAAACCACAATGTTGTAGTTGGGGATAAGGTTTTAATGAACCAATCTTTTAATAATTACATAAATACAGCAAGTCCTGGTAAAGTTGTCCTTTTACATGGGATAGAAGATTTGATTGTTGTTGATACCGAAACAGCATTATTAATTTGTAAAAGAGAAAATGAACAGCAAATATCGGATTTATTAAATGAAGCGAAACTCAAATTTGGAGATGGAATAAAATAAAAAAGGAGCTTTAAGCTCCTTTTTTATAATTATTAAATCGTTTAATATTCCCACTGATCGTGTTCCATTTTAAATATTTCTTCCTGTATTCTTTCACCTTCGCGAATTGCATCAATTCCAAGCAGATAATCAGAAATCAATCTATTGTCATAGTTGTTTGATTCTGCGACAATGTAGCTGGTAAATTTTCTCTTGAAGAAAATGTCGTCAAAAGTTTTATGTTCAGCATCATTTTCAGTATTAAAAACCTCATAAGATGCAAGTAAAGGTCTGTAATCTGGAAAATAAATCCAGAAAGGCCATATACGTTGTTCTCCTTGCCAACCATCAGGCGAAATAGCCACGATACGCACATCCATCAATGATCTTTGTTTGTCAAACACCCATTCTTCCCAGATCCAGAGCATATCCATAACTCTTGTATCTTCGAGTTTAGCAGGAATTGTAACGTCAACTAAATTTCCATCAATATCTGCTTCCTGAATTGTTTCGAAGTAAGCCAACAAATCATTACGAACTGGATCATCAGCTTCTAACGGTTGTCTATGCCAATTAGTTATATCACTTGGGTTTAGCTTATAAACAGGATATTTCTTACCTTGAAGTGTATCAACCAATTCTCCGGTAATAATATCATATTTTTCACCTAAAATACCAATGTTATAAATAAGATATAAAAAATTAACACGACTTCTTTGTGGTTGAACACCAACACCTGCCGGATAAGTCATTCTAATTATAGGGAAATAAAGAGAATGATTCTGTTTTTCCCTGAGTTCTATTACTCTCAGAATCTTTTTGGAATACATAGCGTCTGCTTCCCTAATGTTTTGATAAGGGACGAAAGTACGTTCTACTGTATTTTCTCTCATATATGCACCATCCAATACCTGAGCTTGTGTCGTCAAGACCAAACTTAGAAATGTGATTAGCGGGAAAAACTTTATTAGCATTTTCATAATATATTATTTTACGATTACTGTAACACCATTAGTTTGTCTAGTTCCAGATGGTCCGTTGTAATAAATATTAGAGAAACTGACCTGAGAACCTTGTCCCATTTTACCTATTTCATTTAGGACTTGTTGTGAGAACTGAGATCCCTGTACAGTTACTTTATTAGTAACACCACGAACTGTATAGAAAAAGTCATATTTAGCAATTGAATATGTAACACCTTCGAATGGGAAGAAATCACTTTCCAATCTTGCACTCAAATATGGATTTCTAGTAAGAGCAGCTTTCGGTAATTCTGAACCGTCCTTATAAGCACCGGCAACAAGAATTGATGGTGGTGGTACGTTCAGAACATTGAATTTCGCAGATCCTAATGTTCTACCACCTTCTTCAGTTCTAACAGAAACAGTAATAAGAACTTCTTTAGCAGTTACAGATTGTGGTACTGTAACGATATAACCCCCAGCTGCACCTCTTATCGAAGCTCCTCCGCTTATACTAACACTGACACTTTCTTTAGGATATCCGGATACTGCAACTTCAACAGGGTTTTCAAGACCACGATAAAAAACATTACATTTCGTTGCAGATACTGTGAATCCTGCATCGCCAACTTGATAAGTTGCTGTGTAAGGAAGCCACATATCACCTTTATTAGAAACATAATGTACTAGACCTCCATAATCAAAGTCACCAACACCACCGCAATCTCTTGTATGAATACCTTTACCACTAGCATCTAACGGAAGAGTATCATAATTTGCTCCAGCTCTAAGTTTATATGTAACATTGCCATCAACAACTGACGAGTCATAGAAAGGAGCATCATAAGTTAAATAGATTGTCGGTCTCATAGATGTATCACGTGCTCCAAGGAATACATTCGATGTATAAACTCCACCTCTTACTATGAAACTTCTTGGTGAACTTACAAGCCCTTCGAGAGATGTGATACGAATATCAAGCCCTTCTAAGTCAGCAATCATGAACTCAAGAATATCAGCTTCTGAATTACGAATATCTGCTTGTAGTTTTGATAAAACAGCAATTGTCCCAATCATAGGCATACCTCGACAAATCGTTTCCTGCCAAGTCCATGGATCACCGTCTTCAGATGTTTGATCAACCACTTCAAGGTTTTTAGCTATATTTTTGTAAACAACATTAGCAGTATCTCCGACAATATCTAAAAGAGTTTTACGATAATTATCCATCCAAGATCTTAAACTGTCCCCCATCATTGGACCTCCTTCTCCAACCATAATCATTGTTGCAGCATGAATATCATCTTTTTTCTTTAATTCACTTTCTAAAGTTGCATCTTTGCCTTGACTAGCCTGAATTATCATTAGTTTTAACCTGTCAATATCATTATAGAACTTGTTTGCCATTTTTTCTATCTCATGAGCTTGGGCAGCGAGTTTATTATATTTTCCAGGTTGTTCTTTAGCTTTACCATCTATTTTGGCATATAGAGATTTAGTTTTTTCTGAATAATTAGCAGTAGTTTTCTGGATACTTTCATTAATCTTAACAAAAGCAGTGACAATTTCTCCAGATACATTCAACGCCAACAAAGCAGTGTAAAACAAATACATCATACCAATCATTTTCTGCCTCGGGGTTTCCGGGCAATTTCCTCCAGCCATATAATTAAGTTTTAATATTCAACATAAAATTATTACTCTAAAAATTAATCCTGCTTAAAATTCATTGCAGACAGCATATTGCCGTAAACAGTATTCATAGCAGCAAGATTATGACTCAATTTGCCAATTTCCTCACGATAACGTTTCGTGTCATCAGCAGATTGTTTCATATTGGTAAGAATTTCATCCAAACCACTATATAATGCTTTTGAAGATTCAATCTGTTGGTTTGTTCCTTGTAATTGAAGTTCATAAACAGTATTTAAAGCTGTGAGGTTCTTATTCATTATGCTGAGTTGCTCATTATATGTTTTACCTTCACCTGTTGACATTGTCAACTCCTTATTCATTGATTCGATTAATTTATTATATGTAGAAGCAAGGGCATCTCCTGAATTCCCAACAATTGTAGCTGATTTTTCATAAGTCGTTGCCAATTTGTCAGCTTGGTGATTTAGTTTTTCAGCAGAACTACCGTACATATCAGCGAAAGTAGAAACTTTCTCTGATGCTTTTTCAAAATTAGCTACATAATTATTAGTCGCTACTGCAGCATCTGACACATCATGTAATTTTTCTGTTGTTGTATTTAGGTTTTTTAATCCATGACCTAATTTCTCAAATAGCTCAGGAGTAATTTCAGCATTTTCAATCATTGCATCAAACTTTTCTAGTGCTGATTTTTTTGTATTTATTGCATTTTTTCTGTCAGAAATATTTAAATCTTCTGATACACCTGCAAGCTCCGGATATACTAAACTCCAGTCAACTTCTTCGTGAGGTGGTTCAAATGCAGATAAAAAGAAAATAACTGCTTCAGTTAACAAACCAATAACCAACATAGGTCCTGATCCAGGATAGTGCTGAATTTTAAACAATGCACCAATCATAACAATTGATGCTCCCCATCCGTAAACGAAACCCATGATTTTCTTGTACTTCTTACTCGCGGTAAATTCACTAATACTCATAATTGTGTCAGTTTTTAATTAATACTATGGTTAATTTATACTCTAAATTTAATTCTTTAATAAACTTGTGAATATGATGTTCCATCAGCTCTGTGTCTTCCTAAATAAGTTCTAACACATCTAAACCCTATGTAACTTTTTGCGGAATCTTGGAATTCGTAGGTACGTGTACCATTTTGCATGTAATATGCTACGTCTTTCCATGAACCCCCTCTGATTACTTTACGTTTTTTAGCTGGTGGGTCATCTGGATGTGCATAATACTGATAATCAGGATTAAGATCATGAGTATAACTATATGCTGATTCATCAAATGCATTACTTGTCCATTCGGCTACGTTACCTGCCATATCATATAATCCCCATTCATTAGGATCATAGCTTGCTACCATAAGAGTCTGTACGCCACCATCATCATAGTAATTTCCTCTCATAGGTTTAAAATTAGCAATAAAACATCCGCTATAGTTACGAGTATATAAACCACCCCAAGGATACATTGATAAATCAAGACCACCACGTGCTGCATATTCCCATTCTGATTCTGTAGGTAACCTGTATTCATTTAGATAATAATCCTGAGTCGTTCTCTGATATGAATTTTTTAACATTGTTCTCCACATACAGAAGGCATTTGCTTGAACCCAACTAACGCCAACAACTGGATAATAATCGTACGCAGGATGCCAGAAATACATTTTTGTCATAGGCTCATTGTAAGAATACGTAAAATCACTTATCCAACATAGTGTATCAGGATAGATATGAACTTTTTCATGCATATAATAACTATATCTTCCACCTTGTCTTCCTGCATCAGTTTTTCCGTCATAGTTTCTAACTTCTCTGTCAGCAAAATCATCCCAAGGTCTTGTTTCGTCCATAACTTCGCGATCGGATATTTGGCCTTCATATTGTCCTGTTTCTGGGTTGAAATGATGACCAATTCTAAGTCCATGATCGCCTTGGCGATTGAATGTCCTTGCAACATCTTGATTTACTTCTCCTGCTTGTGTTACACCGGGTTTATATGTGTGCTTCTGTGCAGCTTGCTTTAAATCAATCCAAAAAT